>JAEEGJ010004599.1_pt1 | contig 46075 bp, 34 predicted proteins | sample 8958761 | NCBI WGS metagenome assembly JAEEGJ01 (sample SAMN16246546, study PRJNA631951) | gut metagenome | biome: gut microbiome; feature: rumen; material: RS-attached | host: Bos | place: Iran: Karaj | collected 2018-10
TTCTGATTATTTTTGAGGGTTAGGAGGAGGTTGGTGCGGAGGGTGCGGAGGGCGTCGTCGGAGTTGGTGGAAGGGATTTCGCCTATGATGGGGAGGCGGGTGAGGGACTCCAATTCGGCACGGGTGTCGATGGTCTGCTTGAACATCTGGAGCAGGTAGAGAATGCCTGCTGGGAGGAGGGCACCGAGGAAGAGGGCTACCAGGAGCGCCATCTTCTTCTGCGGTTTGCTGCTGGCAGGATCGGCTGCAGGGGGATCAATGAGTTTACCCTTGTCGGTGGTGTTGGCGAGTTCCATCGCGGTCTCCTCTCGCTTCTGGAGCATCAGGAGGTAAACGCCTTGTTTGATTTCACGCTGACGGCCAATCTCGGTGAGCACACGCTCCATCTTGGGGGCTGAGCCTACACGTCCCATATACTTGCCGTACTCACGCTGGAGCGTGTTCTGGCGCATCACAATCTGCTGGCGATCACGCTTCAAGGCTGTCTGAATCACAGGCTGGAGCTCCTTGATAGACTGATTGACACGCTGGAGCTGGGGAGACATCTCGCTGACGCTCTTGAGCAGTTCCTTGCGCTGGTTGACCAGTGTGTTATGCTGCGCTAAGAGTGAGGCTGTGCCTGCAGAACCGCCTGAAGAGGCACTGGCACCGTCTGCAGAACCAGCACTGGCTGCTGAAGAGATGCCGGCGGGGATAATCTCATAGAGATTGGCGGGATCGTTGACATACTCGCTCAGGTAGTCGTGGAGCTGGAGCTCGGTGCCGATGGCCACAAGTTCTGTCTCATAGACACTCTTTTTGGTCATCACCTCCTGAGCATCAACCTCAGGCGTGGTAATCTGGAAGTTCTTCTTGGAGTTCTCCCAGGCGGCATCTGACGAACCGAGTTCGGCATCGATCTTAGCCAAACGGGCATTGACAAACTCGTCGGTCTTCAGGGCCTCCTCGTTCTTCTCGTCGTTGGCACGCTGGTTATAGGCATTGACTAGATGATTGACGAAATCGATACCACGGAGCAGGTTCTCGTCGGTCAGCGATATGTTGAGTATGTTCATGACTTTCTTGGAAGGGGGCTCCAAGGTGGTGCGGCCAATAAAAGCATTGGCAACAGTCGTTGGTGGGGTAATGGTTACCTTCAGGGTATAGTTGCCCTCGTAAGCCTTGGCCTGTTTGGCGGGAAGCTTGTTTTCGGTCAGGGTCAGGGTGCCCGCGTCGGTCTTGAGCGTGGCAGGGAGCGTGGCAAAGGTCTGGGCAGGAAGATCGGTCTCGTCCTTGTTTTCAACCAGCATTGTCTCTACCGTGTAGCCACTGTTATCTTTGGTGATGGTCAGGTTGATCTGATGGAAGGTCAGGGGGAGTTCCGTATCCAACCATGCCAGATGGGCCTCATCGAGGGTTACCTCTACCGGATTGTTCTGATAGAGCAGCGTTTTCCTACCCCACTTGCTGAGACGGTACTCCGTATGGAGTTTCAGATCCTTCACGACATTGCGTACCAAGGTGGTGGAGAGGATAATCTCTTTCTCGGACTCGATGGAGCCTGCGCCTGCTGCACCGCCCAGACTGCTGCCCAGACCCAGCGGGAGGTTGTTGAGCATGGCCAGACCGGCAGACAGGCCACCGCCGCCTTTCTTCGACTTGTCGATGATTTCCATCTTACCCGTGACGGTGACAGTGGGAGCCGTGAAGAACAGGTAGACTCCGGCTATCAGGAGACAGAGGACGATGGAAATGGGGAACCACTTCCAGTGAGATTTGAACAAGGTCCAGAGTTGGAGAAAGTCGAAAGAAGCATCTTCTTCTTCGAGCATTGCAGGATTATTCATGTTTTCGTTCATAAAGCAAATCGTTTTGTCGCAGCATCACTACAAACTTTCAGGCATAAGAGGGGGTCACCACATTTTTGGATGTGGCGGAATCTTCTTGACCGTTTGGAGTTTGAAGTCCGTTTTGCACTGATTACCAGCGACATAGTAAGACAATCACATCGTAATCTCCTCGGGGGAGATTACGATGCCTTGTCAATGCCCCGATTTCAGGCGAATCACCGCGTGATGATTAATCAATTTTTTGCATTTCTATTAAAAATTTATCTAAAAAAAAGTGCAAGAATCCTTTTATTTTCGTACCTTTGCAAACGAATCAACATCTCCCCCGAGGAGACTACGATGCTGATTTGTTTCCCGATTATGTGTTTTTCAGGAAGTCGACGAGGAGGTCATGACAGGTGTTGTCGAGATCGTTCTGGTCGATGGAAGCGAGGTAGATCTGGGTGGTGAGCAACGACTCATGACCGAGGCTCTCGCTAATCATGGCCAAGGGGACGCCGTGCCGCAAGGCGTAGGTGGCCCAAGAATGACGGGCGACATACATCGTGAGACTGGGCGTGAGCCGCATCAGCTGCGAGAGGCCATGAAGGGCGTAGTTCACCCGCTGTTGGGCACGGAGGAGCTGGTAGCGGTTGCCCTGGCTGTCGAGGATCGGGAGGAGATAGCCCGAGGACCGGTAACGGGGTGTCTGAAACTGCGGATAAGCCCAGAGCGTGTCAACGAGCTGTTGCATGCAGAGTTCCCAACGGATGGAGAGCGGGGCGCGTGACTTCTGGCGACAGTAGGTGAGCATGCCGTCACGGAGGTTACTCTTGCGGAGGTTGGCCATGTCGACAAACGCCATGCCACGGGTGTAGAAGCTCAGCACGAACAGGTCGCGGGCAAATGCCAGGCGGGGCTCATCGGAGAGATCGAGCTTGCTGATCTTGCGAATCACCTTCTCACTGACAGCGCGTTTCACCGTCTTCGCCTTGGCCGTATGGGCCTGACGGAAGGGGTACTGTTGGGTGACGAGCCCTTCGTTGACGGCTTTGTTGTAAAGGGCCTGCAGGCGCTTCAGGTAGAAGGCGATGGAGTTAGGGCAGAGGCCAGTGCCTCTGAGATACGCCTCGTACTGGAGGATAAGGGGCGCTGTGAGCTCAGCGAGTGAGCAGTCGACACCGCCTCGGAAGCGCATGAAGCTTCGCTCGGCTGAAGCGTAGGTTTCTGCGGTACGGACTTGACCTAAGGATTTGGTCTGTGTGACGATGGAGGTCACATACATTGAAAAGCTGGGGGTTGTTTTGTTATTTGCCATAAGATTAAAAATTGGTAATGGCAAATATAGAAAATTTTAGATAAAAAGAGACATAAGAGACATAAGGCTGCGCATAGACTTTTTAGACAGAAGAACATAAGAACATAACAATTTTTTAGACAGAAGAACATAAGGGACATAAGGGCTGAGAATGAGAATTTTAGACAGAAGAACATAAGGGACATATTAGCTGCGCACTCTGTGGGAGATTAAAAATATGTTCTTATGTTCTTCTGTCTAAAAAATTGTTATGTTCTTATGTTCTTATGTCTAAATAATATTTTGTTCTTATGTTCTTATTATCTAAGAAAAAAAAACTAGAAGCGGCGGGGGCGGGAATAGGGGTTGTTGCGGTTGTTGCGGGGACCACCAAAACCGGGGCCGCCGGGGCCGCCCTGGGGGCCTTGGGGAGCGTGCTTGCCACCGAAGAGGTTCAGACGGTAGATGACATGGAGCATGCCGTAGCTCGTGATGGAGTTGTACTCAGAATCCGTGCGGCCCATCGAGCTGACCGAGCTGATGAGCGTGGACTGCTGCTGGAGGATATCATAGAGCTGCAAAGAGACGGTGAGCGGCTTGCCCTTGAGGAAACTCTGCGAGATCTGCGCATTCCAGATGAGCTCGTTGGTATTCATCGCCGAGTCGTTATAGCCTCGCCGGCTCTGCATGTTGATGTTCGTGGTAAGGGCCGTGCCCCATGGCGCCGTGATACCCAGCATCGCACCATAGGTGAACTGCCACGTGTCGAGGTTGTTCTGCGTCTGCAGGTCGTTGCGCGAATGGGTGTAGGCCAACGAGCCGTTGAGCTCGAACTCGAACCAGTCGTTGCGATAGCTGGCAGCCAGGCGCTGGTTGATGGTCACGGAATTCGTGACACTCTTCTCCGAGTCAGACAACGCATTGAGGCTGACGAAACCGACCATGTGCTGGTAGTTCAGGTTGGTCATCGTGTTGATGTTGAAGTAACCAGCCGTGTCGACAGCGGTGTTAAAGACCATGCCTGCCCAGCCGCCCCAGTTGCCATTGATATTTTCCGGCCGCGTGGTACGCACACCTGTCGCTTCGTCGAGCGACACCTTGTTGCTGATGGCATTGCTCGTGGTGTTGAAGCCCATCCACGTCGCGATGGAGCGCTGATAGCGCTGTGTGTAATTGTTGTAGAAGAAGCGGAGGTTCTGAGTGAACGAGGGCTTCAGACCCGGGTTACCCTTGCGGATGTTCATCGGGTCGCTGTTGTCGGTGATGTCGAGCAGGTCGCTCATCGAGGGTTGGTTGGTCCAGGCATTATACTGCACACGCATCTGGCTGACCTCACTGCGCTTCCAACGGAAGTCGATGGTCGGAGCGAGGTTCGACACCGTACGCGTGGTGTCGGTATGAAGCCCCTGGTAGTCTTGGGTGAAGTGGGACTTCTGAGGCACGAAGCGCACGCCGGCATTGAAGTTGAACGTCTTCCGCACGACGCGCAGCATAACCTCGGCTGTATGGATATAGTTTTTGTATTCGGAGTATCGGCTCAGATCCTGATCGAGATAGGGGTCGATGGGGCGGTAAGGCTGGAGGTAGGTGTCCCAGGAGCGGAAATCGGGAGTCCAGATCGAGGAGGAAGGTGGAATGTTGAATGTGGAAGGTGGAATGTTGAATGTGGAAGGTGGAATGTTGAATGTGGAAGGAGGAATGTTGAATGTGGAAGGTGGAATGTTGAATGTGGAATGCGAGAGGGGGCTGAAGTCGTAGGTGGAGCGGTCGCTCTTGTTGTGCTTGAACTCATACTGATAGCTGAACTGGAGGTAGACCTGGCGGAAGATGGGTTCGCTGTAGGTCGCACGAAGGCGGTAGCCCCAGTTCTTCGTGGGGGTCTCACTATAACGCTTGATGATCTGCGAAGAGTCAGTAAGTAGCTGGTAATAGCGCAGATAGCTGTCGGCAATGCTCTGACTGGCACCGTCGCTCCAGTTTCCATTGATTTGGAAGGTCAGGTTACGACCAGTGGTACTGAGTTTGCGGTTGAACTGCAGCATACCGCCCACATTCTTCGAATCGCTGTAAGACACATTATCCTGTGAACGGGAGTTCTTGACAATGCCCCGGGATACGAGCTTTTCCAGTTCATCGAGGGGTTTAGAGACATACTGATAGGGATCTTCGTCGAAGGTCGCCTCCTCGCCCCTTGTGAGTCCGTCGTTCGTATTGAAGCGCAGGGTGGGTCGGAAGAGGATATTGGTCATCGTGTCGGGCATCCACTCCACGCGCATCTGGGCATTCCAGTTGTTGGAGCGCGTGTAGTTCTGCGTGAGACTATTGCCAAAGGTGGTGACTGAGGAGCCAAAGATAGACTGGCTCGACACCCGAGAGAGTTGGTCGCCATCACCGTGGTTCCAGCGCACACTACCATCAAGCTTCAGACGGTTCTTCTTCTCGTAGTTGACATTGACACCAACCATCTTGCTGGCATTGAGGCCCTGGCGCTGACCACCCCAGCGGCCACCACCACCTCCACCCGGGAAGCCCATGTCGTTGACATTGTTGGCGCGTGTGAAGAGCATCACCTTCATATTATCCTTCATCACAGCCCCCATGCCGCGACCAGCATAACGATGCTGGGTGCCCGCAGCCAGGTCGAGGTTGAGCATGAAGCCGTGGTTCATACCTTTCTTAATACCGAAGTCGAGCACGGTCTCCTCCTCACCATCCTGAATACCCGAGACACGAGCCAGATCACTCTGCTGGTCGTAGGAACGGATGCGCTCGATGATGTTCGTGGGCAGGTTCTGGAGGGCCGTCTTCGTATCGCCCGTCATAAACTCCTTACCATCAACGAGGATCTTCTTGACCTCCTTACCATTGATCTTGATCGATCCATCCTCGCTGACCTCAGCACCGGGGAGACGCTTGACCAGTTCCTCAACCACCGATCCCTCGGGCGTGCGATACGCGCTCGCGTTATAGACAAAGGTATCGGCCTTGAGCGTGACCTTCGAGGCATGAGCAGTGACGGTGGCACCCTTCAGCATGATGGCATCAGGCTCGAGAGAGATGGTGCCGGCACGATAGTCCTTCCCATCCTTGAGGGTGATCGTCTTCGAATAGGGTTTGAATCCCACATACGTAATCTTGAGGGTATAACTGCCCTCACGAGGGGCGTGGATGGTGAAGCCGCCATTGGTGTTGGTCACAGCGTTGGCCACTACCTTCTCGCCTGAGAGCAGTGCCGCTGTCGCCTGTATCACGGCTTCCTGAGTATCTTGTTCTACAACCTTTCCTGAAACAGTCCGTTGTGCAAAAGCCGTCATCGACACAGCAAGAACGGCTATTAAGAGTATCGCTTTTCTCATCGTAAAAATGCTAGTTTTACCTGATTAGACCCCCCAAGCGGGAGAAAGTTTAAAAGAATGGCATCATTTTTTCGGGATTTTTCTTTTTTTTTGAAAAAATAGTATTACCTTTGCAGCCGGATTTTTAAACCAACAAGCCAAGACCATTCACATGAACCCACAGAAAGTTGTGATGTCGCAAAACCTCGAAGAGGTGCTTACAGCAGCGGTCGCTGACTGTGAGAAAGACCGGTTGTTCATCCTCACCGATGAGACGACGAAGGCACTCTGTCTGCCTGTGGTCGAGGGGTTCGGTTGTCTGAAAGGGGCGCAGATCATCACCATCGGTGCCACTGACACCCACAAGACACTCGACTCGCTCTCGCACGTGTGGGAGGCACTTGGCGAAGGTGGGGCCACCCGCCACTCCTTACTTATCAACCTGGGAGGAGGGATGGTGACCGACCTGGGAGGCTTTGCCGCCTCGACCTTTAAAAGAGGTATCAACTACATCAACATACCCACTACCCTCCTCTCGATGGTCGATGCCAGTGTGGGCGGGAAGACGGGTATCAACTTCAGGGGACTGAAGAACGAGATCGGCGTGTTTAACAATGCGGCGACCGTGATCCTCGACACTCAGTTCCTGAAGACTCTCGATGCAGAAAATATCTTGTCGGGCTACGCGGAGATGCTGAAGCACGGGCTGATCGACAGTGAGAGCCATTGGGGGGAGTTAGTTTCGCTCGATTTCGAGCGAAACAGTGAAGAACGAATAGGGAATAGTGAAGAACGAATAGGGAATAGTGAAGAACGAATAGGGAATAGTGAAGAACGAATAGGGAATAGTGAAGAATCCTGGTGGATGGAACTGCAACGGATGGTGGAAAAGAGTGTCGCCGTGAAGCAGCGCATTGTGACGAAAGACCCCACAGAACAGGGTATCCGTAAGGCGCTGAACCTCGGACACACGGCTGGGCATGCCTTTGAGAGTTTTGCCCTGAAGCATCAGCCGATCCTCCATGGCTACGCTGTGGCCTACGGGCTGGTGTGCGAGCTTTACCTGAGTTGCATCAAGACGGGGTTCCCCACTGACAAGATGCACCAGACGGTCAACTTTATCCATGAGCACTACGGGAAGATGTCGATCACGTGTGATGACTACCCGCAGCTGATGGAACTGATGACGCACGACAAGAAAAACGTGGCAGGGATGATCAACTTCACGCTGCTGGGTGGTATCGGTGATATCCGCATCAACCAGACGGCGACGAAGGATGAGATATACGAGGCGCTGGACTTCTACAGGGAGTCATAGTCGCCCTCGAAGAGCCTACCAATCAACTGAGTAGGCCTAATCATATTACTAACTAATCGCAGATAGGGTTGCCCGCGAGGGTAGCCCTATCTCATTATTTAGACAGAAGAACATAAAAGACATAAGGCTGCGCACTCATTTTTTAGACAGAAGAACATAAGAAATATAAGGGCTGCGCGCTCTATGGGAGATTAAAAATATGTTCTTATGTCTAAAAATATTTTGTTCTTATGTTCTTATGTCTAAAAATATTTTTGTTCTTTTGTCTAAAAGAGAAAGGACTTTCTGGCGGGCGGGCTTGGAGGTTTCGGTGAGGGGGATGTGGTCGAGGTGGAGGTATTCCTTGGGCTGGTGGAACTTGGGGAGGATGCGCTCGCTGATGGTGCGGGCCTCCGTGGGAGAACCCTCAGTGACGAGCACCACAGCCTCACCAAACTTCTCATCAGGACGCTTACTAATTATAAAAGGTACGCGCATGTGGGGACGCAACTGGCGTTCGAGTTCCTCCGCCTGTATCTTCAGTCCACCGGAACAGATCACATTATCCTTTCGCCCGAGGATGCGGAAGGCCACACCCCTACCCTCCCCGAGGGGAGCTAATTCGGCGATGTCGTTGGTGATGAGGGTTTCAGCACAGACCTCGGGCGCATCGATGATCAGACAACCCTCGTCGGAGAGGGACAGATGGACAGAGGGGAAGGGGGTGTACCACTCAGAGGCCTCAGGACCGCTGATGCGACGGAGGGCGATATGCGAGAGGGTCTCCGTCATGCCATAGGAGCTCCAGACAGCATTCGGGAACTGTCGGAGTTCTGCTTCCATCGCCTCGTCGATGGCTCCGCCCCCAATGATGAGGTGCTCTACTTGCATCAGACGCTCGCGCTCCTCTGGTACCTGGAGGGTGTTGTAGACTTGGAGAGGGACCATGGCGGTGAAGTGTGGAATGTGGAATGTGGAATGTGGAATGTGGAATGTGGAAGGTGGAAGGTGGAAGGTGGAAGGTGGAATGTGGAAGGTGGAAGGTGGAATGTGGGAGGTGGAATGTGGAAGGTGGAATGTGGAATGTGGAAGGTGGGAGGAGGAAGGAAGGGAGAGAGAGGAGAGGGGGTGGCCGGTGGGGGGGATGGTGGTGAGGGTCAGACCGCGCTCGAGGGCGCGCACGACCATCATCTTGCCAGCGATATAGTCGAGTGACATACAGAGTAGGGCTGTGTCACCGGGGCGCAGGCCGAGGAAGTCGCAGGTGATACGGGCGGAAGCGAGCATGCGTCGCTTCTCGACTAGCATCCTTTTTGGTTCGCCAGTACTCCCACTGGTCTTCACCTCGATAAAAGGACTATCGTTATTCCATTCAGATAAAAATTCTTCTAAAGACATAAGAACAAATATTTTTTTAGACAGAAGAACAAAAGAACAAATATTTTTTTTAGACAGAAGAACAGAAGAACATAATTTTTATCTCTAATAGAGTGCGCAGCCTTATGTTTCTTATGTTCTTATGTCTAAAAACTCTTATGTTCTTATGTCCTTATTATCTAAATAAAGACTATCGCCGCGGATGGTTAGGGGGATGGGGAGGGGGATGTTGTCGGTGAAGAGTTGGCCGGTGCCTAGGCCTTGGGGGAGGGAGATGTGGGGGCCGTAGACAGCGGAGGCAAACTGGGCGATGGCATTCAGACCGATGTTGCTCTCGAGGGCAGAGGTGATCCACGAGCCGATACCCTGTTCGCGAGCAGCAGCAATCCACTCACGACAACCCATCATACCACCATGCAACGAGGGTTTGAGGATGATGTATCGAGGTTTGATGATATGGAGCATGTGCGTCTTCATCTCAGGGTCGTTCACACCAATGAGTTCCTCATCGAGGGCGATGGGCAGAGGCGACTCCCTACAGAGCTCCGCCATATAAGCCCACTGACCCTGTTTGATGGGTTGTTCGATGCTGTGGATGGCATACTGGGAGAGGAGTTCCAGTTTATAGAGGGCTTCTTCATATTGGAACGCGCCATTGGCATCAAGGCGCAGTTCTACCTCATGGAAGGAGAAACGGTCGCGGATGCGACGGATGAGGTCGAGCTCTTGTTCGAAGTCGATGGCACCGATCTTGAGTTTCACACAACGGAAGCCTTTCTCCAGCTTCTCTTCGAGGCGCTGGAGCATCTCATCGTGACTGCCCATCCACACGAGTCCGTTGATGGGAATACCTTCTTCGCCCCTACTGAAGGGGGTGTCGAAGAGAAGTGGGAAGTTCTTCGCAGAGCGAAGCGGCAAAGCCGAGCGAAGAGTTAAGAGTGAAGAGTGAAGAGTTGAGAGGGAAAGGAGGGCTGTTTCGAGGCCGAAGAGCATGGAGGGGTAGTCGCGCAGGGCCTCGGTATCGAGCTCGCCTGTCTGACAGAGGTTCTGACAGAAGTGATGGAGCTTGGCTTCGTAGGTTTCGTCGGGCAGTGCGTCACAGCTCAGGTCGGGCAGTGGCGCGCATTCTCCCACGCCCTGATGCTCTCCATCAGACAGAGTAACCAACCAGATCTTCCTGGTCATATACACCCCCCGCGAAGTCCCCGCCGGCTGCTTGAAATGCAATTCTTTTTTTTCTAGATAATAAGAACAGAAAGACATATTTATTTATTTTTTAGATAATAAGAACAAAAGAACATATTTATTTATTTTTTAGATAATAAGAACAGAAGAACATAATTATTTAAGGTAATGACGATATTTTCGTTTGATTTCAATTTTAGGAGCTCCAAAATTAATGAGTAGTCCATGATCCACTTGCGTTGCATGCAAATAATTGACTAATTGAACCTCATGGGCAGATAGTAGTGTATTTACAGCTTTCAGCTCAATAATAACACGATGATCCACCAAAATATCAGCTCTGAACTCACCAACTACTTCATCTTTGTAGAATACATTCATAGGATATTCAAAATCATACGGAATATTCTGTTTTGTCAGTTCTACTCCTAATGCATTTTTGTATACAGATTCCAAGAATCCTGGTCCTAAGACCTTTCTAACATTATAAGCACAATCAACGATCGTTCTTATCAACTCCTCTATTTCCATATAATGTGCAACTTTTTTTATGTTTCTTATGTTCTTTTTATCTAAAAAACTAAGGGAGTTTGGGGTATTTTTTGAAGTCGGGTTTGCGCTTTTCCAGGAAGGCTTTGCCGCCTTCTTGGGCTTCGTCGAGGAAGTAGTAGAGCATGGTGCAGTCGCCGGCGAGTTCCTGGATACCAGCCTGACCGTCGAGTTCGGCATTCAGACCAGCCTTGATCATACGGAGGGCCAGGGGCGAACGTTCCATCATGATCTCTGCCCACTCCACACACTCGTCCTCCAGGCGCTCGATGGGTACCACCTTGTTCACCATCCCCATCTCCTCGGCCTCCTTGGCAGAATACTGGCGACAGAGGAACCATATCTCGCGGGCTTTCTTCTGACCCACGATACGGGCGAGATAGGAAGAGCCAAAGCCTGCATCGAACGAGCCTACCTTAGGACCTGTCTGACCGAAGATGGCGTTCTCGGAAGCGATGGTGAGATCGCAGACGAGGTGGAGCACATGACCACCACCGATGGCGTAGCCGTTGACCATCGCAATGACCGGTTTAGGCAGTCGGCGGATCTGCATCTGTACATCGAGTACAGAGAGGCGGGGCACGCCTTGTTCGTCGACATAGCCGCCACGCCCTTTGACATGCATATCGCCGCCTGAGCAGAAGGCGTGCTTCACATCGGCCAGGGTCTTACCCTCGGGTACCTCAGACATCGCGCCGGTGAGTAGTACTACGGAGATGTCCTGCATCTCGCGACACATGGAGAAGGCCTGTGAGAGTTCCCAGGTGGTCTTCGGGGTAAAGGCATTGCGATACTGCGGGCGATTGATGGTGATCTTCGCTATACCGTTATAAGACTCAAACAGGATTTCTTCGAATTCTCTAATTGTATTCCAATTTCTTGACATAATATTTATTATTTTGATAATAAGAACATAAGAACAAAAATATATGCGCTCCCTATTTTATTTTTAGATAAAAAGAACAAAAGAACATAAATTTTTAATCTCCCTCGATCAGTGCGCAGCCTTATGTTTCTTATGTTCTTTTTATCTAAATAATCATGTCCTTACGTCCTTTTTATCTAAGAACATAAAGAACGACTGGAGGGCGGTGGCGTCGGGGGAGGGGGAGGTGAAGACCTCCAGGAGGACGGGACGGGAGCTCTCTATATTTAATAAGGTGTCGATGCCGGCACGCATCTGAGGCATGTCGGAGGCAGAGAGATAGACGATGTCGTTCTCCTGGCAGATACCCTCAGCCGAGGTGTGGTGCTCAGCTGCCACGAAAGCATCGCGAGCAGGACTCTGTTCGAGTCCGGGGAGCATCTCGAAGATACCGCCCTTGCCATTGTTCAGGAGCAAAATGCGCAGGTTGCCCTTCAGATTCTGATTCCACAAAGCATTCTGATCGTAGAAGAAACTCAGGTCGCCAATGACACAGAACACCGGTTTGCTGGTGACACAGGAGAAGCCTGCTGCTGTGGAGAGAGACCCTTCGATGCCGTTCACCCCCCGGTTGCACCACACAGGATGCTGTGCGAAGATGTTGGCCAGTCGGATGGCCGAGCTGTTGGCATAATGCACCTCAGCATCGCCCACATGATGTTCGAAATACTTCACAGCCGCCATCTCAGAATAGACAGGTTCATACGCCTCAGCCTGTTGACGGATGGAGGCCAGCAGAGCATCCCACTGTTGTACGAAGGGATGGGGCTCCATCACCAACATGAAACGGATATGATCGGCCACAGCCTCACCATCGCCCTGAAAGACATGAGTGAGATTCATAAAGGTATCGGTCACCTCGCCCGTCGCATTCACCACCCACGTCTCCTTAGCCTTGCGGAGGAAGCGCTTCAGGCGTTTGCTGACAATCGACCCACCGATATAGAGTACGAAATCAGGGATATACGTCTCATCCTCGCCCACCAGGCTGACCGCCTCATCGAGCAAAGGGTTCATGGGTTGACCAGTGATGAGCATGGGGCGCTTGGCCTGGAGGAACATCCGTGTGACATGACTCAACGTGGCTGGAGACATATCGGCAGCCACAGACTCGATCAGACGTTCCTGAGGCAGTTCGGCAACAGTATACTCGAAGAGTGGTTCGGTGATGGGCACGTTGATATGTACAGGACCTCCCCCACCCTGTCGGGCAGCAATCAGGGCCTCGTTGACTAGCCGGTTACAGTACCAGCGCGTATCAGCATCGGTGGGTTCTGGCAAAGAGACGGCCTTACGCACGAAACGTCCTAAGGCATCAGGCTGTGGGAGGGTCTGTCCATCGAGTTGGTCGATCCACTGTGGTGGACGGTCAGCAGAAACAGCCACGAGGGGGATATGCTGATAGTAAGCCTCAGCCACCGCCGGAGCGAGGTTCAGAAGGGCGGTGCCACTGGTGACGCACACCACCACAGGTTTCCGCAGGGCTTGTGCCATGCCCAAGGCATAGAAGCCTGCCGAGCGTTCGTCGGTGACTGGGAAGCACTGGATATCTGGGCATTCATGGAGGTTGTGTACGATCGCGGAGTTCCTACTGCCCGGACACACCACTGCGCACTGCACTCCATGTCGCACCAACAGGGCTGTTAAGATATTGACGTTTTCTTTGTTACTATACATATTCTATTTTATTTTTTGACAGAAGAACTTTTTTGTGGCTCCATTTTTTAGACAGAAGAACAAAAGAACAAATTTCATGTGCTCCTTTTTCTTTTTGACAGAAGAACAAAAGAACAGATTTTTAATCTCCCATAGATTGCGCAGCCTTATGTTTCTTATGTTCTTATGTCTAAAAACTCTTATGTTCTTATGTCTAAAAGTTTTCGGATGGTTTCGAGTTTGGCTTCGGTTTCTTGCCACTCCTGTTCCAGGATGCTGTCTTTGAGGAGGCCGCCACCAGCGTAGAGATGGCAGGTGTCATGCTCGATGTTCATGCAACGAAGGGAGACATAGAGATGCGTCTCGTCTGTGCCCAAAGGTCCCATGAAGCCGCTGTAATAACGGCGGGGGGTATGCTCGTTTCTGACAATAAACTGGAAGGCTTCACGCTTGGGGAGACCACAGACAGCCGGCGTGGGATGCAAGGCCTGCAGAAGATTGCCGATATGGGCATGATCAGACAGGCGGAAGGTGAAGTCGCTCCTGAGGTGAACGAGGTTGGCCGCTCTCACCGTGCGAGGTCCCTCTTCACGGAAATCGCTCGTAAACTGTTCCAGACACTCCGTGATATAGGTAGCCACGATGCGCTGTTCCTGGATGTTCTTGGTACTCCATGTCAAGGATTCTCCCTCGCCATTGAGTTGGTCACCCTCCAGTTTCATTGTACCAGCCAGGGCGATGGTTCGCCAGTCAGAGCCCTGTCCTTCCAAGAGAATCTCTGGTGTAGCCGTGAGCCAGCATCCACTCTTCGGTGTATCCACGAGTGCGATAAAGAGTCGGGGATAGAGTGCGCAAGCGCGATAAAAGAGTTCCATAGGTTCCACCCCCTCAGGCATCTTCTCATCCGCACAACGTGCGAGGACAATCTTCCGGAAGGCATCGTTCTCCAGTTGGGCATGGTAATTGGCGAAGTCGATGGAGTAGTATTGTGGAATGTGGAAGGTGGAAGGTGGAGGGTTTTGTGGAATGTGGAATGTGGAAGGTGGAGGGTTTTGTGGAGGGTTTTGTGGAATGTGGAATGTGGAATGTGGAATGAGATTACTATCATGTGCAGAATCTGTTGCAGAATCTGTTGCAGAACTATTCTCATTCCACATTCCACATTCCACATTCCTCGAAACCTTCCTCGACAAGTCGAGGCACTCCGTTTCATCTGGGCGGATCAGTACGATCGGCTGGGTGGGGGTGATCTCGAAGGGGGCGATGACAAAGCCTTGTTGACCGTTCAGAGCCTGACAGCTGGACAGTTCCAAAGGTTCTCCCTCAGTCTGACGAATAAGGGTAGCCTGCTTCGCATAAGGTAAACGGTAGACAGCAAATCCCCCCATCACTTCCGTTGCAGATTGATGATATAGTTCGTGACGCGCACATTAGAGATGAGATCGCCCGAGGTGTCCTTGATGTCCACATTCCACACATGAAGGGCAGACCCTTTGTGCAACAGGCGGGCATAGGCTGTGACGGTGTCGCCTTCAGACACAGCCTTCACATGACTGCCGCTGACCTCGATACCCACGCAGGCTCGCCCCGGACAGAGTGCACTTGAGCCTACGCCTGCCACATTCTCTGCCAGTGCCAACGTGGCTCCCCCACTCAGATAGCCGAAGGGTTGGCGATTACGTTCATCTACTTTCATACGTGCCATACAAGTATCGTCCTCGGGTGTGGAGAGGAACTCCATCCCGAGGGCAGTACTTAAATTCGGCTTTTCCTTGATAATATTATTTATTACTTCTACGTCCACTTTATTTACTTTTTGACAGAAGAACATAAGAATATAACTAATGCGCTCCTTATTTTTTTAGACAGAAGAACATAAGAATAAACTAATGCACTCCTTAATTTATTTAGACAGAAGAACAAAAGGACATAATTAGTGAGCTCCTTATTTTTTGACAGAAGAACATAAGAACATATTTCCTATGCGCAGCTTTTATGTTTCTTTTGTTCTTATGTCTAAAAAAGCTTATGTCTCTTTTGTTCTTATTATCTAAAAACTATTTGAAGAGGGAGTACTCGGGGACGGACCAGGCTAGGGCGCTGGCGCCGAGGACATCACGCTCACGATTGTCGAGCTTCGAGACCAGGATCTTCACCTTACCACGAAGATTGCCGAACACATGATCCTCAAAAGCTTCGTATGCAGGATCAAGCAGCCACTTGCCAGCTCTCGAGATACCACCAGTGAGGATGATGGCCTCAGGATCGACTATCGAGGCATAGTTGGCCAAGGCCATACCCATCATGTGACCTGTACGACGGAACACCTCGATGGCCAGTTCATCACCCTTGTCGCAACACTCTGCGATGGTACGTGGAGAGAGTTTCTCAAGGTCGCGCATCAACGTAGGCTTGTCAGATTCCTGCATCACCTCCTTGGCCGTTACAACGATACCCTTCGCACCGATATAAGCCTCGAGACAGCCACGATGGCCGCAACCACACAGTCGCCCATCTGGTACGATCGTGGTATGTCCGAATTCGCCTGCATAGCCCAGGTTACCCCGATGCTCATTGCCCTCGGCGAAGAAGCAGCTACCAATACCCACGCCCAGACTGAGAATGATGAAATTCTTCATGCCATGAGCCATGCCGAAAGCCTGCTCACCTAAGGCAGAGATATGGGCATCGTTGGACAATCCCACTGCCAGTCCGATCTGCTCGCGCAGCATCACTGCCAGAGGGATGACACCCTTCCAAGGGAGGTTGGCCGCATTCTCGATACAGCCAGAAACTGAGCTGGCACTGGGTGCACTCACACCGATGGAGCGGATGGACTCATAACCACCATTTCCCTCCACGAGTTCTACGATTTTCTCACTCAAATGTGTCACAAAAGAATTGATATCGGGGTAATCCTCTGTCGGGAACGAACTCTCGGCAATAATGTTACCTCGCACATCAACAATGGCATAGGTGGTACTCTCGTTACTGATATCGAGACCGACCACTCGAGACTTAATCTGTACTTCTTCCATGTTATATCTATATCCAGTTGTTGGTAAAGTTGTCGCAAATATAAACATTTTTTCTATTTCCAACAAATCTTTCGTCTTTTTTTTGCAAATATTTACCCTATCCTTGCATTTTTCGGGATTATTTCGTAACTTTGCACCCACTTATGCATCATATTCGAATATTAAGATGAACATTTTAGAATTAAGTGAACAAGAAATCGGCAGGCGTCAGAGTCTGCAGGAATTGCGGAATATGGGAATCGACCCCTACCCCGCAGCCGAGTTCCCCACAAACGCTTTCAGCACTGAGATTAAAGAAAATGTGGAATGTGGAAGGTGGAAGGTGGAAGGAAATGTGGAGGGAGATGAGGAGCACGAGGTTGTCATTGCGGGGCGCATGATGAGCCGTCGCGTGATGGGCAAGGCCTCTTTTGCCGAGCTTCAGGACTCCAAAGGCCGTATCCAGGTATATATCACCCGCGATGATATCTGTCCGGGCGAGAACAAGGACCTATATAATAATGTATTTAAGCGACTGCTCGATATCGGTGATTTCATCGGTGTAAAGGGTAAGGTGTTCCGTACCCAGACAGGTGAGATTTCAGTACACGCATCCGAGTTGAAGTTGCTCTCAAAGAGTCTGAAGCCCCTGCCCATTGTGAAATACAAGGACGGTGTGGCCTACGATAAGTTTGATGATCCCGAGTTGCGCTACCGCCAGCGCTATGTCGACCTGGTGGTGAATGAGGGTGTGAAGGACACCTTCCTGCAGCGTGCTACTGTGATCCGCACCTTAAGAAAGGTGCTCGACGAGGCAGGCTACACCGAGGTAGAGACCCCTACCCTGCAGATGATTGCAGGAGGCGCCTCTGCCCGTCCGTTTATCACCCATTTCAATGCCCTCGATCAGGATATGTATATGCGTATCGCCACCGAACTGTATCTGAAGCGCCTCATCGTGGGCGGTTTCGAGGGTGTCTATGAGATTGGCAAGAACTTCCGCAACGAGGGTATGGACCGCAACCACAACCCTGAGTTCACCTGTATGGAGCTCTATGTGCAGTATAAGGACTACAACTGGATGATGGCGTTCACCGAGAAGCTCTTGGAGACCATCTGTATCGCTGTGAACGGCAAGCCCGAGCGCGAGATCGACGGTAACATCGTGAGCTTCAAGGCCCCTTACCGCCGTCTGCCTATCCTCGAGGCTATTCAGGAGAATACCGGTTTCGACTGCAACGGCAAGACCGAGGAGGAGATTCGTGCCTTCTGCCTCTCAAAGGGTATGGATGTCGATGAGACCATGGGTAAGGGTAAGCTGATTGACGAGCTCTTCGGTGAGTTCTGTGAGGGCACGTTCATCCAGCCGACCTTCATCACCGACTATCCCGTGGAGATGTCGCCTCTTACCAAGATGCACCGCAGCAAACCCGGACTGACCGAGCGCTTCGAACTGATGGTGAATGGTAAGGAGTTGGCCAATGCCTATTCCGAGCTCAATGACCCCATTGACCAGGAGGAGCGTTTCGTAGAGCAGATGAAACTTGCCGACAAGGGCGATGACGAAGCAATGATCATTGATCAGGACTTCCTCCGTGCTTTGCAGTACGGTATGCCTCCCACCAGTGGTATCGGCATCGGTATCGATCGTCTGGTGATGCTCATGACGGGCAAGACCTTCATCCAGGAAGTACTGTTCTTCCCCCAGATGAAGCCTGAGAAGAAGATTCCACAGTCGTCAGTAGCTGAGTGGGCCGAGATTGGCGTAGCCGAGGAGTGGGTTCCCGTGCTTCGCAAGGCTGGCTTCAACCTCGTCGCAAACATCAAGGATGAGAAGCCGCAGGGTCTGCAGCAGAAGATCGGCGACATTGTCAAGAAGTACAAGCTCGACCTCCAGAAGCCCTCAGTCGACGCCGTCGCTGCCTGGATAGACAAAAGTAACAAATAGTTTTTTAGACAGAAGAACATAAGGACATAAGGCTGCGCAAAAAAATTATGTTCTTTTGTTCTTCTGTCAAAAGAAGAAAAGATGTACGACTGTGGTAAGATAGCGATTATTGGTGGCGGGTCGTGGGCAACGGCGATAGCCAAGATTGTGGTGAGTCACACCCACCACATCGGGTGGTATATGCGCCGTGATGACCGTATCGACGACTTCCGTCGCATGGGGCATAACCCCGCCTATCTGACCAGTGTACACTTCAATATAGACGAGATACACTTCGACAATGACATCAATCGCATCTGTCAGCAGTATGACACGCTCGTCTTTGTCACACCATCACCCTATCTGAAGAGTCATCTGAAGAAACTCAAGACGCGCATCCGTGATAAGTTTATCCTGACAGCTATCAAGGGTATCGTGCCCGACGAGAACCTCGTCTGTTCGGAATATTTCCATCAGGTATACGATGTGCCCTACGAGAATCTGGCCTGCATCGGTGGTCCCTCGCATGCTGAAGAGGTGGCTCTTGAGCGTCTGTCCTACCTCACTGTGGGCTGTTCTGACCACGACAAGGCCCAGGCCTTCTGCGACGTGCTCTCCAGTGAGTTTATCAAGACCAAGACCTCGAGTGACGTGGTGGGCATCGAGTATTCTTCTGTCCTGAAGAATGTCTATGCCATCGCAGCTGGTATCTGTAGCGGACTGAAGTACGGTGACAACTTCCAGGCTGTGCTCATGGCCAATGCCGTGCAGGAGATGAACCGCTTCCTCACGGCTGTCTATCCTCTTGATGACCGCAGCATCTATGATAGTGTGTATCTGGGCGACTTGTTGGTGACTGGTTACTCTAACTTCTCGCGCAACCGCACGTTTGGTACGATGATTGGCAAGGGCTACAGTGTCAAGTCGGCGCAGATTGAGATGGAGATGATTGCGGAGGGCTACTTCGGCACGAAGTGTATGAAGGAGATCAATCGCCACTGTCATGTGAATATGCCGATCCTCGATGCTGTCTACAATATTCTCTACGAGCGCATCGCCCCGCAGATTGAAATCAAACTGCTGACAGATTCGTTTAGATAAAATTTAGACAGAAGAACAAAAGGACATATTTTTTAGATAAAAAGGACAAAAGGACAAAAAAGACAGAGTAATATAAAAGACATAATAACAAAAGAACATAATTAAAAGGACAAAAAGATATAATATTAACAAATAAAAACAAACAAGATCTATGAGCAACATCAAATTAGACATTACGAAAGCCGCTTGCTTCCTTGAGGCTGGCGCAGTTGAGAGTTTTGAACCCAAAGTAAAGGAGGCCCAGAAGGCACTCGAAGAGGGCACATGTCCAGGTAACGACTTCCTCGGATGGCTCCATCTGCCCTCCAGTATCACACCTGCTTTCCTCGACGAGCTACAGGCATGTGCCAATGTGCTCCGCGAAAATTGTGAGGCTGTGGTTGTTGCTGGTATCGGTGGTTCCTATCTGGGTGCTCGTGCCGTGATCGAGGCTCTCAGCAACTCGTTTGCATGGCTGGTAGCAGACAAGAAGAATCCCACCATCCTCTTCGCTGGCAACAATATCGGTGAGGATTACCTCTTCGAACTCACTGAGTACCTGAAGGGTAAGAAGTTCGGTGTGATCAACATCTCAAAGAGTGGTACCACCACTGAGACCGCCCTCACCTTCCGTCTGTTGAAGAAGCAGTGCGAGGCTCAGCGCGGCAAGGAGGAGGCCAAGAAGGTCATTGTGGCTGTCACTGATGCCAAGCGCGGTGCTGCCCGTACCTGTGCTGACAAGGAGGGTTACAAGAGCTTTATCATCCCCGACAACGTAGGTGGTCGTTTCTCTGTGCTGACTCCAGTTGGTCTGCTGCCTATCGCCTGCGCTGGATTCGACATCAAGGCACTGGTTGCCGGTGCCCAGGAGATGGAGAAAGCCTGTGGCAAGGATGTACCTTTCGCAGAGAACCCCGCTGCCCAGTATGCAGCCGTTCGCAACGGTCTCTACCAGAGTGGCAAGAAGATTGAGATCATGGTTAACTTCCAGCCAAAGCTCCACTTCATGAGCGAGTGGTGGAAGCAGCTCTACGGAGAGTCAGAGGGTAAGGACAAGAAGGGTATCTTCCCTGCATCAGTAGACTTCACCACCGACCTCCACTCCATGGGACAGTGGATTCAGGATGGTGAGCGCACGATCTTCGAGACCGTGATCAGTATCGAGGAGCCCGAAAAGAAGCTGCTCTTCCCCAATGACGAGGAGAACCTCGACGGTCTGAACTTCCTTGCTGGCAAGCGCGTAGATGAGGTCAACAAAATGGCCGAGCTTGGTACAAAGCTGGCACATGTCGATGGTGGCGTGCCCAACATCCGCATCACCATGCCTCGTCTTAATGAGCTTTACCTCGGTCAGCTCATCTACTTCTTCGAGATTGCCTGCGGCATCAGTGGTAACCTGCTCGGTGTGAACCCCTTCAACCAGCCTGGTGTAGAGGCCTACAAGAAGAACATGTTCGCCCTGCTCGACAAGCCTGGCTACGAAGCTGAATCAAAGGCTATCAAGGAGAGACTGGCGAAAGAAGCATAAATGTACTACCTCGCGATTAAGAAATACTTAGAGGAACACGACTTTGAGGCACTCAGCCCCAGAGTCGTGCTCTTTGACATGGATGGCGTACTCTACGACTCCATGCCCAATCACGCGATTGCCTGGCAGGAGTCGATGGCGAAATACGGTATCCACATGACTGCTGATGATGCCTACGCTACTGAGGGAGCACGTGGTGTCGACACCATCCGCGAGATGGTGCGCAGACAGCAACATCGAGAGATTGACGAGGCTGAAGCCCAGAAGATGTACGATCTCAAGTCGCAGACCTTCCACAGTCTGCCCGAGGCCCCTGTCATGCCCGGCATCCTCGATCTCATGCGCCAGATCCACGCCAGCGGACTTCAGTGCGGTGTGGTCACAGGCAGTGGTCAGCGCCCACTCATCAGCCGTATCCTGAAGGATTTCGGCGACTATGTAGACGAGGCCCATATCACCACCGCATACGATGTCACCAGAGGCAAGCCCCTACCCGACCCCTATCTCATGGGGCTCCACAAGGCAGGCGACCTCGCCCCCTGGCAGGCTGTTGTTATAGAGAATGCCCCTCTGGGGGTGCGCTCAGGTCATGCCGCCCGCATCTTCACCATCGCCGTCAACACGGGGCCTCTACCCAACAACGAACTACTCGCTGCAGGAGCCAACCTCATCTTCTCAAGCATGACCGACTTCAGCGAACACTGGACAGAACTAAACTTCTAAAACCATCTGATTATGACTAACAAAACTATTCTACGAGCCCTGCTGCTCCTCATCATGTTGACGGTCAGTCCTATCACCCTCGTTGCCCAGAACGCTGAAGACGAGAGCGAGGAAGAGCGACTCGACCGTATTGTGTCGGTCTATTTCGTCGGCAACAACGACTATGAGTTCTACAAGGCCATCGAGAACCTTCGCGAGCATGTCAAGGATGACCCGGCTAAGTATTTCCGGACTATGAACCGCGAAATTATCTACGACCTCAACCACAACTACTACAGCAAGGCCCTGCAAAAGACCGAACTGTTGAAAGACGAACTGATCAAGGCCAATGCTGAGGATTACTATTACATGGTCGATTTTCTGTTAGGTATCTTCTACGGTTCGCGTGATGAAAATGAGCTCAGCAAGAAATACCTCCTGAAGGCAGCCAATGCCATCAAGCCTGGCACCAATGACCACGAGTTGCTCAACATCTACCAGACACTGACCAACATCAGCATCTTCGAAGATCCCGATGAAGGACCCGACGGTTACAACTGGGCCGACAAAGCCCTCTCCATCGCCCAGACCCCACGCGAGCGCTGCAGCTCGCTCTCGCTGAAAGCGATGGTAGCCATCGGCCGTAATGACAAGAAAATCTTCGAGGAGTGCTATCAGGAGATTATGAAGATACGTAGCGAGAACCCACAAGAGGAACTCTCGATGTACTGGAAATACATCAAGATGGGGCGTCACGTGTTTGATGGCGACTTCGACCAGGCGGTGAAAGCCTGTGACTCCATCAGTCTCGATGTGCCCCGACTCTATCTCCTGGCTGCCATCTACAAACTCAGTGGCGACACGAAGGCTGAGAACGAGACTCTCTATAAGCTCATCCAAGCCAAGGACAAGCGTAACAACGAGATCTCCACACTCACCATCAACGATATCAATCAGGATATCCAGATGGATCAGCAGCGCATCACTGGAGAAAGGATCAAGCTCTACACCCACATCGGCATCACCCTCATTGTCGCACTGACCATCCTTCTGCTGGCTTACTTCGTCATGAGTCGCAGAAGAAGATATAATTAGAAGAAATCAAGTGAAATCTTTGGGGATTACAGAGAAAATGCTTACCTTTGCGCCATGAAGAAAACATTTGCTGTTTATGGCATAGGATATCTGGTGCTACTGATCGTTGTACTGGGGCTGATGTATGTCCATCCCAAACTGGAGCTCCACCTGATGCTGAACTCCCACCACTCCCCTATCCTGGATACCTTTTTCACCTATTACTCCATCTTAGCGGAATGGCCCATCTACATATTGGCACTGCTGCCCGTATTCTGGAAAGAATACAGGCTGACCATCTTCTTCGGTCTCTGTGAGTTGTCGGGAGGAGCGTTCCTACAGCTCCTGAAACACCTGTTCAGCAGTCCGCGCCCAGAAGCAGCGTTCGAGGGTTACCATTCGCCCCTGCCTGTGGTGGAGGGCATCAATCTGTATTCAGGAAACTCCTTCCCTTCCGGTCACTCCTCTACATTCTTCGTCTTCTTTACATGCATAGCACTCCTTCTGGCATATCGCTACAGACATATATCGGAACAAGACCACCAGAAAAGATTCCTTATTGGTCTGTTGTTACTGATGCTGCTGGCACTTGCTGCGCTGGGGGCTTTCTCACGTGTCTACCTCTCACAGCACTTCCTGTCGGATATATGTGTGGGCAGCATCATCGGTTTTGCAACCCCGTGCCTGATGTTCTACTTTGCAGGAGAGAAGATCCTGAAACTCAAAAAGAATGAGATAGAATGATGAAATTTTCACGCAAGCCCATTTCGCTTTTTACCTTTTCGTGCATCCTCAGCATAGCAACACTGTTGTTATACAACATACCTTTCTTTAATTATGTTGCCGAAACCAGCAATGCGACAGCGGGAGGACGCCTGTTCCTGTTGGCCTCGCTGGTTGTCATCATGCTGGTGCTCCACTTCATGATGGCCTATCTCACGATGTACCTCTTGCGTATGGTCGGGCGTATCCTGCTGGCCATCCTCGCCATCATCAATGCAACAGCCGTCTATTTCATCATCACCTACAGTGTGATGATCGATGCCACAACTATCGAGAACGTTTTCAATACCCGATATTCCGAAGCCTCAGGATTCTTCAGTTGGTCGCTGTGGACATTCATCTTCGTCTGCGGCGTGCTCCCTGCCCTGTTCTGTCTGTTGCAGCCAGTGGTCATCGGCAAAGCCAAGAAACTGGGCATCTACTGCGGCAGTTCATTGGTCATCATCCTCATCACCGCTGCCATGAATATCAGCCAGACACTATGGATCAGTCAGCACGACACTGAACTGGGAGGACTCTTGCAGCCTTGGTCTTATCTGGTGAACACAGGCCGTGTCATCAGCTTCAGTCAGGAGGAACAAGCCGAGGAGATCAAACTGCCCGACGGCAAGATCATGGATGACGAGAAGGCCGTAGTGGTACTCGTCATTGGTGAGTCGGCACGTAAGGCCAACTTCCAGCTCTACGGCTATGCACGCAAGAACAATCCTCTGTTGTCGAAGGTAGAAGATCTGAAGGTATATCAGGCCAATTCGTGCGCCACTTACACCACTGCAGGCACGAAAGCCATTCTGGAACCCAAGAACAGCGACGACCTCTATGAGCTACTGCCCAACTATGCCTACCGCACGGGAGCAGATGTCACATGGCGCACCTCCAACTGGGGTGAGCCGCCCATCCATATCGGTGAAGGGCAGTACATCACCGACCCAGAACTCGGCAAGCAATACGGCGTGCCTAACACCTATGACAACATTCTCCTTCACGGGCTGCGTGAGCGCATAGTATCCAGTCAGAAGAACAAGGTGCTCATCGTGCTACACACCAGCACCAGTCATGGTCCGAACTATGCCGACAAATATCCCAAGGAGTTCGAGATGTATAAACCTGTGGCCAGAAACGTAGAAGAAGGCGAAAAGAATGTCGGTACACTGGTCAATGCCTACGATAATTCCATCCTCTACACCGACTATCTGTTGGACAGCCTCATCAAGACATTACGCGGCATGAGCGACTGGAAGCGTGCGATGATCTTCATCTCCGATCACGGCGAGTCGCTGGGTGAGAACAAGATGTTCATGCACGGTCTGCCTATGAGACTGGCACCCAAGGAGCAGTATGAAATACCGTTCCTCGTATGGACTTCGAAAGATTACAGAGAATACAAGACAGCAGACGAACTGCCGAAGGTGCTCGAACAGCATTTCATCTTCCACTCCATTCTCAACCTGCTGTCGATCCAGTCACCTGCCTACGACCCCAATTTCGACATTTTCAAGTAAGCGGCTGTTCATCCGAAGAGCGGGCATAGAGGCGGGCTACAATGGCACCGCTGATGTTATGCCAGACACTGAAGACAGCTCCAGGGATGGTGGCCATGGGATAGACTGCAAAGTGGAGTGTGGCCAAGCTGGAGGCCAGGCCTGAGTTCTGCATGCCCACCTCGATGCTCAGGGCACGACGCTTGGGTGCAGAGAGGCGTAACAGTCGGGCAATCAGGTAGCCGACAGTCAGACCAAGGATATTATGAAGCATGACTACCAAGATGATAATCATTCCACCCGTCAGCAGTTTGTGGGCACTGGCAGAGATGACAATGAGCACAATCGAAGCGATAGAAATCGACGACAGGGCAGGCAGATATGCAGTGACGCGCTCAGTCTGTCGAGGCCACAGCCGCTTAACCAGAAGACCAGCGACTATAGGCAGGATCACTACCCAGAGGATACTCAGGAACATGGCAGCCACATCGACATCAACGGTCTTGCCCGCCAAGAGCCATACGAGCAGTGGCGTCAGCACAGGAGCCAGCAACGTGGAGACACCCGTCATGCCGACACTCAGGGCAAGGTCACCCTTGGCCAGATAGGTAATGACATTAGAAGCAGTGCCTCCAGGACAACAGCCCACAAGAACCACGCCCACCGTGAGGGCTTCGTCAAGGGCGAAGACATGGGCCAGCGCATAAGCCAGCAAGGGCATGACCGTGAACTGGGCGGCACAGCCCAAGACAACATCACGCGGGCGACTGAACACCACACGGAAATCATCCCATCGCAGTGTCAGACCCATACCGAACATGATGACTCCCAGAAGGGGATTGATAACAGTAGGTTTGATATGGCTGAAAGCCTCAGGCCACAGCATGGCTACCACTGCGGCCAGCAGCACCAGCACGCCCATATAATCGGAGATCAGTTTGCAGAGACGTTTCATGGCTTTAATCTAAAGTTCTTAACCCATTCGCGGAGCGGCTCAACAGCCTCAGAGTGGCGGGGAGCATAACGAAGCATGACGGTCACAAGGCGGAGCGTGTCATCATCCATCACCTTGCCATAGTAGTCCCAGTCTTGTTCGGAGCCTTCCTGGATGCTGTAGTCATCACCCGACTCGACCAGATCGGCCCCCATGCCCATCATCTGCTGACTGGCACTATAGGTCATGCCTTTCAGCGAGTCGACCACTACGGAAATGGAAATATCCTCATACATGAACAATTCCTGTCCAGGCTCCTCGGGCAGATCTTGGTGGTAGAGAAACGAGGGGTAGTTGATGTCGAGCCCCAGTTTGTCACTGTGGTATCGAGTGAGATCCCATTGCCCCAATCGGATGGTCATGCTGTCATCACTGGAGAGTTCAGCAACGTAGGATCGGGGCTGTTGGCCTCCCGAGCAGGCACCGAGGAAAATCGTCACGCACAGGAGTGCAGCACACGCATATATCATCTTATTCATGCTGCAAAGTTAAAATAATAATCTGAGATAGTCAAAAATAACTCAAGAAATTTGGTTTTCCGCGCTTTTTACGCTATCTTTGTGCCCAAAAACCAACAAAAATGAAGAAATATGAACTCTTGATCATGCTGATTGCAGGCATGCTGGCCATTAGTTGCGGTCAGAAGAAAAAGAATGATGACATTATCGTGAAGCGTGTGGAGACTCCCAAACCGCAGGGTCCTATCCGTATGCAGGAATATAAGCAGACCAAGGATATCGAGTGGTTACACAAGGACTATCAGGTGGAAGTGAGACGCGTGGCTGATGACAGTCTGAAGATGGTGAAAGACGAGAACGGACAGAAGTTTGTGGATAACCGCATCACCATCCGCATCATGCGCTCGGATGGCAGCGTCTTCTTCAACCAGACTTTCACAAAGGCTGCCTTCGAGAAATTCCTCGATGATGACTATCGGCAGACGGGAATACTGGAAGGACTGGTGTTCGACAGGGTGGACGGGCCTCAGCTCGTGTTTGCAGCGAGTGTGAGTCATCCACAGACCGACGAGTATGTCCCCATGGTAGTGACAGTGAGCAACTTCGGTACCGTAGGCATCAAGCCTGACACGGAGCTTGACACCTCGGGCAGTCTGCCTCCCACTTCGGGGGAAGAGGAGTGAGGAGTGAGGAATGTGGAATGTGGAGTGAGGAATGTGGAGTGAGGAATGTGGAGTGAGGAATGTGGAATGAGGAACTTGGAATGAGGAAGGTGATTGGAGTGATTTTGGCTGTGCTGGTGATTGTGGGGGGACTCTACTTCTGCGGTGACTGGCAATTGCAGAGCGAGGATGATGCCAAACAGGAGGCAGCCATCGCCCAGGGCATCGACACAGTGCCCATGCTCATTATGCAGGTGCAGAAATGCTCTAAGCTCTACACGGCAGAATATCGTGTTCACAAGATTGTGACTCACGACGATGCCCTCAGGCTGAAAGGTTCGCTGTTGAAAAAACAGTTTGACATCAAGTTGCCTATGGCCGACCGAAAGATTGCCATTCCCATTGACGCGAAGCTGAAGGCTTATATCGACTTCAGTGATTTCTCGGAAAAGAATATCGAACGCGACGGCAAGAAAATCACTATCGTACTGCCCGACCCTCAGGTCAGTATGACCAGTTCGAAGATCGACCAGAAAAACGTGCGCCAGTACGTGGCTCTGACACGATCAGACTTCAGTGATGCCGAGTTGGCTGACTATCAGCAGCAAGGGCGAAAGGCCATCATCGAGAGTATTCCGAAGATGGGGATCCTGGAGAGCGCGCAGCGCAATGCCGCGAAGGTGCTCGTGCCCATGTTGAAGGAACTGGGCTACGCGGAGGAAGATATCACCATCGCCTTCCGCAAGCAGTACGGTCCGAAGGACATGTTTTCAATCCTAAAGATCGAGGAGTGAGGAATGTGGAATGTGGAATGAGGAATGTGGAATGAGGAATGAGGAATGTGGAATGTGGAATGAAGATCGTTACATATATTAAAATAGGTATAGCACTGGTAGTGGTGGTGCTGCTCGTGGCAGGGTTCTTTTGGTTGAGAAGTGCCACGGAGGGCGACCATATCAGCTTTGGAGCCGACAACCACATAGAACTGACACCCACCCAGATACAGAGCATGAAGGCCATCGGTGAGTGGGAATTCCTATCGGTGAGTGCTGAGGAGCTGGTAGACACCGTGCGCAAGGGCATCTTCAAAGACGACGAGTTGGTGCGCATCTATTACGGTACGTTACGCCTCGGGCTGAACATGCACCGACTGCAAAAGGGATGGATCAAGGCAGAGGGTGACTCTGTGGAGATGACACTGCCGAAAATCGGACTACTCGACAAGGACTTCATTGACGAGGCCCGGACGAGACCTTTCTTCGAGAGTGGAAAGTGGAAACCTGAGGATCGCGATGCGCTCTACAAAAAGGCCTACAGGCAGATGATGAGTCATGGTATGACACAGGAGAACCTGCAAGCGGCTGAACACAATGCTGAGGAACAGCTGAGACAGATGATGCGATCGATGGGATTTTCAAACGTAAGAATCAGGTTTGAGGAGTGAGGAACGAGGAACGAGGAAGGAGGAAGGAGGAAGGAGAAACGAATAGTGAAAAGTGAATAATGAGTAAGGACTTATGGAACAACTGAACGAGATCTTGACAGAAGTGAGCGGCATGCTCTGGGGATGGCCGATGATCATCCTGTTACTGGGTACGCACCTGTTTCTGACCATCAGGTTGAGATGTCCCCAGCGCCACATCTTTAAGGCTATCAAACTGTCGGTGCAAAAGGACCCTGATGCTACGGGCGACGTATCGCAGTTTGGCTCACTGGCCACTGCACTGGCTGCCACCATCGGAACGGGTAATATCGTGGGAGTGGCAACAGCTATTGCCCTGGGAGGTCCAGGGGCTGTGCTGTGGTGCTGGCTGACAGGTGTATTCGGTATCTCGACGAAATATGCAGAGGGTTTGCTGGCCATCAAATATCGTGTGAAGACAAAGAATGGCAGGATGCTAGGCGGTCCGATGTATGCCCTTGAGAAGGGACTCGGTTGGAAGTGGATGGCTGTGCTCTTTGCCTTTTTCACAGCACTGGCAGCCTTTGGTATCGGCTGTACGGTGCAGGCTAACGCCATTGCCACAGTAACCTATGAGAGCTATCACATCTCGCAGTATGTAACGGGAGGCTTTGTCTGTCTGATGACAGCTGCCGTGGTACTAGGTGGTGTGAAGAGTATTGCCCGTGTGTGTAGCATGCTCGTGCCAGTGATGGCCATCTTCTATGTGCTGGGCTGTTTCTATATCCTCTATGCGAATGCAGCTTATCTGTGGCCAGCCATCAAACTGATTGTCAGTGCTGCATTCAATCCTGAAGCTGCAGGAGGCGGATTCGTTGGTTCCACAGTGATGACAGCAGCTAGATTCGGAATTGCCCGTGGCCTGTTCTCCAACGAGAGCGGTATGGGTTCGGCACCTATCGTAGCCGCAGCAGCTCAGACAAGGAACCCTGTAAGACAAGCATTAGTATCATCGAGCGGCACCTTCTGGGACACGGTGATTATCTGTGCTATCACGGGTCTCGTCATTGTGAGCAGTGTGTTGGCTCATCCTGATATGACTTTTAATGACGGGGCCACCCTGACGAAGGCAGCCTTCTCGAAGATTCCCCATGTAGGCACGCCTCTGCTGAGCTTCGGACTTCTGACATTCGCCTTCTCGACCATTCTCGGATGGTGCTACTATGGTGAGCGTGCTATGGAGTATCTGAAAGGCAAGAAGTGGGTGATGGGCTATCGCATCGTCTATATTGTGATGGTATTCATAGGCAGTGTGATGAACCTCGCACTGGTGTGGAACCTGGCCGACTGTATGAATGCGCTGATGGCTATTCCTAACCTTATCTCACTGCTTTGCCTCAACGGTATCATCGTTCATGAAACGAAGAAATACCTCTGGCGCGACCGTCTCGACAGAGAAATGTAAATAGCAGAAATCTTTGCGGAAAACTTAGCGTACGGGCAGGGTGAACTCCATGCGCGTACCTTGAGTCCACAGTTCATCGTAGCGCAGATAGCCGCCCACCTTCTCGGCCAGACGCTGGGCTACGCTGAGATCGAACTCCGTGGGTTCACAATTCTCATCGGGATTATCAAACCAATCGAAAATCGATGCCTTGCGATCCTCGGGAATCGTCGTACCCCCCGTATCCTGTACATAAAAGACCAGCAGATTGGGCGACTCGCCCAAGTGACAGCCAAGGGTAATATCACCCTTCATCGTAAACTGGCAGGAACAGGCCACGAGCTTATTGATGATGAGCTCGATGATATGATAGTCGGCCTCGACTGAATAGGAATCGGTCAGTTCGCGAGTCAGCGTCAGTCGCACCCCCTCGTGGACACTGGGCAGATTGGCATCTATGCAGCGCTCACAGAGGATATTCGGGCTAAAGCGCTCGTCCTTCAGTTGATGACCGCCATGAACATCGGAGAGGATGGACAGTTCATCGAGCAGCGTGGATATAAGACTCGTGTTGTATTTAATCTGGGTAGTAATATGACGCTTTTCACTTTTAGAGAGATAGAGATCATCCTTGGAAATGATTTCAGACAGTCCACCGACAGAATGGAGGTGGGTGCGGACCTCGCGTATCAGCCCTTTGAGAAAGGCTGTTCTGACACTCCTTGACTTTTGCATCTCAGCTAACTTCACCTGCTGAGCCCTGCCCCATAGCACAAGTGCCAGGCAAACTATAATCAGAATAACCAATACCACTACCATAAGCGCCACAAATTTGGTTGATACTTAGTTTTGAAAATGCAAATATAGGAAATATTTGTTAAAAAACCAAATTTTAAGGCCACTTTTTAAGCAAAAAGTGTCAATTGTTGACAATTTCAACAATGGTGAGCGTCTGTTCAGACACTCTGAAACGCACATCGAAATGGAGGAAAGGCATGCCGTAGACACGTTCAGGATCATCGTGATAACGCGGTCGAGGATCCTGAGCCAAGATGGCCTTGAGCGCTTCGAGTTGGTCGGCAGGAACAAGGGCAGCCTGTTCGTCGGTCATCACCACCTTGAGGGGCTCCCACCCTACTTGATCAACAAACCCACTGCGCGCCTCGGGGTGGGCATCGGCATAAGCCACATAGGGCTTCAGGTCGTAGATAGGCGTACCGTCCATGAGATCTGCGCCCTCCACCCAAATGACAGGTCCCAACAGGGAATCAATCTCCACACGGACCAGTCGGACACAAGAGAGTCCCAGGTTATTAGGACGGAAAGGTGAACGTGTGGCGAAGACACCCAACCGTCGATTTCCCCCAAGACGAGGCGGGCGAACGGTCAGACTTTTCTCAGCCCCACTGTTCTCGGAAAATTCCCAGATAAGCCAGAGATAGTCGAAATCGTCGAGACCCCGTACAGCTTCAGCCTTGCGAAAAGGGGGTTCGAAGACAATACGGCCCATCAGAGAACTGACGAGTCCACTCTGTCGCGGAATACCGAATTTTGACTTCAGCGGCGACTCAAAATGAGCAATCGGAGAGACTTCCATGCGGCAAAGATACACATAAATGACAAAAAACGCAAAAAATATGCTATTTTCTTTTTATATTTCCGATTTTTACATTATTTTTGCAGCATCAATAATAAGAACTACAGTAATATCGCTACTGCAAATGAAACGTATCATATTAGCCCTCTCGCTAACTCTCATCGCAAGCTTCTGTTTTGCGCAGGCTCGCGATTACAGCAAAGACCAAACCTATCAAACCCTGCGCGCAGCCATGCACCATGCCTTCAATGATGGTGACAGTGCCAAATTCTTCCCTGCACTCAGAAACCTGGAAGAGTATCTATTGCAGCAGGGTGACCTGCACGGCTACTATACGCAGAGGTGTAATGAGATTGTCTTCCAGATGAACGAGCGCCATATCTTCGAGGCCTATATGCTGGCACGCAATCTCTCGAAGGAATTGCGCGAAAAGAAGGTGGACAAGGAACGCTACATGGCCATCAACATGCTGGGGCATATCAACAACTACTGCGGCAACAAGGAGGAGGCCAAAAAGAACTGGTATGAGGTGCTAAGAATCATGGAGGAGGAAGGCTACTACTCGAGCATGCCCCCCATTTTCCTGAACATCGTGAATGCGGCTATCGATGACAGCCCGGAGGAGGCTGACAGTCTACTGAACAAAGCGAGGGAAATTTCTTTGAAATATTCACCCGAACGCGTGTTCGATATTGAAGGAAGAATGACGCTGAGTTACTTCTATCGTGGCGATATCGACAAATTCCTCAAAGGCTACAAAGCCTATAAGGAAGGTGAGGCCAAAGGACTATCGTGCGTAAACGGGCGCACTATCGAAGTGTATTATCTCGCCTATCAGGGTAAGACCGACGAGGCCGTCGCCATGGCCAAAGAGGAGCTGGGTGACGAGGGCAAAGACGCCATCACCTTGATCTACGAAAGGGCTGGCAGATGGGAGGATGCCTATCATGCTCTGAAGGCCCAGACCGCCTCAGAAGACTCGATTGCCAATGTGGTGCTGGTCAACAGTATGGAGGGCATCGCCGATGAAGTCAAGCTCTATGAGGCCCAGAGAGAGGCCTACCGCGCACGCTCACTCGCCCTCTTGATCACTATCGGCCTACTCCTTCTGCTCGTTGTGGCACTTGTCCACATCTTCATGACCAGACGAAAGCACATGAAGGAGTTGGAGAAAGCCTACGCCCGTGTGATGGAGTCGGAAAAGATGAAGGCTGCCTTTATCCAGAATGTCAGTCACGAGGTGCGCACGCCGTTGAACATCATCAGCGGATTCTCGCAGGTGATTGCCAATCCTGAGCTCACAGACAGTGTTGAGGACAGGCAGAACATGTCGAAGATGATGCAGAAGAGTGCCCACCAGATTACTTCGCTCATTGATGAGATCATCGGCCTGTCGCTCATCGAATCGACAGAGAAGATGAGAAAGGAGGATACACCCCAGGTGAATGCCCTTCTCAAGAATGTACTGAGGGATTATGATGATGTAGTCAATGACGGTGTGGAGCTGAAGCTGGAGACGACACTGGCCGATGACTTCAGCATCACGACCAACGAGAATATGCTGAAGCGCATCCTGACAGCTCTGCTGGAGAATGCCTGCAAATATACGGAAAAGGGATCCATCAAGTTGAAAGCCGCCCAGGCAGACAGCACCCTGTTTATCTCTGTAGAGGATACGGGTTGTGGTATACCCAAGGAAAAAGCCCATGAGATATTCGAGCGTTTCGTGAAGCTCGACTCTTTCAAGGAGGGTATCGGATTAGGACTACCGCTGAGTCTCAAACTCGCAGAGCAGTTGGACGGAACGGTGGAACTGGATACCAGCTACACAAACGGGGCAAGATTCAATGTCAAGTTACCTATCCAGTAACATAAAACCCTCACCGATTGGCGAGGGTTTCTTATGTATAGATTATCCGAGATATTTCATCAGGATGCGGGCATAACCACTGTCGTGCAGTTTGGTAATGCTCTTCTCACGAATCTGGCGCACACGCTCACGGGTCAGTCCCATCTCAGCACCGATCTCCTCGAGACCACGCTCCTGACAACCGATACCGAAGCACTCCTTCACAATCTTCAGCTCACGATCCTTCAGTACGTTACGCAGTACATTGTCGAGGTCGGAAGTCAGCGACTCGTAGTCGACATGCTTGTCGGTACGAGAATCGTCGCCTGAACTCAGCATATCAGCCATCGAGTTGTCATCATCCTCACCAAAGGGAGCATCGATACTCATGTGATGACTATCAGCCTTGGCTGTCTGTTCAATCTTCGACTCCTCGATATTGGTCAATTCAGCCAACTCAGTCACAGAAGGACGGCGCTGGTGAATCTGTTCAAACTTATTGATCTCCTGATTAATCTTGCTCAGGGCACCACTCTGGTTCAATGGCAGACGAACGATACGGCTCTGCTCTGCGATAGCCTGCAGGATGCTCTGGCGAATCCACCACACGGCATAGGAGATGAATTTGAAACCACGTGTCTCATCAAACTTCTCAGCAGCCTTTACCAGTCCGATGTTACCTTCGTCAATCAGGTCAGTCAGGGTCAGACCCTGATGCTGGTACTGCTTGGCTACAGAAACGACAAAACGGAGGTTGGCTGTAACCAGGCGCTCCTTTGCCCTTTCGCCCTCAGGACCACCCTTACGGATAGCCTGTGCCAGTTCGATCTCTTCATCGATGGTCACAAGGGGTTGACGACCAATCTCTACGAGGTACTTGTCAAGTGCTTCACTCGATCGATTGGTAATACTTTTTTGAATCTTTAATTGCCTCATTTCTTGTCTTGTTACTCTGAAAAAGTGTGCAAAAGTACAAAAAATATCGATTCGTTGTAACTCGTGCACACTTTTTTTAAGAGAACTTAACTAAATTCGTCGAATAATTGTCGTAAATCAACGTTTAATTGTTTCGATTTTGCTGTCACCGGGCTTAAAGAGCAGTCCTGAGCAGGTTGTTGCATCAGCCTTGTAAGCCTTCCATTCTATCTTGTTCCAGTCGATCTCGTCGGTACGCTGAGCAAGGGGTACATGAGGAATGAGTGAACCATCACGAACCAAAATAACGGCAGGGATCTCACCAACCTCGATGGTCTGATAGCCACCCTCATAGACCTTACCCGTCTGATAGTCGATCCACTTACCTTTCGGCAGATAGACCGTGCGCTCAGTGCCACTCTCCATCAGTGGTGCAACGAGCATCTGGGAACCGAACATATACTCATCCTCTACGAGCCAGGCACCTGGATCCTGCGGGAACTCCACAAGCAGGGCGCGCACCATCGGAAGTCCACGCTCCGAACAATCCTTCGCCTGCGCATAGACATAAGGCATCAGCTTGTATTTCATCTCAGCACACGCACGGAACGCTTCTGTGAAAGACTCACTGATAAGCCAAGGCTCCGTAGGAGGCGCACCATGGGCACGGGTGTGAGAACTCAAGAAACCGAAGGGCAGCCAGCGGCGATAGATATCCTCAGGTGAAGCGGTTACGAAGCCACCCATATCATGACTCCAGAACGAGAAACCACTCAGTCCGAAGCTCAGACCGCCTCGCAGATCACCCAGCATGCCCGTATTCGTGGTAGCAGCATCACCACCCCAGTGGAGCGCATAACGCTGGCTTCCAGCCCAGGCAGAACGTGCCCAGATGATACCCTCGCCAGGATGATTCTTCTCAACAACCTCCCACAAGGCTTTGTTATAGCGCAGCGGATAGAGGTTGTGCTCATAGAGTCCACCCTTACCACTATGATAGAAACCATTATAAGGTGCAGCCTCACCAAAGTCGCACTTGATGGTAGAGACGCCCTGTTTCAGCAGTCCCTCAATCTTCGACTGATACCAGCTGACGGTCTCAGGATTCGAGAAGTCGAGAATAGCATCCTCTACAGGCATGCCTCCCGTAGCGTTCACCACATGCATGCCCTTCTCGATGATTTCAGGGAAGAAGCGATTCTTCGGTGTGAAGTAAGGCAACTGCCACAGGCAGGTGTGGAAACCGTCTTTCGCAAACTGCTTCAGCATCTTCACGGGATCCTCGAAACGATCCTTTGCAAACTGATAGTCGCACTGCCAGTCGACTCCGAACCAACCGGTATCAAAGTGGATGACATCAGAGGGAATCTTATGAGCGCGCAACTGACGGGCAATCTCCAAGCCCTCCTTCTGCGAGAAGTAAGTGATACGGCTCATCCACGTGCCAAAGCTCCAAAGCGGCAGCATGGGGCTCTTGCCTGTGATATCGGTATACTCATTGAGGATGTCCTTGGGTTCGCCCAAGAAGATGAAGAAGTCCATCTGTTCATCAGCCATAAACAGGCGATCAGCACCAATGTAAGAGGCACCGAAGTCGCAGGTCACAGGGGCTGAGGTATGCATGAAGATGCCATAGCCACGATTCGAGAAGAAGAAAGGCACGGGCTTATACTGGCCATCGGTCTCTGGTCCCTGAGGATCAGTCACGCTGAGGTGTACCTTCTGCCCTACCTTATTCAGTGAGGTGAACGATTCGCCACAACCATAGATGCGCTCACCAGGTGCCAGTGTCCATACAGGATTGATGCTACGCGAGTTGTCGCTTCCACGCTTGATAAAGGAGAAGGGCAACAGCTTCACCTGACTGGAATCATTATCGAGGTTATGGCGTGTCTGGGTGAGAATCTTACCCTTCGCATCCTTCACGACAATGCGCCAGGGGTAGTTCTGTATCTCGATGATACCATAGTCGGAAGTATACTTGACCCCATTGGCGGTCTGCGTACTCTTCCACATGGCACCAGCACCTTTCTGCTTGAAGCCATCACAGAACATCACATCGTCCTGATCAGAGCACTTCGGTTCGATAGGAGTTGTCAGCATGCGGATACGAGCTGTTCTCGGTGAGATATACTCCACCTTGATTTTCAGCTCCGGGTCATTCACATAAGCAGCATCGGGGAAATCGAGCATCTGCATTCTCACAGGCCAGTAGCCATTGAGGTTAAACGCCTGTCGAGGTGTCAGTCTGTAGCGTTTCCACTGTACCAGTCCCTCACCCTTCTGGGCATCGAAACTCACGAGCGAGTCTGCCAGAAAATAAGTATTCGACAGGTCGAAGAAGTCCGTCGACATGTCTTTCTGCATAGCCTGCAGGTACTGAATGCCTGCATTCGTCTGAATCTGCGCATGGGCTGCCATCGAGTCCAGAAGAGCACAGAAGATACAAAACATTATTCTCTTTTTCATTATCATAGAATTAATTGACCTTGCAAAGATACAAACTTTTCTCCGTTCGTGCAAGGATTAGTATAATATATTTGGTAGTATCACAAATTTTGCTTACCTTTGCACCATTCAACATAAACTAAAAATGGAAGAAAAAAAGAATTACCATATTCTGATGATAGTTTTATGCCTGCTATCAGCCATCGCCACACAAGCGCAGAAAGAGCGCTTTGTGTTCACTACTGCATGGAAGGCGCAGGCTCAATTTGCAGGCTACTATGTGGCCTACGAACAGGGATTTTATCGCGAGGCAGGACTGGAAGTTGAGATTCAGCATCCTACGCTGACCAGCTCGGCTCTGAACAGACTAAAATCTCTGGAGTGTGACGCAGCCATGTTCTCGCTGATGTCTGCTATGGACTTCATTTCCCAAGGATTCGCATTGGTCAATATTTTCCAAGACTCCATGAACAGCAGTAACGTGCTCATCTCCCGCTGGGACACCAACCCGCTGAAGATGAAGGGCAAGAAAGTGGCCATCTTTAATTCCGACCCCAACTATCTGACCTTCATCATGAACCATCACGAGAAGATGCACTACGAGTGGGTGCCATTCACCAGCGGTATCAATCTGTTTCTCAGTGGTGCAGTGGATGCTACTATGGCGGTGAGCTATAATGAATACTATCAGCTGCTCCAGTCGGGATTCAAAATGAGCAAAGAGAGTATCTACAGATTCTCAGATCACGACTATAACATCCAAGAGACAGGTGTCTACGTAAAAAGAGACTACTTCCTCCAGCACCGCTCCGCATGCGAGAAATTTGCCAAGGCCAGCCGTCAGGGCTGGGAATGGGCCGCCAAGCATCAGAAGGAAGCACTCGACATCGTGATGAAATACGTGCGCAAATATAATTCTCCCACCAACCTGCTGATGCAGAAGTTTATGCTGGAGGAATGCCTAAGACTGCAAATCAACAAAGACACGGGCAAACGAGAATTCCGCGTCAGACAAGACATGGTAAAGAAGGCTTCACGCATGATGACTGAGTGCAGGCTAATAGCCCGACCTGTATCATATAAAGAAATAATGGGGCAATGAAGAAACTGATACGATATATCCGCAGTTCACTGTCCAGAATACTGGGCTTCTGGGTAGTCATTATCGTGGCCGCTATCTTTACCGCAGCCTTCGCTTTATGGTTCTCTGAGACGCGCGAAGTAGTGCGCGAAGAGGCTTGGAACAAGGCCACGAAAACGATTGAAGGCGCAGTGCTCCATGTCGGCAACACATTTCACCGTGCCGAGGTGGCTGCCAACAATATGCTGGTGGTTATCGAAAACCATCTTAACGAGCCCGACATGATGTTCGACCTGAGCAGACAAGTGCTGGAAAGCAATCCTGACCTGACGGGCTGTAGCATCAGTTTCGAACCTTATTATTTTAAGGATAAAGGCTGTTATTTCTCTGCCTATTCCTACAACGATGGCGACTCCATCCAGACAGAACAGGAGGGCACAGACAATTATCAGTACTTCTGCATGGACTGGTATCTGATTCCAAAACTTCTCGACAAGCCCTACTGGATAGAGCCATTCTTCGAAGACACAGAAGAGGGTATCGTCGTCAAGGACATCTTCTCCAGCTATAGTCAGCCCATCCACGATGCGAAAGGGAAGGTAGTAGGCACTTTTTCTGTAGACATCCGTCTCGACTGGTTCTCATCTATCATCAGCGAGGCAAAACCTTATCCCCATTCCTATAGTGTCTTGCTAGGCAAGGGCGGTACCTATCTGGTACATCCCGACACCACGAAGCTGTTTTATGAAACTATCTTCACACGAGCCATGGCACAACAGGACTCCGTTTTTGCCAGCATTGGTGAGGCCATGATAGCTGGCGAGACAGGCCATCGCATCGTAGAAATCGACGGTGAACCAAGCTACGTCTTCTATAAACCGTTTAAAAACACAGGTTGGAGTGTAGCCATCATCTGCCCTGAGCGGGATATCTTTGAATCGTACAACGAGTTGCAGCATATTACACGTATCACAATGATTATTGGACTGATGTTGCTGCTCATCTTCTGTTTGGTTATCGTCAACCGTCATCTGAAGCCACTTAGTAGCTTGGCAGCCTTTACCGAACTGACTGCAGAAGGTCAATTTACCGATGAAGTGCCCGACAGTACAAGACCAGACGAAATCGGACAATTGCAGCGCAGACTCCGAAGAATGCAGTTAGCTCTCCGAGAATATACCAGTCAGCTACGCGAGGAAACCGGGAGACTTGAGCAGCAGAACCGCGAACTGACCATCGCCTACGAAAAAGTGAAGGATGAGGAAAGGATCAAGACCCACGTGCTTCACCACATATCGGAAGATATGGTAAAGCCCGTGCAGGGCATTCTGGAAGAATCACGCGTCATCTGCGACAATCATCACGACCTGAGCGAGGAAGACTTCAGCCATACCGTTGACGAGATGTTGCAGAACACCAATCAGATAACAACCCTTCTCGACAAACTAATGAGTGAAGCACAGGGATGCAACGAGAATGGAGAAAGGAGGAAGGAGGAAGAATGAACACAATCATCAGAAAAATCCAGCAGTCGGTATCTGTCCGTCTTAGCTTCAGCATCCTGGCATTCGTCATAGTCATCCTGATTGTGATCATGGGAATCCTCATTCACCGCTCCAAATCGTCAATACGGCAGGCTGCTATTGATGAGACAGAGCAAATGCTTGACAACACAGCCCAACATCTGATTGGTATCATGGACGAGGTAGAAGTAGCCACTCTCAATACCGACTGGCAAGTGTTTCGAAATCTGAACCCAGACTCTCTGCTGAGTCTGTCGGCACGCATATTGCAAATCAACCCCATACTTAACGGTTGCAGCATTGCCATGATACCCGACTACTTTCCCAGTGAGGGCCACTACTTCTCGGCTTATTCCTATAATAACAACGGCCACATTGAGACTGAAAACGAAGGCAGCGACGATTATCCCTACTTTGATATGGGCTGGTATCAAGAGCCCATCAGGCAAGGCAAAGCCTGCTGGGTAGACCCTTTCAAGGACTACAATCCCGGTGCCATCTACTCGCGCGACATCATCGCCAGCTTCTGCAAGCCCTTGGTCAACAGCGAAGGCAATACCATCGGTGTCATATCCGTAGACCTGTCGCAGCGCATGCTCTCACAAATCCTTACGCAGGAATGGCGCTACCCGGATTCCTACTTCGTACTCTTAGGTTCCAAGAATACCATCATCGCCACCAGCAAGGAGAATGTACAGATGGAAGACCTGGAGCGCAGAGACTGTCTTATCTTGCAACAGCCATTGTCTGATTCCGGCTGGCGACTGGTCATGGTGTGTCCTGAGGATAATATCTTCAAGAGCTACTATCAGATGATCATTATCATCTGCTGCATGATCGTCTTCTGCCTGTTGTCCATGCTGGCTTTCTGCTATTACATTGTCCGCAAAACCATGGAGCCCGTTGTAACACTGGCCAAACAGACTGAAGATATTGCCGAAGGGCATTTTGACAGGCAGATCCCCCCCAGCACCCGTATTGACGAAGTGGGCAAACTGCAGAACAGTTTCCATATCATGCAAGAGTCTATCGCCACCCACGTAGCAGAGCTTGAAGCCACGCGCACTGAGACAGAAAAGAAGAACAAGGAGCTGACGAAAGCCAAGACCCTGGCAGAGGAATCTGACCGCAAAAAGACTGCATTCATCCGGGATATGTTCCACCAGATACGTACACCCCTCAACATCATTAGCGGTTTCGCCCAAGTGCTGCGCGACGGACAAAGCCTTATGGAGGAGGAAGAACTTAACACCTTGACCAGAGACATCAAGCTCAATAGTCTGTCAATCAACAACATCATCGACAACTGGAAGAAGACGTTGGAGATAGAATCCACGAGCGAGATACCAATGACCGATGTGGTTGATTGCGGTAATCTCTGCCAGGATGTTGCCCGTAGCATTGTGATGCGGCAGCCGGATTTGGTAGAACTGTTTGTAGAGATCGTGGGCGAAAGCCCCATCATTACCACCAACAAGGCTTGCTTGACGAAGATATTGAGTGAGTTGCTTACCAACGCCAACAAATATACCGATAAGGGGCGTATCACTATCGGCTGCGGAACCATTGACGAAACCAGTGTCTGCTTCTATGTATCAGACACTGGCCCCGGCATCCCCAAGTCCGAGCAAGAAAACATCTTCAGACAGTTTACGAAACTCGATGATTTCAACGAAGGCCTGGGCATGGGTCTTTACCTCTGCCGCCAATTAGCACAGCACCTTGGAGGTCATCTCCAACTCGATCCTCTTTACGTTGGCGGAACTCGTATGGTACTCACATTGAAAACCAAAAAAGCACATCTGTAATATGAGGAAACAGACATTCATTTTTTCAATTATATCTTTAGCCATCATGATTGCCATGAGTTGTAGCTCAGACCGCCCGCATCGGGGCATTACCGATGAGAACCAGCGCCAGCATGTCGACTCTGTAATCTTTGAAGTGTTCAACACCCGCGATATTCCTCGTGTTCTTGCCGTCATCGACAGTGTAGAACAAAGAGGCGAATTATCGGAGGTGAGGAGCATTTTCTATCGCACCATCACCTATAACAACCGAGGGGAATACCGCCTGTCGCTGAATCTCTATTACCAACTGGCAGATATCGATGCCAGCGCGCTTGACAATCAGGGTGATTTCGAGTGCTACATCTATTCGTGTAAGGACTATCTCCGCTTGCTCTGTAATATGAAGCGCTACGACATGGCACTGCGCGAGGTTTACGCCTTCGATAAAAAACTGAGAGAAGCCGGTGATGACGATTTTACTCGCCTTCACGATATTGCAGAGATGATTGGCGAGTGCCAGCTCTATCTCGGACAAACCACCGAGGCAGCGCACAGCTTTCAAAATGCGCTCAATGATATTCACGACATGCTTAAGATTCACCATGCCCCCCTCGACTTCCGCGAGTGCCAGCACACCATGAAGTCGGTGGCAATGGCCTATATTCAGGCAGGCGACTATTCCCATGCCGTTCCCTGGGTTGAAAGGCAAGACTCTTTATATACCATTGCCAGCAACCGCTCTGACCGCGATACGATCTATATCGACGAAATGAAAGCCGATATCTGCTATTGCAAGGCACTGTTAGAGTATAAGCGAGGAGGCTCGATTGCCGCCGATAGAGCCTATAGGGCCTATCTCTCTACAAACACGTCGAAAAGGCTGGCATATATTATCAATAGCACGGAATACCTGATGCTGACCCATCGTTATAAAGAAGCCGCCAACAACTACGTGATGCTGCAACGCTTTATGCAGGAAAGTGCCTTTGAAGCCGACCTTGAGAACATCGGGCGCTACCTGTTGCCGAAATACCGCGCCAACCTGTTCGCCGGCCGCAAAGACTCTGCGCTCAGCGTGGCCACACAGATAGCCGAAGCCTACGACTCGGCACTTATCCGACAGAAGCATAGCGATGCCATGTTGCTGGCCACCGTCTATGACTCTGAGGGCAAGGAGCGACAGGTTGCCGAGCAAAAAGCAGAGATCCTCATCTATACGAGTATCTTCATGTTACTCGTCATTATCTTCTTAGCCATTTATGCCTACCGTCGCCGCAAGGCTTACAACGAACTGCGTGAGCTCATCCGCCGCCTGGACTAAAACTCTATCCATGCAAGATTCAGCGTTGCCGACTTGGCCGTAATCGAGCCATTGCCAGTTGCCACCACCAGACACTTGCCAAAGAAAGCCTTGCGCTTGGGCGAAGTGAAACGTTCCATCGAGGTCTGGCAACCATTGTCGGTACCCAGGATGCCGCCTTCGCCTTCATAGATGAAATGGATCTCATCATCAGCCCAAGGACAGAGATTACCATCCTTATCCACCACCTCTGCAGTGATAAAAGTGGTCGTCTTACCTTGATAGTCTACTGACAATCGTATATGATCAGGGGCACCGGCAGTCTTGATCACCTGCTCGCAAACCACCTTACCGTCTTTGCGAGATACAGCCTTCACCTCACCTGGATCGAATGTCACCCGCCAGCCTACGTGATACTCTGTGCAAAGTCCAGGTTTCCAACCCTCTGGTTGATGATCAGTCTTGCGGCGCACGCCCTGACTCTTGCCGTTGATGAAGAGCTCCACCTCGTCGGCACCACTATAGTAGCACCACATGTCGATATAGTCACCAGGCACCCAGTTCCAGTGGGGGAAGAGGTGCAGCATAGGCTTCTGTGTCCACTCACTCTGATACATATAATAGGTATCCTTGGGGAAACCTGCGAGGTCGATGATGCCGAAGTAACTCGAGCGTGCAGGGAATCCGTAGGGAGTAGGTTCACCGATATAGTCGAAACCTGTCCAGATATACTGTCCACCCACAAAGTCGTTGTGCTTCACTACATCCCAAGTCTCCTCATGCGTACTCGACCATGAAGCATGCATATTGTCGTAAGCCGAACACATATACGAAGGATCCGTATAAGGCAGCCACCACTCCTTTGGTGCCTTATAGACCGTATCGGAAGGCATCATATAGAAGCCGCGCGTCTGCAAGGCAGATACACTCTCAGAGAAGATAAACGGCTTGCCCGGGAAGTTCTGTGGCACATCCTTCACCCACTGATGGTGATAGTTGAATCCAATCAGGTCGATAGCCCCACTCTTGAAGAGGTGGTTATTGGGCGAAGGCTCGTTACAGCCAGCCGTGATGAGGCGCGAAGTGTCGTAACGCTTCACGATCTCTGCCAGATGCTGGGTGAGCAGACTCTGCACAGAGAGTTCGCCATCCTTCGCCAATGTCGAAGCATCATGCCCAGCGTTCAAGATCAGATTCGCCTGTTCGAGAGTCAGCGTATCAGCTTCAGCAGAAGACCACTGCTCAAGCACCTCGTTGCCTATCGACCACATTAGGATAGAGGGGTGATTACGGTCGCGCAGAATCAGATCCGTCAGGTCGCGCTCATGCCACTCATCAAAGAAACGGGCATAGTCGTTCTGGGTTTTCTTGCGCCGCCACATGTCAAAGCTCTCATCCATCACAATCAGTCCCATCGTGTCACACATGTTCAGCAGCTCAGGAGCAGGCGGATTGTGCGAGGAACGAATGGAGTTCACACCCATCGCCTTCAGTTTGGTCAACTTGCGATGAAGGGCATCCTCATTGAGGGCAGCACCCAGGCAGCCAAAGTCGTGATGCTCACACACGCCATTGATCTTGAAGTTCTTTCCATTCAGCCAGAAGCCTGTCTTGGCATCAAACTTAAAGTCGCGGAAACCTGTGGTAGTCTCCACTTCGTCCACCACCTTACCACCTGCAATCAGTTGCGTGCGTACCTTATATATATATGGGTCCTCGCAGCTCCACATGTGTAATGAGGACTGTGGAATGTGGAAAGAGAAATCATTGGTGGTAGCAACCGTCTTGCCCGATTGGTCAATAAGGCTGTTTTTCACGATGACCTCCTGTTTGGTGGGGTTCTCGTAATCCACCTCTACCTTGCCGTCATGTACGAACACGCCCCAGTGCTTCACATGGATGGGATGGGTCTTGGTGAGCCATACGTGGCGATAGATACCACAGCCAGAATACCAGCGGGAATTGGGCTGATCAGAATTGTCGACTCTCACTGCCACCACATTCTCCCCCTGCTTGATATAGGGTGTAATATCGTACTCGAAACTCGAATAGCCATAAGGACGGAAGCCCACCTTCTGGCCATTCACATAGACAGTCGAGTTCATATAGACACCGTCGAACTCCAGGAAGAACTTCTCACGTTTCACTTCTTCACTTTTCACTTCGAAGTGCTTGCGGTACCAACCAATTCCCCCCGGAAGGGCTCCACCACCTGCACCACTGGGATTACCGACGAAGAAGTCACCCTCACGCGCCCAGTCGTGGGGCACGTTGAGACGGCGCCAATAGCTGTCGTTATAATCCACTTGCGACATTTGGGTTGAGTCGCCTAATACAAAAAGCCAGTCAGCGTCGAAATTCTGACGCTGACGGGCTTGTATCGATGTCAGTCCACACAGGACTAAAACGAGACAAATGATTTTTTTCATCTCACTTTTCACTTCAAATTAACGCTGACAGCTTTACCGTTGTACTGAACCATCTTGCCCTCGGGATTATCGAGGTTGAGGGGCTTGGATGCATCCTTGCTGATGAGCACCACATTGAACTGGCGATTCTTCAGCATGCCTGGGAACTGACCCTTGCGAGCACCAAAAGAAACCGTCTTTGTAGCATCGTCGTAAGTGATGTCAATTGTAGCATACTTACCCTTCTCGTAATTGTAGTTGGTTCCTTCGTCCTCATAGAGCTGGAAACAGCCATTCTGGCCTGCATATACGTAGAGGTTGATGAGTTCGGCAGGTTTCTCATCACTCCACTCCATCTCAGGACCAAATGGAATGATGGCACCCTCACGGACAAAGACGGGGATACACTCGTAAGGTGCATCGACAATGAGCTGCTGACCTCCAGCGACATATTCGTTGGTATAAAGGTTATACCAGCCGCACTGCTCTGGGAAGTAGACGCTACGATTGCGAGCCTTGTAGTAGCCTACAGGACAAGCCATCAGCGCAGGACCGAACATCCACTGGTTGCCGATATTCTCAACTGCCTTATCACCATTGAAGTCCATCACCAGCGGGCGCATTAGCGTGTAGTCCTTGAAATGAGCCCAACCTGCCATTGAATAAAGGTATGGCATCAGGCGATAGCGCAGCTTGTCGTAATATACGAATGACTTATAGGCAGGATGCTCATCGGGGGCGATGTTCCATATCTCGCGCAACGGCCACTGACCATGACTGCGGAAGAGCGGAATGAAGGTGCCAAACTGGTTCCAACGAGTCTGCAGCTCGCGCCACTCCTTCAGATCTTCATTCTCAACACCAGTCTTGTCAAACAGCTGCTGGGCTGCCATATAACGGTTCTCTACACTGAAGCCGCCCTGATCCATACCCCAGAAAGGAACGCCAGAGATAGAATAGTTAAGGCCGGCAGTCATCTGGGCACGCATATCCTCCCAGCGCGTACCAATGTCGCCACTCCAAGTGGCAGTAGAGAAGCGCTGCTCGCCAGCAAAGCCGCTACGAGTAAGCAGGAACACACGAGGCTCATTGGGTTTACCCTTCCATACTGAGCGCTGACCATTATAGATGGCATCGGCATTCACGGTGCTATAGGCGTTGAAATACTCTGTAGATGTGCCTA
>JAEEGJ010004600.1_pt1 | contig 46070 bp, 37 predicted proteins | sample 8958761 | NCBI WGS metagenome assembly JAEEGJ01 (sample SAMN16246546, study PRJNA631951) | gut metagenome | biome: gut microbiome; feature: rumen; material: RS-attached | host: Bos | place: Iran: Karaj | collected 2018-10
GTACACACAGGAGATGTGTTGTGCCTGCGTCTTGCTTCCTCAACCATATCTTTTGTATATGCGACGAACACACGCACCTGCGCGTATCCTGCTGTCGCTCTTACTATCTTATCCATGTCTTATATAGTCTTTCGAATATTTATAATCTTCTTGCAGTATCAAAAAAATAAGATTATTTTCCTTTTTCCTTTGCTACTACAAAGATACGCTCACTTGTTTCAGTCGGCTCGCCAAATCCGTCCGCATCATATGCATCAACAAATACGAGTCCCGCCTTCTCGATAAAAGACTTCATCTCATCAAGTGTATATCCTCTCTGATAATGGTATTCCACAAATCTTTTATAGAGATTATCCTCTGCAGATGTATCATCAGTCTTAACGAAGAATGATACTTCATATTCGTTAACTCGACTATCTTCATCAAAGTAATTACTCCAGATGAATGATACGTCGTCATTACTTTCAGCTACGGTATTGTCTCCGATAACTTCTCTGTATTTATATTCAGTATTAAAATCAAATATAAAGAGTCCCTTGGGATCGAGATAATTATTCACATATTTAAATGTTTGAATAATCTCGTCATCCTCAAGAATATAATTGATGGAATCGCATACACTGACGATTGCTCTTACGGTTCCGTATAATTCGAATTCACGCATGTCCTGACACAGATACAATATGTCAGACACCTTGCTTTTTTTATCCTCATTTTCTTCAGATGAATCAAGGATTTTTTCCATCTTGGTACGTGCTTCAGCGAGCATCTCTTCGGAATTATCGACACCTATCATGTCATAACCTGCCTCAGCAAGACGCATGGTAAAATTGCCTGTGCCTGCACCTAATTCACATACAAGCCCATCATCTATTCCGTCCTTTGAAAGAATATCTCTTACGAAATCAAACCAATCATCATAAGGAACATCTTCCATTAATTCATCATACCATTTTGAAAATTCTGAGTATGCGTCCATTTATATTTCAATTACCTAATCAACAAAAATAACTATTATCTGATTAATCCAATAACCATATACATCAACTTAACTAGCCGAGAAAATGAAATATTCCTCCAAGCGCGCCGTATGATAATACGCACATTATTATTGTCGCCAGGATCAGACCGCAAAGTTCAGCAATGATTGCCTTGGGAAGCTTGATATCAAAAAGTGCTGCCATAAGAGATCCCATCCAGGCTCCTGTTCCGGGAAGAGGAATTCCTACGAAAAGCATAAGGCCCAAGAACTCGCCTTTCTTAAGGGCTTCGCTCTTTTTGTTAGCTCTGTTTTCAAGCCACTCAGCGAATTTATCAATCTTAAGAAAATGAATTTTTTTCATTAACTTCAATATCTTTTTTATGAAAAGAAGAATAAAAGGAATAGGAATAATATTTCCTGCAATGCAAAAAGCAATTGCTTTCCACATGGGAACCTGAAGTACACTTGATACGATAAGTCCTCCACGAAGTTCGATAAGAGGAATCATACTTACAATAAAGCATATCCACACCGGTGCTATATTATGATCAAGTAAAAAATTAACAAGAGTTTCTCTTATAGCTGTCATATCTATATATTCGCTATCGCGAAATCCTTTCTTTCTTAATATAGTTTTAAGTGTTTAGTTTTTAACCAATCTATCTATTAAACTTTAAAACATCTACTTGATTATCTCATTAAGTGCTGAGAATAACGCCTTCATCTCATCATCCGTTCCAATCGAAATACGAAGATAATTATCGATTCTTGGAATACTGAAATGACGAACCAATATACCGCGTTCTCTCAATGCCTTGTAGATATCGTTGGCATTAACCTTGGGATGAGATACGAATACGAAGTTGGAACTGCTCTCAGGGAATTCAAATCCAAGTTTTTTGAATTCTTCTGTACTCCACTCTCTGGTTTTTATAACCTTTTCGCAGCACTCTCTAAAATACTTCTCATCCTTAAGAACTGCCGACGCAAGTCTCAATGAGGGCTCATTCATAGTATATGAGTTAATTGAGAACTTGATTGCTTTTATCTTTGAAATAAGCTCAGGACTAGCAAAGGCCATACCAATACGAAGACCTGCAAGGTTACGTGACTTGGAATATGTCTGAGTAACGATTAAGTTATCATACTTATCAATAAGCTTAACTGCTGATTCGCCACCAAAATCGATGTATGCTTCATCTACGATTACAATTGAATCTTTGTTGAATGAAAGTATCTCTTCAATCTTGGAAAGAGGAAGCGCAAGTCCTGTAGGTGCATTGGGATTGGCGATTACGATACCGCCGTTCTCTCTTCTGTAATCATTAATGTCGATTGATAAATCATCTTTTACAGGAATGAGTTCCTTGGGAAATCCTACATACTCTGCCCATACTTCATAGAATGAATATGTGATATCCGCAAAAAGAACAGGAAGTGATGAATGAAAAAATGTAGAAAAGATAGTACATATAACATCATCAGATCCTACACCTGTAAATACCTTATCAGGTGATATACCCATGTATTCGCTTAATGCATCTCTAAGTGCATCACAATCGGGCTTGGGATATCTTCTTAAGCAATCATAATCTTCTGCAAGCTTAATGAGTTCATCCTTAACTACCGGTGAAGGAGAATAAGGATTTTCATTGGTATTAAGCTTGATAAGATTGTCTATCTTGGGTTGTTCCCCGGGAACATATGGGGTTACGTTTCTAACGTATTCTCTCCAGTTCATGTTAATCTCCGTTCATAATGATATGTCTATTCAGCCATATCCAAGATTTCCTGATACTCTGCATCCTTGTCATCAGCATCCTGATGAAAATCATCAAGGGCTTCCTGCGCCTTATCTTCCTGCGAAGCCATACCTTCTACAGTATCACAAGCTTTATCCACAGGATCGTCACCACAACCCACCATGGGTGCTAAAAAAACTAATGCAGTACATATGGAACCTATTAAAAACTTAATTTTCTTCATAAAAACCTCTGTATTATACAGTAAACGAATCTAAATTATTTAAAATACTTAACACCTGATTCGAAGATCTTGAGATCCTGCTCACCATAGATGTTAATAGCAACACCTCGGTCACGTCTCTCAGCATGAGCCATCTTACCGAATACTCTACCATCAGGTGATGTGATACCTTCAATAGACTCGAATGAACCATTGATGTTGTATTCTTCATCCATTGATACATTACCGTCATTATCGCAGTATCTTGTTGCAACCTGTCCGTTAGCGAAGAGTTTCTCAATTACATCCTTGGGTGCTACGAAACGTCCTTCACCGTGTGAAGCGGGTGATGTATATACTCCGTCAAGCTCTGCTAACTGGAGCCAAGGAGACTTGTTGGATACAACCTTGGTGTAAGCCATCTTGGAGATGTGACGGTTGATTGTATTGAATGTAAGTGTAGCTGAATTCTCATCCTGACCTGTAATCTTACCATTAGGTACAAGTCCGAGTTTGATAAGAGCCTGGAATCCGTTACAGATACCGAGTGCAAGACCATCTCTCTCATCAAGTAACTTGGTTACAGCTTCCTTTATTGCATCATTCTGGAATGCTGTAGCGAAGAACTTAGCCGAACCATCGGGTTCATCACCTGCGGAGAATCCACCGGGGAACATGATGATCTGTGCATTGTTAATCTCTTTTACATATTCATCTATACTTTCCTTAATCATTGAAGATGTAAGGTTTCTGAATATCTTGGTTGTTACTGTAGCACCTGCTCTCTCGAACGCTCTTGCTGAATCGTACTCACAGTTGGTTCCGGGGAACACAGGAATGAATACATGAGGCTTAGCAACCTTGTTCTTGCAGATGTATATGCTGTCAGCCTTGTATGAAGGTCTGTCAAGCTTGGTGTAGTCTTCTGTTACTCTTGAATGGAATACTTTTTCAAGAGGAGCCTTGAAGCTATTAACAACATCAGCGTAAGCAACGTTAACACCCTGTATATTGAAGTCTTTCTCTGTTACCTCACCAATATATTCGATAAATTCATTATTGACTCTGTCGGTCATTTCGCATAAGATGCTGCCCATTTCATTAGAGAAGAGTGATTTTGCATCCTTTGCTTCTAACTTAACACCGAGTGCGTTACCAAATGCCATCTTGGCTGCAGCAGGTACGATACCATGTGCATCACATACATACGCTGATACAATCTTGCCCTCCTTGATAAGCTTGCTTACCTCATCGTAGAGCTTAAGTGTCTTATCAAATACGGGTAATGACTTCTCATCTTTAGGGAGTCTGAATATAGCAAGGTAATTACCTGCCTTCTTAAGTTCGGGAGTAATTACATCTTTTTCTTTTGCAACATCAACTGCGAATGATACAAGAGTAGGAGGAACATCGATATCCTGGAATGTACCGGACATTGAGTCCTTACCACCGATAGAAGGAAGACCATATTCCATCTGCGCCTTGAATGCACCAAGGAGTGCAGCGAAAGGCTGGCTCCATCTTGAAGGTACTTCAGACATTCTTCTAAAGTACTCCTGGAATGTGAATCTAATCTTACTTACATCACCGCCTGCAGCACATATCTTACTCATGGACTCTGTTACTGCATAGATAGCACCATGGTAAGGTGACCAGGATGAGAGATAAGGATCGAATCCGTAACTCATCATGGTAACTGCATCTGACTTACCCTGCATAACGGGAACTTTTGCAACCATTGTCTGAATCTCTGTGAGCTGATTCTTACCACCGTAAGGCATAAGAACTGTTCCTGCTCCGATCGATGAGTCGAACATCTCAACGAGACCCTTCTGTGAACATGTATTAAGGTCTGCTACTGAATCAATAACTGCTGTCTTGATATCGTTAGCAGCAAGCGCCTTATCAACTTTCTTGTTAGCAATCTTTTCGAAGTAATTCTCAGCCTTAGTGGGTGATTCAACTTCTACATCTGTCTCCTGATGAGCACCGTTGGTATCAAGGAATTCTCTCTTGATATTAACGATTTCCTTGCCTCTCCATACGAGTACAAGTCTGGGCTCCTTGGTTACATCTGCAACCTTGATTGCCTCGAGGTTTTCTTCCTCTGCATATTTTAAGAACTGATCAAGATCCTTGGGATCAAGAACAACTGCCATTCTTTCCTGTGACTCAGAGATGGAAAGTTCTGTACCATCAAGACCTTCGTACTTTTTAGGAACAAGGTCAAGATTAACTCTAAGTCCGTCTGCCAACTCACCGATTGCTACGGATACACCGCCTGCACCGAAGTCGTTACACTTCTTAATAAGCTTGGATACTTCCTCACGTCTGAAAAGTCTCTGAATCTTTCTCTCTGTAGGAGGATTACCCTTTTGTACTTCTGCACCACATGTTTCAATTGACTGAACTGTGTGTACCTTGGATGAACCTGTTGCACCACCGCAACCGTCTCTACCTGTACGTCCGCCAAGAAGTACGATTACATCTCCGGGATCGGATGTCTCACGGATAACTGCACGTCTGGGTGCTGCACCCATAACTGCACCGATTTCCATTCTCTTAGCTACATAGTTGGGATGATATATTTCTTTAACAAGTCCTGTTGCAAGACCAATCTGGTTACCATATGATGAATAACCTGCAGCTGCACCACGAACAAGTTTCTTCTGTGATAACTTACCCTTTAATGTTTCATTAACTGATACTGTAGGATCTGCAGCACCTGTAACTCTCATTGCCTGGTATACATATGTTCTACCAGACAAGGGATCACGGATAGCACCACCAAGACATGTAGCAGCGCCACCGAAAGGCTCGATTTCTGTAGGATGGTTATGTGTCTCATTCTTGAAGTTAATAAGCCACTCTTCTGTAACTACCTTGCCACCCTCATATTCAACCTCAAGAGGAACTACGATGGAACAAGCGTTAATCTCGTCTGACTTTTCCATATCCTCAAGCTTGCCGTCTTTTTTAAGCTTCTTCATAGCCATTAAAGCAAGATCCATGAGGCACACATACTTCTTGGAATTGTCACCGTATACATCTTTTCTTGTATCAAGGTATTCCTTGTATGTATCTTCCAAAACATCTGAATAATCACCTGCAAGGAACTTAACATTCTCAAGTTCTGTAGAGAATGTGGTATGACGGCAGTGATCTGACCAGTATGTATCAAGTACCTTAATCTCTGTGAATGAAGGATTTCTCTTTTCATCGTTGGCAAAATACTCTCTAATGAATTCGAAGTCCTTGTATGTCATAGCAAGTCCAAGTGAATCGTATAACTTCTTGAACTCGTCCTTGGGCATTGTTGTAAACTCATCAAAAATCTTAACATCATCAGGAGATGCGAATACGCTCTGAAGTGTCTCAGGCTTATTGATGCTTGCTTCTCTTGAATCTACGGGGTTGATACAGTAAGACTTAATCTTATCAAACTCATCATCGCTTACATTACCTTCAAGTACATATGTAATTGCTGTCTGAATTGTAGGATTCTCTTCTGCATTAAGAAACTGTACGCACTGAACTGCAGAGTCAGCTCTCTGATCATACTGACCGGGTAAGTATTCTACGCTGAATACCTTGTCAGAAGGATTGGTATCAATCTTTTCAAGAAAATAGTTATCTACGGGAGGCTCTGAAAATACAGTCTTACAAGCCTTATCAAATATTGCGTCGGAAATATTTTCCACATCGTAACGGATTAAGTATCTGACTCCCGTTACACTATTGATTCCAAGATATCCCTTGATATCCTTGAATAATTCTTTTGCCTTAACTGCGTATTCAGGCTTTTTTTCAACATAGATTCGTCTAACTGTACTCATCTTTTTCCTCCGTAGTGTTTTATCTTTTTAGGTGTTACTAACCTATATTCTAGCGAATTTTAGAGAACCTTGGCTAAGAATGCTTTGAGACGCTCTGACTTGGGATTCTCGAAGAACTCCTTGGCATCGCCCTCTTCTTCTATCTTGCCGTCAGCCATGAAGATAACTCTGTTGGCTATTTCTTTTGCAAAAGCAATCTCATGTGTAACTACAACCATGGTCATATTTTCTTTTGCAAGTTCTCTCATAACCTCAAGAACTTCTCCAACCATCTCAGGATCAAGAGCTGAAGTAGGCTCATCAAAAAGCATAACATCGGGTTTCATGCAAAGTGCTCTCACAATAGCGATACGCTGCTTTTGACCACCTGACAATTGGCTGGGATAAGCATTGGCTCTATCCGCAAGTCCTACTCTCTCGAGTAATTTCATAGCCTCTTCTTCGGCTTCTTTTTTAGACTTGCCCTGTAACTTCATGGGTCCTATGGTTAAGTTTTTAAGTACCGTCATATGAGGGAAAAGGTTGAACTGCTGGAACACCATTCCCATCTTTTGACGATGCATATTGATGTCTGTTTTTTTATTGGTGATGTCAACTCCTTCAAAAAGGATTGTTCCGCCGGTAGGCTCCTCAAGTCTGTTAAGGCATCTAAGAAATGTTGATTTTCCCGAGCCCGAAGGACCTATTACGAATACTACATCACCCTTGTTGATATCTATAGTTACTCCGTTAAGTGCATGTAAATCATCAAAATGCTTGGAGAGATTATTAACACTTATGAGAGTCTTGTTTTCTTCTTTGATCTGATTATCGCTCACTGTTTCTTAACCTCCTCTCTAACTTTTTGAGTAGGAATGATAAGAACATTACCATTGCCAGGTATACCAATGCGACTGTGATAAGTGGCATAAACGGATCATATGTCTGGCTTCTTATGATGTCGCCGCCCTTGGTCAAATCCTCAAGTGCAATATAACCTGCAACCGAAGTTTCCTTAAGAAGCACTATGAACTCATTACCGAGTGCAGGAAGTACATTCTTAAATGCCTGAGGAAGAATAACATACCACATGGTCTGAACATAATTGAAGCCAAGTGATCTGCCGGCTTCCATCTGTCCGGGGTCTATGGACATGATTCCGCTTCGAACTATCTCAGATACATATGCTCCCGAGTTAATACCGAATGCCAATACAGCAACCAAAACCTTGTCTATTCTTACTGAGCCGAATATGACAAAGTAAATAATTAGCAACTGAACAAGAACCGGAGTACCTCTGATAACCGTAACGTAAATATTGGCCAAAAAGTTGAAAAACTTGAGTTTTCCGGTCTTATCATATGTCGATCTGATGACCGCTATCAAGAATCCGATAGCGATACCAATTAAAACGGCAAAGAGAGTTACTCGAAGAGTAACTCCCAAACCGTCTACCAGGTACTTCCACCTGTTATCTTTAATAAAATTCAGTTTGAAACTGTCGATGAAACTCATAAAAACCTCTAGTTGTCGGCAGCGATGTATTTGTTGACGATCTCGTCAAGCTTGCCTGACTCCTTAAGCTTGGTAATTGCAGCATTAACTTCTGCGAGTAATTCAGGATTGTTCTTAGAAATAGCGATTGCATACTCCTCATTTGTGAATGCTTCATCAACTATCTTGAGTTCAGGATTCTTACCTACATATACTTTAGCGGGCTCGTTGTCGATGATAACTGCATCGATCTTACCCTGGATAAGTGCCTGTACTGCTTCGTATCCCTTGTTGTAACGCTCAATCTCAGCATCTTCGATATCCTCTGAATAGATATCACCTGTTGTACCAAGCTGAACACCGATTTTCTTGCCTACAAGATCATCAGGAGAAGCAATCTCTGAATCATTGGGAACGATGATTACCTGAGTTGCAGTAGCGTAAGGAATTGAGAAATCAATACTCTGAAGTCTGTCTTCTGTGATTGTCATTCCTGCTGCACCAAGATCAGCCTTACCTGTGTAAACTGAAGTGATGATGGAATCGAATGCCATATCTTCAATAACAAGGTTTCTGCCTAACTCATCTGCGATAGCCTGACATATCTCTACGTCGATACCTACGATGTTGTTATCTGCATCTCTGAATTCATAAGGCTGGAACTCAGCGTTAGTAGCCATAACGAGATCTGCCTTCTTAGAACCGCCTGTACATGCCACAAGTGACATTGCCATAACTAAAGTCAATAATACACTAATATACTTTTTCATGATCTAATACCTCTTTTTTATATCTTGGGGAATGGGTATTAATAACCCATTCCGCCCATTCCTGCGCCTGCGGGCATTGCAGGAGTATCCTCCTTGATGTTAGCAACAGCACTCTCTGTTGTAAGGAATGTTGATGCTACGCTGGTTGCGTTCTGAAGAGCGCTTCTTGTAACCTTGGCAGGATCAAGAATACCAGCTTCAACCATGTTAACATACTTCTCGTTAAGAGCATCGAAACCGAAACCAACTTCTGATTCGAATACCTTGTTAACGATTACAGATCCGTCAAGACCTGCATTAGCTGCGATGTGGAATAAAGGAGCCTTGAGTGCTGTAAGAACGATCTGAGCACCTGTCTTCTCATCACCCTCGAGTGAATCTGCAAGTTCCTTAACCTTCTTGGATGCGTGGATGTAAGCTGATCCACCACCTGCGATGATACCTTCTTCAACAGCTGCCTTGGTAGCTGCAAGAGCATCTTCCATACGAAGCTTAGCTTCCTTCATCTCAGTCTCTGTTGCAGCACCAACCTTGATAACTGCTACACCACCTGAAAGCTTAGCAAGTCTTTCCTGAAGTTTTTCTTTATCAAACTCAGATGTTGTTGTCTCGATAGCTGTCTTGATCTGACCGATTCTTGCAGCGATTTCATCTGAATTGCCTGCACCATCAACGATGATAGTGTTTTCTTTCTGAACCTTAACTGACTTAGCTCTACCCATATCCTGAAGAGTAACTTCCTTGAGATCAAGGCCAAGTTCTTCACTGATAACCTGTCCGCCTGTAAGGATTGCGATATCCTTAAGCATCTCTTTTCTTCTGTCACCATATCCGGGAGCCTTAACAGCTACTACATTGAATGTACCTCTTAACTTGTTAACGATAAGAGTTGTTAAAGCTTCACCTTCGATATCTTCAGCGATGATTAAGAGCTTAGCACCGCTCTGTACGATTGTCTCAAGGATGGGAAGAATATCCTGAATGTTGGAGATCTTCTTGTCTGTGATGAGGATGTAAGGATTCTCAAGAACAGCTTCCATCTTCTCCATATCTGTACACATATATGCTGATAAGTAACCCTTGTCAAACTGCATACCTTCTACAAGGTCGAGTTCAGTCTGCATGGTCTTACTCTCTTCGATTGTGATAACGCCGTCGCCTGTAACCTTTTCCATAGCGTCTGCTACCATCTCGCCGACCTTCTCGTCACCTGCTGAGATAGCTGCAACCTTAGCAATCTGCTCCTTGCCATTAACCTTAGCAGACATTGACTTGATGGATTCTACAGCACACTCTGTAGCCTTCTTCATACCCTTTCTAAGAATGATAGGGTTAGCGCCTGCTGCAAGGTTCTTCATACCTGCATTGATCATAGCCTGTGCAAGAACTGTAGCTGTTGTTGTACCGTCACCTGCTACATCGTTAGTCTTAGTAGCAACTTCCTTAACAAGCTGAGCACCCATGTTCTCGAATGCATCTTCAAGCTCGATCTCCTTAGCGATTGTTACGCCATCGTTAGTAATAAGGGGTGCGCCGTATGACTTATCAAGTACTACGTTTCTTCCCTTAGGTCCGAGTGTTACTCTGACAGTATCTGCGAGCTGGTTAACACCTGCTTCAAGGCTCGCACGCGCATCTGCGCCATATTTAATCTCTTTAGCCATTTTAACTTAACCTCCAAAAAATAATAGATTTACAAATCACGATTATTCTACAATTGCAAGAATATCAGACTGCTTAACTATGATTACTTCTTCGTCGTCAAGCTTAACTTCTGTTCCTGAGTACTTGGAATAGATAACCTGGTCACCGACCTTAACTTCCATCTTAACTTCCTTGCCGTCAGCGAGTATTCCGGGGCCTACTGCGATAACTTCGGCCTGCTGGGGCTTTTCCTTGTTCTGGCCGGGAAGAACGATACCTGACTTGGTAGTCTCTTCTGCTGCCAACTGCTTCAATACAACTCTGTCGCCTAATGGTGCTAACTTCATAATTGTATCCTCCTTTATATAAATTAGAATTGATTTAACATAAGGTTGCGACTTATTCGCAATCGGTCTGTATTATATCACAATTGCACCCTCGGTGCAAACTAAAAGGCTATTTTCCTAACGTTTTTTGCCTCTTAAAACAACGAAAATTATGCCGCCAACAAGACCTACGCTGATAAGTGCTCCAAGTATTAAGAAAATGCCCAAGAATACATCGGATGAGCCTTCTTTTCTCCCTTTAGCGCGCTCAATATCCTCTGCGGGTTCTTCAACCACAATCACAGGCTCCTCTACTTCGGGCTCCTTAACAGGGATAATCTCATATACTTCTTCGCCACATACGCTACAGACTCCCTTCTGTAAGCCTTCTTTTTCTTCCGTTGCATCCTCGATTATCTCGTAATTGCCAAGCTGGTGGTTCTTAAGAGTGTAATCAGCTCTGTATGTATATGCTGAGCAATCCTTGCAAGTGTATTCTGTGTAACCGAATTCCTCGCATGTGCTCTCTACAACCTTGCCGTCGTAGTTACCGCCCTCGCAGTAGTGAGGAAGCAAATCTTTTGAATAATCCTTAATCTCGTTGGGCTTAAAATCAGATGAGTTACCGGCATACTCGTATGTCCAGTTCATTACCTCACCACAGAAATCCTTGCAGTAAGCACGTCTGTCAGTATTATCCTCGAAGAAAGTAATCATACCCTCTACTCTGGTATTGGTGATATATCCTGCATAAGTATTGCCAAGAGGATAGAGAATATACATACCTACAAGACCACCGTTATGAACATAACCGTGATCCGAATCATATCCGTCAATGTTGATATTACACTTGTCTACATCGATGAATCCTGCAGAATACGCACCGCCCATAAACTGCTCGTCTCTGTTTTCCTTGTCATGGTCGATGCAGATTAAAGTAACATTGTTCTTGGTGTTAGTGATTGAGCCGCTTCCGCCGTATCCAACTATACCGCCGACACCGAACATCTTGCAGCTTACATCAAGACGACACTCTGCAACGATATTACAGTTATCAATCTTACTGCCCTCTGCAAAACCTGCGATTGTACCGATGAAGCAGGGTGCATCTTTTTCGATGGTAACCTTTTCTCCAAGAAGCGTAAGGTTCTTAACCTCTGCATTTTCAAGTGCTCCGAAAAGGCCTGCGAAGCAAGTATCATATGTCTTATAATTTCCATCATATGTGGTACGAATCGCTTCGGAAGTCTTATTAACAGTTAAGTTTAATATCGCATGATTATTACCGTCAAAAACACCTGTAAAATCAACGGGAGTCCAATCAACACCCTTCATATCGATATCGTTCATCAGTATAAAACTGCCGCCGGGATTATCCGCTATTAACTGCATATCCTTGGCAGTATATATCTTGGTCTCTCCGTCAGCTTTTGCACTTATTGGAGCTATAGTTATAACCAGTGCGATTATCGCAATAGACATAACCAGTCTGATGATATTACTGATTTTGTTAGTACTTCTTTTCATTGTTATTTCCAACCTGTTTTCTAATACTTTTTATATCTTCTCGTGTTTTTCTCTTATTGATTTTTATTCTGATTATCTGCGTCTTCTCTTACGTCTTCTTTTCTTTTTATTGTTGTTTTGAACAATCAAGTAAGCCACAAAACCACCAGATGCAAGAACAAGAACAACAATGGCTATTATGATAAAAATCTCTATTCCGGATAATGAACTTTCTTTCTTATCCTCTTTTGGATTTTCGTTTTGATTGTTGGCTTCGGCTTCTGCCTTAAGTCTGGCCTCTTCTTCAGCGCGTTGCTTTTCTTCTTCAAGACGTGCTTCTTCTTCAGCCTGCTTAATAGCCTCTTGTTCATCGTAGGATACCAAGTGCTCCATATAGTCGTTCTTAGCTTCATCTTCGCCTACAGTACTCGAATACAATCCAAATGATGCATTGCTGTAAGGGCCGTAATCATCAACGGTAAAATCACACCACTGCTGAGACTGATGGCATAGATATGCCTGACGTGCAACATCAATACCACGCTTTCCATTAAACGCTGTTAAAGGAGAACGCATATCAACTTCTGTTCTGTTATCGCCATATACATGAATATAGAACTTGGGTACTTCCCATGTTCCGTATTCGTTAACTGACTGTTCATCGTATGATGAATCCTTGCTGGCCTCTACTGCTTTTATAACATTAGCTGTCATAAAGATATGCTGGCCATGCCCATACTCACCATTAACATCCTGTGTCACTACAACCTGAGGATGTGTCTCTCTGATACATCTTGTTAAAAAGAGCTTGGCTTCATCTTCATTGATGGTCTGTGCTGCACCCTCATAAGTAGTTGAGTACGCATCCGGGAAATTACCAAGTATGGGATAATACTTGGCACCTGCAAGCCAAAGACCATTAAGCTTCTCATGCTCTCTAATCTTTTCTCCTGCCCAATGCTGAGTAAAATATGCAAACTGAACGCGACATCCTCTCTCTGCCTGATAGATGGGAAGTATCGATCCAAGGAATATATGCTCATCATCCGAGTGAGTCGAGAATACCAAAAAGTCCGCTTCGCTAAGTGTGGGCTCCCAAACTTGAACCCATTCAGGAAGATTGTCATCTGCAAAAGCTATGATATCCGATACTCTGGCAGATGTGAGATTTTTTTCTGCATCATTATTGGGTGCAGGAACAGTAATAACTACTTCATTGCTTTCCTCAGGAAGCTCTATATACTCATGAAGATATCCGTACTTTCCGTAAGTATAATCATTGCCGTTAACAGTAAGAGTCCATTCTTTGATATGTGAATCCCAGATTACATAGATGCCGTGCATCTTGGTATCACTCTTAACAGTAATCTTGGTACCCTCTGCTAAGGATACTGATGTGGAATATTTTTCATCATGAAGAGTTGATGTATTGCCACCGTTGGAAAGAGATATATCAAGAGGCAATACATTCTTATAAAAACATCTAGTGTCAAAAAGCTCAGTTCCCGCATCTCTGTCAGACTCTATCGAAGTATCAAGAGGTACTCTGATTGCGGCGAGTGCGCTTATGGGACTAAGCAAAATAAGTGAAGCGGATAAAAGTCCTGTTGCCACTTTTATTATTCTTTTTTTACTAAATTTAAAAATCTTCAAATCACTATCTCCTGCATAAAACAATTACTCAAATAGATTAAACTTTTTCTATGAATATATCAAGAAGTAAATTCCACATCCAGAAGCATAAAAATAAACAATTCCCCGGCTCCGCCGGAGAAGAAGAATCCTATATATTAGGTTTTCACATATATACAAATTAAAAACTCCCCGGTGCCGCCGGGGAAGTTTAATCAATTCTATTACTTTTCTTAAACACATATGTGATTATTAATTCATAGTGTTCTGGCAACCAAGGAAAAGAGGAAGTCCTGTCTCGTTATCTACGATTGCATATACGAAAGGTCTGTCGAGAGTTACGTAATGAACATCATTAATCTCGACTGCTGTGCACTTGGCATCCATCTCAACTGCTGTTGCAGCTGCAGCCTTGGTACCCTTTCTGTCAACTTCGATATGAGTCTTATGAAGGATTCTGCCAATCCATACAGCATAGGGTTCGCCGCTTGTAGCCTCTAACATTTCTGTAAAATCTGCTTGTCCTGCTTTGAAGGGAAGATCCATACCCATAGCACTGTATGTCTCTGATAACTCGATGCCATAATCCATTGTGAACTCGGGCATCAATACATTGACATCTTCATACTTTGCTTCTCTAACAGCCTTGGATATATCTGCATTATTAGTATCTAACTTATTAAGGTACTCAGCAGTGCTGACTCCTTCTTCAGGAAGAAGTGCTACGAATGAATACTGGCCACCCTTGTAAGGCTTAACAAAACCTTCAGCGCCTTCTAATGTAATGTATCTACCCTCAGTGCTTGAAAGCATTGTCACCTTGGATTCGCTACCATCAGCATTGGTGAATAATCTGCCTTCCAATACGTCGTTATCCTCGTACTGAACGCCCCATTCCGCTTCAAAAGCTACGGCATTGATAAGATACGCTACTGTATCGCCGGGAATATAATCGAGGATCTCAGGAATCATATCGTGAGTTTCGCTCTTTACCCAGTTATTGATATCCTTAACGGTATTGTCATTGAACGGCGCCTTGTATAATGCGGGATGATAATAAGTCACCACGTCATTAAGGAATCTGTCTTTTAACTTCCATGCTCCGTCGTCCTTAAGCCATAATGAATTGGCCACATTCCACTTAACATCTTCCGATGCATTCATCTCATTAGCCATAGCGTACATTATGGTATTTAACTCGCCACGGCTAAGTCCGCCATTAGCGGTCTTTTCCATCTGCGATAATGTATCACCACACGCACCATTTTCTGTCATGCCTAAAGCAGTGGATATTGAAAACGGAGATAAAAGCATGTTGCCATTAACATCATATGAAGCTGTCTGATTAGCTAAGTCTATGTAGGCCTTTGAGAGGCTCTCAAGCTGCGCTTCGCTAATATTGGAAATTGCAACATTTTCAACTTCCGAGGGAGTAACTCCTTCAGTTAAGTTAACAACTTCACCACTAAGTTCTACGGGTGAATTGTTGGAAGTAGGCTTTACAGTAAATGTCTCGGGTAATAATGATCCATTTCCTGAAGATGGATTACATCCTATGCTTCCTGCGAGCAATACGCATGAACCCATTATTCCCATTGCTCTTTTTAAATTCTTTTTCATAATAAACTCCTCTATAAATTCATATACCTTTTTTCTTTTGACAGTATGTATACGAATCATATAAAGAATAATTATGGGATTACATTAACATCTTTTCGAGATTATCCTTAACCTCGTTTGTAACCTGCATAACTGAATCAACTGAAGCAGCCGCCTCGTTAGTAGATGCAGCAAGAGATGTTGTCTCTGTGTTAACTGCGGAAACTTCTTCTCTAAGCTTGTCGACTTCAATAAGAAGTTTATCAACCAATTCTCTGATGTCCTTGTTGTTATTATTACTGTCGCTTGCAGCCTGGTTGGAGTTCTCTGCAAGTTCCTTAATCTCACTTGCAACTACTGCGAATCCCTTGCCGGCATCTCCTGCTCTGGCAGCCTCGATAGATGCATTGAGCGCAAGGAGGTTGGTCTGCTTGGAGATAGCGATTACCTGACCGTTATTGTTATCAAGTCTGTCGATGCAATTGCTGATTGTATTAAGCGACTCTTGGAGTATGTTGGCATATCTGTCGATATTGTCCATTGCTGAAGAGATATTGCCACTCTGCTCTGCGTTATCAATAGTAGCTCTCTTGATAGCATCTATTGATACATCCATTCCTTCGAAGCTATTATTAATCTCATCCATCAATTCAGCAGTTCTTGCCTTGGAATTCTCCTGAGCAATTCTAAGATCTTCAGCAAGCTGTGAGTTTTCTTCTTTTTCAAGCACTGCGAGATCTTTTATATAATGAACACAGTTTTCCTTGCAGGAGAAACCGTTGTAGATAGCTTCCGCCATGGACTTACAGTTAGAGTAGCCACAACAACCGCAGTTGATGCTTCTCTTATCCCTGGTATCCTTGAGCATATCGTTGAATATCTTATTTTCTTCTGCATCAGTTAACTTCTTAACTCTTGTTGCAGCACTCTTATCAACATACTTAGTAAGGAAGTCTTCAAGTTTAAGATTAGAGAACTGACTATTGAGTGCCGCAAGTCTCTTGGCAGGTGTTAAGTCTCTGCCCCATGCGGACTTCTTGGAATTGTTCTTAACATTATGCTTAATCTTAAGAAGTTCGCAGATAACATTTTCATTATCATCATTCTTAGGTTCGATTCCTGTACCATAGAGGCATCCACCGCTACAGTTTAAAGCATCTATGAAAAGATAAGGAAGTCTGCCGTTTTTAATAAGGTCCTTATTACGTGAAAGGTAATGATACATATGCTTCTCACCTTCCATCTGACGAATAAGTGTATCCTCACCAAGAAGCCAGTATACGTTCTCCTTGAGGCCACCGGGCATCGGATATATGGAACCAAGGCCATATTCTATCTCATCTGTATAAGGCTTAGCATTAGCTACAGGATGATTTCTAAGGTATTCAACAAGGTGGTTGAATGTAAGGTTATAAGACATAAGTCCTGCATTGCCGGGCTCGTCTATCTCATTCTTCTTAGCGATACAAGGGCTTACGAATGCAAGCTTATCCTTGAGGTTCTGGTACTTACGCATATATACTGCAGTACACATCATCGGTGAATGAACAGGCATAAGCTTAGGTAAAAGTTCAGGCTCATACTTTTCAATATAACCAACTACTGCAGGACAGGGCTGTGATATACCACCGTAAAACTTGTGCTCAGTGATATACTTGATATAAGCCCATGTACAAATATCAGCACCATAAGAAACACTTATAAGTCTGTTAACTCCAAGTGCTTTTAACTGTCCAAGCATTTTTTCATAATCATGAGGATAATTCGCCTTGAATGCAGGCGCGATTAACAGCGAAATCTTTTCGCCCTTCTTAAGATCATCGAAGAATCTCTCGACATCGTCAACATACTCTCTAGCATCATGTTCACATACGTCGATACAAGCTCCGCAGGCTACACACTTAGCAGGATCCACAACAATTCTGCTACTATTGCCTTCAATAACGGAAATATTGGCCCCCTCGCAACTACACGCACTTACACAACGATTACAACCGATACAGTTGTCGTTGGTTTTGATTAATTCACCCATTTTATTCCCTCCGAATATAGTATTTTATAGCCGTAAAAAACTAGATTTCAAAAGATTAATGTAATGATATGCAAGCCAGCATAGTATTTTAGATATAAACAGTATTATATGATTTTGATGGACAAACTTCAAGGAAAGTTTTTTTGAAAAAGTATTGACAAAAATTATGGGTGGTAATATTATGATGATATCAAATTGATATCACTTAGTTATCAATCACTATCATAGGAGGAATGAATTATGGATAACAAGAAAAATGTACTTAACAACATAACCGAGCGTGAGCTTCGTCCTGCTTCAGGTATCTTGATGCTCTTTCTTAATATCATAGCAATGGGTATCGAAATAGTTGTTTTCTTTGGAGGCGCAGCTCTTACAAGTCAGGGAGACATCTTCGCTTTAGCCGGAGTGGTACTTATATTACTTGCAATAGTATTCTTCGTAATATCATGTATTCTCTTTGGCGGACTTAAGACAGTTAAGCCCAATGAAGCATTGGTGCTTACACTCTTCGGTAAATATCACGGAACAATCAAGAAGTCAGGTTTCTTCCTTGTAAACCCCTTCGCTACAGCATTCAACCCCGGATATTCATCAGTAAGACAGCCTAACGGAACAACAATCACATACGGTTCCAAGACAGTATCATTAAAGGTACGTACACTTGATAACGAGAGACAGAAGGTTAACGATATCCTTGGTAACCCCATCATTATTGGTGCAGTAGTTATCTGGAGAGTTGTTGATCCTACCAAGGCAGTATTCGCAGTAGATAACTATATTAACTACCTTTCAATCCAGTGTGATTCAACAATCAGAAATATCGCAAGATTATATCCTTACGACGATATGGATGATAAGGATGGAATCGATGAGAAGACACTTCGTGGTTCATCACAGGAAATCGCTGACAGAATGAAAGACGAACTTCAGACACGTGTAGCACCTGCAGGTCTTGAGATTATGGAAGTTAGAATTACACACCTTTCATACTCAGAAGAAATCGCAGCAGCAATGCTTCAGAGACAGCAGGCAGTTGCTATCATCGCAGCTAGAAAGAAGATCGTCGAAGGTGCTGTAAGTATGGTTGAGATGGCTATCGATCAGCTTGGAGCGAACGATATCGTACATCTTGATGATGAAAGAAAAGCACAGATGGTTAGTAACTTAATGGTAGTTCTTTGTGGTAACAAAGAAGCACAGCCTATCGTAAACAGCGGTTCAATCTACTAAATTGTCTATAAGGAAAAGGTGAGTCTATGGGCAATACAGAAAAAAAGACAACTGAAAATTCCGGACAGGAAAAAAAGCAGATTCTTCTTCGCCTTTCTCCTTCTTTACACAATGAGCTTGCCGCGTGGGCAGAGGATGATTTCAGATCCATCAACGGACAGATTGAGTATCTGCTTTCCGAAGCCGTGAAAAAAAGAAAAGGCAATAAAGAAGCATAAAAATACGCCGGGCACTTTGATAAGCGTCCGGCGTTATTATTTTTTTATAAGTTTTTCAATTAGTCATCAAGACCGAAGCTGTCATGGATTGCATTAGCTGCTCTCTCAGCATCGTTAACATCGATAAGAACTGTAACTCTAATCTCTGATGTAGAAATCATCTTGATGTTGATGTGCTCGTTGTATAAGCACTCAAACATCTTAGCAGCAACACCGGGGTTAGACATCATACCTGCACCAACGATAGAAACCTTGGCAACGTTCTTTTCCTGCTCGATATTCTGATATTTAAGTCTTGCCTTGTTCTCTTCGATAACCTTGAGTGCGTCATCACCGAAGTTACCATCTACTGTGAATGAAATATCCTGTGTATTGTCACGTCCTGTGGACTGAAGAATCATATCTACATTAACATTAGCCTTAGCTAAAGCATCAAATACTCTGAATGCAGTACCGGGCTTATCTTCAAGACCCAAGATGGAAATTCTCTCTGCGCTCTTATCTACGGCTACGCCGCTAACCAACATCTTCTCCACTTTAACATCCTCCTTAACGACTGTTCCTTCTTCATTGGTAAGGGAAGAACGAACAACTAAAGTAACTCCGTATTTCTTAGCCATTTCAACTGAACGGTTGTGTAATACACCTGCACCAAGTGTTGCAAGGTCAAGCATCTCATCATAAGTAATCTCTTCAAGCTTTCTAGCTTTCTTGACGATTCTGGGATCTGCTGTGTATACACCGTCAACGTCTGTATAAATCTCACACTTGTCAGCACGAAGAGCTGCTGCAAGAGCAACTGCTGTTGTATCTGAACCGCCACGACCAAGTGTGGTGTAATCATCATATTTATTAATACCCTGGAATCCTGTTACGATAACAATCTTACGACTCTCAAGTTCGTGAGTGATTCTCTCGGTATCGATTCTCTTAAGTCTTGCATTACCATAATTGGATGTGGTATGCATAGCTACCTGGAAAGCATTTAAACTGATTGCGGGAACTCCGAGATTAGCCATTGCCATAGCCATCAATGATACACTGGTCTGCTCACCTACTGTAAGGAGCATATCAAGTTCTCTTTTTGAAGGGTTAGGATTAATGTCTCTCGCTTTTTCGATAAGTTCGTCGGTCATCTTGCCCATAGCTGAGAGAATAACTACAACATCGTTGCCCTGGTTGTATTCTTCGATACAACGACGTGCTACATTGTATATTCTTTCTTTATTGGCTACTGATGTACCGCCAAATTTTTTAACAACTAACATTTTTTCCTCCTGAAAAATTTTGTTCATTCCCCAAAACATCCACTATTGTAATTCCATAGTGCAGATTTTTCAATAAAAATCTACTCGAGTTCAAGAAAATGATTCATAAGCAGGTAACCCTCGTCAAAGAAATTGCCCGTCTCTTTTGCTGTCTTTTCGCTATAAACCAAGTTATTCTCAGCTTCAAGAGTTGAATCATAGAGCATATAAGGAACAGCATCCGATGTATGAGTTCTAAGTCTCACGGGAGTAGGATGGTCAGGAAGTACGAGGAGTCTGAACTCAACATCTCTTCCCTGTAATTCCTCTACAAGAGGTCCTACGATATATGCATCTATGTTTTCGATAGCTTTAATCTTTCTCTCGTAACTGCCCTGATGACCCATCTCATCGGGAGCTTCTACGTGAATATATACGAAATCGTTGTCATCCTCAAGAAGAGCTTTTACAGCTGCATCCTTCTTACCTGTATAGTTGGTATTGAGTCCGCCGTTAGCACCCTCAACCTCTATAACCTGCATGTGTGCGCCGATAGCGATACCCTTAAGTAAATCAACTGCGGATATCATTGCGCCACGCTTACCTGTCTTGGTGTAAAAATCATCAAGCATGGGCTTGGTGCCTGCGCCCCAGAACCAACAGCAGTTGGCAGGATTGAGACCGTCTTTCTTTCTCTGTATATTAAGAGGATGATCCTTTAATACCTTGTAGCTTACTTCCATCATGTAGCGAAGTACACTCTCTTCAGGAAGGTATTCTCCTATCACTCTTGTAAGTACATCATGAGGAGGAGTAAGTTCAACTACTTTTCCATTCTTCCATATAAGACAATGTCTGTAACTTGTTCCTACATAGAACTTAAAGTTCTCGTTTTCAAGTTCAGCCTTAACTGCTTCCATAAGGATAGCTGCATCTTCAGTAGATATCTCACTTGATGAATGGTCAATAATTCTTTGCTGTTCAAAAGGCACATCATCTTCTGATATGGTTACAACATTACATCTGATTGCAACATCTGTGTCTTCCATATCCACTCCGATTGATAATGCTTCAAGAGGAGATCTGCCTGAATAATACTTCTTGGGATCGTATCCGAGTACGGATAAGTTAGCTGTATCCGAACCGGGCTTCATTCCCTTAGGAATAGTGTGAACCATACCAATCTCCGATACTCTTGCAAGTGTATCGATATGAGATGTTTTAGCGGCAGCAATAGGTGTCTTTCCGTCAAGTTCGTCAATAGGCTCATCAGCCATACCGTCGCCAAGTACTACTATGTATTTCATTTCTCGCCTTTCCGCTAGGACATATTATCATAAAGCGATAATCATCCCGCTGCCCCAATCGGGCCTAACTAAAGTATTCTGATGTAATTCAAAATCGAATCGGCATTCTTTTCTTTCATTTCCATGAACTTGTCTTCACTCATTATGGAAGTAATAACACCAATTTCACCGTCAACGGCTTCAATAGTGTTTTCAACGCCTGCAAACTGTTCGATTCCCTTTATATCTTTTCCTTTTACACGAATAAAATACTTAAACTTCTTTTCAGCATCAGTTGCCATATCAGCCTTGATGTCTTCCCAAGGACACTCGATATTCTTGCCGGCATTTTTAGCCAAGTCAATAACATCAGATACAACTGCCGATGCAGTAGCAAGCTTACCTGCTCCCTGTCCGTAGAACATTGTATCGCCTACCATATTGCCCTTAACGCATACTGCATTGAATACATCTCTAACAGAGTAGAGAGGATTCTTGGCATCAATCATAAAGGGTGCTACGAGTGCAAGGCACTTACCGTCAAGGTTCTTGCTCATACCGAGAAGCTTAATGGATCTTCCAAGCTTCTTGGCATACTCAAAATCAGCCTTGGTAATATTGGTAATACCCTCAGTCTTAACATCCTGATAATATACAGTCTTACCCATTGAAAGAGATGTAAGGATGGCAATCTTTCTGCATGCATCATGTCCGCATACATCTGCTTCGGGATTCTGCTCAGCATAACCCTTAGCCTGTGCTTCCTTTAATACATCATCATATTTACAACCTTCTTCATCCATCTTGGTGAGCATGAAGTTGGTTGTGCCATTCAAGATACCTACAATCTCTTCTACCTTTTCTCCGGGGAAGCTTGTGTAGAGAGGTCTAATAATAGGAATACCTCCGCCAACGCTCGCCTCGAAAAGATATGAGCATGAGTTATCTTTTGCAATCTTTAAAAGTTCGGGGCCGTGCTCTGCAACTACAGCCTTGTTGGAAGTACACACACTCTTACCCTTAAGAAGTGCTTCCTTCGTAAACTTATATGCAATGTCGATTCCTCCCATGGTCTCAACTACAATATCAACCTCGGGATCATTGACTATAATACTATAGTCATGAACGACTTTTTTCTCGAAAATATCGCCCGGGAAGTCTCTTAAGTCAAGAATATACTTAACATTAATCTCCTCAGACGTTCTCTTTTTAATTATCTCTTTATTATCCTCAAGTATCTGGGCAACTCCGCTACCCACGGTTCCGTAACCTAATATAGCAACCTGCTTCATATTACTCTCCTTAAAGACAGATAAGTGACAAATCAACTTCGAATTATACCATTAAAAATCCGCCTTGACAAGAGAAGCGAAAACGGCCGTGCTTTCGCACGACCGCTTCATAGTTATTAATATAGTATATATTTAAGTATTCTATTCTCTTATATTACATACTCCATCTTATCTGCAAAGTGTCCAAGGAACTTGGCTGTTCTCTCCTCCTTGGGATTAAGAAGAACGTCTTTTGCTTTTCCTTTTTCTACGACATACCCTCCTTCCATGAAGATAACCTCATCCGCAACTTCGAGTGCAAACTTAAGTTCATGAGTTACTATTACGGATGTGATTCGCTCCTTCGAAACCTTTTTTATAAGTTCTAGTACGCCTTGAACTCTCTCAGGATCGAGAGCACTGGTTGGTTCATCAAAAAGAACCACCTCCGGCTTAAGCGCAAGCGCTCTCGCTATGCCAACTCTTTGAGCCTGCCCTCCAGATAACTGAATCGGATAATGATTCTTCCAATCAAGAAGGCCTACTTCTTCGAGATATGTGAGTGCTTCTTTTTCTGCTTCTTTTTTTGAATAGCCCTTAGCCTTAATTAGTGGAAGCATGATATTTTCAAGTGCTGTCTTATTCTCAAAAAGACTGAAGTTTTGAAAAACCATCGCTGTAGATTGTCTTATCTCTCTTATCTCTTTTGAAGATGCATGCGCGAGATTGTATTCTTTTTCTCCTATAAAAAGAGTGCCTTCCTCAGGATGTTCAAGTCTGTTAATACTTCTAAGTGCTGTGGACTTACCTGAACCTGACGGTCCGATAATTACCACTGTCTCACCGGTTGCTACTTCGAGGTCTATTCCTTTTAGTATCTCTTTATCTCCAAATGATTTTTTTAAACCTTTTACTTTAATCATTGTTCTATCCCTTTGCCACTGCTGATTTGAATCTGTTCTGTCTTTTTTCCACAAGTTTTTGAACCCATGTAAGAACTGTACAGAATATGAGATATACAACCGCTACTTCGATGTAAAGAGCAAGCGGTTCGTATGTTACCGCAACAATTCTCTGTGTTGCCATAAACATCTCTGTTATTGTGATATTAGCTGCAAGTGATGTGTCCTTAACCAAGGATATAAAAGTGTTAAAAAGTGCAGGCACGCAGGCTTTAATAGCCTGTGGCAATATAATATGAAACATCGTCTGTGTATGTGTCAGACCGCAGGCAAGTGCGCCCTCTGTCTGACTCTTGGGAATCGAGAGGATGGAACCTCTTATAGTCTCCGATGCGTATGCTCCGACGTTGAGAGAAAACGCGATTATTGCAGAAGGTACAGCATCGAGTGTTATGCCTAGGTTGGGTAGACCATAAAAGATGATGAATAACTGTACAAGCATCGGTGTTCCTCGAAATACCCATACGTAAAACCACATTATCTGTGAAAGAACTTTTATGTTTCTTGCTCTAATAACTGCAACGATAATTGCAATCACTAAGCCTATCGCGAAGGATATAAGTGTAAGGGGTATCGTATACAGTAATCCCGGAAGAACAATCTTGGGTATTGAATTAACAAGTATCTGCAATAATCTGACGTTCATTTTTTCTCTCCGTCGTTTTTTCTAACTGACCTATGTCAGTGTTTTCTACTACTTGGCTGATGTGATATCTTCACCAAAATACTTAATGGAAATCTCTGAAAGTTTTCCATTGTCTCTTAATGTCTTAAGAGCCTTGTTGATCTCTGTCTGAAGCTTCTCATCACCCTGACGGATAAGAATTGCTGACTCTGTTGCTTCTGTTGAAGTTGCTGCAATCTTAGCCTTAGCGTCAGGCTGGTTAGCCTTGAAATCAAGGAATGTAACATTGTCGTTAACAGTAGCATCTGCTCTGCCCTGAAGCACTAACTGAATTGATTCTGAGAATCCATTGGTTGATACAATCTCACCACCATAACTTCTTGCTACGTCAGCCCAGTTGGATGTAACTGTAAGAGCTACATTCTTCTTATCCAAGTCTTCGAATGACTTAATGTCTTCATTGTCTTCTGCTACGATAACAGCACCGTATACATATGTGTAAGGATCTGAGAAGAGGTACTTTTCTTTTCTCTCATCTGTGATACTTACCTGATTGGAAATAGCATCATACTTCTTAGCATCAAGTCCGGCGATAATACCATCCCACTGTGTCTCTGTGAACTTAGCTTCTACTCCGAGTTCGCCTGCAATCGCTTTTGCAATCTCGACATCGAATCCAACAAGATCACCCTTGTCATCATGATATGAATAAGGAGCATATGTTCCTTCTGTAGCGAATGTAATGTATCCGTTACTGATGATTGTGTCGTATGTGGTAACAACATCTGCACTTTCTTCGATATTTTCTACTGTCTGTACATCTGCGTTTCCGTCATTACCTGCGTTATTGTTAGCTGCTACTACTGTGTTATCTGCTGCGCCTGAATTGGTGCAACCAACGAGCAATGCTCCTACACTTGCTATTGCCAATGCGTTTCTAAATATTTTTCTCATGTCTTTATCCTCCTGTGTAATTCTTTTGGAATTAGTAATTGTTTTGTTAATTATTAAGTTAGTTTTTGTTAATAGTTTTGTTAATTAATTCGTTTTGTTAATGTTACTTTTTGTTATTTAGTTTTTCTTTTGTAAAATAAATTTTTCTATGTTTTAATAGTTAGTTAATTGGTTACTTTTTATTTTTTCGATTGTTTAAAAGCGTTATCCAAATCTTCAATAAGATCTTCCACGTCTTCTATGCCAATCGACAATCTCAACAGATTGGGTGTAATGCCTATCTTTTCCTGAAGTTCCTTTGCGTACGATTCGTGAGTCATTGTTGCAGGACGGCATATAAGTGATTCAACTCCACCAAGGCTTACCGCAAAGTCAAAAATATGAAGTTTTTCAACGAATGTATGCAGATCGTAATCCTTGGTATTAAGTTTGACTGACAATACTGCTCCGGAACCTTTGGCCTGTGTTTTTTGAAGTTCGTATCCTCCGTGTCCTTTAAGACCGGGATAAAACACTTCTTCAACCGCATCATTTCCTTCAAGATATTCAGCAATCTTTATTGTGTTTTCAAGATGTCTGTCCATCCTGACTCCAAGTGTTTTTATGCCCCTTTGTAATAGAAATGCATCAAATGGATCAAGTATTCCGCCGAGTGTATTACTGATGAACTTAAGTCTTTTGTAGATTTCCTCATCATTAAGTACTACGAGACCTGCAAGTAAATCCGAATGGCCTGCGTAGTATTTAGTTGCAGAGTATTCAACGATATCTGCGCCAAGATCAAGTGGCTTTTGCAGATATGCAGTCATGAATGTGTTATCCACAACTACAAGGATATTTTTCTTGTGTGCTTCGGTTACGACTCTTCTTATATCTGTTACTTCAAGCAATGGATTGGATGGTGTCTCAACGAATACCATCTTTACGCTTGAATCCACTTTTGAAAAATCGTATGCATTCAAGTCGTTAACTACTTCGTATTCAAGGCCCCTCTTTTCAAAAAGGTTGGAAACAAATCTCCATGTGCCTCCGTATACATTGTCATTAATTAAAACCTTGTCACCCTTATTCAATAGTTCAAACACTAAGCTTGTAGCCGCCATTCCGGATGATGTGGCAAGTGCGTATTTCGCACCTTCTATATCTGCGACCTGTCTTTCAACGGATGCTCTAGTCGGGTTGTTACCTCTTGTATAGCAATACTCTCCTTCGTGCTCCGTATCAGGTTGTACAAATGTTGATGAGAGGTATACCGGATAATTAACCGCTCCCTTACTCTCATCTTTAAATCCCCCATGAACAGCTACTGTATTAAATCCCATTTCTTTTTTCTCCATTCTTTTTTGTATATTGCTCATCTTTTTAAGTCTGAAGACAAGCAGAAAAAGGCATAAAAAAACCGGTAATCATAAGTTGATCCCGGGCAAATGGAATGTATTAATAATCAAATGATTCTCAACACTCATGGCTCCTACATCGAATAGAAGAAAAGCCGACCACATTATATGCCCGGGATAAAAGCATTCGACAACAGCGCATGTTTTTAAGAATAGTGTTAATCTGTTTCATTGATACTGTCTCCTTTCCAAAAGTATGTTGTCATTTTATTCCTACCAACCTACTATGTCAATAGGGAAATATAAAATAATTTGAAATATTTGTTCAAACGGTAAGAAAGTGCTTATATAACTTATCTGAAAAATATGTTAGAATTACATAGAGCGCCTTTAAAACATTTAATGCATTTAAAGCATTTTTAACATTTGAAGCAAAACACAATAAACTATAGATACGATATATTTTTAGGTGTTTTATATTATTAAATTGATTAAGAGGATAATTAAATGAAAGAAAAGCTCTACACCATACCCATGAATGATGCGATGAATGCAGGCGATGAATGTCCGTTTTGTTATGTAGAACGTGATGTTGAACAGGACTTACTCGACCTCGTGCTTGGTTCAGGCTCTTCATATATGGAAGCAGATATGAGAGAAAAGACCGATAAAGCAGGTTTTTGCAGAATGCATTTTAAGAAGATGTTTGATTATGGCAACACTCTCGGTAATGCATGGATACTTAAAACTCACTATATGGAGATGCGTTCTCAGATGGGAAAAGCTATGGATTCATATAAGCCCGGCAAGACTTCTTTAATGTCTAAGTTTTCCAAATCATCCGATGCGCCTCTTAAAAACTCAGTTGCTCAGTGGGTAAAAGATAAAAACGACTCATGTTATATATGTAATGAATTCAAAGAAATGTATGAAAGATACCTCGATACATTCTTCGTAATGTATAAAAAGGATCCTGACTTCGTAGAGAAGTTCAAGAATTCGAAGGGATTCTGTATGACACACTTTGGAGACTTATGCGAAGCTGCCGAGACCAGACTTAACGATAAGCAAAAGGAAGAATTCTTCGCTATTCTCTTCCCTATGATGAAAGAGAATATGAATCGTCTCCAGGAAGATGTAAACTGGCTTATCGAAAAATATGATTACAGAAATAAGGATGCTGACTGGAAGAACTCCAAGGATGCAATACAGCGCGGTATGCAAAAGCTCAAGGGCGGATATCCTGCAGATCCCGTTTACCAACAAAAGAAGTAATAGTTATCTAATTAAATATAGAAAAAGAGGGGCGATGCCCCTCTTTTTTTTCGTCGTAAATTATGCCGTAAATAAATGTTTTTTTATCTATCCCACTTATCACAAAGTGAATTAATCTGATCTGCGAACTTAGCCAAGTCTTTGTTAGCACCGCCCTGGTTACGTTCAATAACCTGAAGCAATCTGTTGCCGGCTGCAAGGAGACGAGCAAATACTTCGGTAACACGCTTGGTAGGATCTTTCTTCTCGACGGGCTTGGGTGATGCTTCGTACTCAACCTCATCCGCAAGAAGATCATATATTGATCCACTGAAAGGAGCATAGGTATCATAACCATACTCATCCTTCAAGCAATCTGCAAATATATTACATACTGAATCTTCACCATGAACGATGAATACTTTTTGAGGCTTTCTCTGGAATGCATTGATCCAGTTAATAAGTCCATTCTTATCAGCATGTCCACTCATGCCGGCTAATACTCTGATATCAGCATTAACCTCGATAGGTTCACCGAATAACTTAACTTCATCTATACCTTCTACAAGGATACGTCCGAGTGTACCTACAGCCTGGTATCCAACGAAGAGAATCGTACATTCTTCTCTCCAAAGGTTATGCTTTAAGTGGTGTCTGATACGACCAGCTTCACACATACCTGATGCTGAGATGATAACCTTGGGTTCAGGATCGAAGTTAATCTCCTTGGATTCTTCAGATGTAATGGTTAAGTTAAGACCCGGGAATAACAGCGGGTTGATACCCTGTCTAACTAATTCCATCGCTGAATCTGAGAAGCAATTATATATGTTCTTTTGGAATACTTCTGTAGCTTCAACAGCCAGAGGCGAGTCAACGAATACCTTGAATCCATCATGGCCCTTGATAAGTTCCTGTGCTTTAATCTCTCTTAAGAAGAAGAGCATCTCCTGAGTTCTGCCGACAGCAAATGAAGGAATAACCACATTACCGCCACGGTCGAATGTCTCCTGGATAATCTCTGCAAGTTCCTTAACGTAATCAGGCTTGTCATTGGAATGGTATCTGTCACCATAGGTGGACTCCATTACAACATAATCAGCTTCTTCGGTAAATGAAGGATCCTTAAGAATGGGATCGTTAATATTACCGATATCACCTGAGAATACTATCTTTCTGGTCTCACCATCCTCAGTCAGCCATAACTCGATACTTGCTGAGCCAAGTAAATGTCCTATATCCGTGAATCTGAATTGAATACCTTCACACAAATCGTACTGAGCATTATATGCATACGGAAGAATTCTCCTAATTACACCTTCCGCATCTTCCATTGTATAGATGGGCTTAACATCAAAGTCCTTAGCACCTCTTTTTGCTTTTCTGCTCTTCCACTCAGCTTCCTGCATCTGAATGTGTGCACAGTCACGAAGCATTATGCTACATAAATCTTTGGTAGCTTCGGTTGTGATAACCTTGCCCTTAAAGCCCTTGGAATATAAAAGAGGCAAGAGTCCCGAATGGTCTATGTGAGCATGTGTCAAAAATACATAATCAACATCGCTCTCGGCACAAGGGAGTTCCGCATTTTCATATACGTTTACACCCTGTTCCATACCATAGTCAACCAGAATCCATTTGCCACATGCTTCCAAGCAATGACAGCTTCCGGTTACTTCGTGATCTGCCCCAATGAAATGAAGTCTCATATTCTGTTGCCCCCCTGACGTACGTTAATAATTGTTTTACAATCTCAGCACGTTTTTTACATATTTCCCCACATGTAAAACATATATAAATTGTACCAAATTTCTATTCTTTTTTCAATTAAAAATATAGTTTTAACTAACCTGGTTTTCACTCTATTTTTGTAGCTTCTTGGGAAGCAATGCATTAGTGTTAATTGAGGCTTTATTGACACACTCTTCAAAGTCAAAATTATCATCTATTTTTTTAGCCATAACAACCATTCTGTTATTGCCAATACCCGTCTGTTCCTTGGAGCAACTCGATAGTGTAATATATGAATCATAGACACTTTTTTCTATGGGAACATTAAGCATATTTCTCTTATCAACTTCTGTCATGTATGCATCATATTCGGTCTTGGAAGTGAAGAGATAATTATCAAAATAATCAAATGATTCTTCATCGGAATTGCACACTAAAAAGTAAGCAAAAATAAGCCATCTTTTTGTACCTTCTTCAGAGATGGTTTCAATAATAGGATGCTCCCTATAATACTCAATTGATGAGTAGTTACTTAAGTCAGAAAAAACATCACCATCGTTTAGTCTGTGACCATAAATTAAGCTATTGCCACGTGACGCATCAATGTTGGAATCAAGGGTTATAAAAGGTACACCGTGAGAATTGTATTTCTTATCTAAATCATGCCAGAGATAATACCCCTCATCATAAGGAGAACGCATAACAGGATGATTGATATTGCTTCCTTCTATTCTTAGATAAGCATATGTATCTTCGTTGTAATCCTTATACATCTTAAGAAGTTCTGCATCCTTTTTAATCATATGCGATGATGTAGCACTTGAATCTACTACATCCTCGGATACAGCTTCATATATCGCATAGTAACCTTTAATCTGTCTCGATAATACGAATCTTGCATCTCTAACCCATCTGTCATCTTTTTTATTAACCTGATTAATCCATGAAGACTGATCTATATTATATCCATTCATTAACCCCATTGCTTGGACGATATCACTCGCGCATCCCTCCCATTTAGGGGAGGATGCATCAAGTGATAATTTTATCTTTTTGCCTGTTTGAAAATCCCATTCTTCATTATCTCTGTTTTCACTCTCAAACGACCAGTTAAACTCGACATATTCTTTCCATACTGTAGTATCATCCGTTCCTGTCTCCACAAGTTTTGCAGGAATCAACTCATCCTTACCTGTTTTTTGATTAAAATACGCAATATTCTTCTCCTTCGGAATTTCTGACATATTCGTATCGGGCGGCAGGTTTTCTTTTACGCGGATGTTCTTTTGTTCTACGGAAAAACTTGCCGCTTCGCCAAGTATACATTCACTCGTTTGAGTACTAATGTCATCCTGTTTATCAGCAAAAGCATCATCCACATATGATGATGAACTTCCGCATCCTTCAAGCAAGACAAGTGTCGATAAAAATGAACATAATAAAAACTTATGCTTAATCATTTTTTCTACCTCCCGTTCTTTCCTTCGCAGCTATAGAAACAGAAGTCACAACTACTACAAGCATGAAAAGTGCGAGTGCGTATACTCTGTTATCTACTGTAGATTCACTAACATCTGCTGCACTTAAAACTATTGAATATCCTTCTTCTCCGTTATCTTCCGTTCTGTAATTGGTCTTAACAACCCTGGACTGCGTAGCTCCCTTAACTATCTTGGCGTTTGTAGTAATCTTATTCTCCGTAGGTTCATTAATCTTCTCGTTGGCAAATTCTATAGTGGAATTATTATATTCATGCACTTCATCGCCCTTAAGAATTACTGTCTTAGCCTCCGAACTCATAATGTATCCTTCAGGCGCTTTTAATTCCTTGATATAATATCTGCCTTCACACAAATCAGGCTTGAATGCTCCTTTACCATCAGAACCGCTTGTACACTTTCCTAGGAATTCATCTTTGCTAACCAATACTTTTCCATCAAAGCTTAATATGTCTTCGTATGCATATAGTCCAAACTCCGCACCCTTAAGATATGTGGTACGTCTTATATCATTCTTACTAATCTTTACGCTGAACTTACTTCTAATATTCTCAACATCAACTCTGCTCTCATAATCAACATCCGCCTGTGAATCATCGACAACAAACTCATATTTATTGTTGTTCTTAACATATCCTTTGGGAACACCTACCTCAGTCACATAGTACTTTCCAATATAGAGGGGCTTGTTGTGGTCGGAATAAGTTGCTATACCATTCGCATCTGTTGTAATGGTAGCTATCTTTTCGTCTTTCTTATATACAGTATTTCTCTTTCCATTGGAATCGAGGCTTCCGTCAGGCTCGTAGATATCTTCTGCTGCGAAAAGATCGAACTTAATACCACTCATAGGCTTCTTTTCATACTTGAACTTGGCATCTGTTCCCTTTTTCTCATCACCCTTAACCACATCCACAAGCATCTCTCCCTCTTTATAGAGTTTTAACTTGCCCTCTATGGGTGTGTTGGGTAAGACAACGGGCAATACCTTCTCGGAAATCGAATCATCCATAACCGTATCAGTATCATCATAGAATTCGACGATGAAAGGTGTTGATGATTTTCTGTATCCTCTTGGAGCAACTTTTTCGATGACCTCATATCTGCCTGAAGGGATTACATCACTCGTAATCGCATATCCACTTTCATCAATTGTGATGTTTGAGGCAATGGTTACACCTGTCGACGGATCAACGATGTCAAAGACCGCTTTTGGTGTCAAATTATTCAAAATTGTGTTCGAATTTCGGCTGTCCGTTTTGTTAAATCGTAATTTAACTTTATATCGCAAGTCAGTCATTTCAACGGTTACATCATCGTACTTATCAACCTCATATACATTTTCGTCCTTCACGTACCCCTTGGGTGCTTTGACCTCTTTTACATACACTTTTGAGTACTGTTTTTTGATTTTTCCACTCGAATTGCCATTCGAATCTGTGGCTGCGATGGTAGCAATCTGATTATTACAATTAGGATCTGAGTAGACTCCATAGATGGCTCCTGAGAGATATGCTCCGGTTTCCACATCTGATTTTTTAATCCTAAGTGTCCATCCGGGTTCTTCATATGAAGCAAGATATCCGATATCCTGATAACCGTTAACACGAACTATCCTAACCGTACCTTCGTATCCACTGTCCCAGGCAGCTCTTACGAAGTCGCCAAGACCGCAGGCCTCGAATTCTTCTGTACTCAAACCTGTAATATCGTGTACTTTACCATCCATCTGCGAATTGTTAAGATACGCATATCCTGCTGCTATATGAGTGTATATATACCTGTCTCGCTCTGAAGCGCCGGGAAAGAATACACCCGTCAAGTCATTAGGGCCTCCGTATCCACAGGCTAATACCCTAACTAAGAGCGGATAGCCTTCACTTCCCTCAGATGATACTTCAATTGCCTCATAACTACCCTCTGCCATAGGGCCAAGGCGTGGCTCCAGGCAAAATGCCAGTGTATCATTCATGTAGAAATAATGTGTCATATAGCTGAAGCCATTGGGATAGTTAATCGCTTCCCCTATCCTTACATTGACATTAGCTGCTTTTGCACTTATCGGCAGTGCAAACGAAGCCAACAAAACAAAAATAACAAATAAACTCCTTAATAGTTTTCTAAATGCGGCCAAAATATACCTCCTGCATTAAAACCGGCGGAAATGTAACATATTAAATTGGCGGCAAAGCAATTAGTTAATTAAAAATTGGGAATAATAATTCTTAAGATATAAGAATTAAGATGTAATTAAGAATATACTCGGCGAGTAAATCATTGTCAAGACGAAAATATATTTTTTCTTAAGCGAATATAACTGTATCTGCCTTAATATCGCTTTCTTCAGCCTCTATGCCATCACTTTTGCAGTCCTCAAAGCAAACGCCTACTTTATATATGCTTGCAGAATCTACGGATGCTAAGTATTTATCATAATAGCCCTTACCATAGCCTATCCTATAGCCTCTCTCATCATATGATACGCCAGGCATAATGCATATGTATTTTTTGCTCTTATCATACTGAATGGCTTCGCATTCTTTTTTAGGCTCAGATACATTGAAATTGCCTTTTTCGAGATCCGTCAGAGCATCAACCTTATAAAACTCCATAGTATCGCCATTAACTCTGGGAAAGAATCTGTCCTTATCATAGAAATGATTGAATACGCCCGAAATGTTCACTTCATCCTTAAGAGGAGCATATAAAAGAATCGCATCATAATCGTCCTCAGCAATAAGCTCGATAAGCTTACTTGTAATCACTTCGGATTTCTTAATACGATTGGGGATACTTATTTCTGAACGAATCTTTATGAACTTTTTTCTTTCTTCTATCTTATTCATATTTATATTCACTAAACAAATTATTTAGTTTTAGTTCTTCTTTTCTTACCCATTTAGAATATTGTAGATATTACAATACCGGATATGATTATAAACGCACAGAATAGCTTAAAAGCTATATTCTTTTCCTTAAATACAAGTTTACCCGCAAGTATCGTAACTATGCAACAGCTTTGTTTTATTAGCGTCATAACGGTAACTCTGGATTCAGGCATCTGATTAGCTATAAAGAGGGCCTTGTCGCCGATTACGAACATAATCGCTAGTATCCATATCCAATAGTTTTTAACTGCACTGACGAATCTTATTTTTTCTCTCGTAATAAGGATATAAAGTAGATAATAGATTACCAGGAAAAGCGTGTACCAAAACTGTAACTGCGTGCTGGTAATGCTTCTTGTCAGTATCTTATCCATAACGCCCGATATGGCGTTAAAGAGGCAGGATATAAGCGTATAGATGATTATCTTGGCCTGTACCTTTTCTTTCTCGCTGCTCTTCTTGGTATTGCATAGTACCAAGCCCACGCAGACAAGGATAAGTCCCACTATACCTGCAGGAGTCATCGTCTCGCCGATTACTATTACACCAAGCACTGTAGCGAATACTACACGCGATAAATCTATGATACCGTACAAACTTACAGGCATCTGCTTGATCGCCTTAAATGACAATATCCACGCTGTGAAGATAACGAGCGATTTTAACGCTATGAATATCATTATCTTCCATTCCACACCGCCTGCCTTGGGCACTGTAGGAAGGATGAATACAAACGAAAGAAGCGTATATAATATCAACACTTCAAGTACCGTATTCTTCTCAAGCGATTTCTTTTTTACTATTTCTCTGCCACCCTTAAGTAAGCCATAGAGCAGCACCAACCATATCCACATGTTACTTCAATAATCCCTAAGCATTAAAAATCGAATAGGGATATTTCCCTACTCGTCGCGCAATCGAGTAGGGAAGATTTATCTTGCCCTACTCGCCGCGCCTCCCGCATGCTGCGTAGCAGCAAATTTCCTTGTGCGGGAGTGCGCATATAAAAAGAGGGCGTGTAACTCACGCCCCCTTGTATTTAATTATTCTTCGGTCTCATCATCGATATCTGAATCATTGACATCAATCGGATTGTCTTCCTTGTCCTGACCCCAGATCTTCATGTTGAGTTCTTTATCCTTCTTCTCAACAAGATCAAGAACTGCCTTAGCCTTAGCCTGTTCTGCACTCGCTTTCTTCTCATCCTTGATGAGTAATTCGAGGTTCGAGGAAATCATATCAATGTTGTTCTTGAATTCCTGAACAAGCTCTGCAGTCTTGTCTATAGCAACCTTGGTAATCTCTTCGATGTAAGAATCGAACTGAACCTTGGTAGTGTTAGCGAACATTGTCTCAACATCGTTCTTGTAAGACTTCTTATCGTTAGTAGAGAAGATGAAGATTGCCTTCTGCTTGTTGATGTACTCGTCCATCTTGAGAGCCTTAAGGCTTGAAGGAGGAACCTGAGTATCAGCAACGTTGGTGATTCTCTTGATAATCTCTTCATCGATTCCCTTGTAACCGGAAATTTTCTTAATGATGATACCCTTTAACTCATCAATCTGCTGCATCAAGATGCGGCCACGATTGTTCTTGTAGTTATCATCAATCTCCTGGAGATATCTGTTGAGCTCATTTCTGATGATGTTGTTCTTCTCCTCGAATACTTCGGGACGAAGAGCAATCCATTTCATCTTGTCTGCAATCTTACCTGCCTGAATCTGGCGGTTACCCATTACAGTGTAGAGCTGGTTGATATCGTCTATCTGGAATACCATGTTCTCAGTAGTCATGTTCTGGAGATAATCAGCATATGCTGCATCGATATCCTGAACCATGCTTGTCTTCATGGTATTGATGTTTCTCTCAATCTCTTCCTTGGAGAGTCTTGCCTGATTCTCAATAGCTTCGTAGTCTTCTCTGATGAAATCTACAACGCTCTTGATACCGTCATACAATCCTTTAGCCTTAACAGCAAGTGCGTACTTACGACCGTACTGGATGATTTCCTTTTCGATAGCGTACATACCTGAGTTAACGTAGATTCTGTGAAGGATGGGATAAAGTGATGAATCCTCAGGATTGTCACACTTCTTTAACTCATCGATACACTCCTTGATAAGAGTCTTGGTCTCGTTATCACTTCTTGCAAGCTTATCAAGCTTGAAGTACATACCTGTATCAACATCTGCCTTAATATCTTCAACTCTGAAGGGATCGTCAACGGGCTCGTTGTTAATCTCGTTCTTGTGGTTAGCAAGCCATCTTCTTTCATCCTCTGTATCGACGTTGTTTCCGATAGCCTTGGCAATGTATGCTGCCTTGGATGATACGAAGAAAAGTCTTTCCTTGGAAAGGTCAATCTGCTGTGCTTCTTCGTTGTATATCTTGTCTGTCTCCTTAAGAGTAACTTCAACTTTCTTTTTCTTCAAAAGCTGAAGATCTGTAAGAGACTTGGTATCTGCCTGGTTGATAACGTGAAGTGATCTTGTTAAGTCGATAGTTGTAGCTTCGTTCTCTCTGTTGCTTGAGTTAATCAAGTTGTAGAGAATCGAGTTACCGGTACCTTCCATCTTGGTCGGCTCATAGAGTACGATAAGAATGGAGTTGGTCTGCTGAGCAAGAGCTTTCTGAAGAACAAGCAAGTGCTCGTTAGAGTTAGAGTCTGTACCGGGAGTATCATAGAATGTGAAGTTGATGTTCTCGTCCAAAGGAATGGGGAAACTAACTTCGATGATACCGTCAATGTATTCTTCGTTCTCATCGTTACCGGCATTGGGAATATCGTTCAATTTCTTGAGCACCTGATATAACTGCTCGTGCTGCTGAAGTCTGAACATGATTGCCGAGTTAACTTCTGAGTTGATCTTTTCTCTTGTTACTTCGCACTCGCCATCAGCCTTGAATGCGAATCTCTTTTTCTCATCGTCCCATACAATCTGAGCATTAACAGAATCTTCTGACTCGCCCTTTTTGATTACAAAAGCAACTGAAGGTTCCTTAGCATTCTTAATTCTGAACATCTTAGCTGTCTCAGAATTAATACTCTCGGGAAGAATTCTCTTACCGATAAGTGCGTTGATGAATGTAGACTTACCTGATGAATATGTACCTACGAGACAGAGGTTAACGTCTGAATTGTTAAGTCTTGCTTTCTTCTGCTCGAATTCTGTCTTTCTTTCAACGAATGATTTTCTGATATCTGAATTCTGTAATTCGTTATCAAATGTTCCGAGTGTCTCATCACAGAAATCTGCGATAGCTGTATAAATGTCTGTTACTGAAGGAAGTTCGATGAACTGTGTAACCTTGAATCTGTCTTCCTTGACTGACTTGTTATACTCTCTAACCTTCTTTATAAAATCATCATAATCAACCTTAGTGCCCTTGAACACAAGGTTAACATTGTCTCTTAAAAACTGCTCCCATATATCATCAAAGAATTTATTTCCGTGATTCTGGAGTAAGAATTCACCATTCTCAGGACCGTACTGGTTAAGCCAGGGGCACATCGCATAGGGAATCTCGACAAATTCGCCCTTAGCCTTAGCAAGGAAACGAATCTCCTTCTTCACCGGATGATACATTATCATTAATTCTTTCATGAATGCCTCCCAAGTTACATTTTGGTATGAAATCAAAAAAATCCACGCCATTAATTATTATATACTTTAATGGCCTAAAAATCAAACTAAAATCACTATATATTCTCAATTTGCCAATCAATTTCATCTAGTCCGTGGCTTCTTAAAAATTCATTGGCTTTGCTGAAATGCTTACAACCGAAAAATCCTCTGTATGCCGATAACGGCGAAGGGTGTGGAGCCGTTAAAACAAGGTGCTTCGGATTATTAAGCAGTGCTTTTTTGTTAATTGCCGATTTACCCCATAGCATAAAAACTATCGGATGATCCTGATTATTAAGCGCTTTTATCGATGCATCAGTGAACTCTTCCCAGCCTATTCCCTGGTGGGACTGAGGGTTATGAGCCCTAACCGTTAGTACCGCATTGAGTAAAAATACGCCCTGCGATGCCCATTTTGTAAGGCATCCGTTGTTAGGAATGTAGCATCCCAAGTCATCCTGCAATTCCTTGTAGATATTGCAAAGTGATGGAGGTGCTTCTATTCCCTCTCTTACCGAAAAACAGAGGCCGTGAGCCTGATTGTCATCGTGGTAGGGATCCTGTCCTAAAATAACCACCTTGACTTTATCAAGAGGCGTATAATGATACGCATTAAATATATCCTGCTTAGGCGGAAATACCTTGTAATGCGCGTATTCCTCGCCAAGTCTTTTATACAAACTCTTGTAATAATCCTTGGAAAACTCTCCCTTGAGAGCCTCTTCCCATTCTCCTGTAATAGGCGGCATAACTATAACCTCACGGGAATTCCTTCGTTAGCGAGGTACTTCTTGACTTCGCGAATCTCTAATTCTTTGAAATGGAATAAGCTTGCTGCAAGAGCTGCATCCGCGCCACCAAGAGTCAGAGCCTCTTTGAAGTGTTCCACTGTTCCTGCACCACCCGATGCAATAACAGGAACTTTTACCTCTGAAGATATTGCTTTTGTAAGCTCAATATCATAGCCATTCTTGGTACCGTCACAGTCCATACTTGTAAGAAGTATCTCTCCCGCTCCGAGTTCGCATGCTTTTATAGCCCATTCTACGGCGTCGATGCCCATATCGACTCTTCCGCCGTTTTTAAATATATTCCATCCGCTGCCATCGGCTCTTCTTTTTGCATCAATTGCAACAACTACGCACTGTGAGCCAAACTTATCCGCAGCTTCAGCGATAAGAGGAGGATTCATAATAGCTGCTGAATTAACCGCAACCTTATCAGCTCCCTCTCTAAGTATCTTCTTAAAATCATCCACGGTTCTGATGCCGCCACCAACCGTAAAAGGAATAAACACGCTTTCAGCAACCGCGCGAACCATATCTACGACAGTATCTCTGGCATCGGAGCTGGCAGTGATATCCAAAAAGACGAGTTCATCCGCTCCGGCTTTATCATAAGCCAGCGCGCACTCCACAGGATCACCTGCATCTATGAGATTAACAAAATTGACACCTTTAACAACCCTTCCGGCATTGACATCAAGGCAGGGTATAATTCTTTTAGTATGCATCTATGCCTCCAGGAAATTACTTAAAATCTTAAGACCTACAGCAGAGCTTTTTTCGGGATGAAACTGAGTGGCATATATATTCTCCCACTCAACAGCCGCATGAATATCGGCACCGTACTTGCTGATTGCTGCAACCACATTCTCATCTTCAGCCTGAAGATAATACGAATGCACAAAGTAAACAAAGCTGCCCTTTACGACACCTTCGAATAACTTGCTCTTTTTAGGAAATTCAAGAGAGTTCCATCCCATATGGGGAATCTTTCTGTCATCCCCTTCAGGAAGTCTGACTATCTTACCCTTAAGAAGTGACAGGCCCTCGACTCCGGGATTCTCTTCGCTCGACTCAAACATAAGCTGAAGTCCGAGACATATTCCTAAAATAGGCTTCTTATCTTCAAGAACGAGTTTTTTGACTATATCAGTCAAGCCGTACTCATTCAACTTATCCATAGCATCTTTGAACGCACCTACACCGGGAAGAATAAGCTTATCCGCTTTTTGTAATACTTCCTTGTCTCTGGTTACGATACATTCGTAGCCTAACTTTTTAACAGCCTTCTCAACGCTCGCAATGTTTCCGGCATCATAATCTATTATAGCTATCATTTTTAGTTCTCCATCTCGTTAAGAATAGATTGTTCTTCCGGTAATATATCATCTAGTTCCGGCTCTTTTTTCTCTTCCACGGGCTCAGGTACGTTTTCTTCCTCTTTTTCAGGACCGAAGCCTTCGTCGTAATTGGCACCGATTAAGATATTCTCCACAGCTATTGTATAATATACAGGCTTTAACTGGTTGATTGCATCGGCCTCTTCGTAAGATACATCATATTCGCTCTTAAGAATATCAGCCATCTGCTTCTTAAATGCATCAACTTCATCTTCTATCATCAAAAGCTTAGCGTCAGTGTAAACATTGTCACATTCAGCCATGGCAGATAAAAGTGCATCGAGCGCTTCTTTTCTCTTGCCCATAAGCTTATATGAATCATACTTTTCTTTATGAAGTTCAAGCTTGTAAAGAAGTGAAGATTTCTTAAATATCAACTGATCGGACTTACTTAAGCTCATGCCATATAACTTGTTGCTGGCTGTCTCGTAGTCGCCCTCATAGTATGCTTTTCTAGCCTCTGTCTTAGCTAAGATCTTGGGGCCTTCATATGCACCAATCATAACAAGCGCTAAGATGGTAAAGCAGAACGCCATTGTAAGCGCAATGCCTCTTGTGCCGATTGCGGGCTTACCGGGCTTTTCTTCCGTACCCTCAGGAGCCTTCTTAGGTTTCTTTTCCTTCTTGGGCTTCTTTTCTTTCTTCTCTTTCTTCTTGCTGGCTTTCTTGTCTTCTTCTTCAAGTTCAGCCTCTATGGCATCATTGCCCTTGGCCTCACCTTTGCCCTTGCCCTTCTTCTTATCCTTCTTGCCCTTCTTAGCCTTCTTTTCGCCGCCTTCTGCAGCTGCCTCTTCGCCTTCTTTTTTCTCCTCTTCTTCATCGCCTTCATCAAACATGAATCCGAAAAGCTTCGCAAAGAAACCTGACTTCTTGGGCTCTTTATCATCAAATTCTAAGTTGCCATCAGATGTGCCCTCCTGAGCCTCACCTTCAGCACCTTTTCCTTTTTTCTTCTTCTCTTTCTTTTTCTTTTCCTTTTTCTTCTTTTTGCCGTCTTCCTCTTCGGAAGCTTCTGCGTTCTCTACCGCAGAATCGTCTGGTATGGGTCTCTTGATATCTTCATCAAACATACCACCGACTTCTTCTTCCTGATTGATATTTTCAATCATGGAAATAAGGTCATCATTGATGGCCTCGTTGTTATCGGACTTAACAAGAATATCGTTAATCTCATTAATGTCCTCATCTTTATTGTCAGAGCTTTCTCTCTCTTTAGCTATCTTCTCTGTCTCTTCGTTAGCCTTGTTTTCGACTTCCGCAAGCATCTCGTCAACATTTTCAAGACTGCTTAAAAAGTCATCAGAAATAGCGGGTTCCATATCTGATTCCGGAATATCCGCAATTTCTTCATCATCTGCTGCCTCTTCGGCATTCTCTATATCTTCGACATTTTCAACGCCTTCGATGTTTTCGATATCTTCTATATTCTCAATATTTTCAACGTTCTCGATTTCTTCTACTTCTTCAACGGCAGGTTCTTCCTGATTAAGTCCTGCTCCCGCGGCAATTGCTTCGTCTGCATCGAGAGACTCAAAATTGATACCATCCTCTGATGAGCCTTCATCTGCTTCTGCTTTTGCAAGAAGTTCTTCTTCCACACCTTCAGGATCTGCCTCGTATCTGGCAATCTGCTCTTCAAGTTCTTCTGCGGATTTTGTACGCTCAGGATGGATATCCGATACATCCGAAAGGATGGCATCGATTTCATCCATATCTACAACTTCCTCTGTATCACTCGATAAAAGGATATCCTCGGGAAGCTTGGCATCCGCATCCGCCATGTCTACTATTTCTTCTACATCAGAAGTCTTATTGCCTTCGAGACTTTCGAAAACAAGTTCATCGGATAATCCGGTTGTTCCGTCTTCAACCACACCGTCGAAGTTAAGGTTAGTAAGTAGGTCTTCGGGAATTCCTGTGCCGTCTTCCTCAACTACTTTCTCTGCGATGGGTTCTTCTATAACTTCTTCTACAGCAGGTTCTACTACTTCTTCGACTGCAGGTTCTTCTACGACTTCCTCAACAGCAGGCTCAACTGAAGGTTCTTCAGTAACTTCCTCTACTCCTTCAGCTGTATCGAAGTTTAAGTTTGTAAGTAAGTCTTCTGTCTCGGGCTTGTCATCAAGGAGAATGCTCTGAAGATCCATGACATCATTATCCTTGAGACTGTCGATAAATGCATCAGCATCGTTACCGTTAACGATATCCGCTACATCATTTGTATTCAATTCGTCTAATAATTCATCCGATGATGCCATCTAATCCGTGCTCCAATTCCCCTTATTATGAGTAATATAAATGTAAAACAGCCGAGATATTATCCCGGCCGTTAATTCTTATTTTACAAGCGCATCCACTTCTTTAACCAGGTTGCCGATCTCAGGCTTCGAAAGCATCGCGTTAGCGCCTATCGATTCACCTTTTCTACGCATCTCTTCACTAATCAGTGATGAGAAGATAACAACCGGTATCTTGCTGAACTCAGGATCTTCTTTTACAAGTCTTGTAAGTCTTAAGCCGTCCATCTTGGGCATTTCGATATCTGTAATAAGGCACTTACATACTTCGTGAAGAACACCTTTCTTCTTGGCATCGCAAAGGATATCCCAAGCTTCCTGTCCGTTTTCGGTACTCATAACGTTGACATATCCCGCCTTGGTAAGCGAATCCTTAACAAGCTTGTTAAGCAAAGCAGAGTCTTCTGCAAAAAGAATGGGAACAGTGCTTCTCTCTCTCACACCAAGTGCTTCAATCTCTGATACCTGAATACCTGTCTCGGGATTGATATCTGCAACAATTTTCTCAAAGTCAAGAATAACAATGAGCTTACCATTTATATTAACGATACCTGTAGATATACCTTCGTTGGCATTAGCAAATGTTGCCTCGGGTTTCATGATCTGTGTCCATGATACTCTGTGAATACCTACAACGTTCTCAACATGAAAAGCACAATCAAGTTTATTAAAATTGGTTATGATGAATAATCCGCCAGGCTGTGAATCACCAAGCTGAAGACAGTTAGACAAACTGACAGCTGTGATCATTGTATCTCTCGGCATAAATATACCTTCGATGCTTGGATGAGCATTAGGTATTGGAGTTACAGGCTGATAATTGATAATCTCTCTGATCTTTGCAACGTTAATTCCGTATGAATTGCCGGCAATTGTAAACTCCAAAACTTCAAGTTCATTGGTACCGGTTTCAAGTAGTATTTTGCTTTCCATAATTGTCACCTCGCCCAAAATGCTTTTTGCGTATTTCTATGTCTAAAAATACAGATTTATTATATCACAGCGATATGCAAAAATACAGAAAAAAATGCGTATAAATCAAAAAGGACACACGTTTTTTCGTATGTCCTTTTTTTGTCAATCGGAGTGACAAGATTTGAACTTGCGACCTCTGCCTCCCTAAGACAGCGCTCTAGCCAAACTGAGCCACACCCCGAAACGCGTGTTTTCAACTCGCAACGACTATTATATCCAACTTAAATACCTAAGTCAAGAAAAAGTTTTATATAATCTCAATTAATTGTTTTGACCGTTAATTTCAGCCAAATACTTGTCTGCAATAGCGTATATATCTTCAAGTCCTCTCTTGTCTTCAGCAGAAAAAGGAATGATGATTGTATCAGCCTGACACTTAAGAGTTTTTTTAATGATTGATACCTGCTTTTGTACCGCTCCCTTGGATATTTTATCTGCCTTTGTAGCAATTACTATCGGGTCAAATCCATTAGCATTAATCCAGTCAAACATCTGTACATCATTGGCAGAGGGTTCATGTCTGATATCTACAAGCAAAAATACTGCCTTAAGTGTAGGAGACTTTTTTAAGTATCTCTCTATCATCTTGCCCCACTGTTGCTTGACAGACTCGCTAACCTTGGCGTAGCCGTATCCGGGAAGATCTACAAGGTACATCTCATTATTAATGTTATAGTAGTTGATAGTCTGAGTCTTACCGGGCTGTGAAGATATCCTGGCAAGGGATTTTCTATTCATGAATGCGTTAATAAGAGACGACTTGCCTACATTACTCTTTCCTGCAAAAGCAAATTCAGGAAGAGAGTTGTTGGGTAACTTACTTGTAACGCCGCATACAGTTTCCAGATTAACACTTTTTATCTTCATATTAGTATCCTCATGAAATATTAGAAAAGGGGCAATTGCTTGCCCCTTAGATTATTTCTTTCTTACCACTACCGGCTCGGATAATCCTAAGATTGAATCCTTGGTTATATGGCATTCCGTAATGCTGTCATCAGACGGTATCTCAAACATGGTCTTCATCATGACCTTTTCCATAATGGAACGGATACCTCTGGCACCTGTCTTACGTTCATATGCCTCTTTTGCTATCTCTTTTATCGCATCTTCGTCGAAGAAGAGATTAACGTCATCAAGCTTGAATAATGCACTATACTGCTTAACCATAGAGTTTTTAGGCTCTTTGATAATCTTAACAAGTGCTTCTTCATCAAGTCCGTCAAGAGCTACGCTGATGGGTACTCTTCCGACAAACTCGGGAATAAGTCCGAACTTAACGAGATCCTGCGGTGTAACTTCCTTAAAAAGATTGCTCTTTTCAAGTACATTGTTCTTGGTTATCTCAGAATTGAAACCGATGGACTTCTTATTAAGTCTCTGTTCAATGATAGTCTCTAGTCCGTCAAATGCACCACCACAGATGAAAAGTATATTAGTGGTATCAATAGGGATAAGTTCCTGCTGAGGATGCTTTCTGCCGCCCTGAGGAGGAACTGATGCCATAGTACCTTCGATGATTTTAAGGAGTGCCTGCTGTACGCCTTCACCCGATACATCTCTGGTTATTGATACGTTCTCACTCTTTTTTGTAATCTTATCAATCTCGTCGATATAGACGATACCATACTCTGCTTTTTCTACATCGTAATCTGCTGCCTGAATAAGCTTAAGTAAGATGTTTTCAACATCCTCACCAACATAACCTGCCTCTGTAAGTGTTGTTGCATCTGCGATTGCAAATGGAACACCAAGAACTCTTGCAAGTGTTTGCGCAAGGAGTGTCTTACCTGAACCTGTTGGGCCAAGCATAAGAACGTTACTCTTCTGAAGCTCAACATCAATATCATCTGGGTTAGCCATGATACGTTTGTAGTGATTGTATACAGCTACTGATAATACCTTCTTTGCCTCATCCTGTCCGATAACATATTCGTCAAGGAATGCTTTCATATCCTCCGGCTTCTGAAGGTTGATTTCGATTGAATCTGAATCCTCCTGTGGGCCAAAATCCTCTAGCTCCTCAACAATTATTTCCTGGCAGATATCTACACACTCATCACAGATGAATGCCCCATTAGGGCCTGCAATAAGCTTGCGAACCTGATTTTGTGTCTTTCCGCAGAAAGAGCAACGAATTTTATCATCGTTTCTTGCCATAATTACCTCATTAACTCTCTAATTAATAGTCCCCTATAAAATATATATCGGATATTAACTAATTTTTCTTTGTAATAATTTCATCGATAAGACCATAATCAAGTGCTTCCTTAGCATCAAGCCAATGATCACGCTCTGTATCTGCGCATACCTGTTCGTATGGCTTACCTGTGTTTTCAGCAAGCATACGGTTTAACTTTTCTCTTGTCTTTAAGATGTTCTTAGCAGCGATTTCGATTTCTGTTGCCTGTCCCTTAGCACCGCCAAGTGGCTGATGAATCATAACCTCTGCGTTTGGAAGAGCAAATCTCTTACCCTTCTGACCACCTGCAAGAAGGAATGCCCCCATTGAAGCTGCCATACCAATACAGATAGTAGAAACATCACATTTGATGTACTGCATAGTATCATAAATAGCCATACCAGCTGTTACGCTACCGCCTGGGCTATTGATGTAAAGGTGAATATCCTTGCTAGGATCCTCTGATTCAAGGAAAAGAAGCTGAGCAACTGTAAGAGATGCTGTTGTTTCGTTAACTTCCTCACCTAAGAAAATA
>JAEEGJ010004602.1_pt1 | contig 46045 bp, 38 predicted proteins | sample 8958761 | NCBI WGS metagenome assembly JAEEGJ01 (sample SAMN16246546, study PRJNA631951) | gut metagenome | biome: gut microbiome; feature: rumen; material: RS-attached | host: Bos | place: Iran: Karaj | collected 2018-10
ATATAATCAGAAACTTGGTATCTAGAGAATAGGAGACTTGAATTATGCGTAAACAGTTTAAAGATATTGATATCTATGCAGGCATCAAGGCTCAGGATGGTGCCAAGTGGATTAAAGACAATGGTATTGGAGAAATCTCGAAGACCCCCGAGCATATCGAGGTGAGGCCGGTGTATACGAAAGAAGACCTCGAAGGGATGGAGCACCTCGACTTCACAGCCGGTATTCCTCCCTATCTGCGCGGTCCGTATTCTATGATGTATCCTTTCCGCCCGTGGACCATCCGTCAGTATGCCGGATTCTCCACCGCTGAGGAGTCGAATGCCTTCTATCGTCGTAACTTGGCTTCTGGTCAGAAAGGTCTTTCCGTAGCCTTCGACCTGCCGACACACCGTGGTTACGACCCTGATAACGCTCGCGTTGTGGGCGATGTAGGTAAGGCTGGTGTATCTATCTGTAACGAGGAGAACATGAAGGTGTTGTTCTCGGGTATCCCCTTGAACAAGATGTCAGTGTCGATGACCATGAACGGTGCCGTGCTGCCTATCTTGGCTTTCTACATCGTGGCTGGACTGGAGCAGGGCGCTCAGTTGGAGGAGATGGCAGGAACCATCCAGAACGATATTCTGAAGGAGTTCATGGTGCGTAACACCTATATCTATCCCCCAGCTTTCTCAATGAAGATCATCGCCGATATCTTCGAGTACACCTCGAAGAAGATGCCGAAGTTCAATAGTATCTCTATCTCAGGTTATCACATGCAGGAAGCCGGTGCTACAGCTGATATTGAGTTGGCTTACACCCTGGCCGATGGTATGGACTATCTGCGTACTGGTGTGAATGCCGGTATCGATGTGGATGCCTTTGCACCGCGTCTGAGCTTCTTCTGGGCTATCGGTATGAACCACTTCATGGAGATTGCCAAGATGCGTGCTGGTCGTCTGCTATGGGCAAAGATTGTGAAGAGCTTCGGTGCCAAGAATCCGAAGTCTCTTGCACTCCGTACCCATTCACAGACTTCTGGTTGGTCATTGACAGAGCAAGATCCGTTTAATAACGTCGGTCGTACTTGTATTGAGGCTATGGCAGCCGTGCTGGGTCACACTCAGTCACTCCATACCAATGCCCTCGATGAGGCCATCGCCCTGCCTACTGACTTCTCGGCTCGTATTGCCCGTAACACCCAGATCTACATCCAGAATGAGACCAAGGTTTGCAAGCAGATCGATCCTTGGGCTGGTAGCTATTATGTAGAGACCCTGACCAACGAGTTGGTACACAAGGCCTGGGAGCATATCCAGGAGATTGAGAAGTTGGGTGGTATGGCCAAGGCCATTGAGACTGGTCTGCCGAAAATGCGTATCGAGGAGGCTGCCGCCCGTACGCAGGCTCGCATCGACTCAGGCACCCAGACCATTGTGGGTATTAATAAGTATCGTCTGGAGCATGAGGATCCGATTGATATCCTCGAGGTCGACAACACCGCTGTTCGCAAGCAGCAGGAGGAGAGTCTGAAGGAAGTCCGTAGTAAGCGCGATGAGGCTGCTTGTCAGGCAGCCTTGAAGGCTATTACCGATTGCGTGCGTGACTTCAAGGAAGGTAGGAAGAGTGAGAACAACCTGCTCGACCTGGCAGTGAAGGCTGCACAGTTGCGTTGTACACTGGGTGAGATTTCAGATGCCTGCGAAGAGATCGTAGGTCGTTATAAAGCAGTAATCAGAACAATTTCAGGTGTGTATAGTTCAGAATCAAAGAATGACAAAGACTTCGAGGAGGCCAAGCGCCTTACCGACGAGTTTGCTCAGAAGGAGGGTCGTCGTCCGCGTATCTTCGTTGCCAAGATGGGTCAGGATGGTCACGACCGTGGTGCAAAGGTAGTGGCAACAGGTTATGCCGACTGTGGTTTTGACGTGGATATGGGACCCCTGTTCCAGACCCCGGAAGAGGCCGCCCGTATGGCTGTCGAGAACGATGTGCATATTGTCGGTGCATCGTCGCTGGCAGCAGGTCATAAGACACTCATCCCTCAGTTAATTGAAGAGTTGAAAAAGCTTGGGCGTGAGGATATTATGGTGACGGCTGGTGGTGTTATTCCCGCGCAGGACTACGACTTCCTCTACAAGGCTGGCGTTGCCTGTATCTTCGGTCCAGGTACGCCGATTCCTTATTCAGCCATCGAGATGATGAAGATATTGTTAGACAAATAAAAGAAATCCCCTCGCAGCGCGAGGGGATTTCTTTTATTATAGCGTGTCACTTTCGTCGATCTTGTAGGCCTTGTTGTCCTCTTTCAGATAGATCTGCAAGTCGCTGAAATAGCCGGTCTCCTGAATCTTCTGGAGGCTGATCTGTGCGTCTTCCTCCTGCAGATACTCCTTGGCACTGGCCAGATGATTTGTAAACTCGAGCTTCTTCTTGTCAGTGTCCAACACTGAGATCCACTCATCTTTTAATCGGTCTCCGATAACAAATTTCTTACTCATAGCTGTTCATTTTATTTTGTTGTAGTTTGTTCGATGGTGCAAAGGTAAGCACTTTTCTGCTACGTTGTAACGTTCTGACCCGAAAAAGTCATGTAAACGTTTGAGTTAAACTTTCACAACAAACGCACTTATCTCAATCTTTTTGTGTATCTTTGCAGCAACAACAACTAAGAATACAATCATGAAGAAGAATGTTTTTACCCTCGCTGCCGTCATTGCAGCATTGTTCGTCTCGCTGAACTGCCTTGCGCAGGACGGCAAAGTCAATAACTTCCGCATCAAGCGTGGTACCAACGTCAGCCACTGGCTCTCACAGTCAGAGCAGCGTGGCGAAGCCCGCCGATTGCATATCCAGGAGGACGACTTCGAACGCCTCCACGATCTGGGCTTCGACTTTGTGCGCATCCCCATCGACGAGGTGCAGTTCTGGGATGAAAAGGGCAACAAGCTGCCCGAGGCCTGGCAGTTGCTGAAGAACGCCCTCGACTGGTCGCGCAAGCACAACCTCCGCGCCATCGTCGATCTGCACATCATCCGTTCACACTATTTCAATGCCGTCAACGAGAACGGCTCGTCAGCCAATACGCTCTTCACTTCAGAGAAAGCCCAGCAGGACCTCATCAACCTCTGGTATCAGCTCTCCGATTTCCTGAAGGACCGCAGCTGCGACTGGGTGGCGTATGAGTTTATGAACGAGCCCGTGGCCGACGAGCATGAGCAGTGGAACCAGCTGGTGGCCAAAGTCCACAAGGCCCTCCGTAAGGTCGAGCCCCAGCGCACTCTCGTCATCGGCTCCAACCGTTGGCAGGGCCATGAGACCATGAAGTTCCTCAAGGTTCCTGAGGGTGACAAGAACATCATCCTCTCCTTCCACTACTATAATCCGATGATTCTGACTCACTACGGTGCATGGTGGACACCTTTAGGTCAGTATAAGGGTAAGGTCAGCTATCCCGGTGTGCTCGTGTCGAAGGAGGACTACGACAAGGCTCCCGAGGCCATCAAGGCTGACCTGAAACAATATACCGAGCAGGTATGGAACATCGACAAGATTCGTGAACAGTTCCGCGATGCCATCGAGGCCGCGAAGAAATACGGTCTCCAGCTCTTCTGCGGCGAATGGGGTGTCTACGAACCCGTCGACCGTGAGCTGGCCTACAACTGGACGCGCGACATGCTGACCGTCTTCGACGAGTTCAACATCGCCTGGACCACTTGGTGCTATGATGCCGACTTCGGTTTCTGGGATCAGCAGCGCCACACTTTCAAGGACCGTCCCCTCGTGGAGCTTCTGATGTCTGGCAAGAAATTGGGAGAATAACGTACAGAGAAAGAGATGACATGATGAATAAGATCGTATTGATTACAGGCGCCACGAGCGGTATCGGACTCGGTTGCGCCAGGAAATTCGCTGATAACGGCGACAAGTTGATTCTGACAGGCCGTAATGAACACCGGCTGGCAGAGATCCGTAAGGAACTGACAGAGAAAGGTGCGAAGGTCATGACGCTGGCCTTCGACGTGAGAGACCGTGAGAAAGCCAAGAAATACATCACCGGACTGCCTGAAGAGTGGCAGGCCATCGATGTGCTGGTGAACAATGCCGGTCTGGCTCTGGGACTGGAACCCGAATATGAAGGTAACCCCGAAGACTGGGACACCATGATTGACACGAACGTCAAGGGTTTGCTGACGATGACGCGCCTTATTGTGCCAGGCATGGTGGAGCGCAACCGCGGTCACATTATTAACATAGGGTCTGTTGCAGGCGATGCCGCTTATGCCGGCGGCAACGTCTATTGTGCCACGAAGGCTGCTGTGAAAGCCTTGTCCGACGGTCTGCGAATCGATATTGCCGGTACGGCCATCCGTGTGACGAACCTGAAGCCGGGACTTGTTGAGACCAACTTCAGCAACATCCGTTTCCATGGAGATACCGGCCGAGCTGCCAACGTCTATAAGGGCATCAAACCACTCACAGGCGACGACATCGCCGATGTGGCCGTCTATGCCGCCAATGCCCCCGAGCATGTGCAGATTGCCGAGGTCCTCATCCTCGCCACGCATCAGGCCAGCGGCAGCATGATAGTAAGATCATAGAAATAGATGCAGATCTAAAAAAGACCTCCTACTAGGAAGCCCTAATAGGAGGTTTTTTCGTCAGTTCTTTTTAGTATATGTATTCCACCCGATTTGCAGTTCACGCAAACCTTTCTCAACCCATTTTCCGTCTATATATCCGGAATACTTAACGAGTTTGACGGTCTCGGTTCTTAGATTAACACTACCGTCTCGTGTATAACGCTCATTAAGTTGGGCCTCCATGACAACATCGCCACTACCAAATTCCTCATAGCTGCTAATGACGTATGTACCCGTCTCTGTGAACTTTGTGCTTGGCGTATCCCATTTACAGAAATAACTGCCGTCGGCACCGAAGCTATACTCTACATACCAGTCGTCCCTCGAATTTTCATAGGTCCATTTACCAATGAATTTCATCGAGGCCTCTACTGGAGACGGTTTGTCCTGATAAATCTGTACAGGCATGAATACCCATTCTTCCTCCGGCCTGTCCTTCTGACGGACGTAGCAGTTGATATAGCCTTCACGCTTCTTGAATTCCATATTAGGCTGCACAGTGGCTATAACCTTACCACCCGATACCTTACCGGATATCCAGTCTTTATACTCCTCTGGTATTCTGACGCCATAGTGTGTGTAGGGGACGTTGTCCCAGTCACAGTTGACGGCGATTTCTTGAGAACTCATGGCAGAGCTGAAATAGAGTTCCGTCGGGTCGACAGAGACATCATACTGTACCTCTATAGCTTTCTGCGTCACCTTGAGGGTCACGGTCTTACCGGCATCCTTTGCATCATTATAACAACGCACGATGACTGTTCCTGAACGAGGTTCAGTGCCATTGTTTGGCTTAGCCTTCACATCGAAGGACCATCCTGAGCCTAAGGCCACAGTCAGCCAGCTGACACTGGAATCATCAGGATCGGCCTCAAAGTGTTTATAGACGCCTGCGTCGATGGTGACTTTCTGCGTGCCACCCTCGGCATCGAATTCGACAGACTCTGGTGACAGCTTTATCTCTGTGCTGCCCGCAGCCTGTTTCACGACGACGACGGTCGTTGCACACAGTTCGGGATCGGCTTTGACACCCTTGTTCATGACATCATCGAGTGCCGATGCCGTCACTGCGGCGTAGAACGTGATAGAGCCTGTACGATCTTCCATCGTGTTGTTGGGTTCAACCTTCAGCGTATAGCCATCGTCGGAAGCAGTGAGCGAAGCCCAGCTATTCAGACTGCCGTCCACTTTGGCACCCAAGTAGTTGAATGAGAACGGGTGATCAAGTCTGATGAGTTGAGTACCGCCCTTTCCGTCCATTTCGATGGACGATGGATTTGCTCTAACCCAGCCTTCATCCTTCTGTTCTACATACGGTTTCTGCGTGATGCTCAGCACGGCTTTATCGAGTACCGCACCCTTCGAGTCGGTAGCCATCACCAGTACGGCACCGGTGCGCATCTCGGGCTTGCTATCCTTGTCGTTGGGATCCTTGCCTTTGTCGTTCTTCTTCAGCTTCACATACAGGAAGTTGGCGTCTCTCGCTACGGATGCTTCAATCCAGTCCTGCTCGGTCTTGCACTGGTAGTACATGTAGTTGGTCTTGATGGTGATGCGCTGGGAAACGGCATCGCCTGTGTTGTCTGTCCACGAACTGGGGTCCAGTCTGAGGAATCCGTTAGCAGGTTTCTCCTCCAGGAGTTCCTCATCATGCCTAAGGTCTGCGTCGATGATTGTTTCCTTGTCCTTATTGATGTCCACCTGCTTAGTATAACGTTCGCCTGTCTGACGGTTCACCACGGTGATGGTCTTTTTACCGCCGTCGGAGCCGGGATAGATCTGAATGTTACCGTTCTCGTCCTTGGTGAAGCCCAGCTTGATCTTGCCGGTCTCAGGATCTACCACGAAAATGCAGGTTATCTCCTTGCCGTTGATCTCTTGTACCTTTGTGATCGTTGTCAGGCCCATCTTTTTGCCGTGATCGTTGAACGCTTCCTTCAGGTTGTCGCTAAAGATCTGTTCGTTGGCAGTGAAGTCATAGGCATCCTTGAACACATTGTCTATCCACCAGTCCTTGGCTTCGTCCCAGTTGGTGAAGTATTCCTCCTGCCAGCCGGCTTCCATCTTGTCCATGAACTTCACATAGTCGCGGCCATAGTTCACGACGTTGTGTCCCCAGACCTGTGCCCAGTTTTTCAGGACATCGGTATTGACACCGTCGTATGAGAAGGTGCCATCCTCGTTTTTCTTGAACTTGAGCGAGTTGGTCATCACCTGCATCTGGGCGTCCACCGTGTTATAGAGATCAATGCCCTGGCTCAGATTGATGGGACAGGCATCGACGATAAGATTGAATCCGGCATTAGCCATTTTCTGGGTGATGATGGCCATGTTGGTGCTGGGCGTGATACCGATTTCATCACATTTCTCCCTGAATTGCTGGGTATCGGCGTCTGCGCTCAACTTATAGAGATTATTGAAGATGACATTGGAACGGTCGTCGATCTTACCGGCGCTGAAGTCCTGCCAGAAGTCGATGGCATTCGAATAGCCGCGCCGCTGGGCGGCGGGAATCTCGTTGTAAAGTTTGGTCAGCATCTTGGCATCCGTCGACCATCCGCCCAAGCGGATGATACCCATCACGGCCTGGCGACCCATGGCGGCAGATGACTTGGCGGCGACATTGAAGCCCAGGCCATCGCTTAGGATGCCACGAGTTTTACCTGTCGGTTTTGGTAATATGTCATTCCTTTCCAGATTATCAAATGCCTCCTCATACGCGTCAGCATGATTCACAAGATAGGTGAGCATCTCCAAATACTCCTCCATCAGTTTGGGCTGGTTCTTGCCAAGATTCTCCGGAGACACCGTAAAGAAATCCTCGGGCTGTTTCAAGCCGTCGGAAGCCATCATCCAGTAGTTCCAGGTCATAGCCCGGAGCACGAATGCCAGCTGGCACACTGCATCGATATCGTTCTTGAACTGTGCAGACTGACCGTACTGCGTGACCTTCACGGGATCTTTCACCACATCGGGGGTCTCTGGGATTGGCACTGGCGGTTCCTCAACTTCGTCCTTGCTCGACGAGCAGGCCATCATCGCCGTCATGACTACAAGCATGGTCAGTGCTTGTAGAAATGACAGGATATAGTTTCTAGTTTTCATATTCTTTTTAGTTTTGGGCTTAACAGTCTATTCAGCAGAATTTACTGTCTGTAGTAGCGGCGGGGCTGATTGGCATACCAGCCGTAAGCCTCGTCACCGTTGACAATAAACATGAACGTCTCCGGGAATTCTGGACCGGTTGGATACCATACGGGGGATTCCAGTGTTGCGGGGTCGATGTATCCATAGCCCCACATACCTTCATCACGGCCTATGTAGTATTCTGTCGGATGGAGATAGAGAACACCGTTCTCATAAATATAGGTACCAACCATACGTGTCGACCATGCGCCAATGATAAATTCAGCCTTGTCGCCCTTGATGATAAGCCCATTGTTAACCTCCTCCCGGCTGTCTCTATGATAGCAGAACCACTTGCCGTCAAGCTTGTCCTTCGAAGTGTCGGGATTCTTGCCCTCCTTGTACCAGATCTCTGCCATCTCAATATCATCCTTGATGTCAAAGTAATCAGGAATGTACTTCATTAGCAGGACGGACTTGTCGTAGAGCAGCGAAACATTCTTACTCTCAGTATAAGCTTCTGACCATTCGGTTGCAGGGTACATGTAAGTCAGAACCCCATTCTCCAAGGTATAGGGGATAGTTAGCTCCTGACGGTCTCCATATTGAGGCTGCTCAATGATAGTTACCTTGTCTTCTGTAAATTGTAGGGCAAAGTAATCCTCGCCAGACTCTTCATGGCCTCTCACTTCCCACAGACCGATCAGATCAGCCTTCGTCACTTCAGCGGCTGACGCCTGAGCCTTGAAAAAGGAGATGTCCGTCACCTGATTGTCGAAGACGTCGTTGCCGGCAGCCTGGGCTACCCGCACTTGTTTGTCTTTGATATCGATGCTTTGAACATCCTCGGTGTTGTAGTACTTGACATCACCATTGCTCAGTGTCAACTGGGCTTGGTTCTTCTGGTTGTCCTTAGCCACAGAGTGGTCATTCTGTGCCATAACCTGACTGCTCATTCCGAAAAGGAAGAGCATTACTGAAATTAATCCATTTTTCTTCATCGTCTGTTCCTCCTATCCGTTTATTTGATGATTACTTTCTTGCCGTCAATCACGTAGATGCCTTTCTTGAGGGCAGCGGCACTCTTACCGGCCTTGCGACCCTTTAGGTCATAGACCTGCTTGCCTTCCAGCCCCATCTTCTTCGTCATCTCGATACGCTCACCGATAGAGGTGACCTTACTGAAGTCGATGGTCACCGTCTCCATGTCGAAGGTTGCAGAAGTGCCGTCGTTGTACTTGATGGTCACATTGTCACCGTTGAAGGTGATTTGGCTTACTGTCGAGGCGTCAATCTTATTGTCACCACCTCGGGTCTTACTTTGCGCATTGACGCCGATAGCTGTCAACAGCAAAATGAAAATGAATAATGTTTTCTTCATAAGTCTATTTTATTTGATAAGTACTTTCTTCGTTTGACCGTTGCCAGTGCGCTCAATCATGATACCGCGCTGGTTGGCATTCACACGCTGACCGCTGATGGAATAACGGTCCACGATGTTCTTTTCGTCGTTTTGGATGACACCAGGAATAGACGATAACATATCCTCTATCAGGAAGAATTCACGGAACGAATCCCAGTTTTCGCTGCTCATACAAAGTATATAAGGGCTTTCACCATATCCCCAAGGGATATATAAGTTTTCTGGCGTATTCATGCTGATGGAATATTGACCGGGTTTGATGGTCTTGACACTGCTAGCCGGGAATGGCTTTGGCTCAGATCCGTTTTCTCCTTCCGACAACATCCATAGGTCCTTCTCCGGATCAGGCAATACATAATTCGTGTTGATGATAACACCTTGTTCATTCATATACTCTGTAGAGGTGAGAATAGGCAGAAGTACGATACCGTGACAATGAGAGGTGTAGAAATCAGCAAAGTTTTCATCACCATACATAACACTCACGAGTTCATAACCGACATCCTCCAATATAGGTGTATAAATATCATTGGTCTGACCTTCAATTAATGTCTGTTCACCCGTGTTGGGATTCTGACGATACCACTTATAGTGACAATTGTCAAACACTTCTGTTCGGTCAATGTCTCTGACGTTATCACCGATAATCAGACTCATGTCGATGTAATGTGCGTAAACATCATTACCAACTGCGATGAAATTGGGCTCAGAATAACCGATTCCGATATGGAATTTATCCTTAGGTTTCAATGCCTTTACAACATTCGACACATAGCCATTCATCGCACCTCCTGAAATGACCAGACGGAAATAGGCTGTTTCAGAAGCAGGGAACTTCACTGTATGAAAATAAAAGGTTGAAGCACCTGTCCATCCATCAGTGCCATTGAGGCTGTATTGTACCTCAGCTTCTCCATCTTCGATGACAGGGATTTGCAAGTCCGCTAACCAGATGCGATCCGTCTTGTCGAGATACACGCTCTTAAGCGTCAGCCCTCCGAAATGTCCAGCCTCTGCCTGAGCGATTACTGGTGGAGTGGGGAGGTTACCGTCGGAACCAGGAACGACTGTGTTAATCATACTTTGTGCAACAACAGAATTCACCGACATCATGGTCAATAATGTCAAAAACAATAGTTTTTTAATTAATTTTTTCATATCAGTTTTGTTATATGGTTAAATATTCTGCTGCAAATATAAGAAAAAATGTGATATTTGCGAGCACGAAAAATGGAAAAAAGACTGCCAAATTCTGAATTTAGAAGTCTTTTTGTAATATCCACTCTTTTGGAGTCGTGCCTGTCATGGCTTTGAAAGACCTGAAGAATGAGGATTCTCCGGAGAAACCTGACTCTGTACAGACCGTTGAAAGCTTGATGTCGGGATTCTCCCGGAGTAACGTCTTGGCATGCTCCACACGATATTGGTTGATGAATTGTGAGAACGAACAGCCTCTGCCGTTCTTGATGCTGTCGGATATATATCGGCTGTTGGTACCCAGCATGACGGCGAGGTCGCTGAGTTTCAGATCGGGTTTCAGGTAGGGACGCTCGTTTTCCATCAGTTCGGTGAGACGCTCCATGAGTGCGGAGTCGGCAGCGGAATCAGGGAGGCTGGTTGTCTGATTCCTGTCTTTGCCGGAATCAAAGACATGTCCCTCTGATTTATCGTTTGCCCGACGTAGCCACCAATACATCAGCCAGACTATCGCAATGGCCACCAGTGTCAGCAGTCCCCATGCCCAAATGCCGAAACCGCCGGCTGCGGCCTTGGGTGCCTGATCTAATCGGAGCAGGAAGGCGGATGCCGATGGGGTATAGTTGCTGCCCTCTCTCAGTCCGCCGGCAATCAGCAGATTGCCTTCAGGTGTTAGTACAGGTGAATAGTCCGGTACGATGTCCATGGGATCCGTATAATAGAGCGTCAAGGGCGTTCCTGCCTCGGAGGCCTGGGCATAGTCCAGGCAGAGTACGTAGAACCGCATATTGTCATGGTCTACGTGGAAAGTACTGCTGATACCTAACAGATAGGCTCGTCCGGCCTGTCGGTCGGCGATGATGCTTGTGCCGTATTCTATCTGCTCGTCGATGCCTGTCATCGGAATCGGTGAGACGGTCTTCAACAGACTGATGTCGGTGCCGCAGACACGGGCGATGGCCACCCGCCCCGTGTCGTCCTGTACAGGCAGAAGATAGGTGAACTCTTCGTTTCCTTCATGGCCGATGAGGCTCGACTCTCCGTGGTGATGAGTGCTGAGCAGCGGGTGCCAGGTCTCGAACAGGGGGATGTGGACGGTGTCGCCCTTCAGACGGTCGGCAAAAGATGTCATGATGGTGTCGCCTCTGGTGCTGAGGGAGCCCAGGATGAGGGCGTCATCCTTTGCGATGCGGAAAATATAGGGGTTGCTGCGTTGTGCCTCTACACCTTTTATATATATAAAGCTCTGCTTGCCGTTAAAATCGCCGTTGTGGCTGAGTCCTTCCTTGAAGAGTTCGATACCGTCGTCGTGATACCAGTTGCCGGTGATGACCACCTGTCCGCTGTCGAGCTCGAGCGCCGAGCCGTAGACGCGCTTCTGGCACATGTTGCCGAAGCCTCTGAAACCGTGTGTCTGCGGGTCGTACATCTCGGCCGTATAGGTCTGTCCGATGCCGATAGGTTGCTCGCAGCCGCCTGCCAGAAGCACCTTGCCCGACTTCAGTACTACGGAAAGGCCGAAGTCGTGGGTATAGGTCATCTGCATCACGTGCCACTCGCCGTCTTTATAGTACTCTGCCGTCGGCGTGGGTACAAATCCGTCGGTATGACCGCCGGCCACAGTCGGTTCGCCGTTCACGTAGAACACCTGATGCCCTGCGCGGGGAATGTTGAGGCTGGGCAGCTGTTCCACGTCAAGTCTGACCATGCGGCAAACCTGGTGGCTACCGTCGGATGATTCTACTCCAGCCGCCCACGGTGATAGCGGCAGGAAAGCCAACAAGAGGCCGACCGTCTGGCGTGTATATTTGGTGAAGTACTGCATAATTGCCGACAAAGGTACGAAAAAGAATCTGTCCGAGCAAACGTTTTGCCAGAAAAATGCTTATGCCATAGACAGGAACACCAATCGACTGCTAAATACCGAAAATGGCAGTTGTTTTTTTTGATAGTTGTTTCTTTTTTCATCTTTTCTTATTATATTTGCAAACGATATTACTAACATGTCAACTCATAAAACATTAAAGATATGAAACATTTAAGTCTATTACATCGGAAGTTGCACCTGTTGTGTGCCGTTATTCTGTTGACAGGTTTTACCGCCTGCAGTACTTCAGAAGACAAGGTTGAGGAACCAAAGACACCTCAGACGCCCGAACAGCCCGAAAATCCGAAACCCGATGTCCCTGTGAACAACGGTGACTGGCAGACGGTTCCCGCCACAGGCGGAACCATCCAGAAGGACGATATCTCCATCACCTTCCCCGATGGTACGTTCACCACTGATGCTCAGGTAGCCATAACTGAGGTGAAGAAGGGCGAGATCGGTGGCGAGTACGAGGCATCGCCGTTCTATCAGATTACCCTGCCTTGCAATGCCGGCAAGCCCATGACCATCAAGATTAAGAGTGAAGAGAAAAATGACGATATATCGTTTGTGGCCTATGCGAATGCCTATTGTATGTCATCTGGAAAGGAAAAGAAAGCTGAACTGAAATATGAGACGATCTATTCCAATGGCGAATACTCTGCTACGATTCCGGCTATAAATGGAGATGTGGAAGGCGAGGATGTCATTTTCACGATAGGACTGGGACACTTCAATGGTAAAAATTCTGGTGGCGCCCGGACTCGTGGATGGTTTAATCAGGTGTTACACGAAGGTAAAGTGAAAAACATAAACTATCAGCTTCGTTACCCTTGGACTTTGTTTGATCATAAAATGGATACACTCTATTTGGTAGAGTCGATAAGTAGTAGGATTAATGAATACATTAAAGAAGCACTGACAAATATTACCGACTTAGGCTTTACCGTAGATGGAGATAAAACGCTTTACGTTGATTTTGATAAAAAAGAAGAAGATTGGGGAGGACATGAGGTTTGTGGCGTCCCAGGAGGTAGCGGTTGGAGTATGTGGGTTTCATTAGGCGTAAAGAAACTCCTAGATGTGAACACCACTGAGGATCAGATAAGATGTACTATAATTCACGAAATATTCCATTGGTTTCAGGCTTACTATGATCCCCGGTCAAACTATAAAAAATCAAAGAAGCAATATGGCGGAGATGAAGTCATTATGTACGAAATGGGTGCTGTATGGATAGAACACATGATGAATGACGGACGACTCAATGCAGAATGGCTTAACACCAACATTCTTGGAGAATGTGCGAAGAATGATAGATTCGGACTTACCGATGTCCAAAGTCGAATGAAAGGGAACTATCAGAATCAAGGATATAGTATGGCTCCATTGTTATATTACCTTTGCACATCGAAAGAAATGTCGGTCTTCGGATTCGACAACTATTCGGTATTGGAACTTCACGAACAATGGAGAGATAAAATGACTATCAGGACAACGCTTGAAATCATGGAGAGTTGGGCGATGTATACTCATGATTGTGGTTTCTTCATGTCCAACGCGATAGACGATTACTACCTTAGACTCTTAACAGGATTAATCGATAAAGGCATCAATGCCAGTTTGCTATTAACCGGCGGTAAGATGTTGACAGAAAAGGATAATAAATTGCCCTTCGACGGCAATATTTACCCCTATGGTTGTGTTTTTCGAAGAGTAAATCTTATAGGACTAAAAGATGTACCTATGTCAAGTAAACAGCTCGTTGTCAAACAGGAGAAGGAGGGCGTGCAGACCTATCTTCTTGTTACAGACAAAAGCAGCTCTTTTACGAAGTATAAGGTAGTTGGCGAGATTGCAAATGTTAATGACTCAATAGTGATTGACGGTAAAACGTTAGAGTCTCTCAGACAAGATGACGGAACATTTAAAAGTTCTTTCTTCGTAGTTACTACGCGTACCGAAAACTTCTATAAAGATACTGGTACCAAACCATGGAAGGTGACTGTTGAGCTGCAGGATGTTCCTTACGAGGTCAGTATGATTTCTCTGCTGGGTCATTTTTCCGCGGTTGATCAAAACGGTAACGTAGAACTTCATGATAATCTCGGTGGTTCCGTGAAGGCTGACGAAGGCACGATCACGACGACCCTGAAAGGAAAGAACCTGCATATCGAGGGCAGTGCCGTCACCCATCCGATGTCTTATATGACATTTGATACTCATATCTCGGTGGATATTGGCGATGTGACTCTGTTGGATAAGAATAAAGCCACTATAACCAAATTGGATATGGTGACAAATACTCAATCAGATTATGGTTCAGGGGATTATTCCTCCTCGAGTACTAGCACATCAAAACTCACCGCCGCTAACGTCCCCATGACATCTGATTACGCCGGAATGAAATATTGGAAGGGTAGTGGTATAACAGGTTATTCTTGGAATAGTACCACCAATTATTCCAATAAGACAGAATACAGTAGTATGGAACTTGTGGATAATCCTGCCAACTACTTGGAGGTCTGGATCATGTTCAAGAACGGCAATAAGGCTCGGGCTGTTTTTAAAGACGATAATGTCAATACTGTTCCTCGATGAAGTATTTCTGACAGGAAGTTGTCTTAAACGGTTGATAACCAAGGTGGTTTAGAGCACGTCCCACCTCGACGTTGATGCTCTTCGTGCGGTGGAAGTTGGGGAAGGAGCGATCCAGGATGTCTACAATCTCATCGATGCTCTTCAGCATTGACTTGTCGTTGCTGTCAGCAGGGCAAAGTTTCAGGGTGATCATCTTCTCCAAGTTGCCGACCCTCTCGAAATGACGGTTCTCATTGATGATACGCTGATTCTCAGCCTCCTCAAACCAGTAGCGGTCGCCACGGGCTATCTCTGCCAGAAGCTGGGCATAGAGCTGCGGATAGTCGATGGGTGTCAGATAGTCTATCTGCTCCTTGACCACGATACAGATGAACCGTCGTGAGCCGGACTTGTCATCGGGCAGTGGACGGAGGTTGTTCGTCGTAGCGATGAATGAGGCATAGCGTCGGCGCATTTCGTAGGCCTTGCCGTAGGGCGGACGCATCTTCACGTCAGACTTCGAGATGAGGTGCTTCAGGAGCGGCTGCTGACTCTTCGAGAGCATATCGAACTCATCGATGTTGATCAGCGCGAACGAGGTCAGACCGAGGTTGATGGCGGTCTCGTTCTTGAAGTCGATCTTGTCGATATAGTAGTCACGCAACGCCTCGGGCAGGAGCATACGGATCACCTGCATACCTACGTGGAATCAGTTATACTAAAATCATGATATTTCCGTTTTAACAGGAAACGCGATATCACAATGAATCCACAATACGAAACACTTGCCAAATGCTTGTTGCCTGAACACATGCTGGAATGGTTTGAACTAACCAATGTTGAGGTGAAGCCCAAGGAGAAGAAGTCCACACGGGACAAACAACCTGACGACATCCCTGTGAACGTTATCCATCTTTATCTTGACGAGAACGAACTGACACCCGACAATCGTGAAGACCTCCGTCCTAATGGTTTTACCCCGGCCAAGACTTTTCACGACTTTCCTATTCGTGGGCAGGAGGTGCTCCTGCATGTAAGGCGTCGCCGTTGGCTTGACGCAGCCAGTCATAATGTGATGTCCGAGTTTGACTTCATCCAGGAATCCACCCGCTGTTCAAAGGAACTGGCGGATTTTTTAAAAGAGGCGTTTGGAGGCGCTCCCTATAACGGCCCGTTCATTTGAGAAAGACTACCATGTCAATGGTGACAATTTCGAGCGCTCATACAAGGAAACTATCAGCGGATTCAAGACCTGGGAGGACGCAGACCATGCCGAGGACTGGATAATAATTCCAGAGAACATGGGCACTCATCTGAGCATAGATGAAACGTGTCTGTCTACCGGTGAGGTGTACACCATATTGTCCAACAAAGAAGCCCATGGACGCAAGGGATGTCTTGTAGCCATTGTAAAGGGGACGAAGGCGAAGGAGGTCACAAGCATTCTGAAGAAAATACCGGAACCTGTCCGTTTATTGGTTGAAGAAGTGACGCTTGACTTCTCTGACAGCATGCACCAGATTGTCTGCGCCTGCTTTCCCAAGGCGATGATTACCCTCGACCGTTTCCATCATCAGCAGTTCTGTCTAGAGGCATTGCAGGAATTACGCATTGGACATCGTCGCGAGGTGATGACAGAGGTGGCTAACGCCAGAGATGACTTCAGGGCTATGATTAAAGACCTAATCAAAAGCGGCAAGCCTCTTGTAGACACAGAAGGCAAACCCATCCGCAGCAATGCCGCATACCATCCCGAGAGACTGAAGAACAACGAAACAAAGGCTGAACTGCTCATGCGCAGCAAATACCTGCTGATGGTGTCGCCAGAGAAATGGACACCAAGCCAGAGAGAACGTGCAGAAATGCTTTTTGAACTGTATCCTGACATAGAGGTGGCATACAGTCTGACACACTCGCTTAGAATGATCTTTGCCCAAAAGTGCGACAAAGAAGCAGGACGCAAGAGCATCAAAAAATGGTACGCAAAAGTAGGTGAGTTTGACAATAAGGCTTTCAATGACATCGCAGCTGCCATGTACGACAGAGAGGATGAGATTCTGAACTACTTCGTGAACAGATCAACCAATGCCTCTGCAGAATCCCTCAATGCAAAAATCAAGGACTTTAGGGCTCAGCTAAGGGGAGTCATTGACAAGAAATTCTTCATTTTCAGATTGGTCAAAATTTTCGGTTAATCCCACGTGGTTATGCAGGTGACCCCACATTTTTGCAAAATATATTATGGACTCATGAAATTTTTCTTCGCTAAAGGGTTCTACATTATGTTGATTTCACAATTCCGTCTGTTGTGCCATCCCGAATGTCGCTGTCAACAACATTGTCAACATGAGCAGCAATCGTCTGTAGCATGTCCACTCTAATTAACGCACGTTTTTCTCGTATAATATGGCAGTATGGTGGGGCGTTTTCATCTCTTTGCCATTTTTATAGACTTTCCTATTGCCAACAACTTTCAAGGATTTTAATTCGCTATGCATTGTCATGAAGAAGGCATCGGGATCATACTTCTCCAGCATCATTAGTTCGTGGGCTCTCTCTGGGCTATAGACATCGAGCAAACCTGAACCTCTTCTCAACATGGGTGAGGCATTCTGCTTAATTAGTACGATGCCGTAGCCAGTATCTTTCTCTATCTCTTTGCAGTAGAAGGCAAGTTTACCCTCAGCTTCATATGCTTCAAGAACCACTCCTGGCAATCCGCAGAATTTCCAGGGTCCATCGCTGTATGGCAAAAGAGGTGTGTACCATACTGTCCAAGTGCGTCCACAGAATTTAGTCTTTGCTTTTTTGCAGGGATAGTCGCAAATCACAGTATCCCCTTCCAAGAGCTGCCACTCGAAAAGTCCCTCTATCTTGTCACGGGTTGAGATAGCATCGTGGGTGAAGTAGAGATAACCTTCTTTAGGAAGATTCTTTACCACCTGATAATGAAGCCAGACGTAGCCTTTGAAAGGATGATTGAGACTTGTAGGGCTGCCATAGGCAAGCCCGTTGTCGAGAACCCATTCGATGATAATGCTTCTGAACTGCGAGGTCTTTTCTCCGATGTCAAGACGCATCAAGTCCTTGTCTTTTTCCGCAATTTCCTCCACCTGCTGCATCACGGTTTCGTAAGTTACAGAGAGCACAGCATGGTCACTGGCCTGTTGTTCGGATGTCTTAGGATGGTTATTTGTCGACCCGGAACAGGAAGCCCCCGCCATCCATAGCAAACTTGCAAAGGTGGCGAGGGGAAACACCGTCTGTATTCTTATCATAAACGAGAGAGTTTTTTATTTCTTCGTATATATGCGGATCTGTGCTTTCTGTCCTGGCTTCTTCTTAAGCACATCCATGTGGTCGATAGTCTTGGGATCGATGGTTTTAAAAATCGTTGCATCAACCAGTTTGTCATCTACATAAAATTCAGTATCTTCCGAAAAAGACGAGGCTTTGTAATCTTTACCCATTACATGGACTTCTGAGATAACATTTTTCTTATCAAGTGAAGTTCCATCATCCTTGACCTCAGTTCCTAAGATACGGAAGGTTATAGGCACCAGATATTTCACTCTGACAGGTTCTCCGTTCTGCATGCCGGGTGTCCACTTTGGCATTTCATTAATGATGCGTAAAGCTTCGGCATCAAGGCTTTTGTCAACAGATTTTTCTATCCTTGCACCAGTCAAACTACCGTCTTTCTCAACGATGAAAGAGCTGATAACACGACCTTGAATTCCAGCCATTTCTGCCTCCTTCGGGTAGCGGATGCTCATAGCAAGATACTGCATCAGTTTGTCTTTGCCACCGGGATATTGTGGCATCTGTTCCACAACATCATATATCTTGTTTTCCTCATTAGTGCTCTCCTTTACAAGATCAAAGCAGAAGTGATAGCCAATCTCATTGTAGTCGCGTACGGGTAGGGTTTGGGTCTCATATCCGACATAGGCAGCTTCCACATTGTCGCCTCTTTTTACAGTAAGCTTGAAGCGGCCATCCTTATCAGACACGGTCCCTTTCGTTGAACCTACAATCCTGATGACAGCTCCGACAATAGGCTCACCCGTATTCTTATCACCGACCCTACCATCTATTTGGAAAGGCTTTTCGTCCTTTGCCTGATTGGCTTCTTCAGACTTTATGACCTTGATAGCATCTTTGTCATTGATTTTGAAAGTTGAGTTGACTTTACCCTTCTTCACGGGTTGCTGTGGCTCGTTGTAGACGTAGTCTGTGAGAGTCTCGGCATTGAGGGCAATGGTAATTCCGACGATGGGTAGCAGATAGGCCAGGCGGAGCCATTGCCAGCGGTTTGACTTATGTTTTAACATCATAATAATTCTCTTTTTAATGGTGCTGTTGTTGATACCGTTGGCAAGGATACAGGCCTTTGTACCCGTTGCCTTCAGCATCAGTAATTGGATGTATTGGCCCACGTCTGAGCCTGACGAGAGGACGGATGCATCGGCTTCATACTCATGGACGGTTCGCAGGTCGCGACGTAGGAGCCAAACCACAGGGTTGAACCATTGCAGGGCCGTAAGCACTTCAACGAAGACGATGTCCCAACTGTGATGCAGTAGGATGTGCCCTCGTTCATGAGCAATTATCGAAGGGTTGCGTTCCTCGTAGTCAATCCGGCTTAACACGATGGTACGCATCCATGAGAACGGTGCGACGGGCAGGTCGACAACTGCCAGTGTCACGCCATCCTCCAACGAATGTTGCTCACTATTCTTAATCATTCGGCGTAGATGCCGATAACTGTTTGCGATAAATAGCACTCGGCTGATAAGGCCGATGATGAAAATGACAAAGACTATTGCCTCTACAGATGGGGTAACTGACTCTTCAGCGGATATTGTTCCCAATTCTGTAATTACCTGTTCAGGCTGATTTTCCACCTGTATTGGCATTCCTGCTGACGCTTCTACCTGTGGACTTTCGACCTCTACTGTTTTATGTAGTGTGATGACACATAGAGGCAAAATAAACGAGAGCAGAATGGACGACAGCAGCACGATACGATTTAGCCTATGCATCGTCTCACGCTCCATCAGCAGTCGATAGCAGAAATAGAAAGCGGCTATCAATACTGCAACTTTCAGATCGTAGATCAGAAACTCTGCCATTACTTACGGTTCTTAAGAATTTCCATAATCTCACTGACCTCTTCATCGCTTAACTGCTCGTCTTTGGCAAAGAAAGATACGAGCGATGCAAACGAGCCACCAAAGAATGTATTCTTCACCTCTTTCATATACGCACGCGTATATTCTTCTTTACTGATGTTTGTACTGAAGAGCTGGGCCTTTCCATGTTTCTCCGAACTAACAAACCCTTTATCCTTTAATATCTTGAGGAATGTTAGCAGAGTGGTCAGGGCGGGCTTGGGCTCTGGGAACTTCTCCATAATCTCAGATGAATAGCCCTTGCTCTCTGGTAACGACCAGAGTATGTTCATTACTTGCGTTTCTGCCTTAGTCAATTGCTTTTTCTCTTTCATATTCTAAACTTTTAGAGTTTCTGGCGGCAAATATACTCTAACTTTTTAGAACTTGCAAATATTTTACTCTAAATTATTAGAATATTAACAAGAATTAAGAAAACAATGGAATATAAAAATGAAAACATAAGATTTCCTCAGAAAAATTTGGAAGTTTCAATAATTATGTCTATCTTTGCAGCGTCAGAATGAAAGTTCTGGCTATCCGGGTGATATTCCCGCGAGGGGCAAGCCTTTATCGACACTACCCATTTAAAAGAGTTGCTACGGCAGCTCTTTTTATTTTACGTACCTTCGCATGAAAATCCGATAGAAATCAGAGCTTAAAGTCAGATCTCGTGTGACAGATATCATTTTCTTACTTTTAAAGATCAAAACCACTAATGCAGATTCGTTCCGTTCAAAATATCTTTTGATACCACGAGCCAATAAACTTGGGTTATAGTCAGTTGCTAGATTCAACAAAGCACGATTAGACTGTCCTGTAGAACTAAGCAGTTGAGTGTCTACTATATTCCGGCCTGAGATTGTTTTCAGATCGAAGAGTTTGAAAACGTTTTTTCTCACAAAGATGAAGTCGGCAGTCCTTATACCACGAGGATTAGGGAGTATATAGACCTGATAGCCGTGCTCCACAGCCTTTCTGGCTGCGTTTAGCAAAAACGGATAATCCTCACCATTCTCACCTCCAACAGTGAAAATGGAAGGATCATCCTCCAAAGGATGAAACTCCTTACGTCCAGCTATGGACTTTAGCTGGTTCACATAAGCAGATCCTTTCAACGTATGGAGGAGTGCCAATTCTGATGCGATGTCGTTTGTCATATCTTAGACTTAATCATCAATAACGGATGCAAAGATAAGAATTATTCTCTAAAGTTCCAAAATTTGAAGCAGTTTTTTAATAACTAGTGTGACATAGAAGTTAATGAATTAATGAATTAATATTTTTAGAATTTTACTATTCACATTTAAACGAAGATAATAAAGAGAACCTTTATAAATTTAATATACTATAATATATATTATAATATATATTATAGTATATTAAATTAAAGCATTATTTATAGCACATAAAAAAAACAAAATTATTAATTCATTAATTCATTAACTCGTTAACTTGGTTGACTTATGTCGGAAACACATACAATTTTATGTCACACACAAATAAGAGCCACCAGTATTTTCACAAGTGGCTCTTAACACAGAGAGAAATAGGTAGTTCTCAGAAAATAAGTGGCTCTTATTTCTAAGGCTCGCCCAACTGGGTAAAAATCAGCTGTACCTCCGCCGGCGTGAATGTGCGACGCGACCTTGTGTGAAGAAAATTCCTCAAATCCTTGGTGGTTTGGGGAATTTTTGTTAAATTTGCCGCCAAATAATAGAATGACGTAAAAACTGAATGATGAAGGTACATAAACTATTACTGACGGGGCTGTTGGTGGCGATGTGGCTGCCGATGTTCGGGCAGTCGAAATTCGTGACGGTCAGAGACGGCCATTTCGAGAAAGACGGTACACCTTATTATTATGTAGGTACCAACTTCTGGTACGGGGCCATCCTCGGGTCGGAAGGACAGGGCGGCGACCGCAAGCGGTTGACGAAGGAACTCGACCTGATGAAGAAGATGGGCATCGACAACCTGCGTATCCTCGTGGGTTCGGACGGTGAACGCGGTGTGACCACGAAGGTAGAGCCGACACTGCAGGTGGCTCCGGGCGTCTACAATGACACCATCCTCGCCGGACTCGACTACCTGTTGATGGAGATGGGTAAACGGCAGATGGTGGCTGTGCTCTACCTGAACAACTCGTGGGAGTGGAGTGGGGGATACGGCTTCTACCTGCAGCACGCCGGAGCCGGAAAGGCCCCGAGACCCAACGAGGACGGCTACCCCGCCTATATGAACTTCGTGGCACAGTACGCCTCGAACCAGAAGGCCCACGAACTGTTCTATGACTACGTGCGCTTTATCCTCGGTCGGACCAACCGCTATACCGGTGTGGCCTATAAGGACGATCCCGCTATCATGTCGTGGCAGATCGGCAACGAGCCCCGTGCCTTTGCCAAGGAGGCACTGCCCGACTTCGAGAAATGGCTCGCCGAGGCCTCGGCACTCATCCGCAGTCTTGACCCGAACCACCTCGTATCCATCGGCAGCGAAGGCTCGTGGGGCTGCGAGAACGACTGGGGTTGCTATGAGCGCATCTGTGCCGACAAGAACGTGGACTACTGCAATATCCACCTGTGGCCTTACAACTGGAGCTGGGCCCGACAGGACCACCTCATCGAGGACCTGCCGCAGGCCAAGGCCAATACCAAGGACTATATCGACCGCCATCTGGACATCTGCGCCCGGCTGAAGAAACCACTGGTGATGGAGGAGTTCGGCTATCCCAGAGACGACTTCAAGTTCGCCCTCGGGACACCGACAAAGGGACGCGACGGCTTTTACCAGTATGTCTTCTCGCTGGTGGCCGACAATGCCGAACAGGGTGGCTACTTCGCGGGTTGTAACTTCTGGGGATGGGGTGGTTTCGCCAGACCTCAACACGAGCAGCAATGGCTGGTGGGCGACGACTATACCGGTGACCCCGCACAAGAGCAGCAGGGACTCAATTCGGTGTTCTCGGGCGACAAATCGACCCTGAAAGTGATCCGTCAGCAGGTGAAAAGGATGAAAAAAGTGAGGTAATGGCAATAAAATGCCGTAAATAGGCAAAATTGTGCTATTGTATTTCAAAAAATGTTCGTAACTTTGCAGCCGAAAACCTTTTTTAAGAATAAACGATAAATGATAAGAAGTAATGTTCATAAGATGATGGGTGGCCGTGTATGGATATGCATGGTCATCCTCGTCTCTTGTTTTTCATTCCTCTGCCCTCATTCTTTCGCCCAGATCCGAGGCAACAACATCGTGGTGACGGTGGAACCCGACCATAAGGACTGGAACTACAAGACGGGCGAAAAGGCTCAGTTCACGGTGGAGGTGCGCAAGTCGGGAACGCTGATCGACAATGTCAGCATCGACTATGCCTCAGGCCCTGAGATGTATCAGTTAGAGAAGGGTTCACTCACGCTGAAGGACGGTACGCTGAAGCTGACAAGCGGGAAGATGATGCTGCCTGGATTCTGGCGTGTCGACGTGACCGCACACGTGGACGGGAAAGACTATAAGCAGGCCTGTAACGTCGCCTTCTCGCCCGAACAGCTGCAACCCTCGACGGTGATGCCGAAGGACTTCGAAGCGTTCTGGCAAGGCGTCATCAGCCAGGCTCGCAAGACGGACCTCAACCCCACGAAACGACTCCTGCCCGAGCGGTGCACGAAGGACGTGAACGTCTACGAGGTGAGTTTCCAGAATCTGCAGGACAACTACCGCACCTACGGCATCCTCTGTGTGCCGGTGAAGGAAGGCCGCTATCCCGCCCTGTTGAGAGTGCCCGGTGCCGGTGTCAGACCTTACGGCGGTGATGTGTGGACGGCCTCACAGGGTGCCATCACACTCGAGATAGGCATTCACGGCATCTCCGTCACGATGGACCAGAAATTGTACGATGATGTGTTTAACGGGGCACTGATGGGTTACTGGGAGTTTAATATGGACGATCGCGACAAACATTACTATAAACGTGTGGTGGCCGGTTGTATCCGGGCGCTCGACTACATCGAACAGTACACCCCCTGGAATGGAAAGGAACTGGGTGTGACGGGGTCGTCGCAAGGCGGATTCCTCACACTGGCAACGGCTGCACTCGACAAGCGCATCACCTATTACGCCCCAGTGCATGCCGCTCTATGCGATCATACGAACTCGCTGAGGGGCGTCGCCTGCGGCTGGCCGCACTACTTCTATAGAGTGAATAGTGAAAAAGTGAATAGTGAAAAAGTGGAGGTGAGTCGGTATTATGATGGCGTGAACTTCGCCCGACTGATTACCGACCGGCAGAATGGCTGGTTCTCGTTCGGCTATAACGACGACGTGGTGCCGCCAACGACCTCCTACGCGACCTACAACGTCGTCAAGGGGCCTAAGGAACTCTCGCCCTATCAGCAGACCTGGCACTTCTGGTACCAGGAACAGTGGGACGAGTGGGAAGAATGGCTGTTGAAGCAGATGAAGTTAAGGTGAAAGTGAAGAGTGAATAGTGAAAAGTGAATAGTGAATAGTGAAAAGTGAAATATGAAGAAGTATTTGGTAATATTTATCGTGGCGATGGCGGTTGTGGCCTGTTCGACGCCGAAGAAGGCTGAGCCGGAGATGACTGCCGCCCAGCAGTTGGAGCAGCGCATGACCGCATTGCAGGAGAAAGGCTATATGGCCGGACATCAGGACGACCCGTTCTATGGCATCGGGTGGGCCTATGAGGACGGCAAGAGCGATGTGAAGCTGACCGTAGGTGACTATCCTGCCGTGATGGGCTTCGACCTCGGAGGTATCGAGATGGGCGACGACAAGAACCTGGACAGCGTGCCCTTCACCCGTATCCACGATGAGTTACTGGCGCATGTGAAACGAGGCGGTATCGTTACCCTCAGCTGGCACCCGCGTAACCCGATGACAACGGCTCCTGACGGCGGCAGGGGTGCTCAGAAGTTCCCGGCTGGTTCGGCTTGGGACGTGACCGACACAACTGTCGTGAAGAACATCCTGCCTGGTGGGAAGAATGCCGGACTCTTTGAGACCTGGATGGAACGCGTGGCAGACTTCATAGAGACCCTGAAGGACGATGAGGACCGGCTGGTGCCCATTATCTTCCGTCCCTGGCACGAGAACAACGGCTCGTGGTTCTGGTGGGGACAGAAACTCTGTAGCGACGAAGAATTCAAAGGACTCTGGAACCTCCTGCAGGACTATATGAACCGTAGGGGATTTGATAATCTGTTGTGGAGCTATTCACCCAACCTCGACGGCAACTGGACGCTGGAGCGCTTCATGCAACGCTATCCGGGCAACGACCGCGTGACCCTGATCGGTGAGGATGCCTACCAGTGGGGCACCGAAGAGGACTTCGTGAAGCAGTTGAATGCCGACCTGACCTTCCTCACGCAGTTTGCCAAGGACAACGGCAAGCTGCTGGCGATGACGGAGTGCGGTCTGCAGAATGTCACTGATTCCACGTGGTTCTCGCGCGTATTGAAAGTGCAGATGGACAAGTACCCCATCTCGTACTTCCTCTTGTGGCGCAACTACGAGAAGGAATGGTTCGGTCCGGTGCCCAACACCCCTTGCGGCGAGGACTACAAGGCCTTCAAGGAGGCAGAGAACGTGATGTTTCTTGAGGACATTGAACATTGATTTAATTAACATATGGAAATATTTAGCGAAAAAGTGGCAGCGTTGCGGAAGCATCATGAGGAGCTGCTGAACCGTAAGAACGAACCCCTCGAGTGGGGAAACGGCATCTACGAGAAATACAAGTATCCAGTGGTAACGGCAGAGCACGTGCCCCTGGAGTGGAAATACGACTTCAACGAACAGGACAATCCTTATCTGATGCAACGCATCATGTGCAACGGTGCATTTAATGCAGGCGCTATCAAGTGGCAGGGAAAGTACTGTCTGGTGGTCCGTGTGGAGGGCGCCGACCGGAAGAGTTATTTTGCGGTCGCTGAGTCGCCCAACGGCATCGATAATTTCCGTTTCTGGGAGGAACCCATCACGATGCCCGACGACGTGATCCCCGCAACGAATATCTACGATATGCGTGTAACCCAGCATGAGGACGGCTGGATCTACGGCGTCTTCTGTGCCGAGCGTCATGATGACTCGCAGCCCGGCAACCTCTCGGCTGCAACGGCTACCGCCGGTATCGCAAGGACCAAGGACCTGAAGACTTGGGAGCGGTTGCCTGACCTGAAGACGAAGTCGCAGCAACGAAACGTGGTGCTCCATCCGGAGTTCGTCGACGGTAAGTATGCCTTCTACACCCGTCCACAAGACGGATTTATCGATACAGGCTCAGGCGGAGGTATCGGATGGGCACTCGTCGAGGATATCACGCATGCTGAGGTGAAGGAAGAGAAGATCATCAACGCACGTCACTATCATACCATCACCGAAGTGAAGAACGGTGAGGGACCGCATCCCATCAAGACCCCAAAGGGCTGGTTGCATCTGGCTCACGGCGTACGTGCAACGGCCGACGGTCTGAGGTATGTACTCTATCTCTATATGACAGCCCTGGACGATCCCACGAAGGTGATCGCACAGCCCGGCGGCTATTTCCTTGTGCCTGAGGGTAACGAATACGTGGGCGATGTGATGAACGTGGCCTTCGCCAACGGCTGGATTGCTGACCCGGACGGCAAGGTGTTTATCTACTATGCCTCTGCGGATACGCGCATGCATGTGGCTACATCGACGGTAGACAAACTGATCGACTACTGTATGAATACACCTGAGGACGGTCTGACGACGGCTGCCAGTGTGGAGACCATCAAGGCGCTGATAGCAAAGAATCGTAACAATTTAAAACTCTAATAAGATGATTAAGACTAAATTAATCGAGAAAATAGGATATGGCTTCGGCGATATGTCGTCGTCCACATTCTGGAAGATTTTTTCTTACTACCTTCCATTCTTCTATTCAAACATCTTCGGTCTTTCGCTGATTGACGCTGGTGTGCTGGTGCTCGTCACACGTATCTGGGATGCCGTCTCGGACCCGATGATGGGTATCATCTCAGACCGTACGAACACCAAATGGGGTAAGTACCGTCCGTATCTGCTGTGGGTGGCGCCCTTCTTCTCCATCTGTGGTATCCTGCTGTTTACCACACCCGACTGGGACTACGGCGCCAAGCTGATATGGGCCTATATCACCTATATCATGATGATGACCGTGTATACAGGTATCAACGTGCCTTACGGTGCGATGCTGGGTGTGATGACCGACGATCCGAACGAGAAGACCGTCTTCTCGTCCTTCCGTATGTTCTTCGCCTACGGTGGTTCGTTCCTCGCACTGTTCCTCTGGGAACCGTTGACGAATATGTTCGGAGGCTATAATACGCCTGGCGGATGGTTCTGGGGTATGGTGGTGATTGCTGCCGCCTGCTTCGTGATGTTCATCCTCTGCTTCATGCTGACCAAGGAGCATCTGAAGACGATATCTACGGTGAGTGTGGGTAATGACTTCAAGTCGTTGCTGTCGAACAAGCCCTGGTGGTTGCTCATCGGTGCCGCACTGTGCTCGAACCTGTTCAATACGGTGCGCGGTGCAACGGTGGCCTACTTCTTTGCAGACATCATCGGCCCTGATGTGCATATGTCGTTCTTCGGACTCGCCTTCCTGTTCTATGCCGGACTCTTCCTGGGTATCGGTGAGGTGTCGAACATGGTGGGTGTGGCCCTCTGTGTACCTATTGCCGGTAAACTGGGTAAGAAGACGACCTTTATCGTAGTCAATGCCGCCCTGCTCGTATTGAGTATCGCCTTCTTCTTCGTACCTTGTACACCGTCGGGCTTCTGGACGATGCTCATCCTGCAGGTGGTGATCTCGGTCTTCACGGGTATCATGTCGCCGCTGATCTGGAGTATGTATGCTGACGTCAGCGACTATGCTGAGTTGAAGTATATGACAGCCTCTACGGGTCTGATCTTTTCGTCGGCCTCTATGGCCCAGAAGTTTGGTGGTGCCATCGGTGGTGCAGCCGTTCTGTGGTTGCTCTCAGGCTTCGGCTATGTGACCGATGCCGACCAGATTGCTGCCGGTGTCGTTCAGCCGGAGAGTGCACTTATGGTGTTGCGTTGGCTGATGAGCTTTATCCCTGCTGCTGTGGCTGCCTTGGCCATTGTGGTGGTGTGGTTCTATCCGTTGACGACAACGCGTGTCAATGAGATTAATAATGAACTCAAGAAGGTTCGCGCTATAGAATAAGTACCAAAACAATGTATACTGTAAGTACCATGAGGCAGGAGATGCAGGATGTTCTCCAACAGAACATCCTGCGTTTCTGGCTCGACAAGATGATTGATCATGAGAACGGTGGTTTTTATGGTCGTATCGACAATCAGGGGGTGTTGCACCCCGAAGCTGAGAAAGGGGCTATACTGAATGCCCGTATCCTCTGGTCGTTCTCAGCGGCCTATCGGGTGTTGGGCCAGCAGGAGTATCTTGAGGCCGCAACACGGGCAAAAGACTATTTTATCGGACATTTCATCGACAACGAGTTTGGTGGCGTCTTTTGGAGCGTCGATTATCTTGGTCGTCCGCTCGACACCAAGAAGCAGTTCTATGCCATTGGCTTTGCCATCTATGGCTTGTCGGAATATGCGCGTGCCACAGGTGACAGAGAGGCGCTGGACTATGCACTGCAACTCTTCGACTGTGTCGAGGAACATGCCTTCGACCACGCGCATAATGGTTATATCGAGGCCTGTACGCGAGAGTGGGGCGAGATAGCTGATATGCGGCTCTCAGAACTGGATGCCAACTTCCCCAAGTCGCAGAATACCCATCTGCATATTATTGAGCCGTATGCTAATCTGTATCGCTGTCTGAAGGAATTTCAGGCTGCTTCGTCGTGCGACTATGTGCCTGTTCTTGGTTCCGTGCTCCCGATAGAGGTTGCTGTGCCTCAAGAGACACTCTTCCGCGTTGAGGCTGCCCTGCGCAATATCATCGGTATCTTTACGGATCGCATCCTCAATCCTGAGACCCATCATCTGGATCTCTTCTTCGAGATGGACTGGACCCGAGGCGCAGGACATCTGGAGAGCTACGGACACGATATCGAGTGTTCGTGGCTGATGCACGAGGCAGCACTCGTCTTAGGCGATCGCGACGTGCTGGCAAAGGTAGAACCCGTTGTTCGCGAGGTGGCAAAGGCATCGGAGAAGGGCTTGAATGCTGATGGTTCGATGATCCATGAGGCCAATCTAACGACCGGACATGTGGACGATGACCTTCATTGGTGGGTTCAGGCCGAGAATGTTGTCGGCTGGTTCAATCTCTGGCAGCATTTTGGCGACGAGCAGGCACTGGAGCGGGCTTTCCAAGGGTGGAACTATATCAAGACCCAGATCATCGACTGGGAGAATGGCGAGTGGTATTGGAGCAGACATCCCGATGGAACGTTGAATACCGTCGATGACAAGGCCGGTTTCTGGAAGTGTCCCTACCACAACAGTCGGATGTGTCTTGAGATCATTGAGCGAAGCGCAGAGATGTAATCAACTTTTTTTAGGGATTTATCGAATTTTTTTATAATTATTCGATGAATTTACAAATATTATTTGTACCTTTGCAGCACGAAAGCTGTGAAGCTACAAATTGTAGGCTAGTAACTGCTTGAAAACGAGAACAATATTGTTATAACATTATATTTAATTTATGAACTTTACTTTGTTAATTACCGTCTTGTTGACGGCTATTACATTGGTGGTGGCGGCTTACGTCGTAGCCAAGCTGATTGGACCGAGGTCCTACGCGAAGGTGAAAGGTGAGCCGTATGAGAGTGGTATCCCCACGCGAGGCAGCTCGTGGTTGCCGATGTCGGTGGGATTTTACCTCTTTGCCATCTTGTTCCTCATGTTTGATATAGAAACGGTTTTTCTGTATCCATGGGCAGTGGTAGTGAAGGAGTTCGGCGCGATGGCCCTGCTGTCGATAGGCTTCTTCCTGGTAGTTCTGGTATTAGGCTTGGCGTATGCCTGGCGGAAAGGAGACTTGGAATGGAAGTAAGGAAACCGCACATCAAGAGTATTCCCTATGAGGAGTGGAACGACAATGCCTCGTTGGAGAAGATTATTGACGAGCTCCATGAGGGTGGCGTCAATGTGGTGACAGGTTCGCTGGACCAGTTGATCAACTGGGGCCGTTCGAACTCTCTCTGGTCGCTGACTTTCGCTACGTCGTGCTGTGGTATTGAGTTCATGGCCTGCGGTTGTGCACGCTATGACTTCGCCCGTTTCGGTTTCGAGGTAACGCGTAACTCTCCCCGTCAGGCCGACCTGATTATGTGTGCCGGTACCATCACGCACAAGATGGCTCCCGCACTGAAGCGTCTGTATGACGAGATGGCTGAGCCGAAGTATGTGATTGCCGTAGGTGGCTGTGCCATCAGCGGTGGACCGTTCAAGTCGAGCTATCATGTAGTGAAAGGTATCGAGGAGATCGTACCTGTCGATGTGTTTATCCCTGGTTGTCCTCCACGCCCAGAGGCTATCATGTATGGCATGATGCAGCTGCAGCGTAAGGTGAAGATTGAGAAGTTCTTCGGAGGCGCCAATCACAAGCAGACCGCTGAGGAGGCTGCACTGGGTGTATCGAACGAGGAGCTGACATTCCGCTCTAAGCACAATGACCACCGTCGCGAGACAATCGTGGTGACTGATGTTCCACAGGAGTTTGTTAATGAGATGAAATCAGCCCAGGAGGCTGCTAAAGTAGAGGAGGACAAGGCATGAAATTAGAATTCTTATCATTCGATTTTGACAAGTTCGCCTCTGAGATGCAGAACTTGAAGGACAAGAAAGGCTTTGACTATCTTGTAACCATCGTCGGTGAGGACTTCGGTTCTGAAGAGGGACTCGGATGTATCTATATCCTTGAGAATACCCAGACCCACGAGCGTTGCTCAGTGAAGATGCTGGCCAAGAAGCAGGTCTGTGGCGACGGTATGTCGAGCAACGGCAGCTGTGATCTGGAGGGTCAGATGCTGGCCTACATCCCCACCGTTTCTAACATTTGGAAGGTGGCCGACCTGTTGGAGCGTGAAGTTTACGACTTCTACGGCATCGTATTCCTGGGTCATAAGGATATGCGTCGACTCTTCCTCCGCAGTGATTTCAAGGGTTATCCCTTCCGCAAGGACTGGAAGTTCAATGACGACTACACGTTGGAGGACGATGTGGAGCCCGACTACGGTCTGGAGTATTTCATCGACAAAGACGGCAACCTGCAGAGTAAGCAGAATCGTCTGTTCGGTGCCGATGACTATGTGATCAACATCGGTCCTCAGCATCCTGCAACCCACGGTGTGCTCCGTTTGCAGACCGTACTCGACGGTGAGACCGTCAAGCGCATCTATCCGCATCTGGGCTATATCCATCGTGCCATCGAGAAGATGTGGGAAGATATGACCTATCCTCAGACATTGGCTTTAACAGATCGTCTTAACTATCTGGGAGCCATGCAACATCGTCATGCGCTGGTAGGTGTTATTGAAGAGGGAATGGGCGTTGAATTGACTGACCGCATCAAGTACATCCGTACCATTATGGATGAGTTGCAGCGTCTCGATTCTCACCTGCTGTACACCTCTTGTGTGGCTCAGGACTTGGGTGCTCTGACGGGTATGCTCTATGGTATGCGTGACCGTGAGCACGTGCTGAACTGTATGGAAGAAACCACGGGTGGTCGTCTGATTCAGAACTACTACCGTATTGGTGGTCTGCAGGATGATATTGATCCGAACTTCGTCAAGAACTGTAAGGATCTGGTGAAGTATCTGCGTCCGACCATCCAGGAGTATATGGACATCTTCGGCGATAATGTGATTACTCACAACCGTCTGGAGAACTGTGGTCCGATGAGTCTTGAGGATTGTATCAACTACGCTGTTACCGGTCCTGCCGGACGTGCTTCAGGTTGGAAGAACGACGTGCGCAAGAACCACCCCTATGATATGTATGACAAGGTGGAGTGGGAGCAGTGCACATTGACTGGTTGCGACTCGATGGACCGCTACCTCGTCCACATTAACGAGATGTATCAGAGCCTGAATATCATTGAGCAGCTCATTGACAACATTCCTGAGGGTGACTTCTACGTGAAGCAGAAGCCAATCATCAAGGTGCCCGAGGGACAGTGGTACTACTCTGTTGAGGGTGTGGCCGGTGAGTTTGGTGTTTATCTTGACAGTCGTGGCGACAAGAGTCCCTACCGCATGAAGATGCGTCCGATGGGTCTCTCGCTGGTAGGTGCCTTCGACCCAATGCTTCGTGGTCAGAAGATTGCCGACCTCATCGCTACGTGTGCTGCTATTGACGTTGTAATCCCGGACATTGATAGATAATAACAGAAACGACAATGATGTTTATTTTAACGACAACAATGACAACTAAGACAACATTTTTGTCTTAAAAAGTTGTCCAAGTTGTGTAAGTTGTCGTAAATAAGAAATAGTCGTAAAAAATATAAGAATATATGTTCGATTTTAGTTTAGTAACACAATGGTTCGACCAACTGCTCAGGATTACAATCGGTTGTCCTGACTGGTTGGCAATATTGATTGAGTGCGTGCTGGTGGGTACGGGTATCCTCGTAGGATATGCCCTCATCGCCATCGTACTGATATTTATGGAGCGTAAGGTATGTGCCTACTTCCAATGCCGTCTTGGCCCGATGCGAGTAGGTTACTGGGGCTTGCTGCAGGTGTTTGCCGACGTGTTGAAGATGCTCATCAAGGAGATCTTCATCGTTGACAAGGCTGATAAGGTGCTCTATCTCGTTGCTCCACTCTTGGTGATTATCGGCTCTGTTGGTGCTTTCTCGTTCCTCCCTTGGAACAATGGTGCCACCATCCTCGACTTCAATGTAGGTGTGTTCCTGCTCACCGCTATCTCTTCAATCGGTGTTGTAGGTATCTTCCTGGCCGGTTGGGGTTCTAACAATAAGTATTCGGTAGTTTCGGCCATGCGTGGTGCTGTGCAGATGATTTCTTACGAGATGTCGCTCTGCCTCTGCCTGATTACCGCTGTCATCCTGACAGGTACCATGCAGATGAGCGGTATTGTGGAGGCTCAGACAGGCCCTTGGAAGTGGTTGATCTTCCAAGGACACCTCCCTGCCATCATCGCCTTCTTCGTCTTCCTCATCGCAGGTAACGCGGAGGCCAACCGTGGTCCGTTCGATATGGCTGAGGCTGAGAGTGAGTTGACTGCCGGTCATCATACCGAGTATTCTGGTATGGGCTTCGGCTTCTTCTATCTCGCTGAGTTTCTCAATCTCTTCATCATCGCAGGTATTGCCGCTACGGTATTCCTCGGTGGTTGGGCACCTGTGAACATCGGTATCGAGGCCTTCGATGCCGTGATGAACTACATTCCAGGTATCGTTTGGTTTATGGGTAAGACCTTCTTCCTGGTATGGATTCTGATGTGGATTAAGTGGACGTTCCCACGTCTGCGTATCGACCAGATCCTGAAGCTGGAGTGGAAGTATCTCATGCCGCTGGCACTCATTAATCTTGTGATTATGACTGTCGTGGTCGCCTTAGGTATATATATTAAATAAGGTATAGCAATGGAAGATAACAAAACATATTTCGGAGAAATCGGGCACGGCCTGAAGACTTTGGCCGTTGGTATGAAGACCTCGTGGAAGGAATACTTCAAGGACTTCTTCACCAACAAGTCTACAGAGCAGTACCCTGAGAACCGCAAGACCACACTCCATGTGGCTAAGCGTCATCGCGGTCGCTTAACGTTTAAGCGCAACGAGGACGGCAGCTACAAGTGTACGGCTTGCACATTGTGCGAGAAGGCCTGTCCGAATGGAACCATCAAGATTACAGCCCACATGGCCGAGGATCCTGAGACGGGCAAGAAAAAGAAGGTGCTCGATGACTATCAGTACGACCTGGGCGACTGCATGTTCTGCCAGCTTTGTACGAATGCCTGCAACTTCGACGCCATCGAGTTTACGAATGATTTCGAGAACGCTGTGTTCGACCGCTCAAAGTTGGTGCTCCACCTGAACGAGGAAGTCTATCAGGGTGGTTCGCTGCCCAACCTCATCGAGGGTGGCGCAGAGTTCGAGATCGGTAAGTTTAACACTAAAACGAAGTAACGCCATATGGGAAATACAATCATGTTTTGCATTCTCGCGGTGTTCATCATCGGTTCAGCGCTGATGTGCGTCACCACAACGAGGATTATGCGAGCTGCAACATTTATGTTGTTTGTGCTCTTTGGTGTAGCAGGTATCTATTTCCTGCTGGATTATACCTTCCTTGGAGCCGCTCAGATCTCAGTATATGCCGGAGGCGTTACGATGATCTATGTGTTTGCCATCCAGTTGGTAAGCAAGCGTACCCTTCAGGGTCTTGAGGAGCGTGTGAAGTCGAGTAAGATGATCGCTGGCGGTCTGGCTGCCTTTGCCGGACTAGTGGTGGTGAGTCTGATTCTGCTGAAGACAGGCTTCTACACTCAGGAGATAGCCAACGTAGAGGTTCCGATGAAGGAAATCGGTATGGCCCTCGTTGGTTCAGAGAAGTATCAGTATGTATTGCCTTTCGAGTTCATCTCAGTATTCCTGCTGGCATGTATCATCGGAGGTTTGGTAGTAGCAAGAAAGGAGGATAAGCAATGATACCCGTTGAATGTTATTTCGCACTCAGTGCCCTGTTGTTCTTTATCGGTGTCTATGGTTTTGTGACCCGTCGCAACCTGATTGCTATGCTCATCTCTGTGGAGCTGGTACTTAATGCCGTTGACATCAACTTTGCCGCCATCAACCGTCTGCTATATCCCAACGGTATGGAAGGTATGTTTATGACGCTCTTTGTGATCGGTGTCGCTGCTGCCGAAAGTGCAGTGGCCATCGCTATTATCATCAATGTCTATCGCAACTTCAAGAGCGACAGCGTTGAGGCTATCAAGAATATGAAAGGATAGTGGTAAATTGAACATTGAACATTGAAAATTGAACATTATGTTTGAATATACAATTTTTATCATGCTTCTGCCGCTGCTGTCGTTCATCGTTCTTGGACTGGCCGGCATGAAGATGCAGCACAAGGTAGCCGGACTGATTGGCACCTGTTCACTGGGAATCGTCACGATACTCTCTTACCTCACCGCCTTCCAGTATTTTGGAATGGACCGTGTGGATGGCGTGTATCAGACGTTTGTTCCGTATAACTTCACCTGGTTGCCTTTGGGCAATCTGCATTTCGACCTCGGTATTCTGTTGGATCCTATCAGCGTGATGATGCTGATCGTGATTTCGACCGTATCACTGATGGTTCATATCTACTCATTCGGCTATATGCACGGCGAGAAGGGCTTCCAGCGTTACTACGCTTTCCTGAGTCTCTTCACGATGTCAATGCTGGGTCTGGTACTGGCCACCAACATCTTCCAGATGTATATGTTCTGGGAGTTGGTAGGTGTCAGCTCATACCTGCTCATCGGCTTCTACTATCCATTGAAGCCAGCCATCGCTGCCTCAAAGAAGGCATTCATTGTGACTCGCTTTGCTGATATGTTCTTCCTCGTGGGTATCCTTACCTTCGGCTACTTCGTAGACTCGTTCAGCTTCTCATTTGCTGGCGATATTGTGATGGGTCAGGGAACTACACCTTTCATCGAGGGTAACATTGCTAAGGCCGTTGCCGCTGGTGGTTTCATTATTCCTACCGCACTCACGCTGATGTTTATCGGTGGTGCTGGTAAGTCCGCCATGTTCCCCTTGCACATCTGGCTGCCCGACGCTATGGAGGGCCCTACACCTGTATCTGCACTTATCCACGCTGCTACGATGGTGGTGGCTGGTGTGTTTCAGATCGCCCGTATGTTCCCCCTCTGGATTCAGTATGCCCCTGAAGCGATGTCGATTGTGGTCTGGGTGGGTGTGTTCACCGCTTTCTATGCTGCTGCTGTAGCATGTGCTCAAAGCGATATCAAGCGTGTGCTGGCATTCTCGACGATCTCGCAGATTGCCTTTATGATGGTGGCGCTGGGTGTATCGCTGCCCGGTCATCATGGTGCTGTGCTCGATAACCACGCACAGCTGGGTTATATGGCTGGTATGTTCCACCTGTTTACCCACGCTATGTTCAAGGCTTGCTTGTTCCTGGGTGCAGGATGTATCATCCACGCTGTTCACTCGAACGAGATGGCCCTGATGGGTGGTCTGCGTAAGTATATGCCAATCACGCATATCACGTTCCTCATCAGCTGTCTGGCTATCGCCGGTATCCCATTCTTCTCGGGCTTCAGCTCAAAGGATGAGATCATCACCGCTTGCATGGAGTATAGTCCAGTAGTAGGTTGGATTATGACGGGTATAGCCGCTATGACAGCCTTCTACATGTTCCGTCTGTACTACGGCATCTTCTGGGGAACTGAGAATAAAGAGGCTCACGAGCATCACACGCCACACGAGGCCCCTTTGTCAATGACGATTCCTCTGATCGTGCTCTGTGTCATCACCGTCGGTGTTGGTGTCTACACCACACTTGGCGGATTCATGGAGTGGGGCGGTTCGTTCGGTAGCTACGTTTCTGCTGCTGGTACCGATTATACCATCCACTTCAACACGCAGATAGCCCTTACCTCTACAGTTATTGCGATTCTGAGCATCTGTCTCGCCACCTATATCTATAAAGGTGAGAGTCAGCCTATTGCTGATCGTCTGTATGCTACGTTCCCCAAGCTGCACCGTGCAGCCTACAAGCGTTTCTATCAGGACGAGATCTGGCAGTATGTTACTCATCGTATCATCTTCCGTTGCATCTCAACACCGATTGCCTGGTTCGACCGTCATATTGTTGATGGCACGTTCAACTTCATGGCCTGGGGTGCTAACGAGGCTGGTGAGAGTATCCGTAGCTGGCAGAGTGGCGATGTTCGCCAGTATGCCGTATGGTTCCTCACGGGCACAGTTGCTTTAACGTTAATCCTATTATGCATCTAAAGATATGAGTATATTAACTGTTTTCGTAATAATTCCCGCCCTGATGCTTTTGGGATTGTGGTTGGCCAAGAATCTCAATCAGGTGCGTGGTGTGATGGTAACGGGAGCTTCGTGTCTACTGGCTCTCTCTATTTGGTTGACCATCTATTTTGTCCAGGAGCGTGCCGCAGGTAACACTGCCGAGATGCTGCTCACCTATAGCACTCCATGGTTCAAGCCCCTGAATATTGCCTATAGTGTCGGTGTCGATGGTATCTCTGTAGTTATGCTGTTGCTCTCGAGCATCATCGTGTTCACAGGTACCTTTGCCTCGTGGCAGTTGAAGCCCCTTACCAAGGAGTACTTCCTTTGGTTCACCTTGCTTTCTACAGGTGTGTTTGGCTTCTTTATCTCTACCGACCTTTTCACGATGTTCATGTTCTATGAGGTGGCACTGATTCCGATGTACCTGTTGATTGGTGTATGGGGCTCAGGTCGAAAGGAGTACTCGGCTATGAAGCTGACGCTGATGCTGATGGGAGGATCTGCCCTGCTGATTCTGGGTCTGTTGGGTATCTACTACTTCAACGGTCTCTACAGCGGTTCATACACCTTCGAGCTCACCACGATTGCTGCTAATCACTGCATTCCTGGTCATATCCAGAACATCTTCTTCCCCTTCATCTTCATCGGATTCGGTGTGCTGGGCGCTCTGTTCCCGTTCCACACTTGGTCTCCCGATGGTCACGCTTCGGCGCCTACAGCAGTATCCATGCTGCACGCTGGTGTGCTGATGAAACTGGGAGGTTACGGCTGCTTCCGTGTAGCGATGTATCTGTTGCCTGAGGCTGCTCAGGATCTCTCGTGGATCTTCCTGATCCTGACGACGATCTCTGTGGTATATGGCGCTTTCTCTGCTTGCGTGCAGACCGACCTGAAGTATATCAATGCTTACTCGTCTGTGTCTCACTGCGGACTGGTGCTCTTCGCCTTGCTGATGATGAGTCAGACGGCTGTGACTGGTGCTGTGCTGCAGATGCTCTCGCACGGACTGATGACGGCTCTGTTCTTCGCCCTTATCGGTATGATCTACGGACGTACTCACACCCGTGATATCCGCGAGCTGGCTGGACTGATGAAGATCATGCCATTCCTTGCCGTGGGTTATGTGATTGCCGGTCTCGCCAACCTCGGTCTTCCCGGCTTCTCTGGCTTCATTGCTGAGATGACCATTTTCGTGGGTGCCTTCGGTGCTGAGCCATTGAGTGGTGATCCGAACACCTCGTTCCGCATGGTGGCTACCATCATCGCCTGTACGTCGATTGTCGTCACGGCAGTCTATATCCTGCGCGTGGTTGGTAAGATCCTATATGGCGAGGTGGAGAACAAGCACTTCCTCGAGCTCACCGATGCGACATGGGATGAACGCGTCGCTGTGATCTGTCTGATTTTCTGTGTAGCTGGTCTGGGGTGTATGCCGTTCTTCTTCAGCGACATGATCTCGCCTGCCGCAGGTACGATCTTGGAGTCAATTGGTGTCATGTAAAGAAAGGAGGACAAAGATATGAATTACGGACAATTTATATATATGTTTCCAGAGTGTGCTCTGGTCATAGCATTGATTATTGTATTTGCGTTCGATTTCGCGATGACGAAGAGCGGCGAACTCCGTGGTGAGAAGGCCTATGTGGCACTGGGTCGCCTCACTATGTTCATGCTGATGAGTGTTGGCTTCGCCATTTTCAGTGCGATGCGACAGGAAGATACGATTACGGCCTTTGGCGGTATGTATGTAGCAACTCAGGCTGTGAACGTGATGAAGATGGTGCTCACCTTCGGTACGTTCATTGTGGTGATCATGGCCGATTCGTGGGTAGAGACCCGTCAGCGCATTGCCGGTGAGTTCTATATGCTGATTCTCAGTACCCTGCTGGGTATGTTTGTGATGATGTCATCAGGCAACTTCCTGATGTTCTTCCTCGGTCTCGAGATGGCTTCGGTGCCTCTGGCCTGTATGGTGGCTTTCGACAAAGATCGCAAGAACTCTGCTGAAGGTGCAGCAAAGTATATCCTCGTGGCTACATTCTCAAGTGGTGTGATGCTCTTTGGCATCTCATTCATCTATGCCTCTACGGGTACGCTCTACTTCTATGATATCGCCTCCCATCTTGAAACGGTCGGCGCTCAGTCGTCACCTCTGGCCATCATGGGACTCGTGTTCTTCTTCAGCGGACTTGGCTTCAAGATCTCACTCGTTCCCTTCCACTTCTGGACGGCCGATACCTATCAGGGTGCGCCGACGCCTGTGACGGGTTATCTGAGTGTGATTTCCAAGGGCGCCGCTGCCATCACGCTGTGCACCATCCTGATGAAGGCCTTTGCACCGATGGTCGAGTACTGGAACTATCTGCTCTATATCGTCATCGTGCTTTCTATCACGGTGGCCAACCTGTTTGCTATCCGTCAGAATGAGCTCAAGCGCTTCATGGCGTTCTCGAGTATCTCACAGGCCGGCTATATCATGTTGGCTGTGGTGGGCAACGACCAAATGGGTATAGCTGCATTGACTTACTATGTACTGGTCTACATCGTAGCTAACATGGCTGTCTTTACCGTCATCAATGTGGTGGAGCGGAAGAATGGCGGACGTACTGATATGGCGGCATACAACGGTTTCTATCAGACCAACCCCAAGCTCAGCTTCCTGATGACGCTGGCATTGTTCTCGTTGGCTGGTATTCCACCGTTCGCAGGTATGTTCTCGAAGTTCTTCGTCTTTATGGCCGGCGTTCAGAACGGTCAGCCGATGGCTTACTTCGTAGTGTTTATTGCCCTCGTGAATACGGTGGTGTCACTCTACTACTACTTGCTCATCGTGAAGGCGATGTATATCACGAAGACCGACGAGCCGCTGCCCGCATTCAAGAGCGACGAGGCTACCAAGATCGCGTTAGGCATCTGCACCGTTGGCATCGCCCTCTTCGGTGTCGTTAGCTGTATCTACGAGTGGATTGCTGCCGCAGGTTTTTAATCGCAATAATATGATACTAAACCTTTAGTATCAGATAACAGAGTAAAGCACCTTTAGTAATATACTAGAGGTGCTTTTGTGTAAGGAACTGCGGGGTGTAGCCTTTTTTGGACTTAGATACCTGCTCTGGGGTGCCGACGGAGAGTATCTCACCGCCTCGGCGACCACCTTCAGGACCGATGTCGATGATCCAGTCGGCTTGGCGTATGACATCGAGGTTGTGTTCGATAATGATGACGGTGTTGCCTTTGTCGACCAACTGTTGTAGCACGTCCATCAGAATACGGATGTCCTCGAAATGCAGACCCGTAGTAGGTTCGTCAAGAATGTATAGCGTCTTTCCCGTGTCGCGCTTTGACAGTTCGGTGGCGAGTTTTACACGCTGACTTTCGCCACCTGAGAGTGTAGTGGACGACTGGCCTAGTTTGATGTAACCCAGACCTACATCCTGAATGGTCTTAATCTTGCGGAGAATGTCGGGCACGTTTTCGAAGAACTCCACAGCCTGATTGATGGTCATGTCAAGCACGTCGGCAATGGATTTACCCTTATAGCGCACTTCGAGTGTTTCGCGGTTATACCTCTTGCCGTGACAGACCTCACAAGGCACCTGGATGTCAGGCAGGAAGTTCATCTCGATGGTCTTGTAGCCGTTGCCACCACATTCCTCGCAGCGACCACCCTTCACATTGAACGAGAAACGACCGGGTTTGTAGCCGCGAATCTTGGCCTCAGGGAGATTGACGAAGAGTGAGCGAATGTCCGAGAAGACACCAGTGTATGTGGCGGGATTGGAACGCGGCGTACGGCCGATGGGCGACTGGTCGACGTTGACCACCTTATCGATGTACTCCAAACCTTCGATACTTTCGTAAGGCATGGGGCGCTTTAGACTATGGTAGAAATGTTGGGAGAGAATAGGCTGGAGTGTTTCGTTGATGAGCGTGGATTTGCCTGAGCCACTGACACCAGTAACCAAGATCAGACAGCCGAGGGGGAAAGAGACATCAACGTGCTTGAGGTTATTGCCCGTGCAACCTTTCAAGACAAGACTCTTGCCAGAGCCAGTTCTTCGAGGAAGTGCAAACTCTACATTCTCAACTCTCAACTCTCCGCTCAAATACTTGGCTGTGAGCGTGTCGGTCTTGAGGAGGTCGGCGGGGGTACCTTGGAAGACCACCTCACCACCTTTTCGGCCGGCACGGGGACCGATGTCGATAATCCAGTCGGCACTGCGCATCATGTCTTCATCATGTTCGACGACAATGACCGTGTTGCCAAGGTCACGCAGATCCTTCAACGAATGGATGAGCCTTTGATTGTCACGCTGGTGCAGGCCTATGCTGGGCTCATCGAGGATATAAAGTACGTTGACGAGCTGTGAGCCGATTTGTGTTGCGAGACGGATGCGTTGACTTTCACCGCCTGACAGACTCGCTGACTGACGGTTCAAAGCGAGGTAGTCAAGACCCACTTCGAGCAGGAAGTCGAGGCGAGTACGGATTTCCTTAAGAATTTCGTGGGCAATCTGCTGTTGCTGATGATCGAGGTGCTCCTCGACCTGATCCAGCCATTCACGTAGTTCTGAGAGATCCATTGTAGCAAGCTCAGAGATGTTCTTGTTCCAAATCTTATAGGATAGGGCCTCTTGATTAAGGCGCTGACCATGACATTCGGGACACTCACATTCGGCGAGGAATTGATCGGCCCATTTCTGTCCAGAGGTACTATCATCGTTGTCCATCACGCTGCGCAGATATTTGATGATGCCATCGAAGGCCACGAAGTAGTCGCTGGAGGTGTGGACTAAATCTTTATCAATTCGGACACTCTCGAGTGAGCCATAAAGAATCTCTGTCATGGCTTCGTCAGAGATGTCTTTGATGGGAGTCTTTAGATCATAGTCATGCTTCTTCAACAAGGCATCAATCTGCCAGAAAATCATCTGATTCTTGTATTTTCCGAGAGGCACAATGCCGCCTTCATAAATGGTTAACGAGCGGTCAGGGATAACTTTATTTAGGTCTATCTCATTGATATACCCCAGTCCCTTGCAATGCGGACAGGCTCCTTGAGGTGAGTTGAATGAAAAATTGTTAGGTGCTGGGTCTGAGTAGCTTATGCCCGTAGTTGGACACATGAGACGGCGTGAGAAATGTTTGACAGAACCTGTGTCTTTGTCGAGAATCATAATCAGACCTTCACCTTGTTTCATTGCGATTGCCACCGACTTCTTGAGACGTTCGCTATCTTTGGCTCTTACCTCGAGTTTGTCGATGACCACCTCGATGTTGTGGTTCTTATAACGGTCGACTTTCATGCCTCTGGTCACCTCGACAACGACACCGTCGACACGCATGTTCAGATAGCCCTTACGTCGCATGGCTTCGAAGAGTTCACGGTAGTGACCCTTACGGCTGCGCACCACGGGAGCCAAGATAAAGATTTTCTTGCCTTCATAGTCCTGAAGGATCATCTCCAAAACCTTCTCTTCGGTATATTTCACCATCTCCTCACCTGTGGCGTAACTATAGGCTCGACCAGCACGGGCAAAGAGCAGGCGTAGGTAGTCGTAGATCTCTGTTGTCGTACCTACTGTGGAACGGGGGTTCTTGTTGGTGGTCTTTTGCTCGATGCTGATGACGGGCGAGAGTCCTGTAATCTTGTCGACATCAGGACGCTCCAGACCGCCTAGGAAGTTGCGGGCATAGGCAGAAAAAGTCTCGATATAACGACGTTGTCCTTCGGCAAAGATGGTGTCGAAAGCCAATGATGACTTACCGCTGCCGCTGAGTCCGGTGATGACTGTCAGTGAGTTGCGCGGTATCTCAACATCTATGTTCTTCAGGTTGTGGACACGAGCCCCGTAAACATTGATTTTGTCGTCTTCGCGTTTCATGGTCTATCTGTTCGTCGTAGTACTTTCTGTATAGCCGCGAAGGAGGTTCACATCTTTGCGGATGTTGTATTTTCGACCGTCTGCGCCGCGGGCTTTGCAGAGTAGGAAGTAGGTGCCTTCCCTCACGTTCTTCCCTTTGTAGGTGCCGTCCCATCCTTCAGCAGAAGGATCAGTCCACTCATAGAGCTTTTGTCCCCATCTGTTAAAGATGTACGCATGAAACTCGACGATACTTTGGTATTCCTTGACTTTAAATGTCGGGTTATCTTTGTCACCATTGGGTGAGAAAGCATTGGGGAACACCAGTTTACTCTCGCTGATGGTAATGCTGATAGAGGTGGAATCGGGCTCGTTGGCTTCATCGTTGAGTTTTACTTTCAGGGTGACACGGAAGGTGCCGGATTCTGTGAACGTATATTGAGTGATTTCCTCGTAGCGGACCATCATCTCACTTTCCTCACCTTCACGTTGGAAATGCCATTCGAAAACAGGAGTAAATGATTCCATGTTTCTGGGATTGGCACGGAAGGTGACGTCGAGTGGGGCCTGACCGGCGAAGTTTTCCCAACCTTCTGTTTCTTTTCCCTCATCGCTGATGTAGGTCACTGAAGGTGAGATGCCTGGTTCTGCATCTTGAGCAGATGCCAAAAGAGGCAAAAAAACTGTCAAAGACAGTAGAATTATCTTTCTTATTCTCATTTTCGATTGTATTATCGTGCAAAGATACTAAATAATTCATAATTCATAATTCATAATTCATAATTATTTTGTACTTTTGCATCGTAAATTGCAAAAATTGAGTTTTATGACAAGGTTTTTAAGATATTTTTTGTTGTTTGCGGCTTTTTCCTTCACTCTCGGCATGATGGCTCAGAGTGAGGTGAACCTTCGTGGGCTTCATAAGGTGAAGAAAAAAGAGACTATCTTTGGTATTGCAAAGATGTATGATCTTACGCTTGACGACCTGATGAAGGCGAATCCAGAAATGAATCAGCCTGGCTATGAGTTAAAGAAAGGGGATGTACTCAAGATTCCTTTTTCGTCGAAGATAATTGCGCCGGTGGTCAAGGAATCCTCACCTATTTCTGAACGACCAAAAACTCAGACTGTTGATGTCGACGATGTCCGGCAGCGGGAAATTCGGGTGGGTGTGATGCTTCCCCTACATAATATCAATGGTGACGGCAAACGTATGGTGGAATACTATCGTGGTATTCTGATGGCCTGTGACAGCCTGAAGAAACAGGGCGTCTCTGTTGACGTCCATGCGTGGAATGCTGCGGAGGATGCGGATCTTACTCCGATACTCCAGGATAAGGCGGCTTCGAAATGTGACATCATTTTTGGTCCCTTGTATTCTAAACAGATGCAGCAATTGTCGGACTTCGTATTACAACATAATATCCGACTGGTGATTCCTTTCTCTATCAGTGCGCCCCAACTTCTGACCAATCGCAATATCTTTCAGATCTGGCAGTCTCCGACAAACATCAATGATGCAACCATTGTACATTATCTAGACCGTTTTAAGGACTATCACCCCGTTTTTATCGATTGTAATGATTCGACAAGTAAAAAGGGGATCTTTACTTTCGGGCTGCGTCGACAACTTGAAGGTAGAGGCATTGAATATAGTGTGACCAATCTGAAGTCAGGTGAAGAAAACTTTTCGAAGGCTTTTAGTCGGACGAAAAAGAATATGGTCATCCTGAATTCAGGCCGCTCACCAGAATTGGGCGTTGCCTTTGCGAAGATTAACGGTCTGAAGTTCAATAATCCCACTCTTGAGATAACAATGTTCGGTTATACGGAATGGCTGATGTACACCCGTACCCATTTGGAGAACTTCTATAAATACGACACTTATATTCCCTCGACGTTCTATTATAATGCATTGTCATCTCAGACAGAACGGCTGGAGCAGAAGTATCGTTGGAACTTCCATAGCGACATGCAGCAAGCATTACCGCGCTTTGCACTGACGGGTTTTGACCATGCTTTTTTCTTCCTGAAGGGATTGCATAAGTACGGGAAGACGTTCAATGGCGCTGCCGGTATGTTCGGCTATGCACCTGTTCAGACGCCTTTAGTGTTTGAGCGCATGGGAAATGGAGGACTCCAGAATCACAGTCTGCTTTTTGTGCATTATACGCCAGAGCATAGAATAGAAACCGTCAAGTTCTAAGTGATGCGCAGATATATAATCTTTTTTTTGTTGATGGTGGCTGTCAGAGCCTCTGCGCAGGTTGGAGAATACCGCACGGATCTGGCAGTTGGATTCAATGGTGGCTATTCACTGAGTTCGGTCGCTTTTGTGCCGAAAGTACCACAGGATCAGTTGGGTGGCTTGACAGGTGGTTTCACTGCGAGATATACTTGCGAGAAATACTTTAAGAGCATCTGTGCCTTGGTGGCAGAGGTGAACTACTCACAGATCGGTTGGAAAGAGAGGATCTGGGACATGAACGATGAGCCCGTAGTGAGGCATGATGACCCTTCCCAAACCCTGCGTTACTCACGTAAGATGACCTATATCCAGATTCCTGTATTAGCACGACTGGGATGGGGTCGTGAACGTAGCGGCATGCAGTTCTTCTTTCAGGTAGGTCCACAGTTAGGCCTCTTTATGAGTGACAAGATTGATAGTAATTTTGATATTCATGATCCAGCTTTCGACCCAGCGCCCAAGGATGGCTTTTATAGTTCTTATTACAAATATGGCAACAGTCGTGCCTCACATATTGTGGCTCAGGACACGATGGCTGTAGAAAACAAGATCGACTATGGTATCGCTGTCGGTTTGGGCTTGGAATACAGTAATCGTCATCTGGGCCATTTCCTCGTTGAAGGGCGGTACTATTATGGTCTGGGAAATATCTATGGCAGTACGAAACGTGACTATTTCGCTCGTTCCAATTTCGGAAATATAGTCGTCAAGTTCACGTACTTGTTCGACATCATCAGAACAAAAAACTCTAAAATTAAATAATTATGTTTGAGAATCAACCTAAAGGTTTGTATGCGTTGGCATTGGCCAACACTGGTGAGCGTTTCGGCTACTACACGATGCTCGCTGTTTTCGCATTGTTCCTCCGTGCCAATTACGGACTCGATGCAGGTTGGGCAGGAGAGATCTACAGTGATTTCCTCATGCTCGTGT
>JAEEGJ010004603.1_pt1 | contig 46035 bp, 39 predicted proteins | sample 8958761 | NCBI WGS metagenome assembly JAEEGJ01 (sample SAMN16246546, study PRJNA631951) | gut metagenome | biome: gut microbiome; feature: rumen; material: RS-attached | host: Bos | place: Iran: Karaj | collected 2018-10
AATCGCGATTTCGACTCCGAAAATCGGTCATTTTTAATCAAAATTCGTCGAAAGGCGATTGCCGAAAACCCCAGTAAAATCAAGGGTTTCGGGGCTCATCCTACTTGTTTGCGATTGCTGCTTGTGCTGCTGCGAGTCTAGCGATGGGAACACGGTAAGGTGAGCAGCTTACGTAGTCGAGGCCAATCTTGTGGCAGAACTCAACGGATGTAGGATCGCCGCCGTGCTCACCGCAGATACCGCAGTGAAGGTTAGGTCTCTGAGACTTACCTTTCTCGATAGCGATTTCCATGAGCTGGCCTACACCGCTCTGGTCAAGCTTAGCGAAGGGATCGTTCTCGAAGATCTTAGCCTTGTAGTAAGCTTCAAGGAACTTACCTGCATCGTCACGAGAGAAGCCGTAGGTCATCTGAGTAAGGTCGTTGGTACCGAAGCAGAAGAATTCAGCTTCCTTGGCGATTTCATCGGCAGTAAGAGCTGCACGAGGGATTTCGATCATGGTACCTACTTCGTACTTAAGAGCTACGCCGGAAGCTGCGATTTCAGCCTCAGCGGTCTCGTTAACGGTCTTCTTAACGTATGTGAACTCCTTAACGTCGCCGGTAAGGGGAATCATAATCTCGGGCTCAACCTTCCAGTCAGCGTGTGCCTTCTGAACGTTGATGGCTGCACGGATGATAGCCTTGGTCTGCATAACTGCGATTTCAGGATAAGTTACGGTCAAACGGCATCCTCTGTGACCCATCATAGGGTTGAATTCCTTAAGGTTCTCGATGATAGCCTTAATCTGTTCTACGGTCTTACCCTTAGCCTTAGCAAGCTTCTCGATGTCTTCAGCTGCTGTGGGTACGAACTCGTGAAGCGGGGGATCAAGGAAACGAATGGTAACAGGGTTACCTTCCATAGCGAGGAACAACTTCTCGAAGTCGCCCTGCTGAAGAGGAAGAATCTTCTCAAGTGCTTCTTCACGCTCTTCCTTGGTATCGGAACAGATCATCTCACGGAATGCATCGATACGGTTCTCTTCGAAGAACATGTGCTCTGTACGGCAAAGACCGATACCTTCTGCACCGAGTTCGCGAGCCTTCTGAGCATCACGGGGAGTGTCTGCGTTGGTACGAACTTTAAGCTTGCGGTACTTGTCAGCCCAAGCCATGATACGGCCGAACTCACCTGCGATGGTAGCGTCAACGGTTCTGATAGCGCCATCGTAGATAATACCTGTGGTACCGTCAAAAGAAATCATATCGCCTTCGGTGTAGGTCTTACCGCCGAGGGTGAATGTCTTAGCTTCTTCATTCATGATGATATCGGAGCAACCGGATACACAGCAGGTACCCATACCACGAGCAACAACTGCTGCGTGAGAGGTCATACCGCCGCGAACGGTGAGGATACCCTGAGCGGCCTTCATACCTTCGATATCTTCGGGGCTGGTCTCAAGACGAACAAGAACAACCTTCTCGCCTCTTGCTGCCCAATCCTTGGCATCGTCTGCAGTAAATACGATCTTACCGCAAGCAGCACCGGGAGCTGCGCCAAGAGCCTTACCGATAACCTTAGCTGTAGCAACCGCATCCTTGTCAAACTGAGGATGAAGAAGGGTGTCAAGGTTACGTGGATCGATCATTGCAACTGCTTCTTCTTCGGTTCTCATGCCTTCATCTACAAGGTCGCAAGCAATCTTGAGTGCAGCCTGAGCGGTTCTCTTACCGTTACGTGTCTGAAGCATGTAGAGCTTACCGTGTTCAACGGTGAACTCCATATCCTGCATATCTCTGTAATGGTTCTCTAAGTTCTGGCAAACTTTCTTGAACTGCTCGAAAGCTTCGGGGAACTTCTGCTCCATTTCAGTAATCTTCATAGGTGTACGAACACCTGCAACTACGTCTTCACCCTGTGCATTGGTAAGGAACTCTCCGAAAAGTCCCTTCTCACCTGTAGCAGGGTTACGGGTAAATGCAACACCGGTACCACAGTCATCACCCATGTTACCGAATGCCATGCTCTGTACGTTAACAGCGGTACCCCATGAATAAGGGATATCGTTGTCGCGGCGGTAAACGTTGGCACGGGGATTGTCCCATGAACGGAATACTGCCTTTATAGCTTCTTCAAGCTGAACTTTGGGATCGGTGGGGAAGTCCTCACCAAGCTTAGCCTTGTATTCAGCCTTGAACTGATTAGCGAGTTCTTTAAGATCTTCGGCTGTAAGTTCAACGTCCTGAGTAACGCCCTTACGAGCCTTCATCTGATCGATTAATTCTTCAAAGTACTTCTTGCCGACTTCCATAACAACGTCGGAGAACATCTGAATGAATCTTCTGTAGCAGTCCCATGCCCAGCGAGGATTGCCGGACTTCTCTGCCAATGTATTAACAACGTCTTCATTCAATCCAAGGTTAAGGATTGTGTCCATCATACCGGGCATGGACGCACGTGCGCCGGAACGTACGGATACAAGAAGAGGATTCTCCTTGTCACCGAATTTCTTACCTGTCATTGCTTCAAGTTTAAGCACATACTCATCAATCTGTGCCTGAATTTCGGAATTGATCTTCTTTCCGTCTTCGTAGTACTGGGTACAAGCTTCTGTAGTGATTGTGAATCCCTGGGGTACAGGCATGCCGATGTTGGTCATCTCTGCAAGGTTAGCGCCCTTACCGCCAAGAAGATTACGCATGTCAGCTGAACCTTCCTCAAAAAGGTAAACCCATTTTGTCATATTCTTTTTCTCCCTCTATGAAAATTGCCGATGCGTAGAAAACATCCTGTACATGTGTACAGGATGCTCGCACAGAACATATTATATCATAAGAATGTCCGCCATGCAAGAACATGGCTCTTGACAAAAAAAACGAATCGAATTGTTGCTTTTGTATTAAGTATCGTCAAATGTTCCAAAAATTTGCCAATTCAAAAAATTTCAGACGGTCTTAACCGAGTCTCGAATAATAATTTCTCCGCTTATGACTCTTCTGATTCGGTCGGTGTTCGGGTTCTTAATCTTCTCTTCCATAAGACCCACGGCAGCACGGCTCATTTCGCGCATGTCTACGCTGAAAGTGGTAAGCTTCGGGTCGCAGAAAGTGGCGAAGATATAGTCGTCAAAGCCCACAACGGAGGCATCTTCGGGAATGCGGAGCCCTTTCTTTTGCAGGAATTTCACAAGGTGGTAGGCGGTCTCGTCGCAGTTGCAGACAAAAGAATCCGGCATGTCTTCCGGGAGTTTAAACTCGTCGGTTAAGATGCCTTCGGCGTCGCGGTCGGGGATGAGGTAATCCTCGCGGGTCGCGATTCCATGCTGCATGAGAGCTTTCACGTAGCCTAAATATCTGTCGGTGATGGAGTTAGTCGCGCTCACGGTGCCGACAAAAGCAATCTTGCGGTGACCTTTGTTAATAAGATAAGTGGTAAGCATGTGAGAGCCGTAGACATTGTCGCCGACTACGCAGTCTATGATGTCTTCGGGGGTGTAATTGTCCACAAATACCACGGGAAGGTCGAGGTGAAGGACCTTGTCCATGCAGGACTTGATGATGGGGCCTAAGACTATGGCGCCGTCAACCTTGCCGGAGGTGATTGCGCTGGGCAGATTGCCGCTTGTCTCGGCCTTGTGGCTTAATATCTCGAGGGTACAGTCGTGGCCCCGCTTCATAAATTCGGAGGCGATGCACCCAAAAAGTCTTGAATAAAAGGAATTCTCTGAGAAATATGTCTCGGATACCATGACGCGGATGCTTAAGGATTTGTCGGGGGACTTGGGGGCGTAGTTGTAGCCCAGTTCGTCGGCAATCTTAAGAATCTCGGCGCGAAGGCTGTCGCTGACGCCTTCGTGGCCGCTTATGGCCTTGGATACCGATACGGCACTGATATTCATTTTCTTCGCAATATCGCGCATCGTAACGTTCTTGCTCATGATGGTCGTGCCTCTGTTATGCCTCTCTTCCGGGAGTGGCTGCGATAATTGTCATGTTACCTGTAAGTGTAAGGGGCGCCTGCCCTGCGGTTAAGAGGAAGCTGTCGCCTTTCTTAATGGAGATTCCGTCTGCGGTACCTTCGCCTTCGGTGACAAAGAATGTAGCGAAGGTGTCGCCTGCTTCGAAGGTCTCGGTGCCGGCTACGTTGATACGGAATTCGTCAAAGTACCTGCAGGATGCTATCTTGTGGGTTCCGGGAGCGTCGGGTGTTGATACTGCCTTGCAGTCGTCGCCTTCGACGTTGATGGTGGCCTTGGCCTTCTCGGTGTGGAGCTCGCGTTTCTTACCGTCGCGGATGCGGTCGTAGTCGTAAATTCTGTAAGTAATGTCGGAATTCTGCTGGAGCTCTAAGAGCATCACGCCGCCTTTGATGGAATGCACGGTGCCTGCCTTAATAAAGAGGCAGTCGCCGGGATTGACCTTGACGGTGCGGATGAGCTCGCAGGTACGACCTTCGTCGATGAGCCTGTTGATCTCCTCCCTGGAGTGAGCGTTGTGGCCTGCGATGAGTTCTGAGTCGGGTTCGCAGTCGAGGACGTACCAGCATTCGGTCTTGCCTGAAGCGCCGTTCTCATGATCTCTGGCGTACTCGTCGGTGGGGTGAACCTGTACGGACAAGTTGTCCTTGGCGTCGATTACCTTGAGGAGTAAGGGGAACTCGCCTGTGGGGGCGTCGCCTCCCTTTCTTTGGCAGAAAAGTTCGGGGTGCTCGAGCCAGAGTTCGGAAAGCTTCTTACCCTTGTAATCGCCGGTGATGCAGGTGCAGTCGCCGTGGGGGTGGGCACTTATCTCCCAGCACTCTCCTGTCGTGGATGAGGGGATTGGATAGCCGTATTCTTTTGCCAATTTATCGCCGCCCCAGATGAGGTCTTTAAATACCGGGGCGAAGAAAAGAATGTTATTGTTCATTGTGTTCAGAGTATATCCTTTGGGTCGTTACTGGAGGCCGAGGCTGGTGTCTACAGCGTTGGTAACGGAATTTTTCTTAATGTAGTCTACGACTTCGTCGACCTTGGTGAATGCGAGGCCTACGTAGGAGTCGGCGCAACCGTAGTAAAGGGCGATGCGGCCGGTCTCTGAGTCGTGGATGGTGGCGCAAGGGAAGCATACGTTGGGTACGAATCCGCGCTCTTCATATTCCTCTTCGGGAGTGAGGAGGAAGTTGGTACAACGATACTTAACAATCGAAGGGTTGTCAATGTCTAAGATGGCGCCGCCGATGGAATATACGTAACCGCTGCAGGTTCCGCATACACCGTGGTAGAAAAGGAGCCAGCCTTCGGTGGTCTCGATGGGAGCTGCGCCGCCGCCGATCTTAAGTGATTCCCACCACTCGCTTCCGCGGCTCATAACGTGACGATGATGTCCCCAGTATTCCATGTCAGGGCTTTCGCTTACGAAGATGTCGCCGAAAGGTGTGTGTCCGGAATCGGAAGGTCTGGAAAGCAACATGAACTTGCCGTTTATCTTACGAGGGAACAGCACTGCGTTTCTGTTAAAAGGAATGAAAGGATTCTCGATTCTGGTGAAGGTCTTGAAATCCTGAGTCTTAGCCATTCCGATTGATGCTCCGAAGAAATCGCCGCACCAGATAATATAATATGTATCTTCAACTTTAACAAGTCTGGGATCGTATGCGTAATTGGGCATGAAGGGCTCGCCTTTTTCATTGACGAACTGAACCTTCTCGGGCTCGAACTCCCAATGAATGGCGTCCTTGGATCGTCCTAAATATACATAAGGGATACCGTTGGTCTGCTCGCCTCTGAATACGCCGATGAAGCCGTCTTCGTAAGGAGCTACCGCGCTGTTAAAGATACGTGCCACGCCTTCGATGGGGTTTCTCTTTATAATTGGATTCTCGCTGTATCTCCAGACAGGAGCATTCTTAAGTCCTGCGGGCTTGTCCTGCCAGGGCATGTTCTTAACTGCGGGGCTGTTTAAAATCTTAACTTCACTCATACTGCATAATCCTCTCACATTTTGTTGTATTTGTCTTGTGTTGAATTCTTAATAATAACTTAATTTAAGTTACAGCCGGAATTTGTTAGGTTTTTGTAACTTAACAAATCTCTTCCTATATCACAGTACTATCTTATCGGCGCAATTGCAAGTGTTTTCGGGAAAGTTTGTCAGAATGTGGCAATGAGATTTTGTCGGGATTGTAGAGAATTGACAGGGGATTTGGTTTTTGTTAAGTTACAAAAATTTATTAGTGGAGGGGTGGCGAAATTTGGGCGGTGCGGGCGTTTTACGGTACGCGGTCGGACGGGTTGAGGCACGTGAGGAGGTTCTTTTCCCACCTTATGGTAGTTTTTCTGCGCAAGGTGTGAATAGTTAGGTTTACATAACTTTGTCATTTCACACCTTTTGTTGATTTTGGCTTCTGAGGTGGGAATCTTTGGGCTTCTCCAATGGTCTTAATTCCCACCTTATTATTGATTTTCGTTGTAAGGTGTGAAATCTAGCTTCTGTGCTGTTCTTTCTTTTCCCACCTTGTGCAGAATATTGGGCTTAAGGTGTGAAATGCGGTTGGGGGAATGCTTATTCTTTTCCCACCTTATGCCCGGATTAGGCTCGGAGGTGTGATTTATGTGCAAAAAGAAGTGCTGTGCTTTCCCACCTTATGATAGAAAGCTGCTCCGAGGTGTGATTTACGTAAAAAAAGAAGTTTCCTGCTGTCCCACCTTATCCATAAAAGTAGCTTGGAGGTGGGATTTTCATCGTATACAACGAATTATTCCATCCATATTTGCCCAAAACCATCATGGAATGGTCGCTGCGAGCGCCCCAAAATGCATTTCACCCTTCCAAATAGCCAATTTCACCACATGGTATGGGCGTAGATGGAGCTACGATTACGAGGAACTCATTCCATATGAGCATTATTGGCTCCGTGGTAGGGGAATATTTCTTTTCCGCCCCTGCCATTTCTTTGTTTAATGCAACATGGATGGGGTGGCTGACGAAATGATATACGAAAATGCCCCATCCATATATGTAATTCTGTCAATTTGGTAGGGTTCGCAGACTTTTTGAGGCAAAAGAAGCCCCTTCCTTTAAGGTCAAACAGGCAAAAAGGAAGGGGTATGCGTTATATATATGTGATTATCTAGACTTCTTCCAGGTGAATCAGCGTGGACTTGAAGTCACCCCAGCTGCGGGGGATGGGGAGACCGGCGTACATTAGGGTGTCGGCGCCGTAGGTGCGGCCGGATTCGCAGTCGCGGTAGGTCTTCTGCGGGTCGAGGCCTTGGAGGCAGAGGGTGCGCGACTTGAAGTTCGGGTGGTTGAGCACCTGAACGAAGGTCACGAGAATCTCGCGCTCGTCCTGCGACTTCACCATCCAGGCGTCATATTCTCCGTTGTCGGCCAAAGAAGCCAGCCGATAATAATCACCTTCACGAACGAGGTCATTGTACTTGTGATACTGCGCCACTTGAATCGGTATCTGAGCGCGGTCTTCTACAGAAATCATGGTGATGTCGAGTTCGTAGCCGAAGGTGCCGGCGAGGGCAACGTGGCCGCGGGTCTTGAAAGGTGTGACACGGCCGACTGCGTGGTTGGGGCAATCGGAGACGTGGGCGCCCATGGTGGAAAGCGGATAAATCAGCGCTGTTCCTTCCTGAATGGAGAGGCGCTCGATGGCGTCGGTATCGTCAGAAGTCCAAATCTGCGGGCTGTAATAAAGCATGCCGGGATCGAAGCGAGCGCCGCCGCCGGAACAATTCTCTATCAATAAATCAGGGAACGTGGTGACAAGCTTCTCCTGCAGGCGATAAACTGCAAGCACATATCGGTGATAAAGCTCGCCCTGTCTGTCGGCGGGAAGGCCTGCGCTGTAAAGGTCCGCAAGCTGGCGATTCATATCCCACTTAAGGTATTCGATATTCGCACTCTTAAGAACCGATTCGATGCTGTTCCAGGTATGCTCCCACACTTCGGGGCGGGTTAAGTCAAGCACCAGCTGATTACGCGAAAGTCCGGGCGCGCGGCCGGGTATCTGAATTGCCCAGTCGGGATGCGCTCTGTAAAGGTCCGAATCGGGGCTGACCATCTCGGGCTCCATCCAGATGCCGAACTTAAGGCCGAGCTTATTAACCTCCTCCACGAGGTACTTTAGCCCGCCCGGCAACTTTTCTTCGTTGACCGTCCAGTCGCCGAGAGCCCTATTATCGTCGTAACGATTGCCGAACCAGCCGTCGTCCATAACGAGCATCTCGATGCCAAGCGCCGCCGCGTCTCTTGCTATAGAAAGAAGCTTTTCCGTGTCAAAGTTAAAATAAGTCGCTTCCCAGTTATTTATAAGTATGGGGCGCTTCTTATGTAAGAATTTGCTCCTGATTAAGTGATTTCTGTACAAATTATGGAAGCTTCGCGTCATCGCGCCGAGGCCTTCCGCCGAGTACGTCATCACTGCTTCGGGAGTGGCAAAAGAATCTCCCGCTTCAAGTTTCCACCTGAAATTGTAAGGAGCAATGCCCATCTCTGCATGAATAAAATTAAACTGATCGAGGTCAGCCTGCGCTACAAAGTTACCTGAATATATGAAATTGAAGCCGTAAACTTCGCCTTGCGTCTCCGTCAGGTTCCTGTCGGTAATAGCCATAAAGGGATGTTCCTGGTGACTAGACTCGCCGCGTCTTGAAGAAACTCCCTGAAAGCCGTGGGCAATCTTTCTAAACTCTTTGTGTCGTTCGCGAGCCCACGAGCCGTGAAGAGTAAGCAGATTGTATTCCTTGTTCTCTAAGTTCAATGTGGTTGACATAACTCGAGTGAGATGTATCGGACCTGCACCGTCATTTATAACCCGTGCGCTGCGCGTAATACAATCGGTATCGGCGAAAACTGAGTACGAAAGAACGACTGTGAGCTTGATAATAGGATCTCGAAGAGTCACTTCCAACGTCTCAACCGACTTCTCGTCACCGAAAGTTGCGGGTAATCCCTCGAGCGGATTCTTGCCCTTATGAATCTTATGGCTTACATATTGAAGCTCGGTGGCAGTTGTCCCGTCGGCAAGTTCAATCTCAAGCGCGTGGCTCCTGTAATCGCCTATTCCGCCGGTAGAATACTCAAAAGGAGCAAAATCAAGAAAGCTGTTTTTGTCCTTGGTATTGACTCCCGGAAGGATATCGCCGTCGTAGAGCCTTGACAGATAACGCACGTTATCTATATCATTTCTAATCTTGCGGCCGTAGTAATAATGAATCAGATAGCCGAAGTCATCGTCTATTCCAAATATATAGCTGGTATGAGGAGTGTCTAACTTAAAGATTCTTTCTGCGTCGTTGTAAGTAATCATGTGAGTGTCCTCTTGTTTTGTTATGTAAACCATTATGAACTGCGGTCTAATTTGTTATGTAAACCGCACGCTCATCATAGTTATGTTAACTATATTCCATGTTATGTTAACTAGTCTTCTTTTTACAGATTCCCTTCCGGCTCCCTGTACTCCCTGCCGAACTTCTGCGACAGGTACTCTCCTATCACTCGCGCCGACTCAATATGCGACTTATAGCCCGGGTGGCCGTGAGAGCCGACGGTCACTTCATCGATATTGGGAAGGTCAAGAAATGCTACGTTGTCATCTCCCGTGTCCGCGCGGAACTTGTCCATGGCTTCAAGAATCGCGGGTTTCATCTCGTTACCCAGCATTCCGTACGCCCACAAAATGTGGCTTGTCGGATTCAAGCGACGAAGCAGCAAAAGAAAGTCATACACCGCATCGATGAACTTCTGCAAATCTTCCCTCACAAACGAGCCGTCGGGATTACGGTGATTCTTAAAGGTTCCCATGCTGGGGATTTCAAGCGGCGGCGTGTTAAAAGAAGAATTGTCGTTGGTTCCGAGATTGACGATTATAGCATCGGGTTTCCAAGCCTCATAATCATTGGGTCTGCCGGCTCCCAAGGCTTCATTGACGGGGCCCCAGGATAGCCCGCAAATAGGCTCGTAAATCTTGGGAATCTGATGTCGCACATCGTTATCCCAGCCTGAGTATACGCCCCAACCGCCCTGCGAAATAATGCGTACGTCAGCCTTCATAGCCTTTTCGATGATATTGGCGTAGTGACGGCTCGAGCTCATGTACATTGCAAGCCAGTCAGTGTCTCCGTTGGCGCCGTAAGTGCCTTCGCCGGAAGTTACGCTGTCGCCGATGAACTCGAGTTTAAAATCATTCTCGGGTACCGGAAAGAAGTTGCCGTCGGTGCGAAAGCCCTTAACCAGCACATGGCACAAATCGTCCTCGCTCATGGCCTGAAGCTCCCGGTAGAACTTAACGTTCTTGACAACTCCCGGAGTCATGGAGCGGAAAAGGCAGACCGACTTATCTTCTTTTAACAACATGCGACGGCTCATGAGGGCGCCGTTTATCTCTATTGCAATCCAGGGCTCGTGAAAGCCGTGGTCCACCTCTAAATCTATCCATAGTTCGGAACCGTCACAGTTCACCTCAACGCTGGAATGGTTCCAAAAAAGCGGAAGCGGCGATGCGTCCTGCACCGTGCGGCCGTGAATCTTTTTATTTGCAATTTCCTGAATATCGTATGCTCTAAGCACTTGTAACCTCCCACGCCTTGAGAAAGGGCTTCTTTTACTGACAATTCTGATTATATCAAAAATCGTTTCACTTTCTACAGGGGACTTGCAAAAATCACGATTTTCTGTAAAATAAAAAAGGTTAAACGTTAATTGTATTATTTATAAGAAAGGTTTTTACATGATTGCAGCTAATAATGTAACCTTCAGAGTGGGCAAGAAAGCCCTTTTTGAAGACGTAAATATCAAATTTACCGAGGGAAACTGCTACGGCCTTATCGGTGCCAACGGTGCCGGCAAGTCTACATTCCTTAAGATTCTCTCCGGTGCGCTTGAGACCACTTCCGGTGATATCACCATCACCCCCGGCCAGCGTCTCTCGGTTCTTGAGCAGGACCACTTTAAGTACGATGCTTACCCCGTTATGGATACGGTTATCATGGGTAACAAGCGTCTTTACGACATTATGAAGGAGAAGGACGCAATTTATGCCAAAGAAGACTTCTCCGATGAGGACGGTATCCGCGCTTCCGAGCTTGAAGCTGAGTTTGCAGAGCTTGACGGTTGGGAGGCTGAGTCCAATGCGGCTATGCTTCTTAACGGTCTTGGTATCGAGACAGAGCTTCACTACTCCATGGTCGGCGACCTTGACGGTAACCAGAAGGTGAAGGTACTCCTTGCGAAGGCGCTTTTCGGTAACCCCGACATTCTTCTTCTCGACGAGCCTACCAACCACTTGGACCTCGATGCAATTGCTTGGCTTGAAGAGTTCCTTATTGATTTTGAGAACACGGTTATTGTAGTCAGCCACGACAGATACTTCCTTAACAAGGTCTGCACACACACCGCAGACATCGACTACGGCAAGATTCAGCTCTACGCCGGCAACTATGACTTCTGGTACGAGTCTTCACAGCTTCTCATCAAGCAGATGAAAGAAGCCAATAAAAAGAAAGAAGAAAAGATCAAAGAGTTACAGGAATTCATCTCCCGTTTCTCCGCCAACGCTTCAAAGTCCAAGCAGGCTACATCACGTAAGCGTGCCCTTGAAAAGATTGAGCTTGACGAGATTAAGCCTTCTTCACGTAAATATCCTTACATCGACTTCAGACCCGAGCGTGAAATCGGTAACGAAGTCCTTACTGTTGAGGGTCTTACCAAGGCTATCAACGGTGAAAAGGTTCTTGATAATGTGTCATTTATCTTAGGTCACGACGACAAGGTTGCTTTTGTCGGTTCCAATGAGCTTGCCAAGACTACTCTTTTCAAGATCTTAGCCGGTGAGATGGAGCCCGATGCGGGAACATTTAAGTGGGGCGTAACGACTTCTTTGGCCTACTTCCCCAAGGATCCCGGCGATGAGTTTAACAACGACTACACCATCGTTGACTGGCTTACAGGTTACTCTCCCATCAAGGATGTGACTTATGTGCGCGGTTATCTCGGTCGTATGCTTTTTGCGGGCGAGGACGGTGTTAAGAAGGTTAAGGTTCTCTCCGGTGGTGAGAAGGTGCGCTGCCTTCTTTCCAAGATGATGATTTCCGGTGCGAACTGCCTTATCTTCGATGAGCCTACCAACCACCTTGACATGGAATCCATCACCGCTCTTAACAACGGTATGATTAAGTTCCCGGGCGTTGAGCTGTTCTCCTGTCACGACCACCAGGTTGTGGAGACCACCGCTAACCGCATCATCGAATTTCTTCCTAACGGAACCATCATCGACAAGGTTACCACCTACGACGAATACCTTGCCAATGACGAAATGGCCAGAAAGAGAACCGTCTTTGTGGCTAACCGCGAGGATGACGAAGAATAATAATGAAAAGGGAAGCTTGCGCTTCCCTTTTATTGAATCTGTGAGGTTTTCATGGTAGATTTACACGTTCATTCAACTAAATCAGACGGAACATATACACCGACAGAGCTGGTGGATTATGCTATGGAGAAAGGGTTGTCGGCTTTTGCTCTTACCGATCATGACTGTGTCGACGGGCTTGATGAGGCTATCTCGTATGCGGAGTCGCTTCGCGCTGCCGGTAAGAATGCGCCCGAGGTTATACCGGCGATTGAATTTTCCACTGAGTACGAAGGGCACGATGTTCATATCGTAGGCCTTTATATCGATTACAAGTGTGAAGCGTTCGAAAAGTACCTTAAGCATTTTGTAGATACCAGAGAACTACGTAACAGACAGATGTGTGAGAAATTCACGGCCGACGGAATCCCCATGGATTATGATGAGCTTGTGGCAGAATCTCAACAGTCGGCAGTTATTACCAGAGCACATATAGCACAGTATCTTTTAAAGAAAGGTTACGTGAACAGTACCAAGGAAGCCTTCGACCGCTACATCGGTGATGGTAAGCCTTATCATGTTCCCAGAGAAAAGGTTGATCCTCAGTTGGCCATTAAGCTTGTTCTTGAAGCCGATGGTATTCCTGTATTTGCACATCCTATGTTGTACCCCGGTTCCAAGTCCAAGATTGATGAAATCGTCGGCATGTTAAAAGAAGCCGGCCTCTGCGCCATTGAAGGAATCTACAGCACTTACACTACTGCGGATGAACGCTTTGTGCGTGAGCTTGCTGATAAATATCACTTGTTATTGTCAGGTGGAAGTGATTTCCACGGAGCCAATAAGGTCGGTATTGATTTGGGTGTGGGATACGGCAAATTGTATATTCACGATTCAATCCTTGAGGATATTAAGAAGCTTCGTAAGAATATTCTTTTTACAGATATGGATGGTACTCTCCTGCTTAAGGACAGTACAGTCAGCGCCGATATGAAGGCTGCGCTTGATAGAGCGGTCGCTGCCGGACACAGACTGGTGCTTACCAGCGGTAGACCTTTGCCCAGTATTAGAGAACGCATTATTAAATTAGGATTTAATTACCCCGATACATACATTATCGCTTTCGGCGGTGCTCTTATATATGACCTCGAAGCCGGTAAGGTGATTCATTCTTATAAAGTTCCGCAGGTAGCCATTCGTGGCATCGCAGCGCTTTGTAGGGAAGAAGGTATCTATATTCAAGGATACACCGATGAGGAGATTATCCTGACAGCCGCTACCGAGGAAACCGATTACTACAGGCAGCGAGTCAACATGCCTTATCGCGAGGTTCCGGATCTTGCTGACTATCTGACAGACGGTTCTTCCAAGCTTCAGATAATTCATCTTACCGACCACGAGAAGCTTGAAGCTCTCCGCGCTAAGATTGTGGCTGAGTATGGTGAATATGTGGACACTTTCTTTTCCAGCCCCCGCTATCTTGAGATTCTGCCTAAGGGTGTGAGCAAGGGTGTGGCTGTGAAGTTCATGACTTCGTATCTTTCGGTTCCTGTGTCGCATACTTTTGCCGCGGGCGACGAGGATAACGATATTTCGATGCTTAAGATTGCCGGTCGCGGAGTTGCCATGGCCAATGCTTCCGAGCAAGTAAAAGCCGCCGCAGATATTATCACGGTGAATGACAATAACCACGACGGTCTCATAGAAATTCTTAACAAGTATTTTAATTAAATTATGCTTCAATCACCAGGAATCTTCCGTCCCCGATGTCGAATACTTCGTCTGCGTCGAGGACGGTTTTTTTGTCATAATCGATGCCCTCTTCTTCGAAGTAGTCTATAACTTCCTGCTTGCCGTTTAACACCTGAGCGAAGCACTCCTCCAGGAACTCTGCCGCCTCTTCGTGAGTGGTGGCAACGGGCTTGGGAAAGAGCTTAAGCTGATTGTCGATAAAGCACTGAGTCACTTTCTTATCAAACATTTGTAATCCCCCTTTGATTAAATCCTGATTTACGCGCGGCCCAAAGCTTCCTTGCAACCGAGCTTTTTAATCTCGTGATAAAGTCTTGCGATGGGAAGTCCCACAACGTTGGCGTATTCGCCGTTGATTCCCTTGATATATTTGCCAAAGAAACCCTGGATGGCATAAGCGCCGGCTTTGTCCATGGGCTCACCTGTTGCGATGTAAGCCTCGATTTCCTCGTCTGTTAAATCGTATACGGATACTTCGGTCTTTTCGAAGAAGCGAACCTGTTTCTTTTGCCCTTGGTTAACATAAGTCAGTGTAACACCTGTTATTACATCATGCACATCGCCGGATAGTTCCTTAATCATGCGGAATGCGTCAGCCTTGTCCTTGGGCTTGCCGAGGCGCTCATCCTTGAAGAATACAAGGGTGTCGGCGGAGATGATAAGAGTCTCGCCGGTCTTGTCGATGCGGCCTTCGCGCTCCAGTCTTTCATATACGTCCTCGCCCTTACGTTTCGAAAGCTCCATTACGATTTCCGCGGGAACGGTCTTGGTAGGAGTCTCGTCGGCATCCGAAGTGATAACTTCAAAGGCGATTCCTGCCTGAGTCAAAAGTTCTTTTCTACGGGGCGAACCCGATGCTAATATTACCATTTCTAAACCTCTCTTTATCTGTTACCCAGTAAGTACTGGATGAATTGCTGTGCACATCTGCCGGAGGGACCGCCGTGGGCGATTTCCCACTGATTGGCCTTAAGAAGTAGCTCGTCCTCGGGCATCATAATCTCGTTACGCTTCGCAAGCTCCGTCACAATGTGGTTAAACTCCTTGTGGCTCGGTGACTCAAAGAAAATGGTCACGCCGAAACGATTGTAAAGCGATAACTTCTCCTGCATGGTATCTCTGAAGTGTACCTCATCGTCCGCATTGCCGCGCTCCGAGAATTTCTCGTTGATTAAGTGGCGGCGGTTCGATGTTGCATAGATTAACACATTCTTCGGTTTCTTTTCAAGACCGCCCTCGATGACAGCCTTAAGATACTTGTATTCAATCTCGAAATCTTCGAAACTTAAATCGTCCATATAAAGAATGAACTTGTAATTTCTGTTCTTAATCTGCGCGATTACGTCGTTAAGATCTGCAAACTGGTGCTTGTAAATCTCTATAATGCGAAGGCCTTCCTCGTAGTACATGTTGGCAATCGCCTTGATGCTTGAGCTCTTACCTGTGCCGGCGTCACCAAAAAGAAGGCAGTTATTGCAAGGCTTACCCTTCACAAAAGCAGACGTATTGTCGGTAAGCTTTTTCTTGGCACTTTCGTAGCCTACAAGGTCATCAAGCTTCACATGCGCGATATTGGTAATCGGCACAATCTCAGCGCCCTTGTCCGTATGCTGAACTCTGAACGCCTTGTGCAGACCGAACTTGCCTACACCGTAGTCGCGGTAGAACTCTGTAAGCACACGCTTCATCTCGATGGGAGTCGACGCTTTATTAAATCTGTCGGCGAGCTCAACAATTCTCTTACAGATACGGGTATTGTATACCTTACTCTCGCGCGTAGAGCAGCTGTAATTTAGAGCCAGTTCGAAATCATGTATGCCGAGCGCATTCACCATGTCGGAGAAATCATAGTCGTAGAGTTCCTTGAGGATTACGATGTCGTGAAGCACCGCTTCATTAATGGTACCCTCAATCTCACCTACTACCTCGCAAGCCATGGAGTAGCTGTTCTCGTTGTTAACAAGAAGGTTCGACAGATAGCAGTGCCAGAGATTGCCGTAGAAGCCGTACTGTCCCGCAAGCTCAAGTAATTTATGGAAGCACTCATAAAATAACGTCTGTAATTCAAGTGTATCACGGTCATTCTTCTTGTAATTCTCGATTAAATAAACCATGTCCTTGAGAAGAGCGCCGTCTTCGAAGTCTCTGTATACTATCAGTTCCTGTTCTCTCATGGAAATCTCCTTTTTGGCAAAAGAACTTCTTTCGCAGATATCTAATTCTACATCTTTTAAAACTTGATAGCAAGCGCCACTAAGGGGTATAATCTAATTAAGAAAGGGGGTATAGTTATGTCGAGTCTTTCCAAAAAAATAATAGTAATAGCCGGCGCTCTTCTGCTGATTGCTTTTACCGTATTCTACATAATTCGTACTACCCATAAGGTCGACATTCCTCCGGGAACCGTGGGTGCCACTGCAGGTAATCTTTATAACGACGGATTGTTCTGTGAGGAGGGCGGCAAGGTTTATTTTGCCAACTCTTACGACGATGGCTGTCTGTACGTTATGAACCCCGACCAAACCGAAATGAAGAAGCTCTACAATCTCGAGTCCAAGTTCATAAATGTGGGCGGAAATTTCGTGTTCTTTTACGGCAAGGTCATCTCTCAGAGTCAGGGCCTCGGTTCAGTGGTATCCAAGCCCGGCATGTACATGATTAACAAGAACGGCAAGAATCTTCTGACGCTTACCAAGGACAAGTCTCAGTGCATGCTGCTCGTGGACGATTACATTTATTACCAGCACTACACCCAGAAGGGCGGCGCGGACTTCGAGCGCATCAACCTTCACAAGCGCGAAAGTGAGCCGTGTCTTGATTATTTCATCACTCCCGCGAGTTACTATAACGGCAATATCTACTTTAACGGTCAGTACAGCGACCACCATTTATATACCTACAATGTAGCTACCGGCGCGGTCACCGATGTGTGGGGCGGCGACATCTGGTCCCCCATCTGCACCGGCGATTACGTCTACTACATGGATGTTCAGCACAATTACAGGCTCTGCCGCTACTCGATGTCCGGTAACACCATCGAGATACTCACTAAGGACCGCATCGATTTCTTCAACGTATACGGCAACATTATCTACTACCAGAAGTCATCGACCACCGACCCCGGCCTTCACCGCATGAACATCGACGGCAGCAACAACGAGCTCATCGCTGAGGGCGTATATAACAGCATCAACATCACTTCTTTGTACACGTACTTTAAGGAATTCGGCAACGACGTGACCACTTACTACACTCCCACCGTCGGCCTCGTAGATGTAAGGGAATTCAGCGCTGCCAGAGACGCAGCTATCGAGAACATTAAGAAGAATAAGTAACTATTGTAAAAAGAAGCCGCTCCGCAAGAAGCGACTTCTTTTGTATTGCAATTTTATTTCTGAAGCTTCGCAAGCATTTCGCCTGCTCTTAAGCCCGTTATCGGGTGTCTTACATACGGGTCAACCTCGGCCAGAGGCTTAAGCACGAACTCGCGGTTAGCCATGTCGATATGAGGTATCGTAAGTCTCTCCGTATCTATCACAAGGTCATCGTAATAAATAATATCGAGATCGATGGTGCGCGGACCCCAGTGAATTACACGCTCGCGACCGAGTCTGTGCTCTATCTCGTTAAGCTTCTTAAGAAGGTCATACGGCGGAAGAAGCGTCGAAATCTTCCAAAGTCCGTTGATGAAATCGGGCTGGTCTGTTACTCCATAAGGCTTAGTCTCGATAAGCGTCGATTCAGCCAACAGTTCATTGCCCTCTACCTTGAGGAGCATCTCCTGCGCCGTCTTGATGGTGTCTTCGCTCTCGCCGAGATTGGAGCCAACTGCTATGTAAGCCGTGTGGCGTGCGCGAGTTATGTAAACCGACACATTCTCAAAGTCAAGCGGAATAGGTGCATGAGGCTTGAACACCTCAACATCCACACGATCCAGTAACGAATACTTAAGTAACAGTGCGGCGGCCACTTCCTCGGCAGCGGTCTCTATGAGATTGTAGGCATACTTGGTAAATACTTCATGGGCAACCTCGCACGCTTCGGAATAATTGACAGTCTTCTCCAGATTGTCGGTTATCCCAGCCGGCGTAAGATTAAGGTGAAGCGTGATATCAAGAGTAAACTCCTGACCCTTCGTACGCTCCTCCTCAAGGCAGCCGTGGTAAGCATATACCTTAAGCCCTTTTATGTTGATTCTGTCGCCATAATCAAGCATTCTTTATAGCCTCCATCATGGTGATAAAGCGTTTGTTTTCTTTGACATCGTGCACGCGGACAAAAGAAGCCTTATTAAGCACTCCAAGAGCCGTCGTGGCAAGCGTACCCTCCAGACGCTCATCCGTAGGAAGATCGAGTGTCTTACCGATTACGCTCTTGCGGCTGGTACCGAGGAGCCACGGGCATCCGTAACCGTTCATGACATCCAGATGATTAAGCACATAAAGATTGTCCTCATAAGTCTTGGCAAATCCTATGCCCGGATCGAGGATAATCTTATCCTTGCCGATACCCGCTTCAATTGCGGCATTGTAAATCGTCTGCAAATCCGTCACGAATTCTTCTTTGAAATTCTTGTAATTGTACTCAGCCCTGTTGTGAGTAAGACAGCATACGCACTCGGCATCCGCAATAACCTTAAGCATTGCAGGCCAGTCGCAGATATTCTTAACATCATTGACGATATCCGCTCCGGCTCTGAGCGCCGCAGCCGCAGTCTCGGGCTTGTATGTGTCTATTGATACAGGGATGTTAAATTCTGATTTAATTCTCTCTATTATGGGTGCTGTTCGCTCGATTTCCTCGGGCGCAGTAACCTCGATAAATCCGGGTCTTGTGGACTCTCCTCCCACATCGATAATATCCGCGCCTTCATTAATCATCTTTTCCGCATGCTTAAGCGCCGCATCCAGAGTATTGTGCATGCCTCCGTCGGAAAAAGAATCCGGCGTGACATTCAAAATCCCCATAATATATGTGTGATTACTTAAATCAAACTTCTTATTCCCAATAATCATCGTACCGATCAGTCCTTAATCATATCGAAGAATTGTCTTCTTAAATTCTCGCTGTCCTTAAACTCGCCGCGAGTTGCAATAGTCTGGGTCTTGCTGCCCGGCTTCTTGATGCCGCGCATAGTCATACACATATGCTCAGCCTCGGCTAATACCATGACTCCCTTCGGATGAAGATTATTCATAAGCGCATCCGCAATCTGAGCCGTCATCTGCTCCTGAATCTGAGGGCGCTTCGCATACACCTCCACCAAACGCGCAAGCTTACTTAAGCCCACAACCTCGCCGTCAGGAATATATGCGATATGAATCTTCCCGTAAAAAGGAAGAAGGTGATGCTCGCAGGTGGAATAAAAAGTAATATCCTTCTCAAGCACTATCTCGCTGCCCGTCACCTTAAAACGCTTCTTAAGAATCTCCGCGGGATCCATATCGTAGCCGCCGTAGATTTCCTCATACATCGCAGCTATACGCTTGGGAGTCTCTTGAAGGCCCTCGCGGGTCACATCCTCGCCGATTCCCTCGAGCAATAATTCAATTGCCTTTTCAACTTTACTCTTGTCTATCATCGCTTCGCTCCGTGACAATCTATTTTAAATGATTTTCTGTTATCAACTGTGTCCTTGATACGCTTAAGATGTGACAGCGACCCGAATGCCAGAATCACCGTGTCCTTGTCCTGCGACGCCATCATGAAAGCCATCTCGACAGCTTCCTCAATCGAGTCTACGCTTGTAACCATCGGATTAAACTTCCTCACAACGTCCGCAAGTTCATATGCTGAAAGCGTTCTAGCCGCATTGGGTGTCGCAACCGTGAACACGCACTCCGCCAGGTCGACGGTGTTCCTAATCACGCTCGTAACATCTTTATCACGTAACATTCCCATTATATAAATAATTTTCTTCTTTGTAAAATAAGTTTTAATACATTCCCTAAGCGCAATCGCCGCCGGTTCGTTGTGCGCTCCGTCTATATAGAAAAGCGGCTTGTCGCATATCTTCTCGAACCTTCCCGACTCTCTTGCTTCCGTGAGCCCCTTCCTTACCGCCTTCTCCGCCAAAGAAAGCGCCCCGGCCACCTCCACTGCAACACAAGCATTCACAACCTGAAACTGCCCGCGAAGGTTTATCTCAAGCCCCGACAACTTCTTATAAGCGAAGCTTGTTTTATTTAATCCTAATTTAACTTTGCTCACAGCACTGCTGTCGACCGCAACACACTCAACCCCGGCTTCCGCCGCTTTGGTCCTGATAACCTCCATAGCCTCAGGCACTTGCGGTGCCGTCACTACTACACAGCCGGGCTTGATAACACCTGCTTTCTGCGTGGCAATCTCAGCTACTGTCTCGCCGAGGTAATCTCTGTGATCCATGCCGATAGGAGTTATCACCGCCGCCACTGTATCGGTCACAACATTGGTGGCATCCATAAGTCCGCCCATACCGGCTTCAATAACCGCTATATCGCAGCCTCGCTCCTTGAAGTACACGAAAGCCATAGCCGTCTCAACTTCGAACCTCGTGCACCCAAAGGTATTGGCCCCGGCAACCGTCTCAACCAGCCTAGCGTAATCAGCCTTGGAAATCGCACGACCGTTTACCTTAATAATCTCTCGATCATCAAATACCGCCGGCGACGAATAAAGTCCGCAACGTTTCCCCGAAGCCTTAAGCATCTCGGAAATAAACAGCGCCGTCGAACCCTTACCGTTGGTACCCACTACATGCACTACCTTGAGCCCCGATTCGGGATTACCCAATGCCGCAAGCAGCTTCTTAATTCCTTCAAGTCCCGGATGGATACCTCTTTTATTCAGTTGAGTAAGTGCTTCAAGCGCCTCGTCAAACTTCATGGAAACTCCTTCTTTTGCGTACACTAATATAACAACAAACAACCACTCAAAATGCAAGTAAAATTTACACAAAATCCGCGAAAATTCACACTATAAACTTATCAAATAATCGTCCAATTTTAAGTTGAACAAAGCCATTTTTTGTGATATCATTTCTAAAAATAGGGCTTAAGCCAGTACACAAGGAGGGGCTACATGGACGCTTTAGAATGCATTAAAGGCAGACGTTCTGTCAGAGAGTTTAAAGATACACCCGTTTCCAAGGAAGTTTTGGAATCAGTAATTGATACAGCCCGCTTCGCTCCCAGCTGGAAGAACACTCAGATTTCCAGATATGTGGCGCTTACCGGAGACAGTAAGAAGGCTCTTGCCGACACCGCTTTCGAAGCATGGATCGGTAATGCCAACATCGTTAACAACGCTCCCATGGTAATTGTTCAGACTTTTGTTAAAAATCGTTCCGGTTTTGAACGTGACGGTTCTTTTTCCACTTCCAAGGAAGACCGTTGGCAGAATTACGATTGCGGTATCGCAGCCGAAGCTTTCTGCCTCGCAGCTTATGAGAAGGGTCTTGGTTCCGTAATCATGGGCATCTTCGATGAAGACAAGGTTGCCAAGGTTCTTAACCTATCCGACGATCAGGGCGTAGCAGCCATTATCGCCATCGGTTATCCCGTAGCCGACGCTACCGCACCTAAGAGAAAAGAAGTATCCGATCTTCTTACATATTTAAGTTAATTAAGAGAAGGCTCAGCCTTCTCTTTTTATGGGTTCACCGCACACTGTTGCGCAATCCTTAACTACATAGCAGGCCCGGCCGCCCTAAAAGCCCTCTTTCATTAACGAAATACAGAGATATTCCAATAAGGAGAAGATTTATGAGACATTTGATGAGTCCTTTGGACTTCAGTGTTAAGGAGCTCGACACGCTCTTTAACCTCGCAAGCGACATTGAGAAGCACCCGGACAAGTACGCCCACGTATGTGACGGCAAGAAGCTTGCCACCTGCTTCTACGAGCCCAGCACACGCACCAGGCTCAGTTTCGAAGCCGCCATGCTTAACTTAGGCGGCAGCGTATTAGGCTTTTCCGAAGCCTCCAGCTCTTCCGCCGCCAAGGGCGAGAGCGTTTCCGACACCATCCGCGTTATCTCCTGTTACGCAGATATCTGTGCCATCCGCCATCCCAAGGAAGGCGCTCCCATGGTAGCAGCCTCCAAGTCTTTAATCCCTGTCATCAACGCAGGCGACGGCGGTCACCAGCACCCCACCCAGACTTTAACCGACCTTCTTACCATCCGCTCGCTCCACGGTAACTTAAACGGCTTTACCATCGGCCTCTGCGGTGACCTTAAGTTCGGTCGTACCGTGCACTCTCTCATCAGAGCGCTCCTCAGATACAACAACATCCACTTCGTATTCATCTCACCCGAGGAACTTCGCATCCCCGACTACATCATCGATGAATTAAACGAGCAGAACGCCACCTACGAAGAAGTCATCAAGTTAGACGACGTAATCGGCAAGCTCGACATCCTCTACATGACCAGAGTTCAGCGCGAACGCTTCTTTAACGAAGAAGACTACGTAAGACTCAAAGACTTCTACATCTTAACCAAAGAAAAAATGGACATGGCCAAGAAATCCTGCATCGTCCTCCACCCTCTTCCGAGAGTCAATGAAATCTCCGTCGAGGTAGACGACGACCCCAGAGCCTGCTACTTCAAACAAGCCCAGTACGGCGTATACGTGCGCATGGCTCTCATCATGACATTGTTAGGACTGGAGGGTAAAAAGAATGCTTAATATAGGACAAATCGAAGAAGGCTTCGTGCTCGACCACATCCGCGCCGGCGAAAGCCTCGACATATACTACAAGCTCGGTCTTGATAAGATTGACAACACCGTAGCCATCATCAAGAACGTACGAAGCGACAAGATGGGCAAGAAAGACATTCTCAAGGTAGAATGTGACGTTGAAATGCTCGACCTTGACGTTCTCGGCTTCATCGACCACAACATCACCGTCAATGTAGTTAAAGGCGGCAAGATTGTGGAGAAAAAACGCTTAACGCTTCCCAAAGAAATCGTGAACGTAATCAAGTGCAAGAACCCCCGCTGCATCACTTCCATCGAGCAGGAGCTTCCTCACATCTTTGTGCTCACCGATCCCAAGCACGAAGTCTACAGATGCAAGTACTGCGAAGAGAAAGCAGTTAAGAGAATCTGACGCGACAACCGCGCAACATAAACATAAAAGCGACCCGGTCCGACACCGAGTCGCTTTCTTTGGCCCAAATTCAGTTCCGACGCCGCCCGGCCTACGTAAATAACCACGTAAGATACGGCAAGAACATAATATAATCCCTGTATCCGCGCACCAGGAATACCACATAATATCCCACATACGCCGTCGACACAAGCGCCGTCCAGATAATCCGCTTCTTCTTATCCTCGATGTTCATAAGCACCATCGGAATCAGGAACACGTGCCCGAGCACCATATAATAGCAGATTCGCGAAAGCTCCGGGATATACGTTCCGAAGCAATAGAGCACCAGCGCGAACAGGTTTAGATTAAAGAGCATATACGCTTTTCTGTTGCTCTTAATATACTTAAAGAATATCAGGCACAATACCAGCACCGCGCCGCACTTGGCCATGTTCATGTACGACACCGAACCTGTATCCAGTATCGCGTCGCCCTCATAGAAGGGGTAGAACTTAAACAACAGCCACCTTATAGGCTTCTCGCCAAAGAAAAGCGCCGCCACAGCCGTGGGAATCATCCAAAGGGTCTTCTTATTCCAACGCAGATAATAAGCTATGATGTACGCCGGAATCACTATCAGCGCAGTCTTATGAAACAATGCTGCGAAGCACACCCACAGCGCAAACGTCCAATACCGCTTGTTAAATACATACTTTATGGCATACAGCATAATCGCGAATACGAAATAATAACGCACGTTACTAAAGCTCATAAAGTAGAATCCGTTTGTAAAGAACACAAACAGCGAGTAAAAGAACCAGTCCGAATTGTCGTAAAGTCCCTTTATAAAGAACAGGCACGTAAGAAAAGAAAACAGTGCAAACGTAGTCCTGTAATTATCAAGTCCGAAGAGCTTCTGCATGAGTAGGACCGTATACCTGAAGCCTATCTCGTAAGATACCTTGGTCTTACCGCCCGCAATGGCCAGGAACCCGTTTCTATACTCCCAGTAGTCGTTACCGATACCGATTCTGAGCGCCGAGAGCGCGAACATAATAAAGAAAATCGCGCACACAAGCACACGGTTTAAATACTCCTGCCTCGAAAGCGTTACCGTGGAAGGTCTTCCCATATTCTTTTTACAAAAGGAGGTATTTACGTACCACCCCATAAACAGCACCACCGCTGTTATAAAAAGATATAAAACCATGCCACACCTATTTGCTGTAATACTTCTTTATAAGCTTCTCATCCTCGTCCACAAGCACGAATGCCGCCACATGAGCATTGATGCGACCGAGCTCTTCCAACGTTCTCTCAAGTCTCTTACCATTACGCGCGCCGGCCTTAACAGCCACCACAACGCACTCCGCATCCTTAAGCATTTCAATCTCTCTGGGATCAACTATCGGATTGGCACAAGGTATGGCCGCGGGATTGGCATAAACCTTCACTTCCGAAGCATCTATGCTCTCGTCACCGGGCACAACACACACCCTCGAAAAGCCTCCGAGAATCGCCTTACAATTAGCCTCATACTCATTCATCGAAGCCGCACCGAGCGCAGGCACATGGTATCTCTTCTCAAGCGTAGCGGGCACATAAATCGACGTATCAACCGTCTCCCGCACGAGGAGCACAACTACCGCCGCAAAGAGCCCTACGCAAGCTCCCAGAACAGCCGCAGTCAAAAGCCTGATGTTCGAAACGTCCTTGGCCTCTGTCGCCGCCTTTATAACCGTAATAGAGTTGAATTCCTTCTGAGCCTCTCCGTAAGCCACAACAGCTTCTTCCAACAGCTTATCGCCCTTCAAAGCCTGCTCACGGTCTCTCGACTTATACCTTGTATAGAGATATCTTACGTCTGACTCAACGCCCGCATAAGAAGCCTCCATAATCGCCTCACGCGACACAGCGCCACCGAAGCCCTCTTCAAGATAATCCACGAAGAAATCGGTCTTCACCACCTCGCCCCAGGTGTACTGGTTAAGGTAGGTATAATCTCCGGCAGAATCAAGCGTAAAGTCAATATAATACATAGTCTCGGCCTGATATGTGCGTCCGTTGCCAAAGCAAAGCTTAGACATATAGTACACCGCACCGATCAGCACAAAGCCCGCAAGCGCACTCACCGGAAGAATCCATATCTTCTTAAGCATCTTAAGCCAAAACAATCTGTAATCCACAGGCTCTCTTGCGTAATCACATTCCCACATAAAAGTCCCTCATACAAGAATTAATCTAATTAAGTGTCTCGAAAAGTTCCATCGCACGCTCTACCGTTCTATCCGAATTGTAGTGCTCGTGCTCGCCCCAGCGACCGAGGCCGTAAATACCCTTATCCTTCATGTATCCGAGAAGACGCGCCATAACCTCGGGCTTGTCCACGGTATTAAGGGGGTATGTATATTCGTTCTTATAAGATACGCCGGGAACCGACTCATCCACTCTGTTTAAATTGGTCTCAAGCCAGTAACCCTTGGAATTCGGGCAGAAATTGTGACGCACCAGAATTCTGTGATATGACTTGTTCTTGTCCGGATAGTAAATCCAATGAGCCGCCGTATCAAGGTTCTTATCCACATACTTAATCTCCGTACCGGTATGCTTAAGCTTGGCCACATCGCCCGCTACCCAAGACTCTGCATTCTTAATAACCGAAATCGCCGTCCAGGGAATAGTCGTCACGATACAATCAGCCGCATATTCACTGCCGTCAGCACACTTCACGGTCTTAGCCGCAACATCAAGCTCTGTCACGCTCTTACCGCACAGGCACTTATCTCCCAACGCCTTGCCCATTCGCTCCCACAGCTCGCCGTAGCCGTATTTCTTGGGATAATAGAACTCCGCATGACCCGGCTGCGTGCCATAAGGTTTCTTGTTAAGGCAGCTAAGCAGCGTCTCCTCAAAAGAAACATTCGGAAGCTTATCAAGCCAGTACGTACCAAGCGAATCAAGCTCGCCCCCGAACATCTTGGAATTGTAAGGAAGCATATACTCGGAAGCCACCATATCGCCAAGCTTCCATGTAATCCAGTCCACAAATCTCTCGGGCTTAGGAGTACCCAAATTGCAGCCCGCAAGCGCAATCGACTTAAGATACTTAACCTGCTCCTCCACCGGCATCTGCCAGATATTGGCCTCGAAAGGATGTCCGATTTCGTAAGTACCCATATCGATTCGCGAGTCTCTCTTATACTTGTCCCACTCTTCCTCGGGCATGAATGTAAAAAGAAACTCATTGACCTTAGGCCTTCTCACATCAAGGAAATGTCCGCCCGCAATATCAAGCGGTGCACCGTCCACATCTTCGCTTCGGCACAGGCCACCCGTCACGGATTCTTTTTCCAGCAAAAGAAAACTGTCCTCGGGGCACTTTCTCTTAAGTAAATTGGCAAATGTGAGTCCCGCGGGACCGCCGCCCAGTATCAGATACTTAACCTTCTCCATCAGGCTTTTCCTCTCTTAATCTCGAACATCATGTATTTAAGAAGCTTCTTACCGGTGGCAAAAGCCTTAAAGTGGCTCTCACCCGCGAGTCTCGGAAGCTCTGTGGTCGGAAATTCGATTCTCTTTAATTTAAGCTTGTAGCTGCGGCATACCATCTCTATATCCACCGAAGGGCTCATGTCGGAAATGTCGCAACGCTTGAACGCATCCACCGTCATACCGCGGAATCCGTGAAGTGTATCCCACACGGTATTGCCTTCACGCTTGAATAAAATCTTTGCAAGAAGTCCGAGACCGATTACGAACCATTTGCGGGGCTTAAAGAACTTATCGTCCTCCTCATTGTGAGCGCCCTTCATCATGCGGGAGCCTACCACAAACTGATAGCCCTCTTCGTAGTATTCTCTGAACTTGTATGTGTCTTCAACAGGAATGGTTCCCTTCGGATGGTAGAACACAAACGCGTCGCAGGTGCAGTGGTCGCAACCGTCCTTGCAGGCCTGATTAAGACCCTTAGCGCTCTGAGGATAAACAGCAATTCCCCGCTCCTTAAGGTACTCAACGGTGCCGTCGGTACTGCCGCCGTCTATGCAGAAAATCTCGTCGAATTTGGATCTGTCTATAAGCGGAACATCATGCTTACAGCCTTCAAGTTCATTCCAGGTGATTAAAATCAATGCTACAGTCATATCAAGCTCTCTTTTCTTTCTTAGTAATTGCAAGCTTGATAATGTACACAAGCTCGGTTATAAACATCGAATAATACGTGGCGTGGAAGTACACCTGCATACCCGCCGGCATTACAAGTACAATTGCCGCATACTGAACCAGCAATATCAGTAAGAACACGCCAATCGCGGTATTCTCGCGTTTTTTCTTAAAGTACAACACGGCTTCTTTGACCATGAATATCACAGCCGGAAGCGTAATAACAATCATCATAAGGCTTCGCACGTAGAACTTCTTAAGGAACCCGTCACCGTACCCCTTAATTGTATTTTCAACAAATCCCGCCACGGTCTTCCTGAACGTGTTTTCCTTCCAGATACGCACTCCCGCATCCTCAATGCATTCAGCCTTTCCACTGTCCCAAAGCGGCATAGACATAGCCGGAAGCGAATCAATCTCCTCAACTCCCACCGCCGCCACATAATACGGCCACTCCTTTAAATAAAGCGACTGCATCCACATGGAATACTGAGTCTTTAAATAAATCGTCTTGTTATTAAGCACAAGATCGTAAAATCCCTTAACATAAGCCGCAGCCGCCTCATCCGTGGCATACGACTGATTGATATCCGCGCGGCCCTTGGAAATATTGTATCGACGATACCCTTCCATGCCGTAAAGCCTTACCACATCAAGGGGCACAACATCGTCAATCGCCTTAAGCGACACATCCGCGCCGGGATAATTAATATTATGGTCCTCCGCGTTTAAGATATTCGTAAGAGAAGGGAAAGAATTGATTATAGTGTAATCCTTGCCGTAATACTTCTCATCTCCCGCCTTCTGGGGCCAAAGAATGAGCACGAAAGCCACACACGCAACCAAAGAATACAGCACGGCCTTCTTAAAAGAAAGCTTGTATCCCCAGATTAGCATCGCTATAAATCCGCCGAGTCCGAAGATAATACCTTCGCTACGCATAACACCTATAAAGCCTGCCAGCACAGCAAATGCCACATAAAACAGAGGCTTACGAACCACTCCGTCCACAGCATCCATAACCAGCGTGATACTGAAAAGCATGCATATAATAGCGTAAAGCTCGGTTCTGTAAGGATCCACAATCATTATATAAGTATTGGGAAGTGCAAGAAACAGAAGTGCAAGCCATGCACCTCTGCCTTTAAGCACGGGACTCTTCTTAATCCTATCGAAAAGATATCCTGCGACAAAGCTTATACCGATCCACTGAACCACAGAAATCGTGATGGGGCTTGGGAAAATCATAAGACACGCCGCATAAATTATGCTAAGATACGCCGAATGCCAGTACTCGGGCCACATACGTTTCGCATAAGCATACGTAATGTAGTTATCCTCCGAGCGCATCAGCACGTCCGGATATAAGAACAATCCGAACACAATAAGAAGTATAAGAAACAACACAATACCGCACCTTACGGCACTGCTCTTATTCAAATTTTCAAAAATCGTAAACAAAAGCTTCCAAAGCAGGAAAATCAAAATCGCCGCGAAAATCTTGGCAAGCACATAAAACACGATATGCTCCGCCTTATCGCTGTATGCCGTGCTTCTGGGAATAGCAAGCCTGGTCGCACTCGTATCGTTGAAAATCAGGATACTTCTTTCAAATATGAACGTTAAAAGAAAATGTATGGCGGGCGGTATTAACCTAATCTGCTTTTTTCCCATAACTCTCCTGCTTAAAGCTTATTTTTTGTTCTTTTTATTACGACGGCTGTATACGTAAGCCTTCAAATCTTCAAATGCATCCGAGAACATCACGGACTTCATGCTAGGGTTGCCAAAGAAAAGGCCTCTCTTAAAGAAATCGCTCGCAGCCTGATCTTCAAGCTTGTCCCCTCGATTGACGATAAACTTATCCCTAAGTTCGGAAAGCTCTTCTCTTATGCCGTCTGCGAACTTGGCGGGAGTCTCTTCCATAGCCTTCTTAACCGCTCTGAATCTCGCATCGATACTGTCGCCTAGATTGCCGACCTTCTCGATTGCTTCGTCAATAAACGCATCCTTGTCCGCATCGGCGTAAGCCAGGATAACATCGAGTCGCTTCTTTAAGAGGCGTAACTCTTCCTGAGCCTTCTCCATCTTGATGATAATGGCGCGCAGGTCGAATGCAGCCTTGAAGGAAAGTGTTGCGTCTACGATGAAGTATACGGACACTACCGTGACAATCAGCACGAGTTCTTTGTACGTCATGTGCTCGGAAAGCTCTGTAATCGGGTCCTGAATCACATAGTCTACAAGAAGCGACAAACCGCCCCAGCACACGCTTGTAAACGCGCATATATGACCGTTTAAATTAAGGGGCTTGTCCGAGTAATCCCAGTAACGCACCTTAAAAATTGCCTCCATCGCCGCACCCGTGAAATACTCAAGGATGCTTGCGGATATCATTCCGCCAAAGAAAACCGCCACCGGCCACTTAAGTAACGGCGTACCCACCAGCACAAGCGTCATGGCACCGCAACCGTAAATCGGTATGAAGGGTCCTCTTAAGAACCCGCGGTTTACGAATCTCTTCTGGTGAAGCGACACCCACGTAGACTCGATAATCCAGCCCAAAAAACAATATGTAAAAAAGAAAAACATTAACTGAAGTGGTGAATAAGGTATCATTTCAAATCCTTTTAGCTAAAGCTTAAAACCTCATTCTTGGGCTTCTTGGCAGGTGTTACGCTTACAGCCGTAAGCATGGGACCTTCGCCCTGATAGCCCGCAAAATATTCCTTGCCAAACTTCGCGGTAATATTGATCCACGTATGATCTTCAATCTTTTCGTTGTATTTGCAAGGGAATCCCAGGAACTGAATATCCTCGGCGCAGCAAGTCATAACAGCACGACCGGGCACGATAAGACCCTTGGCAAAATTGCCGGGTACCAATGCACAAGCGGTAAAGCTGATATTCTTGCCGATATATCTGTCCACATTATCAAGCGCATCGAGGTACCAGATACCGTAAGTATCGTCGGTAAGCTCAATGGTATCCCCTGTAACATCGTAAGGAAGCTCTTCCTCAAGAGTCGCGTTAACCTCGCCGTCCTTGTCTTCAAAGACGATTTCCGCGGTCTGATTAAGCGCCTTAACGTTACGCTTAAAGCCGGGAAGCTTATCGTAGATACCGTCGCATCTGTTAAAGATAATAAGCTCCGACTTACGCATCATCTCTGCAAGAAGTGAGCGCATATTTGTGTAGTAAAGTTCAAAAGAAGATGCATCGATAGTGGTAATCTGCTGCTCAAACTTCCAGAAAAGCGGGAGCTTGAAGTTCTTGTAATTCCACATACCGTTGTACTCGATGATAACTCTTGCGGGCTTGTATTTCTTGTCAAGCTCGGTAAGGGCTTCAACGGATATTCCGCTCTCATCTTCTACGTTAACAAGGATTGTGTTCGTAGCAGATAAGACTCTCTCATCATATTCTTCTTCACCTTCCTCGCACACTATTAAAAGCGTGGTGCCCTTGGTGCGAAAGTAAGGCTGTGCCAGCGTGTAATTAATGAACTGGGTCTTTCCGCTGTCCAAAAACCCGTTTATAACAAATACTGATTTCATGATTAATCCTGCAATCTATATTATTTAAGAATCAATTCTTTGATAGCGTCTTCTTTAAGCTCGGAACCGATTACGCAAATCTTACCTGTGTACTCGGGTGCACCGGGGCGAACATTAATCTCGCCGGGAGTGTAGTCAAAGTATACCCACTCAGCGCCTTCCGAAGGAACCATACCCTTCGCACGAAGCACGTAACCGTACTTGTCATCGTCTTCAAGAGCGGTAAGGAATGCTTCAACGGATTCCTTGCTAAATTTCTTGGCTGTCTCCATACCGATGCTTGTGAATACTTCGTCGGCGTGGTGATGATGGTGATGGTCGTGGTCATGGCAGCCGCAGGAGCACTCTTCGCCGTGGTCATGGTCATGATGGTGTTCATGTTCATGCTCATGATCGTGGTCGTGATGATGATGCTCATGTTCATGCTCGTGATCGTGGTCGTGGTGGTGGTGATGTCCGCATCCGCACTCTTCGTCATCATCATCGTCGTCATCGTCATGATGATGGTGGTGGTCGTGACAGCAGCACTCGTCATCGTCGTCATCATCGTGGTGATGGTGATGCTCATGCTCTTCCTTGAACTCTGCCATAAGCTCTTCCTCAAAAGAAGAAACCGACTCAAAAGTCTCAAGAATATACTTACCAGTAAGCTCATCCCAAGGAGTGGTAACAATCTTCGCATCCTTGTTGTGCTCACGAATCATTTCTACTACCTTTTCAAGCTTAGCCTCGTCCATGTTCTGGGTACGGCTTAAAATGATGGTGCCTGCGTGCTCAATCTGGTCGATAAAGAACTCACCGAAGTTCTTCATGTAAATCTTGCACTTCGATGCATCTACAACAGCTACGGAAGAACCGGGCTTAACGCCTGCGCTCTCGCTTGCTTCGATAACTGCTCTCTGAACGTCGGAAAGCTTGCCTACGCCTGAGGGCTCGATAAGGATTCTTTCGGGAGCGTACTTTTCAATAACTTCTGCAAGAGAAGTTCTGAAGTCACCTACGAGTGAACAGCAGATACATCCCTGGTTCATCTCCTTGATTTCAATACCCGCGTCCTTGAGAAATCCGCCGTCTACGCCGATTTCGCCGAACTCGTTCTCAATCAATACTACCTTAGTACCCTTAAGGGCCTCGGCCAAAAGCTTCTTGATAAGAGTGGTCTTACCTGCTCCCAAGAAGCCGGAAATAACATCAATCTGTGTCATAATACTATTAAACCTCCTATATGTATAACTTATGTAAACTTTTTATGTAAAGCAGTACAAAATTGCATGCGCTGTTTTCTTTTACCGCTCAAGGCTGTCCAAAGCCTTTAAAATATCTGGAAGCTCTATGACAACCGTCTCCGAATTGTCGCTTCCGCCCGCCACAAGTCCTAAGAACTTGCCTTCTGTCGTATATACCCCCGCACCGCTCATACCGGGAAAAGAATCACAGTAGAGGTACAAAAGATACTGGTCGAACTCGGGCACGTAGTAGTCCTTCTCCTTGAAGGTGCCTTTCGTAACGTTAGCCGCAACATCTACCGCCGAGCCTACCACATAGACCGTATCGTCCGTAACAAGCGCGTCATACGCAGCCTCATCGCACACTACAGTCTCGAGAGAATCGGCAAAGGCCGCATCCATATCGCTTCTCTTAATAGTAAGAAGCGTAATGTCGGACTTCTCGTCGCAATATGCAACATCTGCGAAGCCCGCATGGCCGTCGGCGAATCTGATGATACCCTGCTCGTAACCGTTAAGCAGGTGTGTAACCGATGCAAGCACAAGTCCTTTATCGTCATTTCTCACAATAACTCCGCTTGCATGCGATGAACCGACCGTTATCATAACCGTCGGCTTCTGGAGTACATTGATTAATTCTTCTTCGCTAAACGCAGATTTTGTGCCACAAGCAGAAAATACGCTCAGGCACAAAAGCATAATCACGCAAATCTTAATAAATTTTAATACCCTCATACCTTTATTAAACATAAGTGAGTAAGACGATAAGCCGGGTTATGTCGTGGATGATCATCTTTCTAGGAACGTCGTTACCGACGAGCTCAAGCGACCTACCGGAAAACAGATCGGGCCAATCTATGGTTTTCCTGCCAAAAGGCATTCTTGGTCTTGCTTCGGATGGGGTTTACATGGCTACTTGTGTTACCACAAGCACGGTAGTCTCTTACACTGCCTTTCCACCCTTACCTCTTGCGGAATCCCGCAAAAGGCGGTTTATTTCTGTTGCACTGGCCTGGGAGTCACCTCCACCGGACGTTATCCGGCATCCTGCCCTATGAAGCCCGGACTTTCCTCACCTGCTTAAAAAGCAGCCGCGATCACCTGTCCTACTCACTAAATGTTACACGTTAAAATAGCTTCCGCCGATGAATTCCCTACAAATAGAGTTGTTGGGAACGACCTTAGGATCAAGTGCTACGAAATACTCAAGGAACTTAAGAAGTCTCTTGGCTTCGTAATACTCGGGCTCTTCGGGTCCGATATCAAAGAGCAGCGGCTCGGCGTAAGTCTTAAATGCCGCAAGCTCATACAATAATATGGAGTTAAACATCGTATCCGCATATTCCTGGAAGGGGAAGATGTTCTCTTCCTCACCGCGACGTACGCTCGGCCACATCTTGATGGTGTTCTGGGCGCTGGTGCCACGGGTTCTTGCATCACGCACCATACGGCGGAGAAGTCTGCCGTCGGTGGTAGGAATACGGTTGTGTTCATCAATGTTAATGCTTGTAAGCGCACTGATATAGATGCGATACTTGCTTTCGTCGGGAAGACTGTAAGACATCTTGGGGTTAAGTCCGTGGATACCCTCGATTACGAGAACATCATCGGGGCCAAGCTGCTTAAAGTTACCCTTGTACTCTCTGCGACCGGTCTTAAAGTTAAAGGTGGGAAGTTCCACACGCTCGCCTCTTAAGAGAGCGGTCATATCTTTATTAAACTGCTCAACATCGATTGCTTCAATGCACTCGAAGTTGTAGTTGCCGTCTTTGTCCTTGGGAGTCTGCTCACGATTTACAAAGTAATCGTCCACTCCGATGGGATGGGGCTTAAGTCCGTAAGTACGAAGCTCAACCGAAAGTCTGTGTGAGAAAGTGGTCTTACCCGAAGAAGAGGGACCCGCAATCATAACAAACTTAACGCCGCCGCGCTTTACGATATCTGCCGCAATCTCACCTATCTTACGCTCCTGCAAAGCTTCCTGCACGAGAATCAAATCGTTAATCTCGCCTTTGCAGATAGCATCATTTAACTGACCTACAGTTGCGATACCAAGAGTCTCACTCCAGCGGGAAGTCTCGTTAATGGTCTTAAAGAGCGTAGGCCTGTCATCGAAAGGCGCAACCTCTGTAGGCGCATTGGTCTCAGGGATAGTAAGCATAAATCCCTTATCGTAAGGAATAAGGTCAAACCACTTCACATAGCCCGTCGAAGGAACCATGTATCCGTAGTAATAATCATAATAATCATCAAGACGATATACGTTGACAGAGGAACTTCTTCTGTACTTAAAGAGGCTTACCTTGTCTTCGAAATTGTACTTGGTAAAGAGCGCAATCGCTTCGTCTCTGGAGATTGACTTCTTCATGTAAGGAATGTTTTCCTGTACCAGCTCAAGCATTCTTTCTTTGATTGCTTTAATCTTGTCGGAAGTAAGCACCATGCTTCCCTGGGGGCTGCAGTAGTAACCGTTGCCGATTACAAACTCAACCTTCACACGCGCGTTACAGTCCTTGCCGAACACGTCGTAAGCTGCCTTCACCATCAGCATGATGGCACTGCGTGCATAAGTCTTGTGACCTATAGAATCGTCAAGAGTGATGAATTCAACGTTCGAATCGCCCTTAACTGTCTTAAATAACTCTTTAATCTTTCCGTTATCCTTCACGAGTGCGATGGTGTTGCGATACTCGTGCTGATATTTCTTGGCTACCTCTTCAAAAGGTGTTCCTTCCGGAACTTCGCAAGTCTGACCGTTAATGTTAAGTACTGCCATGGGTATTCCTCCTAGGTTACTCCGTCATTAAAAGTGCTTTCTTAAGTAATTCCGTCTTATGTAATAATTCGCCCCTCTTCTCCTCGGGCATGCCCTTAAGATACGTCTCGTTGTTCTTGATGCCTTTTTTCAGGTACTCGCGATATAACGGGTCCTTACTCTGCAAAAGAAACTCTGAGAACTCATCGTAAAAAGCATATTCTTCCTCGGTATGGGAAGGGCTCTTGCCGGGGCGAACATCCATTACGAAATAATACTTGCCCGCGTCGCGTAAAAAGCACTCTTTCAGGATATTATAGCCATTACTCCTTAACCATTTTCTAACAAGAAAGAGCTCCGACTGAGGCTGCAACACCAGCTGTGACATTGATTTTAAGACATCAGTCGCCTCCGATAATATCTTGACCGTAAGTGCTCCGCCCATACCCGCAATGATTACGGTGTCGGGCGCATCTTCCGGCGTAACTTTATGTAAACCATCTGATAATCTGGTCTCAATAGCTTCCGACAATCCAACCGCAGCAATATTGTCCGCAGCGGCCTGCAAAGGGCCTTTGTTAATGTCGCAGGCTATCACATGCTTCGCTATACCTTCCTGCACCAAGGCTATAGACACAAAACCGTGGTCACAGCCCACATCGCAGGCGGTATTGCAAGGATTAACGGTGTTCTTCACCGTTTCCATTCTTAAAGATAATTTCATCAGTCGAGGTAATCCTTAAGCTTTCTGGAGCGGCTGGGATGACGAAGCTTTCTTAATGCCTTGGCTTCGATCTGTCTGATACGCTCACGGGTTACGTTAAATTCCTTACCTACTTCTTCAAGGGTACGAGCTCTTCCGTCATCAAGACCGAAACGGAGTCTAAGCACCTTCTGCTCTCTGTCTGTAAGAGTTCCGAGTACTTCAACGAGCTGCTCCTTAAGAAGGGTAAATGCAGCGGCATCGGCGGGAACCGGTACCTGATCGTCGGGGATGAAATCGCCAAGATGTGAGTCTTCCTCTTCACCGATAGGTGTTTCAAGAGAAACGGGCTCCTGAGAAATCTTAAGGATTTCTCTTACGCGGTCAACGGACATGTCCATTTCCTCAGCGATTTCTTCAGGGGTAGGTTCACGACCTAACTCCTGTAACAACTGTCTTGAAACTCTGATGAGTTTGTTGATGGTTTCAACCATATGTACAGGGATTCTGATGGTACGGGCCTGGTCCGCGATAGCACGGGTAATGGCCTGACGAATCCACCATGTTGCGTATGTGGAGAACTTATAGCCCTTGCGGTAATCGAACTTCTCAACCGCCTTAATAAGACCTAAGTTACCTTCCTGAATAAGGTCAAGGAACAACATTCCTCTGCCTACATATCTCTTTGCAATGGATACAACAAGACGAAGGTTAGCCTCTGCAAGACGCTTCTTGGCATCTTCGTCGCCCTTCTCCATCTTCTTGGCAAGTTCAATTTCTTCCTCAGCGCTAAGAAGCGGAACCTTACCGATTTCCTTAAGGTACATGCGGACGGGGTCCTCAATGCTTACACCTTCGGGAACGGATAAGTCGATGTTCTCAACGTCGACGTCTTCAAGAAGTTCATCATCGGGGATGAAATCATCGTCAACTTCTTCTTCCTCGGGAAGCTGCATAATATCTACGCCTGCTGCCTCGAGTGCATCCATAACCTTATCATACTGCTCTTCTTCAAGATTAAGGTCCGCAAAGAAATCGGTAATCTCGCGGTACTCAATCATGTTTTTCTTTTTGCGGCAGTGAGCGAGGAATTCTTTAATCCTCTCTTCAAATTTCGCTACCATATTCTCGTCCATGGGTTAACTTCCTTTCTAGTTATCCAGATGAAACTCGATTTTACGAAGTTTCTCGAGGGCTTTCTTGTTCTCAATGTCTTTCATCATGTCTTCCATTGTCTGGCCCGGCCTTGCCGCCGCTTGATCCACACTGTTCTTCTTGACATTGTACACAAGATCTTTGAGTGCCTTTTCTCGGGAACTCTTATCGGTTACTTCTGTAAGATTCGAATTAAAAATCTTGGCTACCGTCGCCTGCTCTTCTTCGTCCTCAAACATGCTTACTATCGCTGCGGGATTCATCACTCCGCCGTCTAAGTCCGCAAAAAGCTTGGTGGCAACCGCCTTGTACAAATCATCGGTGAAATCGTCGGGAGTAATGTACTCCTTCACAATCTTGTAAACGTCCGGCTCATCGGATAACCATGTCAAAAGAAGGCATTGCACTCTCTTGATATTGGCATCGGGCTCGGGCTTGTGTATGCCTGACTTAGGTCGCTCGATGGGCTTAAACTCACCGCCGTTTTTGGCCGCAAGTGAAGCCACGAGTTTTTTGAGGCTGTCCACACCGATGTTGTATTTATCGCAAACCGCGCTTAAATAATTGTCCCGCTCGATTTCGTCGGGGAAATTCATAAGCTTGGCACCGATTTCCTTGGTAAATTTGGTACGCTCGTCCGGGTCCTTAAGATTGTAGCCCGATTCAAGCTGCCTTATTTCGAAAAAGAAACTGTTCTCGGCTTCCTTAATACGCTCTTCAAAAGCCTCCGCACCGAGATTCTTAATAAACTCGTCGGGGTCCTTGTAAGGCTTCATATTGATAACCTTACCGGTCATACCCACATCACGAAGGATGCCTATGGCACGAAGTGCCGCCGCAGTTCCCGCGCCGTCCGAATCGTATGCAAGATACACCGAATCCGTATAGCGCTTAAGTATATTCGCCTGTCCCGAAGTGAACGCTGTACCGAGCGATGCAACTGCTTCCGTGAAGCCCGCCTGGTGCATGGCGATTACGTCCATGTAGCCCTCACACAAGATAAAATGATTCTTGCGGGAAGTACGCGCAAAGTTAAGTCCGTAAAGATTACGGCTCTTGTCGAACACAGGCGTCTCGGGAGAGTTTAAGTACTTGGGCTTCGCATCCGACATAACTCGTCCGCCGAACCCTATTACCCTATGATTGATGTCCTGAATCGGGTACATGACTCTGTTCCAGAACTTATCCTGCATTCCGTATTTTTCGTCAAAAGAAGCAAGCCCGGCCTCTCTGATGATGTCATCATCAAAGCCCTTCGACTCAAGGTATTTAACTAAGTCATTGCTCGTAACGTTGGAGAATCCGAGACCGAACTTATTAAGCGTCTCGTCTGTGAGCCCTCGCCCCGTCAAGTACCGATAACCCGCTTCACCCTGCTTGTGCCGCAATTGATAATAGAAGTAGGCCGCAGCTTCTCTATTGGCCTCTAAAAGCCGCACACGACGTGCTTCCTTGGCCCGCTGCTCCTGCGTATATTCAATCTCCGGAAGCTTGATGCCCGCGCGATCCGCAAGGTACTTAACCGCTTCCTGAAAAGTGAAATTCTCATAATTCATTACAAAGGAAATAACATTTCCTCCCGCTCCGCAACCGAAGCAGTAATACATCTGTTTATGTGGAGAGACAGAAAAAGAAGGCGACTTCTCAGAGTGAAACGGGCACAGACCAAAGTATGAAGACCCTTTCTTCTGGATCTTCACACAGCTTCCTACCACGTCCACTATGTCGTTGCGAAGTCTGACTTCTTCAATCAGTTCCTCGGGATACCTCATTGCCCCTCCGTATATTAACCGGCTCTCGCCGCACTTGTAAGCTAAACTCTCTACCAGCGCCAGGTCTTGGGAATAAATATCTCTTCATAGACCGCAATCGCATATCTGTCGGTCATGGCGCCTACGTAGTCACATACAATCTGTTCCTTGGGATCGCCCTTATCGTAAAGAGCCTTTAAATCCGCAGGAAGCAGATGGAAATTAGTCATATAGTAATTGTACAAAGTCTCCGTAAGAGCTTCGGCTTTACCTTCCTCACTCTTGGCCTCCGGGTTCTTGTACACGCGTTCAAACATGAACTCGCGAATAGCTTTCATGGCCTTCTCAACAGGCTCGCTCATCAGAATATCGTTCTTGTTCTGACTGTTCATTACGATATCGTGGATAAAGCAATCGAGACGCTCACCGGTGGTGTAACCGATAACATCACCGATCTCAGCCGGAACATCGCCTTCCTTAAGAATGCCGGCGCGGATGGCATCATCCATATCGTGATGAATATAAGCTATCTTATCGGCGAATCTTACAATCTTACCCTCAAGCGTAGCAGGCATTCCCGCAGTCTGATGATTCCTGATGCCGTCACGCACTTCATACGTTAAGTTAAGACCCTGACCGCCCTTTTCAAGCACTTCGACGGTTCTCACACTCTGCGCCGCATGGTCGAATCCGAAAGGACACACTCTGTTAAGAGCTCTCTCCCCCGCATGCCCGAAAGGCGTATGACCGAGGTCGTGACCAAGCGCAATCGCCTCCACAAGATCCTCGTTAAGCTTTAGCGCCTTAGCCATCGTACGAGCCGTCTGAGACACTTCAAGCGTATGAGTAAGTCTGGTCCTGTAATGATCACCTTCCGGCGAAAGAAAGACCTGTGTCTTATCCTTAAGACGCCTAAACGCCTTGGAATGTATGATACGGTCACGGTCGCGCTGGAAACAAGGGCGAATGTCGCAAGGCTCTTCGTCGCGCTCACGACCCTTAGACTTGCTGCTCCTCGTCGCATACTTGCTTAAGTATTCGTCTTCCATCTTTTCAAGACTCTTACGTATCAACATTACCGCCCACCTCCGTGGCATCTAAAATGTCTCTGTTAGTAATATTCTGTGCTTAAATCAAATTTCCTTTTTTATTTTTCCGACTTTTTAAAAAATTTCTATAATTTACGTCCGTCGTCTTACCAGCCTACAACTCCGAGAGTCGCATCGTTCTGAACATATACGGGAATAATGTAGTCATATCCCGCATCAGCCGACGCAAGAACCGCTATAAGCTTGTATCCTTCGGGAATCGGGTCCACAATTCCGTAGTTGATGGGGTCGCCCTCCACAGGGTTCACCGCACCGTTTTCGGCCTTGTAAGAGCCCTTGAAATATGTATCGGGATGCTCGTTTAACAGCGCAATCGAAGTCATATCTCCGTTCTCGTATCCGTCCTTGTACTCGCCGAACGTCACACGTCTGTATGCCGCAAGTGAAGTGTACGAATACATGTCGCACTCATAGCTTGCACCGAAGCCGTTTGGAAGGTCATTCTTCCACTCGCCCTCAAATGCCATATAAGAAGAAACATCCGCCTTGATGAAAATCATGCCGTATCCGTCTCTCACACCGTTCTTGTACTCGCCGAAGTAGAAGTAATATCCGGTGCCCTCGGTTCCGTCCTCGCGGGTAAATCTGTCGCCGTAAGGATAAAGTCCGCAGCCTACACCCGTGAATCCTTCCTTAAAGCCTTCGGGCGCATAAGTATATGCATCCGCGGCAAAAGAAAATGCAAGCGTATCAGCCTTCTCCGAACCGTCTATCATAAGCATCTTCTCCCAGTTTTCGGCAATCATACCGAAGAGTGGAGTGTCTTCTTTAACTCTTTCTTTGAGCGGGGTGCCCTTAACGGACTCATAATAAGGGCTGAATGCCGCGTAAACCTCGCTTAAGAGTTCCACCTTGATTCCGTAAAGTGCTTCTGCCTCTGCGATGCCTGTCTTAACCGCCTCAGCATCGTTCATTACAGACGCATATCTGTTCAAAACTTCGTAAGCCTTGTCGTACTCATCCGCAGTCTTGAGGCTCTCGATGATACCGAGCACCTGCTCATTTACCTGCGCCTTATAAGTCTCCGCATTATCGGAAAAAGCAAGTGCCTTGTCAAAGCTGTCGCAGGCTTCGGTGTAGTTTTCCGCGGTTACCGCCTCGCCCCACTCATAATAAGCATTGGCAAGCGCAGGCTTTAACTCGGAAGGGTTGTTAAGCATTTCGTAGCCCTTCTCAAGTATCTCCGCGTCTTCCCGCCCGTTAAAAATTTCGGGAGACATAAGGAAGAAATCCGTCCACGCGGGAACGTTCTCATCCGCTATCACAAGCTCGCCCTTACGCTCTTTGTAGCCTTCAAGGCCGGTGATGACTTTCTTTAAGTCTTCGCCTTCCTCACCGTTAGAAGCCGCCATGTCGGCGCTGATTAAGTTCTTGGCCGCAAAAGGATTGAGAACGTCGGTAATAACCGCCTTCTCGTAGTACTTGCAGGCATCTTCGTACTTTTCAACCGCGTAGGCTTCGTTACCTTTCTTAATCAATCGCTTAACACGATTGACCGGCAGAAAATAAATCATCACGCCTACAATAATCATAAGAACAAGCGCAATCAGAATGATGTTGTTCCATCTGTCGCTGACCACGATTTCTCTGTTATATGCCAAAGGTGTTTTTTCTTTCTTTTGCCTGGGCTTCTTGGTCTTCTTAGGCTTCGCGGGCTTCTCTTCCTCGACCGGTGCAGGTGTTTCCTCTACCGTCTCTGTGACGGGTTCGGTCACCTCTTCCGCAACCGCTTCTGCCTCGGCCTCGACCGCTTTATTTTCCTCCATAACCTCTTCGGTTATATCGTTACCATTCACGTCTGTCATTGAAAATGACCCCCTATTATAAGAATTTCACGGCAATCGGTACCACAACTACCGTAAGAATGCCGGTTACGACAATCGCAAGCGAACTCATGGCGCCCTGAATCTCGCCCAGTTCCATGGCCTTGGATGTGCCCACCGCGTGGGAAGCCGTTCCCATCGCAAGTCCCTGAGCCACAGGCTCCTTAATCTTAAATATCTTAAGAATCGTGGGACCTAACACCGCACCGGTCATGCCCGCAACCGTAACACCCACGATAGTAACCGCAGGGATACCGCCGAGCTTCTCGGTAAGAGCCATAGCAATAGCCGTAGTAACGCTCTTAGACATAACGGAATAAGAAAGAATCTTGCTCATCTTAACCGCCGTCGCAATCACCACCATCACAAGCGCATGTCCGATGCATCCGCAAATAATGGAAATCACGATAGCCACAATGTTTTCTTTTAACTCCTGCACGCGTCTGTAGAGCGGAATCGCGAGGCAGATTGTCACCGGTGTAAGCCAGTAAGTCACAACGCCCGCACTACTATTGTACACTTCGTAGTCAATCTTGGTCACCATAAGAAAAAGAATGATCACCACCGACGACCACAAAAGCGGATTAAACAGCGGATTATTTATCTTAAACTTAACCTTGATAAGCTGGAAGAACATGTACACGACAAAAGAAAGCGTAATTCCGAAGAAAGAACTTGAAACGATGAAATCAAACATCTTTCTTGCCCCCTTTCTTTCGCATCCTTATGATAAGCTGCGCCACGGCTCCCGTCACCGCAATGGTAACAACCGTCGACACAAAGCACATAAGCACCAGCCACAAAACATTGCCCTTAATGGCGTCAAAGCTGGTCATAAGCCCAACCGTCGGCGCCACGAAGAAAAACGGCATAATCTGTAAAAAGAAATCTGCCACATTCTCCACATGTTCAAGCTTCACAACCTTCGTCCAAAGAAGCAGGAACATAATCACGAGGCCGTAGACGCTAGCCGGCACCGGAAGGGGGATGAAGTATCCGAGGGCTTCCGACACGAGGCTTACCGCAAGTATAATTGTCAGTTGATAAAGATATTTCATAAGTTGTCTCCGCCACTGTGTCCTGAAAGAACAAACGGCGGCATAAGGACACCTTAGCCGCCGGAATGAATAGTGCAGGAAATGGGACTTGAACCCACATGAATTTTACTTCACACGGACCTGAACCGTGCGCGTCTGCCATTCCGCCATTCCTGCATGCAAATGTTATTTTACTGTCTGATTGGTCCAATGTCAACCAAAACGCGCCCCCGAATTATTAAAATTCTATGTCCTGATTAACGCAAAATCAGGCTTCCTATATGCCCCAAAAATAATTGTTCAAAAAAACAAAAAAATTTTAAAATTTCTTATTGACATACCCCACTTCTGATGATATTATCTTTCTTGCGTGTTGAACAACTAAACAACATAAGCGGTTCGCGGAAGTGTCGGAACTGGCAGACGAGCAAGACTAAGGATCTTGTGATTATTGCAATCGTGTGGGTTCAAGTCCCATCTTCCGCATTGGGTTAGAGGCTCAGAAAGCTTGATTTTTCAAGATTTCTGAGCTTTCTTTTTTCGGAAAATGGATCAGTTTCAGGGGTTCCCTAGGGGTTCCCTCGGGCTCTTCGTACTGCGAATCCAGTAATTCTCTGACATTGTCGAGATAATCCTTCTGCGCGAAGCTGTAAAACATCAGGTTGGTCTGTATGGAATGACCAAGCATTGCTGCCCTGTCCGCGACAGATACTCCCATGGGAAGCAGTACGTTTGAATTAAGGGACATTCTGAGGGCATGGTTATTGGTAACCTTGAAGCCTTTGGAGAGGCATATCCTGCGAAGGAACGTCTCGTAGGCATCGGTCTTGATCCATTCGCCATCCTCATGACAAAAGATATACTCCGAATCAATATGGAGCTCTTTCTGAAGATCTTTGATCTCAGCAAGCAGCTCCGCTATCTTCTTCGTAAGAGGAAATTCTCTTCCGTCCTGTGATATTCCCTTTTCGTTTTTGGTGCATGTGTCGTAGTAGTAAACTTTCTTACCGGCATCTTTTTTTGTGAGCTGCTGGGCGTGGATGTGGATCGACTTCTCACGGATGTCTTCCCATCTGATCGCACACAGTTCACCTGCCCTGACACCTGTTTCGATGGCAAAAAGCATTGCATAGCCGTTGATGTAATACCTTCCGTATTTCTTCAGAGTCATTCGATGTCTGACTTCCTTTTTCAAGGTATCGATCTCTCCGGGGGAAAGGATCTTTTCTTCCGGCTTTGGCTTCCTGGTGTCACAGGACTTCATATAAGGCTTGTTTTTCATAAGGACCACTGGATTTATCGAAATGATCCTATGGGTGAATGCATAGCCAAATACGAGGTTTAAAACACCTTTGTAGCCAAAGAAGGCTTTCTGCTTTGGATGTTCTCTGTTTACCCAATCCTGGGTATATTTCTTTAAATCGATATCCGAGATACCACGGATGTCCCGTTTCATCAGATCCCTCGATATAAAACGGGTGAACTCTGCCTGCAAGTGTGTAATTGTATGCTGGTTTGGGTTCTCTGTGATCTCTTTCTCGTATAATGCGGCTTTAAATACCGATTCCAGAGAATAATCCGTAAGGCCGTTTGTGTAATAGGAAAAAAGCTTCTGGATCAGCCCGTCATAGGTTGTGGCTTTGATCTTCTTACCATCCGGCATCTTGGTGATGTAGTAATCCTTAGGATTACCGGGCGAGGCTTCGTGATGACTGATGGATCTTGGTACGCCTTCAGCAGTAACGTGATTCATCATAACGAATCGCTCACGTATTGCCTTTTCTTTCTGAGATATCATTTCAAGTTCATCTCTGACACCGTCCGCATCAATGATACCCGATTTCTCCTGTACCTTCAAGTATTCACGCTGGGTTTCAAGGCTTCCGAGGAGGCGCACGGCCTCCTCGGGTGTAAGGACTTTTTCGTCCTGATTTACTATATTTACTTCTTTCTTCAATAGGGGCTCCTTTCAAAAATGGCCCGTCAAGGCACGAATAATCTGCCCTGAAGGCAATAAAAAAGCCCATGCAACCTGGAATTAGGCACATAGGCACGTGATTGTGAGTTGATATGTATTTTTTCTTTTTATAAAAAACAGGGATTAAGTCAGAACATCCCGCCTACCCGCCTTAGCGATACGGGAACGGGCAGCCTTTCAAGGGGTGAAGGGCATAGACGCCTTTGTAACCACGTGCCATCTTGCCGTCTGTCGGCACGTTCTTGACGTAGGCGATGTTATACTTTTTGGAGAGTTCTTTTACTTCCTTAGAAAAAGAAGTTTCGGATCGGATTTTGGCAAGGTTGTCTTCGCACCAGAGCTTATAGGCATCATAAAAATCCTTAGTGGTACACATAGCCTCTGGGGCATAGGCGATATAGCCTTCGGACTCGAGGAAATCAAGAATGCTGTCCTCGTCCCTGCGAAGCTCGTCCTGATTTCTTTTCGTGCGGTCGCTGATGGTGAAGTTGAAACCGTTAGCCGCAAGGCGTATAAGGCCTTCCAGACACCAAAGGGCTATACCTTCGCTTTCTTTCGCAAGCTTTTCGGAGAGGTTACGGTCATCCAGCCGCTCTTCCGGCTTATCCTTTACCCTGATAACGATCTGCCTGCGGTAAAAACCGTCCGACTTGTCATAGAGGGAACTTAATGCACCGTTGCCAAAGGCCATGATGCGAACATACAGATACCCTTGATAGCTCTGCTGGCCTTTGCGCTCCAGATCCATTTTGTCTTCCATGGTCACGATGGATTTTAAGACTCCGGTATCGGGAAGGGCCTCCATCCGCATGTCGTCATCGACCATAAGGAGCTTCCCCTCCTGATCTGCCGGGCAGAACCTGTCGGATGAAAGTTTCTTAAGGGAGCAGACATTCATGTTGTCGCTAAGGAGGTTTCTGCACACGAACCCCACACGGGATTTTCCTTCTCCGCCGCTTCCGATCAGCATGAACATTACCTGGGCTTTGGTGGTGGGGATGAACATATAGCCCATGAATTCCTGAAGAGTTGCGATGTCCTCCGGGTAAAGAAGTTCATCTACAAAGTTTAGCCAGGCATCCGGCTTTGGTGCATACGGGTTATAGTTCACCCGAAGCCTGTTGGAACAGAATTCTTTCTCCGACACAAAGCCGCCGCTAAGAAAGTATGTACCGTTCATAAAATGTACTCTGTCGGTGTGCTTGGGCAGGTCATCACAGAGGGCTTCGTACCTGAGCATTTCAATCAGGCGATTGGCCCTGAGAACAAGGCCTGACTTCACGTAAGGCTTCAGATCATCGATGATCTCCTTGGCAAGTTTTTCGTTGTTTACAAGCCCGTCAATGTCGTAGAAGTGCCCACCAACGGATTTGATGGGATGCTTAACCATGAACCAGTGGCAGAACTCCACTTCATCGACCTTGTGGTTTTTCGGATCGAACCAGTTTGGCTCATCATCTGCATTTACTGAAGCTGCCCCCAAAAGAGCAGCTGCCTTAAGCAATTCCATATAAACTTGAGGATCTAAATTCTGTAATTCTTCGTTCAATTTCAATTACCTTCCTTCCATAATCTGTAACAACAAAAGCCCTGTCGGAGACATCACCATAGAGGAGTAAATCCAGGAGA
>JAEEGJ010004606.1_pt1 | contig 46027 bp, 40 predicted proteins | sample 8958761 | NCBI WGS metagenome assembly JAEEGJ01 (sample SAMN16246546, study PRJNA631951) | gut metagenome | biome: gut microbiome; feature: rumen; material: RS-attached | host: Bos | place: Iran: Karaj | collected 2018-10
TTGTTTTTTCGTAAGCATTCGTGTAATTCTCTGACCTAAAGGTGCAGAGTGTGGCGTTGCAATCGTAGTCTTTAATTATAAAATTGTCGCTGGCCCTCTACACCAAAAACATGTAACCTTATAACCCTAGGTGGCGCAAAGGGCGATGTACAGAGGGATTGCGCTGCACGGAACAGGGGACTGGTACCTGTTCCTCAAGAGCTTGATGAGAGGCTGATTGGTTGTCTGCCAGACGGCGCAGCTCCTTTAACCCAAATCAGTCTAATGACCGATTTGGGTTTAATGTCTCAAGAACAATTTGGTTGCGATGCCAGTTCTCCCAGAAGTGTAGCACCACATATCCTTTGCCCATATACTCTTTCAGTTCATGATAGTTACCCAATGTGTCCACAAGCAGCACGTTCTCATAATGCTTTCCAGGAAGACGTTTCTCCAAACCGACCATGTATTCTTTGACAGGAGCCATCAGCAGATGGTTGGCGTAACGGAATTTGTTGCTTACAAAGGGCTTCTGCTTCCGTCTTTTACAAGAAAAAGACGTTTTGTGGCCCAAGGAATAGATGCTAATGACAAACTGGGCTACTAAAAAAACTGCTCAGCTAAGGTAACTGAGCAGGGTCGATTTCTTTATAGGCAACACGCAATCGTCGCCAAGTATAAACGGCATGGAGTTTGCCGTCCTTGCCTTGAATGATGCTGGGGTAGGAGTACTGGCTGATGGGCGAGTCCTCGAGTGTGAGGGCATGATGCCAGTGTGTGCCGTCCTCGCTGATAGCCAGCGAGAGGGGAGTGCGCACACCCTTCTTCGTGCCCGGCAGGGTGGCGAAGTCGTTGTAGATGAGCACATGACGGCCATCCTTCAGGGTGACGGCATCGGTTCCACTCTGGTTGTTAGGCACATCGAGCAGGGTGACATCCGTCCAGCTGTCCCCATTGTCGCTGCTGAACGAGGTTCCTATGCGTCCGTTGCGGGTGCGCATCAGCACTTGCAGTCTGCCGTCTTTCAGCTTCAGGATGCTGGGCTGGATGCAGTCGATAGGGTGACGGCCGTCAGCGGCGGCGGTGCCGCCGGCATCGGGTGCTTCGATATCTTCCTTCTTGCCCGACGGAGAAGTGTCGGGCACTGCGGCTTTCTCTGACCTCTTGTCAGAGTGTGGCGTTGCAATCATATCCTCGGTGCGCATGGCGAGGGTAGCTTTCACTGGTCCTACGTATTTCCATTCTTTTTTGGCAATGTCATAAATCTCCATGTGGAACTTCCAACCGTTGTCCTCGGTACTGGAGGGACAGAGCAGACGGCCGTCGATGATTTCGGGCTTGTTCTTGATGGGTCCGAGAAAGCCCTTGGGCAGGGGTTCCTTGTCACTCCAGGTCTTGCCACCATCTTTTGATTTGCAGAGCCAGCCCGTCCAGTCGGAGACCTTTAGACCTATCTTGAAGAAGAGCCACAACTCGCCGTTGGGCATCTCTGTGATGACAGGATTCCAGCAAGCCTTTCTCTTTTGGCTGGCTGAAGCCTTGCCTCGACATACTGGACCTTCTGAGGCGGGAGTGCTCTCTGCGGTGATGCCAGCTATCTGGGCATGAGGACTGCCGACTTCGAAGACACCGTCGGCAGCCAGAATGGGCTTACTCCATTCGTTGCTGCCTTTCTCCTTGATACTCACCCAGATGCAGACATCTGGGTTGCGCTCATGCTTGCCGCCGAAGTAGGTGGCCACGAGGTCGCCCTTCTTTGTCTCGACAATGCTGGCCGAGTGGCACTGCGGGAAGGTGGCCTGCTCGTAGAGGAACTCGTCTTTCACGATGGCAGGCGAGTCGGTGGGAATATCCACACTGAAGTGGTAACTGCCAGACCCCAGTATTTCTACTTTTCCATTGGGCAAGCAGACATCGGCCGTAGTATTACAGGGGATGCGCACATCCCACTCCACATGCTGTAATGTCTTTTTCCACTTACTTTCTATGGTGCCGTAGGGGGAGATGTAGCTGGCATTGGCCCAGAAACAGTCAGGAATACTGAAGTCGGGCTTCAAGATGAAGTGCTTATAGCCTACGGGGGAGGATTCCGACGGAGAAGCACCGGACAAGTCGGCTTGGCGGATGCCGCCCAGGTATTGGTAGCACCACGTGACGAGGTCACCCAACAGCATGACATGGTTGCCGCTATTCATCTTGGGTGAGGCTGTATTGCCGTTCCATAGTTCCCAGATGGTGGTAGCCCCGTTCTCTGCCATATAGCCCCATGAGGGATAGCTCTTCTGGGTGGCTATCATGTAGGCGATGTCGCTGAAGCCATTGTCCGACAGGGCCCGTAATAGCCATGAAATACCGATTACACCGCATGGTACGTGGGCATTGTTCTTCAGGATGATGTTCTCCACCACATTCTTCGTCACCTCTTGGCGGTATTCATCCGGTACGATGCCAAAGGACAAGGGCAGGAGATTGGCAGTGGCGGTATTGTTGCCATAGAATATGGAGTCGGGATACAGCACGTGTCCTGGCCGTAGCGAGGTACCCTTCTTCACGGTGAGGAAGTGGCGGTTGAAGTCCTGGACCATCTGTTCACAGATAGGCTTCCAGTAGTCAGGCTCGCATCCCCATGAGCACAGCAGTTGCAGCACACGGATGAAGTAAGCGGTAGAAATCAGACTGCCGTCCGTCTTCCGGGTCGGATCCTGCGAATGGATCATCTCCAGACTTTCAGGCGGTACACACCAGTCACCATAGGTATCTTTCGTGATGATGCCGTCCTGCATATATTCTTCCATCAAGTGCTGGAGCCACCGCTTGATATGAGGATAGCTCTTGTCGATGGCCTCGCGGTTGCCATATTGACTGTAGAGCATGTTGCAACCGAATGGCAGTGCTGCGGGCCAGGTCACATCGTCGTTGTAGTAGTTCCAGAAAGCCGGAGCCACGTCGCTGAAGACTCCATCCTCTCGCTGTGATTCGCAAATGTCACGCATCCACTTGGTGTAGAGACGCTCGTTGTTGAACATATAGCTCTCCCCTAAGCTTCCCATGGTCCGGTCACCCAGCCAGGGCTGCCGCTCGTTGCGTTGTGGGCAGTCGACGGGCATCCCTTTATAGTTGGCATAGATGCCCCACCAGGCATTGTGCATGACCTTGTTCAGCATGGTATCCGAACATTCGAAATGCCCCAGTTGTTGCATATCGTCACTGACGGTATAGGCATGAACTTCTTTCGCGGGTCCTGTGATCTGCGCATAGCGGAAACCATGATAGCTGAAGATAGCATGCCACTCTTGAGAGTTGACAGTTGAGGGGTGAGAGTTGACAGTTGGGCCGCAGATATAGATATCCTCTGACTGGGCATCGCGCAGATTATCCAGATAGAGTGTACCGTCGGGGTTCAGCTTCTCGGCATATTTCACGCGGATGGTGTCGCCCTCACGACCAGTCGGGACGAAAGCTATCCAGCCTGCTATGTTCTGATGGAAATCGTAGATAGTACCCTTAACAGCAGTCGATTTAGCATGAACCACATCAGGCTCTGGCGTGAGCGGCGACATAACCATGCCTGGAGCCATCTGAGCCCGCAGCGTACCCAAGGGTATCTCAGAACGCTCGGCATTCAGCCACGCTTTGTCATCATAGCCAGCCACATCCCATCCAGTTAATTGTTTGCGGGCATCAAACACCTCACCATCGTATTCGTTGTTGCTACGGATAGGTCCGTTGGCAGTAATCTTCCATTTCTCATCGGTAGCTATCCGCTTGGTAGTACCATCAGTAAACTCGATGAGGAGGTTGATGCGACACTTGGGGTAGCCAAAGGTCACAGCCTTGTAGTGCTTGTTCTGACGCATGGGGAACAAACGGCCATTGCCTAATATCAGGCCTATGGCATTTTTCTTCTTCAAGGCATTGGTCACATCGTAGGTGTTATAGAGCACCGTCCTGCGGTAATCGGTGGGCATGGGTACCAGTACCTCGCGATTGAACACCACTCCATTGACATGTAGCTCGTGCAGCCCTATGCCTGCCACATAAGCAATGGCACGCCTGACGGGCTTCTCCAGTTCGAACTCTTTCCTTACATAGCGAGCAGCCAGGCGCGAGTGCAGGCCACGCTCCTCGCCAGGCATCAACTTGTCCAGGCCAATCCAGCGACCTGTCCAATGGCTCTCCTTCAGCAGCCCGATGCCAAAGCATTCTTCCGCGCTCCACTCACTTTCACCGACTGTAGTCCATACCTTGACTTTCCAGGTACACTGCATGGCACTCTTCAGGGGTTTTCCTTTGTAGTGCACCCATAATTGCTGGTCGCTCTCCACCTTGCCGGAGTTCCATACCTCCCCCTGATCGGTAGATACAATGATCTGATAGGCAGTCTGGCGCACATCCTGCTTGTCAGAGAGGATAATCCACGAGAAGCGGGGCTCGGCCGTGTTGATGCCCAACGGCTTCTCCAGGTTTTCTACACGGAGCCACGACAGGCTTACGTCTGGCTTGCTGTCTTTTTTCTTGGCTATGCCCAGCATGGGTAACAGGGCCAGCAATGTGATGAGTAGTCTATTCATTGAGGTCGCGTTCTTTTGCCTTGTATCCGTCTGCCGACAGCTCGGTCTGGTCTTTCTTCAGGTATTCTTTCGTGTTGTCTATGGCAATGAGCACACCGTCCTCCACGCGTGCTGACTGGGGATGGTAGCGGAAGGTGAGCAGCTTCGAGTCGAACTCGCCTAAGTACTTCAACTTACCTGTGGCAGCCGTCATCCACCACACATTTTTCTTGGTTCCGCTGATCTTCGTCAGGTCAACCCTCATCGTATTACCGTTGTAGTTGTACACTAAGAGATAGTCGTTGCCACGGGTGGCAATCAGGCGGTTGTACTTTTCGCCGTTATTGTGGATAATGCTCTGGTCGGCCACACGCTCAAAATAGGGGAACGACAGGATAAGTCGTTTCAGGTATTGCATCTGCAGGAATCCCGGATCGTGCAGGGCCTGATACCAGGTCTTCACATCACCGGCATCGCCATAGCTGGTAGGATAGCCAGGCTTCAGCATCTGCATGATGGCATTGTGGCCGTAGGTGTGTCCGCAGCTGCCTGCAAACACGCTCCAATAGGCATAGCGACGCACGTCGTAGTCCTGCCAGCGCGCCTCGTTAGGGTCGTGCAATCCCACGGGGATGTCCTCATACGAAGGCTCTGCATCTAAGACGGGCTTGATGGGGCTGTACTTCCATGTGGAGTCGACATACATCCAGTTGTCCTCCTCCGTGTTGTCGGGGATGGGGTAGTCGGCATTGCCCATGCGCTGGCCATAGCGGCGATGTCCGCTCTGGAAAGTGTGAAAGTCCATCCACTTGGCCTTGCTCCACCATTTGGCCGAGGTATAGCGGCCACGGGGGTGATAGGTCATCAGGTGGTTCTTGTCTATCGACTTGATGGTGTTGGCAAGGGCCTCCCATACCTCTGGACGGATGTCGCCCTGGATGTCGCCGCCCATAAACCAGATGATGTTGGGCTTGCTTTTATAGCGGTTGGCGAGGAAGGTGCCGTACTTCCGTGCATCCTCGACGGAGAGCTTGCCGTCCTTCACCAGTCCGCCCCAGATGCACACCATGCCGATATAGATGCCCTTGTCGGCAGCCTGGTCGATGATGTAGTCCATGTGGTCCCAGTAGCCGTAGACACCCTTGCGGCTGATGTCCTTGAAGTTCCACCCGTCTGGGTTCGACATCTGCCCGTAGATGTTATAGGCGGGCACACCGTCGATGGTCTGCACCTGCACCACGTTATAGCCGGCTTTGGCACAGCTCTGCAGATACCACTCTGCCTCAGCTCTGTCCAGACGCTCAGGTAGCAGCCACCCTGTGTCACCGAGCCAGAAGAAAGGCTGTCCGTTTTCAAACTGCAGATAACGCTGGTTATCCGATACACGAAGCTTGCCGTTGTCCCACGGCTTGCCTGCTTGTGCTGACACTGTCAGCAGTGCGAGGCTCAGTATCATCAGTAGCTTTTTCATAAGTCTAACGTTAGCTATATAATAAAAAGACTGATGACACCCTAAAATGTCATCAGCCTTTATATAAGGTGTAGCGTTCGCTTATAACTGATATTCCAGCATCACCATCGAGTAGGGAGCCAGGTCCATGTCAAATTTTTTCTGAGCCTTACCCGTCTCCTTCTTGGGAACGATGGGCTGTGCCTCGTAGTTGTTCTCACTGTCGGCAGCTCCGGCAATCACAGTCTTAGTGACTGTTTTCTTCAAGGGGAAGCGGCTGAGGTTGATGTCCACCTCTTTCTCTTCGCCAGTGGCATTCACCAGCTTGACATAGAGCTTGCGGCTCTTGGTGTTCAGCACTACCGACTGGCCGTAGTGGACATCCTCCTGAGGCTGTTCTATGCCTTTCTGGTCTCCCTCGAAGCGCACACAGTCACCATAATAGTACTGACCCGATGACTGCCCGAACAGCTGCTGTACATAGTAGCTACAGGTGAGATAAGTGCGCTCATTGTCAAAATAAATCATATCAGGATTCCAGTTGGTGGCATCCTTCTTGGCAAAGAGCGGGGCATAGGAGGTCATGCATACCACATCGGCATTGCGCTCCACATGCAATAGGTAGAGTCCTTCTGCCAGTGCGTCTATCAGCTTTTTGTCCTTCGAGGCATACTCGCCCAAGTAGACTTTGGTCTTGCGGTCGCGAGGGTATTGGTCATACTGGCGGCTCTTCAGGAAGTAGTCGTTCTTTTCGTAGTAGTGCTCGTCAATGATGGACATACCCAGCTCGTCAGCTAATTTCCAACCTGCCTCGTAGTCGGGGTTTCCAGGATGTGAGCCAGGGCCGGCAGTACCCACGATGATGATTTCGGGGTGGGCCTTGCGCACCTTTTCATACATATAGCGGAAACGCTCAGCAAACTCAGGGGTAATCTTCTCCTCGTTGCCGATGCCTAAGTATTTGAGTCCGAAGGGCTTGGGGTGGCCCTGCTCAGCACGCTTCTTGGCCCATTTCGAGGTGGCGGGGTCTCCATTGGCCCATTCGATGAGGTCCAGGGCATCCTGTACCCACTCGTCCATCTCCGACATCGGACAGACATCCTGAGCCTGATGCGGCCACATCTCCCAACCGCCATTCGTGCCCTGACACGACACACCACATGGCAGAATGGGCAGAGGCTCCATGTTCAGGTCTTCACAGAACTGGAAATACTCATAGTATCCTAATCCCATCGACTGGTGGTAACCCCACGTATTCTTCAACTGCCGGCGGGTCTCCTTCGGACCAATGGTGGTCTTCCAGCGGTAGGTATTCCAGAAACCGTCACCACCGCCATGCACCACACATCCGCCAGGGAAGCGCAGGAACTTAGGCTGCAGGTCGGCCAGTGCCTGGGCCAGATCCTTGCGTAGTCCGTGACCCTTATAGGTGTCCTGTGGCATCAGCGACACCATGTCGACATCGATTACACCCGTATTGAGCACCAACACCTGAAGGACGGCATTGGTACAGTCCTCTGAGGGCGTGAGCACTGCCTCATATTTCTTCCAGTCCTTGCTGTCTGCCTGAATGGTGGCTTCTGCCAACAGTTTTAGGTCCTTACCCCATCCCTGAGGGATGCCCAACACTACGCGTATCTGCTTGGCAGCACCCTGGTTGCGGAAGAAAGCCGAGAAGTCGTACTTCTGACCGGCCTTTACCGAGATGCCCTTGAAGCCCTCGTTCTCCAGGCCATAGCCTTTCCAGCCTTTGTAGTCATAGAATTCCTTTACGCGCTCCACATGCAGACGCATGTAGGTGGGGTTGTTGGGATGGATGCCCTGGTCCTTGCGAACCTCCAGCATACCCAGTGAGTGACCGGGACGGGCCTGCTTCCATGCCGTACCTGCTCCCCAGCCGTCACGTTCTACGGGACTGTACTCAAACGAACCGTTTTGTATGAGCTCGGCATACAGACCACCGTCTGCAGAACTGCTGATGTCCTCAAAGAAGATGCCGATGAGCTCGTCACTGATAGCCTTGCCGCCTTTTGGGGCGTTCATAGGTTTTTGGGCCTGAATACCCATGGTTGCTGCCACGAAGAGGGCAGCACAAGAGATAATTTTCTTCATATTGGTTTAGTCTATTGATGGATTTCCACTGCAAAGATACAAAAAAGGATGCAACCATACAAGTATCGTGTATTAAAATGCTACAATTTAGTAATTATTTGCAACACAGTCCAAAACATCCCCCACGCGTATGCGTGTTTCAACTTATTTAAATACTTAGCTCTCTTTATTTGCCTCTCACCTCCTAAACTCCACCATAATGGCACTTAACTGTTAAGAAAACAAAAATTCTACTATATATATAAGGTGTAACCAAAACTTTTCCCTACTTTTGCAGCCCGAAATCATAAAAAGCAATATCATTATGCAAAAGAATCTGGTGATTGTTGAGTCGCCTGCTAAGGCAAAGACGATAGAGAAATTTCTTGGCAAGGACTATAAAGTGATGTCAAGTTATGGACATATTCGCGACTTGAAGAAGAGGGAGATGAGCATCGATACCAAGACGCTCATTCCCGAATATGAGATTCCGACGGAGAAAGAGAAGCTGGTCAAGGAACTCCGTACACAGGCCGAGAAAGCCGAGAAGGTATGGCTCGCTTCCGATGAGGACCGTGAGGGAGAGGCTATCTCCTGGCATCTGTGCGAGGTGCTGGGACTGGATGAGGCGAAAACCAGCCGCATCGTCTTTCACGAGATTACCAAGCCGGCCATTCTGGCAGCCATCGAGCATCCGCGCCATCTGGATATGAATCTGGTCAATGCCCAGCAGGCCCGTCGCGTGTTAGACCGTCTGGTAGGCTTCAAGCTGTCACCCGTGCTGTGGCGAAAAGTCAAGCCGGCCCTGTCTGCTGGTCGCGTGCAGAGTGTGGCTGTCCGACTGATAGTAGAGCGTGAGCGCGAAATCCAGAACTTCAAGAGCGAGCCCTACTATAGTGTGAACGGCATCTTTGCCATCACCAATCCCGATGGCTCACAGGTGGAGGTGAAAGCCACCCTGGCACAGCGTCTGAAGACACATCGCGAGGTGGAGCAGTTCCTGGAACAGTGCAAGGAGGCTTCTTTCCATGTCGACTCCATCAGCAAGAAGCCTGTCAAACGCTCACCGGCACCGCCCTTTACCACCTCTACCCTCCAGCAGGAGGCAGCCCGCAAACTCGGATTCACCGTGTCGCAGACCATGATGGTGGCACAGCATCTCTATGAACACGGACAGATTACCTATATGCGTACCGACTCCGTCAACCTCTCCAGCTTGTGCATCCAGGCCTCGAAGGATGAGATACATGGACTCTATGGCGAGAACTATAGCAAGGTACGCCAGTATCATACCTCCTCCAAGGGAGCGCAGGAGGCCCACGAGGCCATCCGTCCAACCTACATGGACCGCCCCGAGATAGAGGGCACACAGCAGGAGCGCAAGCTCTACGAGCTCATCTGGAAACGCACGATAGCCAGTCAGATGGCAGATGCCGAGATAGAGAAGACCACCGTCGAGATAGCAGCCCCCTCACTCTCCTCTAAGTTTGTAGCCCAGGGCGAGGTAGTGAAGTTCGATGGCTTCATCAAGGTTTATCGCGAGTCGGTAGACGACGAGGATAGTCAGGAGGAGGAGAGCCACATGCTGCCTCCGATGAAGGAAGGGATGCCGCTCACCCGCCGCGAGATACAGGCTACCGAGCGCTTCAGCCAGGGGCCGCTGCGCTATACGGAGGCCTCGCTGGTACATAAGCTGGAGGAACTGGGCATTGGCCGTCCTTCTACCTATGCACCTACCATCTCTACCATCCAGCAGCGCGAATATGTGCAGAAGGGTGACCGCAAGGGTGAGGAGCGTAGCTATACCATCGATACTCTCAAAGGAAAACTCGTCACTCAAAAGACTCGTAAGGAGATGGCAGGTTCCGATAAGGGTAAACTCCTGCCTACCGATATTGGTATTGTGGTCAACGATTTCCTCATGAAGTATTTCCCAGCCATCATGGATTATAACTTCACCGCAAAGGTGGAACAGGACTTCGACAAGATTGCCGAGGGTGACGAGAAGTGGACGGACATGATGAAAGCCTTCTACAAAGACTTCGAACCGACTGTCGAAAAGACTCTGAACACCCGTCAGGAACACAAGGCGGGTGAGCGGGAGCTGGGCCTGGATCCCAAGACGGGCCGACCGGTCTTTGTAAAGATTGGACGCTTCGGACCTGTGGTGCAGATTGGTCAGGCCGAGGATGACGAGAAGCCGCGCTTTGCACAGTTGCCCAGCGACAAGAGCATGGAGTCGCTGACCCTCGACGAGGCACTCGAGCTCTTCCAACTGCCTCGAACGGTAGGCAGCTTCGAGGGTAGTCCTGTGGTCATCGGTGCCGGACGCTTCGGACCCTATGTGCTCCATCAGAAGCAGTATACCTCCCTGCCCAAGGGTGCCGACCCGATGTCAATTACCCTCGAGGAGGCTGTAGCCCTCATCACCGAGAAACGGCAGGCAGAATCGCAGAAGCACCTGAAGGTGTTCGATGCCGATGGAAAACTGCAGATTATGAATGGCCGCTATGGTCCGTACATCGCCTTCGATGGCAAGAACTATCGCCTGCCGAAGACCTTACACTCGCGTGCAGCAGAACTCACCTACGACGAGTGCATGGATATCATCGAGAAACAACAGAAGAAATAGTTAATCGTAAACACTATACTTATGCGACGGATTATCCTCGTGGGCTATATGGGTTCTGGCAAGACCACCGTAGGCAAGGCACTGTCCAAGGAGACAGGCATGATGTTCTACGACCTCGACTGGTATATCGAGAGCCGGATGCGCAAGACAGTGTCAGAGATCTTTGCAGAGCGGGGCGAGGAGGCCTTTCGGGTCCTCGAGCATAACATGCTCCATGAAGTGGCAGAGTTCGAAGATGTCATCATCAGTTGTGGGGGCGGGACTCCCTGCTTCTTCGACAATATGGACTATCTCAACCAGCAGGGCGAGGTGGTGTATCTCAAGGCCAGTCCTGAGACCCTTTACAAGCATCTGCTTATGGCTAAGGTTGAGCGCCCCCTGCTGAAGAACAAGAGTGCCGAGGAACTCATTGCCTATATCACCGACCACCTGAAAACCCGCGAGCCTTTCTATCAGAAAGCACGCTATATCCTCGATGTCAACCTGTTGGATGACTATGATAAAATCAAGATATCAGTAACCAAACTACGCGAACTTCTGAAGATATGAAGAAATGGACGATTGAAGACTCTAAGGAGCTCTACAACATCAATGGCTGGGGTACCAGCTACTTCGGTATCAACGACCAAGGCAATGTGTTTGTGACCCCCTGCAAGGATGGCACAGCCGTCGACCTTCGTGAAGTCATGGACGAGCTGTCACTGCGCGATGTGCAGTCACCTGTGCTCTTGCGCTTTCCGGACATTCTCGACAACCGTATCGAGAAGACCTGGAGCTGCTTTAAGAAGGCTGCCAAGGAGTACGACTACAAAGGCGAGAACTATGTGGTCTATCCCATCAAGGTCAACCAGATGCAGCCTGTGGTCGAGGAGATTATCTCCCATGGTCGTAAGTTCAACCTCGGTGTGGAGGCAGGTTCCAAGCCTGAACTGCATGCCGTCATTGCCGTACAGTGCCAGAGCGACTCTATCATCATCTGCAACGGCTATAAGGACCAGTCGTACATCGAACTGGCTCTGCTGGCACAGAAGATGGGCAAGCAGATTTTCATTGTGGTGGAGAAGCCCAACGAACTGGATCTCATAGCTCGCGAAGCCAAGAAGATAGGGGTTCGCCCGAATATCGGCATCCGCATCAAGCTGGCCTCCAGCGGCTCTGGAAAGTGGGAAGAGAGCGGCGGCGATGCCTCGAAGTTCGGGCTCACCAGTGCCGAACTTCTGGAAGCTTTGGATTTGCTTGACAAAAAAGATATGCGCGACTGCCTCCGACTGATACATTTCCATATTGGTTCGCAGATTACCAAGATCCGTCGCATACAGACGGCCCTCCGCGAGGCTTCACAGTTCTATGTGCAGTTGCACAAGATGGGATATAATGTCGACTTTGTAGACTGTGGTGGCGGATTGGGTGTCGACTACGACGGTACCCGTTCGCCCTCCAGCGAGAGCTCGGTCAACTACTCCATCCAGGAGTATGTCAACGACTGTATCTATACCTTCGTTGAGGCTGCCAACAAGAACGGGATTTCTCATCCGAACATCATCACCGAGAGTGGCCGTTCCCTTGCTGCTCATCATAGTGTACTGGTCATCGATGTGCTGGAGACGGCTTCCCTGCCTGAGATGCCCGAGGAATTCGAGCCCGATCCAGACTCCCACCAGTTGGTAAAGGACCTCTACGATATTTGGGACAACCTGTCACCGCGTAATGTGCTCGAAGACTGGCACGATGCAGAACAGATCCGCGAGGAGGTGCTCGACCTCTTCACTCATGGCATTGTCGATCTCAAGACGCGTGCCGAAGTGGAGGCGATGTACTGGAGCGTGTGTCACGAAATCCATGCGCTGGCCAAGAACCTCAAGCATATCCCTGAGGAGCTGATGAACATCGACAAACTGCTGGCCGACAAGTACTTCTGCAACTTCTCCCTGTTCCAGTCGCTGCCCGACTCCTGGGCCATCGACCAGCTGTTCCCCATCATGCCCATTCAGCGGCTGGACGAGCGACCCACGCGCAATGCTACCCTCCAGGATATTACCTGTGACTCGGATGGGAAGATAGCTCAGTTTGTCACCAACCGCCCCAACTCGCATGCCCTTCCCGTCCACTCGCTTAGGAAGAACGACAAGTATTACTTGGGTGTCTTCCTCGTGGGGGCCTATCAGGAGATACTGGGTGATATGCACAACCTCTTTGGTGACACCACCGCTGTCCACATCTCCGTCAAGGACGGACAGTACCATATCGACCAGATTATCGATGGCGAGACGGTAGCCGAAGTGCTCGACTATGTGCAGTACGACCCCAAGAAACTGGTGCGCCAGCTCGAGATATGGGTGGCCAAGAGTGTGAAACAGGGCAAGATTACCCTCGAAGAGGGCAAGGAGTTCCTCTCCAACTATCGCTCTGGACTCTACGGATATACTTATCTGGAATAAGAATTTCGATATCTCGATATTTCGATATCTCGATATCTCGACATTTCGACATCTCGACATCTCGGAAAATAACAACAACAATGAAACAAAAGCTGACAATAGTAAAAGTTGGTGGGGCTGTGGTGGAGGATGAGGCCCAGCTTGCACAACTGTTAAAGGACTTTGCGGCCATTGAAGGCCGCAAGGTGCTGGTGCATGGCGGCGGCCGCAAGGCCACGAAGATAGCCGAGCGCCTGAATATCGAGACCCACATGGTCAATGGCCGCCGAATCACCGATGAACAGATGCTGGAGGTGGTGACGATGGTCTATGGCGGACTGGTCAACAAGAATCTGGTAGCCCGTCTGCAAGCCAACGGAGTCAATGCCTTGGGACTGACTGGTGCCGATGCCGACATCATCCGCAGCCATAAGCGCCCGCCAGTGGTGACGGCCGAGGCTACTACTGATTATGGCTGGGTAGGCGATGTGGATAAGGTCGACGGTGCCATGCTCAGCCGACTCATTGAGGCAGGCATCACCCCCGTGGTGGCTCCGCTGACACACGATGGCAATGGACATGTGCTTAACACCAATGCCGACACGATGGCTTCCGAGACAGCCAAGGCTCTGGCCCGCGACTATGAGGTGACCCTCATCTTCTCGTTCGAGAAGAAAGGGGTGCTTCGCCATCCCGACGATGACGACAGTGTCATCCCCGTTATCACGCGCGCTTTATATAATGAGTATAAGGCCGATGGTACTATCAGCGGAGGCATGCTGCCCAAGATAGAGAATGCTCTCTCGGCAGTCGATGCTGGTGTGTCACGCGTCATTATCACCCTGGCTACGGCCATCGACGGCCAACATGGTACGGTCATCCAATGAAATCTATCAGTTTCCAGAACGACATCCTGCCACTGAAGAACGAACTCTTCCGGCTGGCACTCCGCATCACGCAAGACCGTGCGGAAGCAGAGGATGTGGTGCAGGAAACCATGATGAAGGTGTGGAGCCGTCGCGACCAGTGGCAGCAGATTGATAATATCGAGGCGTTCTGCCTCACCATCTGCCGCAACCAGGCCCTCGACAAGCTTCGCACTCAGCATTTCCAACCGCAGACACTGGCGGCCCCTATGGGCAGCACCCCGTCGCCTGTCGAAGTGCAGGACTCCAGCCATTATGCCAACCCTGAGGAACAGACCGTTCAGCGCGACCGCCTGCAGTTGGTTCGCCAACTGATCAGTGAACTGCCAGAACGGCAGCGCACCTGTATGCAGCTGCGTGACATGGAGGGAAAGAGCTATCACGACATTGCCGTCATCATGGATATCACCGAACAGCAGGTCAAGGTCAACATCTTCCGCGCCCGACAGACCATCCGCGAACGCTTCCAGCAAGCCGAGAATTATAAAAAATGAATTTTTTTTGGCTCTCACTGTAACTTTTTCTTTTTTCCTTCGTCTTGTATTATAGAGAACCCAAATAAAGCATTATGGATTATAAGTATATCGAAGGACTGATAGAGCGCTATTTCGATGCGGAGACCTCCTTGGAGGAAGAGCGCATCCTGCGCACTTTCTTTAGTCAGGAGACCATCCCGGCTGAGTTCAGTCACTGGCGTCCCCTCTTCTCGGCAGAGGCAGGAGAGACTCTGGGCGACGATTTCGATGACCGTATGCTGCAGATGATTGGCGAAAAGCCACAGATGGTACAGGCCCGCGAGGTTTCCCTCACCCAGCGCCTGCAACCACTCTTCAAGGCTGCTGCCGTCATCGCTATCTTCCTGACCATTGGCGGTGCCTTGCAGGCCCCCTGGGACAATAGCTGGAATGCTCCTGAAGACTATGCTGCCATGCAGCAAGGTGTCGACACCGTAGGCATCCAGCCCGTGCAGGCAGAGAATATGGGAGAGACGGTGGTCGGCGACAGCACAAAGGTGCCCATTCCCGCCCAGTCCACCAATTGAAGACGAATAATATTTTCTATGCTTTCTCTATATTACATCATGTTTAGTTAAAACACACACACAAAGATCAATGAAACTGTGAAGTTTCAATTCTCTCAAATTTTCATAACATACTAACGAAGAGCGGACTGCCTGTCTGAAACGTCAGAGGCAGCCCGCTCAATTCATCACATGTAACCATATAACCCAACACGCGCGAAAGCCCGATACTGTAAGGGAAAAATGCGGGTTATATGTTGTCTGGACATATCACCCACATATAACCTTGCATCTAACCCTGCATCCACTCCCTTGCCCTTCAGGCTGTACGCAACGGAATCACCTGATAGTGGGGCACGTTCTTGGGAATGGTGTGATCGAAGCCCAGCTCCTTGTCAAACTTGTTCGACAGGTTCAGATGGTCCAGGTAGTACTGGCGCAGATGCACTGGCAGCAGACGCCTCAAAAAGGTGGTCTTGCCACAGCCTTGAGCTCCAATTAGCGTAGGCACACACTCGTTGCCATGCAGCGTGTCCATCAGCAGCCAGTGGGCTACAGCAGAACGAAGCCATACCGTCAGAAACGAAGCCTGCTCCGTAGTCAGACCCGGCAGGCGCGAGAGCAGAAGTGCCACATGGTTCCTGCCATCCCACTGGGGCAGATGTGTCAGATACTGGCGGATAGGGTCATACGCGCGTACCTCTTTAGAATACAGCAGCAACTCGACATCCGACTTTCTGCAGTCTCGCTCGTCGACTCCCTCACGCCTCGCTGCAATCACGATGCTGTTCAGGTCTTCTTGCGCCAGTGGCATCCAGCGCTCATCATCATCAGCCACAAGCTCGTCTTCAGAGGATTTCGTCACATACTCTACCTTGCTATTCAGCACGTTACGGCGAAACTGGTACTTCTCATTCAAAAATAGTTCAATAATAAGCTCACTCTTGGCAGAGTCAACGAGTGCCCCGCCATTTTCATTCTTTTTTTCTTGCATTAAATTCTTAAAAGTTAAACATTAAAAAACTCTACTCAAACATCCTCTTGTTAACACTCTTCTTGATATTACACTTCTTGTTATTAGTATTCTTTCAAGCTTTCATGGTCAGTCCACTCGCCCGTGGACTACTGTCCGCTTTCAACATGCAAAGGTAACAAAAACTTTTGCCTCGTGCAAGTGATCATTTATTATTTTGCAGAAAAAAACTCATTTTCCTGCTTTCAATGCCTTTTTGGGACGTGAATTTATTTTACATGCAAAACCCTGTACCAATGCCTGTGATTCAGCACCACACGACAAAAAACTTTTTTCTTGGGCAGGGAATTTTTGCGCTCTGCCCAGGGCGAAAATACAGCCTCGTAAATCCCTCTTGGCAGCCCTGTCAGAAAATTTTGAAATCTATTTACATCAAAAATTGTACATAATTGATTTCTTGTGGTGTGCGTTTTTTCGATGGCTCGACCGCCTTCGTCCCCATGTCATAGGTCGCCGACTGCACATCGAAGAGCTGCCGGGTTATATGTCGGTTACATGCCTCCGTAACATATAACCCTCAGAAATCCCCCTGTACATCGCCCTTCAGCAGAAGGCCGGGTTATATGGTTATATGTTTTCCTTTCTCTCACGCTAACGATACGCCCACCGTTCCCTAACTGCCAGGACAGCCCGCCCCAACTCTTAAATATTCTTAACTCATTCCCTTTAATTCTTTATTCTTAATAAAAATAGCTACCTTTGCACACACTTTCGAAAGAAAGCATCGGACTTGTAGCTCAGTTGGTTAGAGCAACAGACTCATAATCTGGAGGTCCCAGGTTCAAGCCCTGGCTGGTCCACATTGAAAATCAGAGAGTTACGAAGATTTCGCAACTCTCTTTTTCTTTTCAGTGACCTTCAGGTGACCTTTTTGAGCGAAAAGTGACACTACAGCGGATTATGAAATAGTGTGCAATTCCATGAGCATTCTTGAAATTGTCATATCGGCTGTAGATACTTAGTAAGTAAGCATCCGTTAATTGTTATCAGAATGTTCAGACTTAATATAATATTTTCTATTAATCTTGCCATTAAAGGTACGTTCAATTTTATCAGCCTTACTATACAACAGCGGTATCTTGTAAGATTCCAACCTTGATTTCAAATGTAGAGCTAATGCCTTTCTATTCAATTCACAGCCTTCCTTCATTACTACTAAAAGTTTTAATGCTTTCCCTGTTATTTTATGGTCAACTGGAATACAAACACAATCTTTGACACCGGCAAAAGACTGGGCCACATCTTCCACTTCTGTTGGAGCCACCTTAAACCCTCCAACATTTATGACATCGCCCTCACGACCCATCAAATGTAACATACCGTTCTCATCTATTCTACCCACGTCAGACGTAAAAACAGCTCCATCTCTTAGAATAGTGGCCGTCATCTCTGGATCGCCAATATAGCCTGACATGAGTGTCTCGCCATAACAAATAATTAAGCCCTTATCGGATATTGTTATACGAGAGTGCTTCATCGGTTTTCCCAAACACCCAGCGATACATCTTCCATCATTATAGTTATATGTACAAATAATACCTGTCTCTGTTGAGGCATAAGTATTATAGAGTCGAGTATGAGGCAGAAGTCGGCATAGTTCCTGCATGTCAGAATGCGATATGGCTGCCGCACCCGTCTCAATAAATTCCATCTTATCTGCCAATGCTTTTAACTTCTCAGAACTGAGCTGTATCAGCATACGGATACTTGCAGGTACGAGAAATGTTGCCATTTTGGCAGCAGGATAATTAAATGCCTCGAAGAATTTATTAATGTCTTTTAGACCATCAACGAGTATGATAGTACCCCCAAGCATGATGACTGGATAAATTTTGGAGAGGCTGCCTATATGGTTTAACGGTCCATTGACCACAAAAGCCAAGTCGTGAGAGAAGCCCTGTCCGTCAATCAAATTCTCCGCATCTGCCAAAATAGTATGATGACTAATCATAACTCCTTTTGAGCTCCCCGTAGTACCTGTAGTATATAATATATCCGCAGTCCCTTCAGGTACTTTATACGAGCACAATTTTTCAGATATTGTCTTGTATGCTTCGTCAGGCAGACTCTTCTCCAATGGTACAGCAACTCCACCTACTTGATGCAGTGCAAAATAAGAGATAAGGAAATCAATGGAGGTAACAGCTCGAAGACAACATATCTGCCCACAATCAATATGCCTCAGTTCCTCCATTCGACGAGACACTCTTTCCCACAATTCAGCATACGAGCATTTTTCTTCTCCACAAACGATTGCCGTTTTATGGGGGTGTAAACGTGCGTGCTGTTCTATATAGTCCTCTAAAATCATATTGATTTCTCTTCTATCTTTTTTTCCACCATAGCTACAATACTATCAAGCGTCTTCAGATTCTTTGGTGTGGCATCAGTAGCTTCTAACTTGATGTTGAACTCGTCTGATAGCATCATCAGTATCGTAGTGACGCCTAAAGAATCTAATTCACTGAATAAAAAATCAGAATCAAAATCAACTAAAGGAAGGGCGTCTTCCAACATTTTCTTAATCTTTTCTTTCATATCAATTACAAATTAATAATATACGGACTTTCAAAATTCTCTTTTAGTTCTGTCAAATAAGTGATGTTATTGACAACATTCTCAGCAGCAATGCTTGACACGCATAATTTTTCTTCGTCTTTCTCGACAGAGATGACTGTTGCATTGGGCTTTGTCAGCGCCAGGAGCAGGCTCAACTCTCCCCACCCGCTATTCAGAACAATGATGAATGAAGAGTCAATGGAGTTATACTTTTCGGCCTGACGTTTATAGTTTTTCAGATTTCGCTTGACACTGCGAAATATCTCTGTTCCCCTATACCTATATCGATCAAGCACAAATGGGACGTAGTATTCTATCGTTTCATACTGCTTTTTCATCAATTGAAATTTCTTATTATATAAATTCCGCATCAAGCGTGTACACTCTTTATAATCATGCCCATAATAATCTTTGTCACCATATTTTATCCTATCACCTATTTCAAGCGTCACTTTCCCTGGATACGTACATAAGGTATTGCGTGGGAAAACATGATTTACGCCATGAAGATATATGGGAACAGTATCTAAATGCAATTTTTCCGCAAGATAAAATGCCCCTTTATGGAAACGCAATATGGACGATTTTTCATTCCTTGTTCCCTCAGGGAAAACGACAATACTATAGCCTTCTTTAACTAATTCAGAAAGATGAGGAATATCTGCAGATTCTTGATCGGGAATCGTATAAAAATCCATCCACTGAAAGACTTTCTTTGTAACAAAATGGCTACTGGCATGACTGTTTGCGACAATGATAATCTTGGAAGAAACAGCCATCAAGAAAGCAGTATCAAGAATAGACTGATGGTTGCATACAATCACAGCAGGTTTTACAAAATCTTCATCCGAAGAGTTGATGTAATTAAAATGCACGCCCCAGATATGATTCATGTCATACCAGAAGCACATCCTGACATAATCACGGAAAATACGTTTAGAACGACTTTTTCCTCGGAATATACCAAATAGTATTCCCCCAAGCAAATAAACTGTGGCTAATTGAATGAAAAAGACAACAGCACTAAATCCTGTTACGAACAACCTTCTAATGCTAATCGGTCTTACACGATATGTCCCATTCACTGACACTAACCATTTAAAAATCAAAGGTGGGAACAGATAAGCCATCATCACAACTGAAAACATTCCGATAATAGTTATTTGAGCCAAAGAATGTAATGCAGGATGCTTGGCAAAAATCAGAGCACCTATACCTATAAACATGATAAGAGCCGAAACGATGATACTGCTTTTGTAAGATGACAACACTTTACGCCTGTAAGCATACTCGTATTGACAGCCCTCTGTCATAAAAATAGTATAATCGTCGCCCTGACCAAAAATAAAAGTCGCAAGTATGATGTTAACCACATTAAAGTGTATATCCATGACTGACATGATGCCCAATATCCATATCCAGCTTACAGCCATCGGTATAAACGACAGAATAGCCAGTTCTATACTCCCAAAGGAAAGCCATAAAAACACAAACACGATAAGCCCGCAAGCCCAACCAATATAATTGAAGTCGGCTGACAGACGTGTGGCTATAGACGAATTCATCCCTTGAACATCAAAAGCGTACATTTCCGGATGTTCCTTTTCTATTTTTGCAATGACTTCCTCAACGTCCGATTCGTTAGTATAAACCATATCAACGACATTTACCTGATGGGCTATACTATCCACAGAAATATTTGAGGCAAAAACAGTCTCGGTGAGTGGAGAGAAATACTCCATCGGTTTAAGATTATAATCCGCATGAAGAATTTCAAAAAAATCATCGAATGAGGATTCTTGGAAATTCTCGTTTTTAGCAGAAATCCTCACCCGTCTCTCCATATCTTCTCCATGCTCAGAAACAAACTTCTTCCACCGGCTGATACGTTTCTCCTGTTCTGCTTGAGAGCACAAGAAATGACTACAACTTCTTCTTCCTTTCACTAACCCCTCTTTTTCTAATTGAGCAATTGTATAAGACAATGTCTGACTCATTTCCAAAGAAGAGTCAATGTCAGAAGTACTATTGAAAATGTACACAGTCTGCCCAGTCATGCTTGACGATATCAACTGTTGGAAATAAGACATATCGTCTTTTTGCTCCTTACTCATATAGTTGATATGATTCATATCGGGATCGAAAACTGTATCCCCGCTCAAATATCCAAAAACGATGGTCAATATCAACACGCATACAACTAGCCACCGCTTATTGTCTAAAGATAATTCACTAACTTTAGAAAGTACCTGAATGTCACGCACCCGCTGTTTCATTTTCAAGGTATGCGGCAAAAATATGAGCACAAATATTATAGTACCGATTAACAATAAGGAACTAAAAAGGCCTAAATCTCTCAATGCAACAGACTTAAGAGGAACCAAAGCCAGGAATGCGCCAACGGTTGTGATATTGCCAATAATGAGAGGCTTGGATATCTCCTTCAGAGTCGTTTCCATATTTGGTGTATGCTGCAGGTGAGCGATTAAGTGTAATGGATAATTAACCGCTATACCTAATATCACCGAGGATATGCCTATCACTATTACGGAAACACTATCATGTAATAAAGCCATGCCTCCCATCGCAAAAAGCCATCCCCACCCTATAGATACAACAATCATCAAGATGCTCCACACTCTGCGGAACACGTAAATGAGTAATAAAACAATTAAAATGATTGCAATCGTTATCGACAAAAGGCTGTCTTTCTTTATCTGTGTCGCATTGCCTACGGCAATAACCGGACCGCCTGTAAGGTGAAAACTTACTGAAGGTATGGCAATGTGTACTTGCCGGGCTATACTATCAAGTGTTTCTATCAGTGTTCCATTCTTCTCAGTTTCACTGGCGCCAAACGGGGAATCCATCATCATGATGGCTCTCTGCATGTCAGGAGTAAAAATATACCCGTCATAGTTCTCAAAAGAGATCGCAGGCATATTCGATTGTAGACCAGCTACCACAGGAGTAAACAAATTCAGCGGATCTCTTTGAATATTTTCTTATAACAAACTGGATGCCGGCAGCATTAGTAATTGCTTGTCAGCTGCTAACTGAGAGGGAATAAAGTCTGGTTTACACACAAGACTATCCATCCTTAAATAATCAGTTGGTGTCAGAAAATACGGAATATTCTGATACACGTATGATATCATTTCTGCAACTTGACTCTGATCCATTTGGTAAGTCAAATTCAAGAATAGGTTGCATTTATCCGTTTTTTCAAGTTCACCAACAAACAAATCCACTGCACGGGCTATCGTATCAGGAGCGATTTTCGTTGAATCTGCGTATTGCGCTATGACTATTATTTTATTAGCCCCTACTAAATCCTGATATACTTTCAGGGCTTTACTATATTTGTTATTATCTGGCAAAAAATCAGAGATATCCTCCTTATAAGTCAGGCTAACCAACAATAGAGCAAGGCCAAAAATAAGAATGGATAATGAGAGCCAATAAATCTTTCGATGACTCTTCATATATTCATATATCCTTATAATTTCTGCCGTCATGTTTTTACTTATTATCGATAGGATTTGAATAGATACGTATAAAGATTTCTTTCAGCTTATCCACATCACAGGTATCATACCTCTCAAGTGTACTCAAATGACTAATAAACGCCTCATATTGCTCGTCTGTATACATATATTGGTATTTCGTGTTTCCATACAACAAATCATGGGCTATGTAATTATTGGGATATAACCTGTAGGCAGCATTTATCCTTCTGTCTATCAGCTTTGCTACACTTTTATGATATTCATTATTTGTCTGTTCCTCAAATGCACTAAGCTCTTCTACAGACAAAGGTTCACACAACTCGAAATGAACCTTCCCTTTGGGTTGAAGAATACCTGTCAGAATGCTATTGAGGTCCTCACCAGGCTTCTTGGTGTATTTGGTATATTGCGACTCATACAACTCCAATGCTTTCAACACATCACATGATTCCCACTCATATGAAACCGAAACTGGCACTATATTCAAATCTGCTAAAGCCTTTATTTTATCTTTGGGTTCACTCATGCAAAACATCTTAATGATACCTTGATCTGTAGCATCATTCCCGTCTTTTGTCCTTCCATTCCGTTGAGCAATCCACACGGATTGCCCTTTCTCTGTTATCACATACCTGATATATTCTGACAAGTGTAATGAAGCTTTATAAAACTCCTTGATATCACCCCCAGGGCGTTCTACTCGAAACATCTTGTTGCTTTTCCCTACATCTATTACTACAGGATTCATCATCAAGTTCGCTCCAAATGTTATCTCCGTAGTGTCAAAACCATTGATTACAAGATAATATTGTAGCAAACAAGCATCCAACATAATGTCACGATGATTTGATACGTACAGATATTTCTTATTCGGATCAAGCCGCTCTATGCCAGTTCCTGTAAACTCAGAAATGCTACGGGCAATAATCTGTTCATTTACTCGTCGCATGGTGTCTAACTGAAATTGTTCTACTGTAGTAAATGATGCAATTTTCTTTCTAACATCGTCGATGGGTTCGTCTGGGTACACATAAGATGCAAGAAGTGGAAACACCTCACAATTAGCCAAACGATGCATAGCAGCGGGAATCTCTTCTTTATAATAAGGCCTGATATCATCAAATGCCGGATTCTTTTTCATCATTATTTCACTATTTTATTCAACCATTCTATAAATTTATTCTTCCATTCTCTGCTCTCTGTAGAACCTTTATGATTAGATACACCAAAACCATGACCACCCGTCTTGTATTGTATATATTCATGACTGATGCCTTTTGCAGTAAGGGCAGAATCAAGAAGTACCGAATTACGACAATCAACTATCGGGTCGTCTTTACAATTCACTAAAAAGACAGGAGGGCATTCTTGCGGGATATGCTTTTCTAAAGACAACAAATCACGAAGATATTTGTTTCTTGTTCTGGAATCGCCTAATAGTCCCCTTCTTGAACGTTTATGAACACAGGCTTCTTCCATGGTGACTACAGGATAAACCGGAACTATAAAAACAGGCCAGTCCTCCTTGCTAAACAGTTCTACGGAAGACATTACCAAGTGCCCACCTGCAGAGAATCCCATTGCTCCAATCTTATGTGGGTCAACACCATATTCTGTACTATGATTCCTTATATAGCGCAATGCTTGTAGCAAATCATCCTGAGGGTCTGGGTAACGATTGCCTCGGAACAAAAGTCGATAATGCAATAAAAAGGCAGGAACATAAGCAGTCCGATAGTTCAAAACGAAAGCAGATATTCCCTTTGACTGAAGCCATCGTCCAACCTCATGCCCTTCGGTATCGCTGTCGTGCCAGAAATAGCTACCGCCAGGACACACCACGACCCCAATATTGTCCGTTCCTTCCACAATATAAGAAGACAGCATAACGGTCTTTGTGCATGCAGTACCTTCCCAAATATTAACTTGAGAATATATGCTTGCTGAAAGCAGAACAAACAGGATGATATTGACTAACCTTTGCATAAATTTATCTTGTTGATTACATAGTTGGCTCCTAATATTGCTTCACATGTATTTATTGCTGTCAGAGGAACTCCGCAAATACCATGAAGATTGTTATTCTGTCCTGTCAAAAACAGATTCTTTATCTTGGTTACTACAGGCACCTGCGACAATGCGATATTGTTGCAGTCTTTGCTGAAACCACAAATGCTGCCCTCCTTCACTCCATAATAATCTCTTATCGTTAATGGAGAAGATGATTCTATTTTGTCTATACATTTTAAGAATCCTGGATGCAGTTCCTCTATTTGTTTCAATAGTTCCTTTGTCCTCTCCTCTTTCCAATGTTCATAACTCTTCCCCCTACACCCTACTTTTGTGTTTTCCCACGGGAGTACTAAGGAATAGGGCATGGGGGCTGTTACAAGAACTTTTCTTGCATACGCATTTTGATCAGATACCGGAGGAGTCATAAACAGGAATCCCAATGGCCAAGGTCTGTCGTCTCGACTGCAATTCCAAATCTCTTCATATTGAGTCATAAAATATTCAGAATGATTAATGTATGGAAAAGAATGATCTTTAACCTTAATATATAGTGAAAATGCCGAATGAGCATTCGGAATTGAGTTGAGTCTATCCACATACGCTTTGGGAAATGCCTTTGTATCCATTAGCCCAAACATCGTGCAGGGATGGATGGCAGAGATATAATAGTCAGCTTTCAGAACTTTCCCACTCTTGGTCTTAATGCAATGAACAAGCTTGTCTTTTATTTCAATTCTTTCAACTCCATCATTTACATATATCTCTCCCCCATTATCAGTTATTACTTTGGCTAACAAGTCGGCAAAATGACTGCTACCATCAACAAATCTACTTGCCCCCTTTATATATAGGCTGCTAATTATAGCATGTATGTATGCGGGAGTTTTGTCCTTCACCCCACCATAAAGAGGATTCATATATGCTAATACACTCTGTAACCTCTTATTCTTTGTGTATTGTGCAATAAATGCGTTGGCAGGAATAAGAAATTCGTTGGAGCCAGCATAGAGGCTTAACTGTCCTTGAGAAGGTCGAAGATTAAACAAATCTACCTTGTCCGTTAGATTAAACAAGGCATCAACATATTTATACAGATTATCTTTCTCTTCTGGAAAACTCTTTGAAAGCGAAGTAACAAATCCTTCGCGCCCTTTACCTATTGTATAAAAAGTCTTATCTTCGGAAAAATACAACTTATCGGTACAATCTTCATCAACATCTTTCAACTTAATCTGATCAAATATCCCTAAATATCTACAGATATATCTGACATTACCACCTTCCTGCATACCTCCCAAGATATGCATTCCCGTATCAAAATCTTCACCGAAACGCGTAAAAGTCTGAAGACCTCCCCCAATTGCATGGTTTTTCTCCAGAACTTTAACAGAAAGTCCTTCTTTTGCAAGAATTGCTCCTGTGAACAACCCTCCTAAGCCTGCACCTATTATTACTACAGTCTTTCCCATCATTTGCAGTCAATTATTTGTTGATAGATTTTCTGTGCTGTCAGCAATTCGCTACATGTGACGATAGTACCCACTAACACACCCAACATCCCATGCGAATTAATATTCTGACCCGTCTGAAATACGTTTGGTATTTTAGTTCTATGAGGTACACGACATGCCACCCCTAAATTGATATCCTTTGCTATTCCATACATGGAGCCACCTTCTGAACCTGTATAATCGAAATAGGTAAGCGGCGTTGAACTATAAGTCCTTTTTACACATCCACTGACCTCTGGAAAATGTTTGTACAGTGATTCCAGAAGTCTTTGTGTCTTATAAGTTTTAAAATTCTCATAATCTACTCCTCTATGCCCGATTTGACTCCCTTTCCATTTTTCGACTTCTTTCATACTCATGTAAGAAAGTATAACCCCTGTCTTCGCATAAGCAGGAGTTCTGGATTCGCAAAAATGCATGTATAGAAATCCTTTTGGCCATGATGCTTCATCATAATTCTCACACCCCCATGGAGAATCAGTGTTATAGCCATAATAGTTATAGTTCATGTATGGCACGGTATTCTCCTTAAACTCCAAATAAACCGAAAAGCCGCCAATAGTTTGAGGTATAGAATTGATTCTATGACGGAACGCAGGGCGTATAAGTTTTGAATCCATGAGTTCCAAGGTTCTCATAGGATGCGCATCTGAAATGACATAATCACCTGAATAGAAAACGTCCTTGTCTGTGTTTACACCTATTGCCCGTGCCTCATCACATACTATTTGGGTTACTTTGACATTTCTTTTAACCCTTCCTCCATATTTCTCGATGGTAGCGACCATAGATTTGGCTACAGAATCACTACCCCCAACAAACCTATAGGCACTTTGATTATAAAAGTCCATAATAAAAGCATGTGTAGAAAATGGAGTTTTATCCCGTTCTGCAGCATAAAGTGGCAGATTTCCTACCAACACTTTTGCCAAGAGAGGATCCGTAATCACTTCCTCAACCACATCGTTTATTGACCTTAACTGATATTCCATATTGACAGCGGCATCAGACTCTGCATATTTTAACGAATGTAGCGATGAAGCTCCAGCTACTTTCTCTACAAGATTATAGTATGCAAGAAGATGATCACGCTGTTTGGGAAAGTATTCTGCCATTTGTTCGATAAACGGTTCACGTCCGTTGGCAAATTTATACTTTTGGCCTAACAAAGAAACTACATCATAGCCAGTTTCGTCCAATTTGCTTAACTCCACATCTTTATCTATCTCCAAATAAGTCATCAAACGATCTAATGTCTGCCCTTTAGATGCGCTGCCAACAAAATGCATACCCGTTTCAAACTTTGCACCATAACGTGTAAAACATTGTAAGCAGCCACCTATCTGTGAAGCTTGTTCAAGAACAGTTACATCGTATCCGTTCTTTGCCAGTATCACTCCGCAGGACAATCCTCCGAGACCACTTCCTATGATGATAACTTTTTTAGACATCTTTCTCTATTTGGTTGGCTATTGTTTCGTACTTATCAATATATGCCTTTCGCATCGAGGATGCCTGCGCCTTAACATCACCGACAGCCTCTAACTGTTCACGTTTGATGGGATCTCCTACTTCCAAGTAAATTGGTCCTTTGCGTAAGTGGTAGGTTTTTTTAGGAAGAATCCTGCCAGGACCATACAGGTACATCGGGATAATCTCAAGCCCTAATTGCTCTGCCACATAGAAGGCACCCTTGTGGAAACGCCCTATCTTGCAATCTTTGGAACGAGTACCTTCTGGATAGATGGCTATGCTGTATCCCCTTTTAACCAATGATTGCAATTTAGGCATTAATTCATCGATTCCTTCTGCTACAGGATAGAATTCTGCATGACGTATCATCAGCCCGTAAAGCGGATTATTCCAGACCCATTGGTTGGTCAAAAAAACAATATTGGGGGTAAGACTAAGTTGACATGCCAAATCCAAATGGGACTGGTGATTGCAAATGACTACAGAAGGTTTTGAAAAGTTTACTTTATTGGAGCACTTATAGTTAAAGGTCGTTCCTGGTATTCCATGATGTAACATCACGAACCTTGAAGCATGATAAATCAATTTATGAAGATTTCTGCGCTTACGTTCCGTCATTCTACCAACCTTGACATAAAGCCATACGGAAGGTGTAATCACACAGAAACAGGCCAACAAGACAAACAGCAATGAGTAAACCGTTCTCAAGACGTTAGCTATCCCACGATAAACACGTAAAGGTAGCCCATACACAACGGCCAGAAAACATAATACCATATTTAAAACGCTGATTCTGGCGAAGTCTTTTCCTGGGCGGAAATGACTGACACGCTGTTCCTGAGGCGGATAATAGACTCTTATGTCTATAGGGACTATTTCAACTCCATGCCATGAGGCAAACACTATGAGTTCGAGTTCTGCCTCATAGCGAGAAGTAAGCAATCTAAGCCCATGAAGTTTTTTCAATGGATACAAGCGATAACCTGTTTGCGTGTCAGCCAATCGACGACCTGTTTGTATGTAAAACCAAAAGTTAGAGAACTGATTGGCAAAACTACTGCCTTTCGAACGCTGAACTCCAATTAACTGACGAGAACCTATAATCAGAGCACCTGGATGTTTTTGATTTTCCTTAAGGAAAAGAGCAATGTCACTCGGATAGTGCTGACCGTCTCCATCCAGTGTGATAGCATAAGAGAACCCCATTTCTAAAGCGCATTCAAAGCCTTTTCTTAATGCATATCCCTTTCCTTGATTTTTAGTATATTCAACAGTCGTTATACCCTCTATAGAATTAAGTATCTTTGACGTATCGTCAGTGGATCCGTCATTCACTACAATAACATCACTTATCTCTTTGAGCGTTTCACGGACAACCATAGCTATAGTACCACCATTATTGTAGGTGGGTATCACGACACAAATGCCTCTGTCGTGTAATAATTGTCGCTGTTTCTCTTGGTTATCTTCCATTAATCTTACATATAAATGATAATTTTCCCATTAAGGTTTCTCCTGAAAGAAACTGAACCTGTGCTTTACAGGTTTGAGCCATTTGGTCTGAGCTTATTTTTGTATATTTACAAACGATGCTAGGTGTATCTATAGGTGATATAACATTTAAGAATTTCACATTTAGAACTTTTTGTATTCTAAATTGCTGTTGGTAGTGTTCCTCCATCAATTCTTTAGCTATTTGGATAATACACACACCTGGAGTAATGGGGTTCCCTGGAAAGTGAGCTTGATATATAAAATGAGTGGCATCCAAATGAATGTCATAACTGAAGGATAATTCTGACATGTCCTTCGATAATATATGATAGAGGCTATTCAACAATTTCATAAGGTATAGGAATAAATTGATAGGTTATTTTTCGGCGCTCATTAAAATATTCTGACTCTCCTTTTTGCAGTGAGGACATCAACAGAACTAAGTCTTTACGGAGTACACGTTTGATATACCACTTATCCATCATCTTAATGACATGATGCAGTTTCACTTTCTGCTTGTCTGGACTGAAAGAGAAATCAAGCATAGTAATACCAAATTCATTGAACATGCATCCCTTAATCACACCACAGTCGTTGAGAAGAACACAAACGCCACTGATATAGGCATTAGGCATCTGTATCATGGCATTATACTTCACCTTTTCCCCATCGGAAATAGGGAAAGTGTGCTGCGCACGAAGTGTGGTGGCACGAAACACGCTAATGAAAATCAAAAATGTTGTTAGCAATCGTCTCATTCTTCTTGATATTCTTGAGTTCAATAATTGTTCGATCACCATTCTTCTCCACCATTTCCACAGAGGTCACAACACCCTGTTTTTTATTAAAATGCAGAAAGATTGTTTGGAAAAGTTGCTTCATCTCTTTGCGCAAAGGCACTAAAGTGGCTATCCATTCTCCACCTCTATCAGATATGCTGTTTTTGAAACTTTTGGAGTCGTTCAGGCAATCGCCTACTACGCTGTTCATCATCATACGTGCTATCTCGCGGAAGACCTTATTCTGTCTTACATCTATGACGTCACTACGCTTTTTATTCTTCAGCAACACCTTATCATTGTTTAAAATAAAGGTGTAAGTATAGGGGGTAACATATTCCCATCGCAAGCGATTACTTTGACTGTAATACATCTTCCCTCGTGACACCATTTTATCGTTTAGCATCTTAAGATGTTTAGTCTGTACAAAATCACATTGCAACGTCTTCATTGAAGCGGCAAACTGACCAATTTCTTTTTTTATTTGCTGCTCACTCTGCTGAGCCGACAAAGTCAGCGTAGCCGCAACCAGCAAGCACCACATAACGACATTTTTCTTCATACCTATTTAGCGATTAACATACAACCTAACACTATAAAACACACTCCAAACCATTTCACCACCGAAACCTCTTCATGAAAGATAAGAATGGCCGCTAACATGCCTAAAACATAGCTCAAACTAATCATCGGATATGCACTGCTGAAAGGGAACACTTTCACAATATACATCCACAGCAGTGATGCCAATGCAAATAGCAATCCACTGGCAGCAAATTGCCAATTGGTCATCAGGCTCCACCAGAAAGCTCTCGTCCACGAAAATGAAGGCATCCTCATCAATGCCAGTTTCAGGAACACCTGCCCTGCTGTGAGCAGCATACTCTGAACAATTGCGTATGGTATTATTTTCCACATGTCAAAACGATAGCTATAGAATGAAACGCAGGGTGCACCTTGACACCAAGCCTCTCCTGCATTCTCTGATATGTTGGGGTAGCCTCATCGTGACAACCCACCAACACAGATTTACAACGCCCACTTTTCAACAACTGTCTGGCATCACGCAATGCCCAGGACAAAGAATCTTCATCTTGTGTATAAGTCGTGTTATAACCATGACAACCAAGACGGATGGCAATATTGCTACTAATTGTATTGTGGGTGCTTTGCATAAAGAGTGTAGGACTCATGGAAACTTCGCCCTCTTCTATCATCTTAACCAGAAGTTGTTCAGAGTTTGCCAAACATCCCATAGCCGTCCCAGTAACGATTGCTTCTGGAATTTCAATTCCTGCTTCTTCCAAGGCTTTTAAAGAGGCTAAAAGAGAACTCCTCATCAGTTTACTCATGCGACGAGCCTCTATAGGCTTTACGTAACGTGAGAGTTCTTTCAAGTCGTCATCAGATGTCATTTCCACCTTTGACAATATCTTAACATCATTTTCGCATTGAGGATCTGAATTCAACGATGTTGTTGGCTTAAGTGAGAACACAAGAGACGTATCGTTACCTCCAAAACCAAACGAATTGCAAACGACATGCTGAAGTGGATAGTGATCTTCGCCCTGTGTTGGAATAATTCCATCGTCCATAGCCTGACTCCAACCGAGATTAGCAGGTATGAATTGATGTTCCAATGCCAAAAGACATATCACAGACTCTATACCGCCTGAAGCGCTAGTAGTATGACCTGTAAATGACTTAGTGGAACTGACGAAAGGCAACTGTTGTCCAAAAACGCGCTTGAGGGCTACGCTCTCCGAAAAATCGTTATTAGGGGTTCCCGTACCATGAGCATTTACATACTGAATGTCGCAAGGAGCGAGTTGAGCCATTCGCAGGGCTTCTGTCATGGAAAGATAGGCTCCCTCGCCATCGTCAGATGAGGCCGTCTGATGGAACGCATCGCAGGCATTTCCGTATCCGCTCAAATAGGCATACGATTTCACCCCACGACGCAGAGCCAAGTCGGCTGTTTCCATAACTACATATGCAGCGCCTTCGCCCAAATTGAGACCTGCTCTGGTGGCATCGAAAGGACGACATGGCTCATGGTCAAGAATCATCAGCGAATTAAAACCGTTAAGATGAAACACCGACAGAGCTTCAGATCCCCCAGCCACAACTATATCGGCCGTTCCTTCTTGAAGCATACGAGCCCCAACCAACAGCGCATTGGCAGCTGAAGAACATGCTGTGGAAAGGGTAGTGTACTCCGCAAATATGCCGAAATAATCAGCCATTTTTCGTGTACAGCTACCTGCACTATGATAATTTAAGCACCGCAGAGCTTCATCAGATTGTTCGAGTTGCGAGAACAACTGTTCGGTCACATCCATACCAGCTACTGTGGTACCGGAAATGAGCACTAATCGTAAAGATTGTTGCTGCACACTTTCTCTGCTGATGTTGGCATCGTCCAAAGCCTGGCGAACTGCCAGCATCCCCATAAGAGTAGTTCGATTAAGTAAAGACTCGTCTTGCAGGCCTAATTGTTGACGCATATCGTCGTTTGACAAGGGTACTTCCCCAACGGGGATTTCACGATGAATAGAATGCAGGTATTTCATGGTGCCAATTCCCGAACGTCTTTTTCTCAAAGAATCGAGAACTTCAGCAGTATTGCATCCTATAGCTGAAATGATGCCTTCTCCTGTTATGACGATAGGTTGTTTCATCTTCACGTTTTACTTGGTTCGATGTTCCTTTACATATTCAGCAATTGTACGAATATTCTTGAAGATAGCTTTTCCTTCTGAAGGATTGGCCAATTTGATGCCATAGCTTTTCTCCAATAACACAATAAGTTCAAGTGCATCAATAGAGTCTAAACCGAGACCAGCTCCAAACAGGGGGCTGTCGGTGTCAATGTCTTCAGGTGTCATCTCTTCCAGGTTTAACACCTCTATAATTTTTGTTTTCAGTTCTAAAATTAATTCTTCCATTATCAAATTCTGCTTAATAGTTTAAAATCTGCTTCAAATGTTTGTTCGTCTTGATAGTCAATCCATCCTGCAATGATACTATGTATAGTATGGTCTAAGAAAGTGGATTGGAGTATATCGTCCATCATTGCCTCATTTTTACTGTCCATCATGTAAAAAGAGGTCTCTGCATGATAACCATGGCGAAGAGCCACCTCACCACACACGATATTGGGCAGTGTATAAACAAAAAGCGATGGACTGGGGAAATAAGAATCACGATGACGGATGGTTTGGGCGTATTCTTTATCGACCCACCCAGAGGATGTATGATTGAAGAGTACAATAGCTCGGTCGTCACATGCTCTTTTTCTAGGTTGTTCTAAATTCAGCAACAATTCGCTGGTCACAAATCCCAACTGACTCAATCGATCCATCTTGTAAAATTTTGGATATGAGCCAATATACCGCTTATAGATGTCTGAAATCGGAGGGGTGATGTTTGATATAGAGCCATCGATACGGACTTCTTGCGGCGTCACCTGAACACGATGCAGCACCTCATAGTTTACAAGTTCACTTTGGCGAGCCACAGGATTACCATACTTGCAGTAAATAGCTGCATTATTTCCCCCGAAACCAGATATTATCTTGACGAATGAGTGTCCACTGACAGGAACGGACTGTGAGGAAATGCTAACTCGCCCAGAAACACCGATATCATTAAAACCTTTGGTGGCGAGTAATTTTCCATGCTCAATGGATTGTATCGTAATGATGGTTTCAAGTATTCCCGATGCACCCAACGTGTGACCCAAATAGCCCTTTAGCGTATTGATGGGTATATGAGACAGCCCTGCTGACTCTATGGCCTTTGATTCCATCTGGTCGTTATACATGGTTGCTGTACCATGAACATTGACTGCTGCAATTGACTCCACCTCTATATCCTTTATAACCTCTTGTATAGCACTACAGCACCCCTCACCCTTGGGCGATGGACTGCTGATGTGGTAGGCATCATTGCGTAGAGCACCGTTAACAATTTGCCATTGTATGCCCTGCGTATCTTTATTGCTTAATATCATAGTTGCAGCAGCTTCACCCAAATTGAGTCCGATACGCTCAATATCGAAAGGACGACAGGGTTTCGGCGAAAGAGCTTTCAGAGACTGGAAACCCGACACCACAAAATGGCTGATAATATCGCATCCTGTGACAATAGCCACATCACAACATTGTGAATCCAATAGCCGTTGAGCTGTTATGATTGCTGCCACACCAGAGATACAGGCATCGCTAACCACTAAAGGTTGCATGGTGATACCAATGAGCCTGGCAATTCGAAGAGCAGACTCAGCAGGCAACAAATTCTCATAGTCTGACGATGCCAGATGGTCTATATTGCCCTTCGTCGTACTCAAAATTAGCTGGGTACGATCAGTTATCACACCACTTGGGCATTCAGAAAGCGCTTGCTTAATACTTTGATAGACAAGAGACTCGAACCATGTCAGCCCTGATACCATGAGCTGTTTACGCTGCTCGTCGCTGAATCTTGATGCCACAAAGTTATCCTCTTCCCTACCAGAGAAACTGGCATAATGTTTTAGCGAAGAACAACCATCCTTCATGGCTAGGTAGTTCTCTGCCGTAGTTGCACCCAGTGGTGACAATACATTATCAGCTATTTTATATACCATATTTCTTTCGTCTTATAAAACTCCCCAACGCTTTCGCCATTCGTCATAAAAGGTTGGACTATACAAAACCAAATGGTAGTCAGTATCCATAAAAACCTGAACACTGTGACCTGTTGCTATGAGAGAGTCGTCTTCTGGATCATATATTCTGTAGTCAAATATAATCTTTGCTGCTTCCGTGGGTCGATATGTGATTTCAATGCATGGATGAGTGCCATAGCGAATGGGCTTCTTGTACTGGAAACTAAGTTCCACCAGTGGAGCAAAATATCCATGATCAAAGAACCCCATGTAGGTGAGGTCATACTTCTCGCCAAAGAGTTCGCGGGCATCTTCAAAATAGAGCGGATATGAGCCATGCCATACCACGTTCATGGAGTCAACCTCACTGAATCTGATGTTTAATATCTTAGATGCCTTTAATTCCATAATCAATCATTCACCCTTGATGGCTATTTTAATTTCTGTTTCAGCAAGTATTTGTGTACCTTGTTTCACCTGGGCAGAAGCCAACGTCATGCCAAAGACTTCTTCTCTGACATCAACAATGGTGGTAATTGTGTGACCGACCTTTGGAAGGTCAAATACTTCAAAATTACGAATTGCGCCGATGAATCCTATTTGTACGTCCTTCTTAAGAACATATTTATTGATAAAGCCAATACGAGCAGCACATGTCTGCGCAATATTTTCTATCATGCCAGACACAGAAAAACATCCGTCTTCAACGAAAATATTGTCACCACAGATAACGGTCTCAGTAACGGTTCGCACATCGTCCAACTGCACCAAGTGACCTATCATTACGAAAGGTTCTTGTTGAGGCAGCACTTCATGGATATCAATACTGCGAAGAAACTCTTCAACTGGCCATTTAAATGATAGTGTGTCCATCAGGATAATCTCCAAAAGTCAAAATAGTTATACCATTGAGTAGGATACATTTTCAAGATGCGTTCCAACTCTTCCGCATAAGCCCGTGACAATTGTGCCATCTGCTCTCTCCGAGATACAGTCTTGTCATAGTGGAGTGGAGTGACATATATTTGGTAAGTTAATGCCGATTTCTTCATGACATTGACAGCCAACACATCCAGACTCCGCATCGTAGGAACACTAAATGGTCCCAGGGGCAACTGGACTTCAGATGTCAGCAATTTCACCTTGACAGTCTTTTGAGAACCCATAATCCTGTCAGCTGGCATACTCATGATTTCTCCATTTTCAAGAGCTTGGTCTATCAGAAAAAGATGGCTCATATCCCCTTTAATGGGTATCATACGAATGTTCGTGTCAGAAAACATAATCCTGCGATTATTCATCACAGTTTGTTTTTCGCCAAAAAACACCAATGCATTGAGGCGCTTCTTATCTGATACAAGGGTATAGCCCGCCAATTCGTAATTGCCGACATGAGCACTGAGTTGTACGAAAGCCTCTGGACGCGCAGCCAACTCCTGGAAATATTCCATCCCTTCTATATCCACATGAAAATGTCGTCCTGCATACATGGCAAAACGGTCAATGACCACTTGGGCAAACATACAATGGTTTAGATATGTCTTCAGAAAGGCTTTAACCGGGTTACAACCCCATTGCTTACGAAAATAGCGGTAAATGTGCTTAAAACCAGGACGGAACAAACAGGGAGGAATGACAAAGATGTATGTAAAGATATAGATAATCCGTATATCTATTCTTCTCAATATAGCAATCAGCCATCTATGCATCAAGCTATTGCCATATGTCGTACCATCCCACTCCTGCTTTCCCATTGTCAGCCTAACTTACCTTGCTTTCAATATAATCATTAAACTCTTTCAGAGTAGTTACACCCGTCATCTCTTCAGGCTTAATCTTAAAGCCAAAATTCTTTTCCACGATAACTACGATATCTACGAAGTCAAGGCTGTCAATGCCCATATCGTCCTTCAATTTAGCATCGTCACTGATTTTCTCCTCATCTATTTCGAGGTCTTCAATCAGGAAGTTTCTTACTTTCTCTTCAATTTCTGTTCTTGTCATTTTTCTGGTTATTTATCATTAAAACTATAATTTACATACCAATATAGAGTGCCCTTGCCCCAGATGGTCGTGTATCTGCTCTATTTCAAGACCAGCGTTATTGATGCACTGTTCCATATCCTCTGTATTATACATCTTAGAATAGCCATTTGCAATAGCCGTAAAATACAGACTGGTCATTGTCAGACAAAATGCTGCTGGTTCGAATCGCTGTCTGTCCCAAAGCGTCTCCATAATATATATACGGGTTTGCGCTGTCATTACTTGTTTGGCACGCCTCAAAATACTTGTAATTTGTTCCATGCTAAAACAGTCTAAGAACTGGCTCATCCATATTGCGTCCAAACCGCCTTCACGATGCGGAAAGGCAACCCTTTCATCCAACAAGTTGATACCGTAGCCACTAATGCGGTCAGCACCATCCTTGCCTTGAATATTGTCCTGCATCATAGCTATCTGCTGAGGCAAATCCAAAATTGTCACTTCTGCATCCTTTTGATAACCGACACACTGCAAAGCCCATTTCCCGGTATTACCACCGACATCATACAGCGACTTAACATGGTGTTCGTCAAAAATAATCTTAAGAGCCTCTGGAAAGGAGCTGTCACTATAAAAATGATCAAATCCAAACCAGCTCTTTTGTACTTGTGGCGGTAAGCTTGACAGCCCTTCATACACCGTAGGCCAATCTCCGAAGTGTCTTAAACCTTCTGGCTTTCCATTAAGCAGCGATTCTTCCAGATGAAACCATCCTTCATAGTTCACATCGTGATTGAAGTCTATATTTACTCTGGTAGCAGGGTCATTGATCAAGAACCACCCCGTTTTTGAAATGGTAAACTTATCATTGGCAGCATCTACAAGCACAAGTCCGATACTCAGCGAGGCTTCCAAAAGGCATTTCACGGCATAATCCGACAGGCCAGTCTGCGAGACTATCTCTTCTCTGGTAAGCCCATCTTTCGAATCGCGAATCAGGTCGAGTATACCAAATTTAAGCATCAAACGGGAGACTTGGAAAACTACAGGTCCCCACGCAATAAACTCAGCTAACCGCTGTGCCTCGCGAGCAGAAAGTGTCTCTGTAGAGTATTTTTTTGAAAGTTCTGGAAAAAGATGCATTTATTTCAGCTTAAATAATTGTTTGGCTAGACCCTTGTAACATTTGCCCAAGCCATCTGCGTAGTCGTAATCCTTTCCTGAACCAAATCCATCTACATTGATTTCACATACAATTTGGCTGGAAGCAATATCGAAGACTTTGATATATGCAGTTGTACTAAACTTACCTTGTCCCCATGTTCCCGTAAATGCTTGATGTCTCTCCAAATCCTTGACTTCAATGATAATTTTATATTTAGCGCCATCTGAAGATTCTGGTATTTTCAAGCCTTTGGAATTTTCATTAAACGAAACAACAAACGACTGCTGCATAGCAGTAATACGCTTTTCATACTGATCTCCACACCATGCTTTAAAATCTTCATCTTCTTCCCATGTAGTTTTTGTAAAATCAAACTCCACAATGGCACTTGCATTCTCTTTGAGAAACGAAGCATTCCCCACTTTCACTTTGACTCCTCCAGCCATGCAATACATACTAGTGAGTACAGTAACCAATGTTGTTAATAATAATCTTCTCATAATTGTATTATTTGGTTAGACGATATCATTCCTACCTATTTCATTTTTTTAATTACCAAAGCACTATTAGTACCTCCAAATCCGAAAGAGTTACTCAGTACCGTATTTACTTCCATATCTACGGTTTTTGCCGTAAGATTAATCTTTTCGGAATACTCATCTGGATTCTCGAAATTGATGTTTGGAGCTACAAAATTATTCTGCATCATAATGATACTGTAAACAATCTCACTAGCACCTGCCATCCAGCATTCATGACCTGTCATTGATTTGGTACTGCTAATCAGAGCACGCTGCCCACGAAAAAGTCGGTCAAGCGCAATGGCTTCATACATATCACCCTGGTGTGTAGATGTGGCATGAGCGTTGATGTAATCAATATCATCTAGCCCAACTCCTGCATCCTTCATAGCTCGTGACATAGCAGTGACGCTACCATCGTCATTCGGTTCCGAGATACCTCCGCCATTACTTGAGAAACCATAACCAATTACTTCTGCTAAAATAGTAGCACCACGCCTTACGGCATGGTCATAATCTTCCAACACCAAGGCAGCTGCTCCACCACTTGGAACTAAACCGTCTCTATCCCTATCAAAGGGGCGACTGGCTTTTGTTGGCTCATCCATTTTTACGGAGAATGCGCCAAGAGCATCAAATGAGGCCATAGAATAATAGTTGGTTTCTTGAGCGCCACCACAAAGAACCATTTCTTGGAGACCCTGCTTTATAAGCATATACCCCAATCCTATAGAGTGGCTTCCACTAGCGCAGGCCGCACTGATGGTGAAGTTAACACCACGCAAATGGAAAATGGTACTAAGATTCATATTCACCGTTGAGTTCATCGATTGGAATATCAACCCATAGCCCAACATGGCAGAGTCATGTTTCTCGTCCATAATCTTGGATGATTCAATAACCGGTTTTGCTGATGAATCATTGCCAAATATGCATCCCACTTCATGCTCACGGAGATAAGTATCACTGATTTGTGCCTGTTCAAAAGCTTGACGACTGGCCATATATGCATATTGTGCTTCTTCTGACATGCCCGCACGAGTATGCCTGTCCAACATCTGCTTGGTAATAACGGGTGTTTCCACGATACCAGTCAATCCAGAACGATATCCATACGTGAGTCGTTCTGGCTGTAAGCCTATACCTGATTTCCCATCATACAACGAATTCTTTACAGTTTCTATATTTGTTCCTATACAGGACCAAATTCCCATGCCTGTGATTACAACTCTTCTTGCCATATATTCCAAGCAAAATCAAATTAATTAATATCATCCGCACTAATTGCTATTCTCACATATGCAGTTTCTGGGTGTTACCAATAACGATAGGCCCATTTTTCAGAGTGACTTTCAGATTACTTGTTTGCGCAGATGAAATGGCGCAAATCAAACAAAAAAGAAATGTTAAAAACTCCTTCATAAAATATCAATTGCTTATGTGTATAATCCACCATTAACATTTATAACTTCTCCAGTAATATAAGCAGCATCTTCTGACGCAAGAAATGCGACTAAGGCTGCGACTTCATCAGGCTTGCCAAATCTTCCAACAGGGATTAGTTTTTTTAGTTCTTCTTCTGGCAACTCCTTGGTCATATCAGTCTGTATAAACCCAGGGGCTATTGCATTAACTGTAATGTTCCGAGGCGCAACTTCTTGTGCCAAAGCCTTTGTAGCTCCAATAAGGGCGGCTTTAGCAGCACTATAGTTTGTTTGGCCAGGAAGTCCTTTAACACCAGAAAGTGATGCTACATTAATTATTCTTCCGCCACGCTTACGTGGCATCATATGCTTTAACAACCGCCTTGTAATATAAAAGAATCCATCAAGAGTTGTATCAATGACTTGATGCCAGTCTTCATCAGACATCATAAACATCAAACCATCACGCCTAATTCCGGCGTTATTTACTAAAATCGGAATATAATCATCTGGATGTTTCTGCTCCCACAAATCAATCGCTTCATCTACTCTATACTTGTCTGAAACATCGAAAGGCATCAACTCGGCAATTGCTCCTTCTCGTTCCACTAAAGCTTTTGTTTCTTGGGCCGCTTCAATATTCGAATTGAAGTTAATGAGTATAGGCATGCCCATTTTGGCCAATCTAATACATATAGATCGTCCGATTCCTCTTGACCCGCCAGTGACTAGAATAAATTTCATTAGCCAGCAGTTAAATAATAACCGTCGGCTACCTTAACGGTTGGTTATACCTTAAATATTAATTTAAATAGAAAGCGTGGAGCCAGTCTGTCGCTCGCTTCACGTTCTAAAGGCTCTCGCATTGCCCGACTAATCGAAACGAGCAACTTGAAGAGCCCCACACCGAATGATATATATACCTCTTTACGATTACAAATTGTTTAGAGGGTGATATAATCATCCCAGGGACGTCACAGTTGCTTTGTTTTTGACTAGTCGTTCGAACTTGCGAGATTCTTAGAACGTCAAAGCCAAAGCGTACATTAACGCCTTTCTTTTTATATGCCCCACCCATTCGAATCGTCTTTAAGGATTCTACTTCGGTGTGGAACTGTCTGCAAAGATAGGCATTTATTCTAAAATCTGCAACGAATTAAAAAAAACTTTTATTTAGAATGTAAAAAATAGTAAAATAGTGTTTTTTAGATAAAATGGGCTTTCTCAATTTCGGGTCATAAATGAAGCCCCCGTTTATGACTGCCTTGAATCATTGTCTTTGCCGTCTGATGGCAGTGGCGGGCAAAGGCTAAGTCGTCTTCTTTATCTTTCCGGCGAGGGAGGTCATTGTTGCATCCTCCACCACCGCAGGATTGGGAGATAGTAGTAGCGGCATCAACATAGCCAAAGAACAGGCTGGCTGTGGTGGCGGCTACCTCTGCCACATTCTCTACTATCCCTTCTGCCAGGTTCAAGCCTGTATCCACAAGGAAACGTACAGCAGACTCGGCTCCTATCTGATAGACCTCAGATTTGGTTCCAACTGCAATGTTGCGAATAGTATCAACAGCCGCCAACATCCATCCTGCATTGGCCAAACGATCCTTGGGGTTGTCGCCGAGTGCCTTCCTCACAGTTTCTTTCTCCCTGTCATTCATGACGTATCTATCGAGTCTGGGATTGATGATGACCTGAACGGCATTCCAAAGACCAGGCCAGACGGACTCCAAGACGCTGGACATGTTATCGTAGTTATCGGCTTTCGCCTTTGCTCTCTCGTAGGAATCAATAGTGATGCCTCGTTTTGTCATCTCGTCGTATTGGTGAATCTTCTTGATGGCTATGGCATTCTGACGTAACTCCTGCTTGACAATGGCGCGGCTTCTTCGAGTCAACTCATTCTTATGTACGGAGGCAAAACTTCGAAGGATTGTCTGCATGTCGGTCATCACAGACTTGATATCTGCGTCACGCTTCTTTTTGACTTCTTTAGGGTCATCGAAGAAACCAATCTTCCGGGCTTTGATTTTGTCTATCTCCTCAAAAACAGCGGTGATGACATCCATGATGGTGACATGAAGCTTGCCATTAGCCTTCAGATTATCGATAATGGCTCCTTTGGTCTCAGGGTTATAAGCGAACACCATCTTGTCGAAACTCACCATATCGGCCACTTCCTTAGGGTCGCCGACGGCATTAACCAGTTCTTCGACTCTTTGTTCCAGAACAGCCTTCTCCTTTTGAACCTTGTCCTTCTCTTGTCTGGCATCACTCAGATCTTTGCGGGCACTTTCTACCTGTGTGACCATCTTTGCCACCTGCTTACGTCCTTCCCGGATGTCATCTTCGACCAAGGATTGTGTTCGTCCTGCCTGTTGGAGCTTTTCTTGTATTGCAACGTACTTTTCAGTTGCTGTTTTTGATTTCTGTTCGGCCTCCTCTGTCTTTTTCAGAGCTTCCAGCCTTTCCTTCTCCAGTTGGCGTTTGTTCTTCTTGCGATGCTTCTTCCTCTCCTCGGGTGTCATCAGAGATGTGTCTTCGCCTCGCGCCAATCCCCATTTGCTATTAACCTCCTCATAGAGCATAGTGTGCCATTGTTTATATGAAGTGTATGCCTGATACTTGGTCTTGCCAAAGTAATGGGCATAGCTGACCATTGGAACCTTCTTCTTCACGGCGGGCTTATAGAAACGCTGATCATCCTTACTGAGCCGTTCAAACTGGCGAGTGTTGATGTGTTGGGGAAGTTCTTTCTCGTCCGGTTCAATATCTTGGTCAAGGTCATAACCACCCTTTCTTCCCTGAGGCATCCGCTCGGCTACAGGAACCACCAAGGCATGGAAATGCGGGGTGGTCTCGTCCAGATGACATTCAAGTCCGAGGACATTCTCCTCGCCGAACTTCCGGCAGAGAAATTCATAATACTCCAGTGCCAGAGTTTCAATTTGTTTGAAACCCGGATGGTCTGGGTCGTCAGCTAACGTGACGGAACTGTTATCCTCGCTCCAGTCAAAATCCATTGGTTTACCAAAGGCGATCTCCGTCATGCGGTCGTGGTCGCCATTGAGCACAAAGTCAACACAGGTGTTCGGCTGGTTAGGAGCATCAGGTGACCACGGTTTGAATTTCAGTTCCTTCAGCCGTTCCTCGTATCTCTCTTTTAACGACTTTTCCTGAGTGCCAAGAGGAATGATGGTAGGACGGTCATAGATGGGCTTTCCATTTATCCGGCCCATCTCCTTACCTCTTTTTATCTCAAAGTTGAGATGACTTCTCGACCAGTCGTAACGGTTTCCCGGCTCTCTGTTCTTGGCATCGTAAGTCTCCTTAGTCCATCCACGTCGCTCGTTTTCCCGTCCTTGTGCGGAGACAAAGGACGGAGAAGCGGAGATATTGAGCGACTGGTATTGTTTCTCACAAATTTGCATAGCCTTATTGTTTTCGTTGATGAAATGGGGTTCTTAGGGGCGACAGTCCCTGAGCGGAGGTCCAGGAGAGGGTCACTCCTGGTCGGGTTCCAAGGGCAGACAGCCTTTGGCATATTGGGGTAAAATGGCAGGATTGACATTATTACCCCTAATATGTTGTGGACTATTATTGTAGTCCACCCTGCGGCACGCCCGTCTTATTCCATTCCTTGTCGCGCAGATAGACGAACAGGTAAGAGCGAGATGCGAGGTCACCTTGCAATCGCTGTGCATGAGCGAATGCTGTTGTTCGTTCATCTGCCGTCAATAGCTTCCAAGAATCGAATGCCTGCGACTCATTGTTACCCGTCTTGCCATAGACTTGTTTCAATCGCTCAAAAGACAGGGTAGGATCATTAGCATTGAAATCGCTATAGCCCTTTTCTTCCCTATCGTTCGCTGATACAGAAGGATTGGCATCATTTGTCCTCTTCGGAGCATTGACAGGTCGAGCAGTACTCTTTGCAGTCCTGCACTTTGCACTCTCGCTGCATTTACGGCTCTTCACCTCTGCTGCCGTTCGTAGGGAATCAAGATCCTGGGCAATCAGGTCGAAGTAGGTTTCCAAGCGAAGGTCATCCATCGCAGGGCGTGCGCCATCGGTTGCATACGCTACGACAGACTTCACCAGCTTACCTACTTCACTGTTGTTCATTCGTGTACATGCTACAATGAGCACGTTCGATAAAAACGGAATACGTTCAATTGACTTCATTTCAAAATAAATTAAAGGGTTATACAATCTCTTTTTCTGCTTCAGCTATCATCTCATCGGTGACACCGTGAGAGAACTTGTAGAGAGTATGCTGCCGAGGATCCTCACCTTGCTCTATCCATCTACGTACTTGGAATCTAAGACCATCAAGACCGCAGGGCAGTTTATCATCACTCTGAGGTTTCACCGAGGTGTAGCCATACTTTGCCACCTGACTGCCCCACCAGTCCTTGAACTTCTTATTGTACTGGATGATGATGTCCTCAGGGTCGAACTCTCGGAACGACTCCTTATACGCAGGATAGTTGGCAAAATAGCAGAGCAATTTGACAGGTGTACACTCTCCACCATTGCGACCAAGGAATATTGCAGCCACATTCGTACAGACATCCTCGCCGAGTACTTTGCCGCTCCTCTCCACCATCAAGTAGTAACCCATGAAATGCTTCACGAAGAGAGCCACATCTGCATCCTTGGTGTTGTAGATCTGATTGAGACGGTTTAATGACGGAGTAACGGTATTCACCGCCATATCGACATGCTCCAGCGCATATCTCCAAGAATCAGGTCCGAACGCCTTGTAAACCTTCTCCAAGGTTGGGAATCTCTGCAGGAATCGCTTTTCACTCTCCGTTAGCAGCCCTGATGGTACGTTGTTCGAGTTCTGCGACAAAGTTTCTTGCCTCAGACCTGTTATCATTGCGTCCACATTCCCTGTTACGTCTTTCTGCTCCATCGTTCTTCCTTATTAGGTTCTGAGTATCCTGTGTCCATTTGCGGGCTGTAGCTTTCCAGTCAGCCATAGGGCTATTGCCCACCATCCAGTTCTTGGATTCATAGTAGTCATGGAAACGTTGAGGAAGTCCCGCCTTCATCTCGAATCCATCGGGTATCACACATGTAGCCATATAAGACTCGACATCAGCTACCATCGGGATGACCTTCTCTCTCTCGGTGTGTCTGTTGTCTGTATCTTTAGTATTATATAGCGTCTGGTCTTCCGTCCGCTTTACCGTCAAGTTATCCGTCCACTCCAGTAGGGTATATGTGGACGGTGTATAACGTGAACGGCCCTCTTTGAACTCGACAAGTCCTGCATTGGCTAACTGCTTTCTGGCTGTAGTCAATGCCGTTTTGCATACATGCAGTGCGTCACAGGCTACAATGGTGGAACAGGGGAATGGCATCCTCCAATTCCGCCTGTTGCACTCGTTGAGCAGGTAAACATAGAGTGCTATGGCTGTTGCGGAAAACATATAATCCTCGTGAGCACTCCAAAACCGATTCAGATATCCTATGTATGTCATTTCTTGCTCGGTTTATATTCTGACAGTTTACCAGACTTAATCAGGTCATTGACCTCCTGCTTAGAATAGAGATTCTTACGTCCCACCTTCTGACTACGAAGAAGCCCAGACTTCTCTATTCGCCATAGAGTAGGATAAGAGATGTGTAACTCACCGCAGACTTCGCTGCGATCATAGTAGCCCTCCTCAACAGAGTTCTCCATAAGGTTGCCGATGTTCTTCTCAGCGAGGCACCGGCTCACAGTCCGATAGATAATGTCTTCGAACTGCTGTTCGTTTAGTACAACGATGTTCTCCATAATCCAATTTTTTTTATTTATTTCTTGAAATTTTTTGCAAATTTCGGTGTTTTTCTTGATATAGGGATTATGGAGAATGTGGATTTGAGATTAGGTCAAAATGCGCTGAATATCAGTATAATACAAAAAATCCACACCCTTTTAAGGTGTGGAAAAGTGTGGGTGTGGAGTGTGGATTTTTACTTTTTGAAGATTAGTGAAGGGAAATTTTTCCTGAAATCTTCACTTGGCGATCGCTGAGTTATATATTTCTCAGAAACATTGATGTTCTCACATACAGCTTTCAACCATTCCTTATCGTAATAAGCCTTTAGTTGAGCAATACTATATCTAATGTTAACCTTATTCCCATCTTGATAAAGAGGAGAAAAGTAAGCATGGGTGACATATTGTATAAACAGATTCTCGTCGGCATTGATAACGACTTTTCTGTCACGGAGGTAACTATATAACCGTTGTAAGTCTGGCCCATCAGTACTCTTTGATTGATAACTGGGCATTGTTGAGAAATCAATGCTTGGGGCTGGTGCTGAAACCGGTTCTTCTTCTGGTGAAATATTATCCTCGACTGCAGGAGCATTATCCTCTTCTTTCGGGCTATCACCTCCAGAAATGGAAACATCCCTTTCTGCGACATAGAAGAGAATGCCTTCATACCGACCGATGTTAATAGTGTATCTCCGGAATTTGTCCTTGTTCCAGTAACCGCTATTCAAATCCTCCGCAGGCTTAAACTTGTTTGCCTGGGTTAAATAATCATGATTTTCAAGAGGTTGTTTCAAGTCATTTCTTCGACAGCCATTGTACGTGTTAGTAAATCCGTTGACATACCAACGGCTTATTTGGGACTTGTACAGATTGGCTTCACCTTTTGAAACCTCTTTGTATTTGAGTTCTGTGTTTTGCAGTAGTTCCAGAACATCAGCCTTGACCATCGCTTGTACATGCGGTTTCTTATACTCAGAGACAAAGAGAGAATAACCCTCGACTTTCTTTGAGCTGAAGTCCTGATAGTCGCCCTTGATGATAGGTTTCACCCACTCATGGAGAAAATC
>JAEEGJ010004607.1_pt1 | contig 46006 bp, 41 predicted proteins | sample 8958761 | NCBI WGS metagenome assembly JAEEGJ01 (sample SAMN16246546, study PRJNA631951) | gut metagenome | biome: gut microbiome; feature: rumen; material: RS-attached | host: Bos | place: Iran: Karaj | collected 2018-10
TTTATTCTTTGCACGGCTTTGATATGATAGAGGAAGATAGTGACGGCAACAGAACTTACAAGCTGGAGCTTTCGGCGTACGAACCCAAGAACAAAGTTATCAAAGTGAGCTGAGTATAGGCACCGGCATAGACATGCGGTGCTTCGGAGACATATATGTGCGGAATTAACGGTCTTATCGGGTATAAGGGTGACAGACATGCGATCATAGCCAAGATGAATGAGCGTATGCTTCACAGAGGCCCCGATGATGAAGGAATCTACATAAGTGATGATATGAAAGTGGCGCTTGGACATAGGCGCCTTTCTATTGTGGACTTATCCAAGAACGGCGCTCAGCCCATGGTTTCACATTCGGGCAAGAGCGTTATTGTATATAACGGCGAGATTTACAATGCAGACAAGGTAAAAGAAAAACTGATAAAAGACGGGAAAGCTACGTCCTTTAGAGGTACTTCCGATACAGAAGTTTTGCTTGAAGCAATAGAGAGCTATGGCATGAAGGAAGCTTTATCTCTCTGCAAAGGAATGTTTGGAATTGCTGTATATGACAAGGATAAGGGTACTGTCACTCTTGCAAGAGACAGAGTAGGCGAAAAGCCCTTGTACTATGGAACTGTAGCAGGCTCTTTTGCCTTTGCTTCTGATATTGGATGTCTTCGTACGATAGAGGGCTTTGATAACGAGATAAACAGAGAAGTTCTTGATATCTATTTTACGGAAGGCTATATACCTGCACCGCACACCATTTATAAGGATATATACAAGCTTGAAGCCGGCACAATAATAACGGTTGATATCGAAAGTTTCAAAACCAGAGAAGAGACCTACTGGTCAATGACAGAGGCAGCTGTTAAGGGACAGAGCAATCTCTTTAAGGGAAGCAGAGAAGAGGCATCTTTTGAGCTTGAGAGGCTGTTAAAAGAGTCAGTAAAGGGCCAGATGGTTTCTGACGTTCCTCTTGGAGCTTTTCTTTCTGCGGGAATAGACAGTAGTACTGTTGTAGCGCTCATGCAGTCTGTGTCAGAGGGACAGGTTCGCACCTTCACCATAGGCATGGAAGATGAGAAGTACAACGAGGCAGTTAAGGCCAAAGAGATAGCAAGACACCTTGGAACAGTACATACGGAAGAATATATTACTGAGAAGGACGCCAAGGCAGTTATACCACAGCTTTCCTTTATGTTTGGAGAGCCTTTTGCGGATTCATCGCAGATACCTACATATCTTGTGAGCAAGATGACCAGAAAACATGTGACGGTTTCTCTATCAGGAGACGGTGGAGATGAGCTCTTTGCAGGTTACAAGTCCTATGAGTCTGTATCAAGAGTCTGGGGCAAGGTGGGAAAACTCCCGTATTTTGTTAGAAAGCCCATAAGTGCAGCTATACTTGCAACCAATCCCCGGGATGAAGTTACGAGAACCAAGGCGGTATACCTTGGGGCCAAGGGACCCGGTGAGATTCACAGATTTGAGCACGAGACGGATCCTATAGTTAAAAAGATAGCGCTCAAAAAGGATAAAACTCTTTTATATAAATATGACGACATGGCGAAAGCTCTTTTGACAGAGCCCATTCATAACGCCATGCTTATGGATATGCTTGTGTATCATCCCGATGATATACTGGTTAAGGTGGACAGGACAGCCATGGCGGTTTCTCTGGAGACCAGAGTTCCCATGCTTGACAGAGATCTTCTGGAATTTGCGTGGACGCTTCCTATAGAGTATCTTAGAGAGGGTAATGTAGGTAAGCAGGTTCTTAGAGACGTTCTTTACAGACATGTGCCAAAAGAGCTGATGGAAGGCCCGAAGAAAGGCTTCTCGATACCCATATCCAAGTGGCTTCTTGACGGGGAGATCAGGCAGTGGGCAGAAGACCTCCTTGATAAGGACAAGATCAGGCAGCAGGGCGTTCTGGATGCGGATGTTGTTGAGAAGATCTGGAATGATTTTACACAGCGCGGGATCTATAGGATACAGATCTGGTATATCCTTATGTTCCAGCAGTGGTATGAAAAAGAATATAAGAAAGATAGTTTATGAGCTTAACTTCGTTTTACTTTTTGTGCTTTGTTGCACTTGTTTTAATAGCGTATTATACGGTGCCTCTTTTGTTTAAGAAAAGAGGTCAGTGGGTGGTGCTTTTAACTGCGAGCATCATCTTCTATTTGTTTTCCACAAAGGGAGACTATGTTCAGATTGTTTTCCCGCTTATAGCATCCTTTACAACCTGGGGGCTTTTAAAGCTTTTAGCAAAGACAGGAGAAGAGGAATTTGCCAAAAGAAGACTGATACTTGGGCTGGAGCTCTTAGTTCTTCTTGGAATACTTATTGTGTTTAAATTCTATAAGTTCATGACAGGCGGTGAAGTTGCGCCACCTGCGGGACTTTCTTTCTATACCTTTATTCTTCTTGGGTATTTTATCGAGGTTTATAACGGCATTGGAGTTAGGAGAGACAGCCTTCTAAAGACTACTCTTATCGGAACATTCTTTCCTCTTACGGTTCAGGGCCCTATCATAAAGACTCGTGAACACAGCGATCAGTTCTTTGAATATCATAAGCCTGATTATAAGAATATTACATTTGGCGCTCAGAGGATGCTCTGGGGCTTCTTTAAGATGCTTGTGATCTCACAGAGGCTTAAGACAATAGTTGATGAGATATACAACAACAATGCGCAGTACCCGGGTGCGTATATTTGGCTGGGCACTGTGTGTTTTGCGTTTCAGTTATATACCAATTTTTCCGGCGGCATAGACATAGTTATCGGCCTTTCGCAGATGCTTGGCATTATTCTGCCGGAGAACTTTACAACACCGTTTTTTGCCAAGAATATCAGCGAGTATTGGAGAAGATGGCACGCTACGCTTGGAATCTGGATGAAGGACAATGTCTTTTATCCGCTTCTGCGCACCAAGATGATAATGGGACTTGGTAAGAAGCTTAAGAATGTATTTGGCAAAAAGAAAGGTAAGCAGATCACTAATTACGTGGCCATGTTTATACTGTGGTTTTCCGTTGGTCTGTGGCACGGAGGAGCTGCAACCTTTGTTATCGGTTCAGGTCTTTTACACTGGGCATATATTGTTCTTGGAGAAGTTACGCTTCCGCTTTTTACATGGCTTTTTGAAAAGAAGCTGCACATAAACATGCAGAGCAGGTTTGCAAACGGATTTAGAGTTGTAAGGACATTTTTCTTTGTCTGTATAGGTGATCTTTTCTTTAGGGCAAAAGACATACCGCATGCCTTAAGTCTTCTTAAGGGGAGCGTCAGTGCTTTTAATCCGGGAGTCTTCGTTGACGGAAGTTTGCTGAACCTGGGGCTGAATATTTACGAGTGGGGAATACTGCTTGTATCAATGGCAGTGCTCATTACGGTTTCCACTATTCAGTATAGGATGGAACTTGCGAATGACGGTAAGATCACAGGCAGCAGATTTGAAGGGTATTCTAACCTTAGAGAGTATATTGCGTCCAGAAAGCTTGTGATAAGGTGGATCGTGTACCTCGCACTTCTTTTTGCAGTGCTTTTACTTGCTGAGTACGGACCGGGATTTAATCCTGCGGATTCCATATATGATGATTTTTGATTTATAAGGATTTAAGATAAAAAACTATGACTAAGAGACAAATATCCAGGATTATTATTTTCATAGTGATGGTCATGTGGCTTATTCCTCATATCACCTACTGTATCAGGACTAACGGTGATGTGAAGGATAGGTTTGTGGGCTTTTATGCAGAAAAAAGAAATACGATAGATGCTGTTGTTATCGGTTCAAGCCCTGTTCCTTATTGCATCGCAACACCCAGGATCTACGGCGATATGGGGATAACAATGTATCCGCTTTCTACAAATATGCAAAGGCCTGTGGCTGCAAAGTATCTTGTTGAGGAGGCTCTTAAGACTCAGGATCCGGATCTTTTTATCTTTGAGATGAAGATGTGGCAGGCGGAGGATGAGGCTCTTATAAATGCTGATAAAGAAAAGCATATGGGGCATACAAGGGAAGTTACTGATAACATGAAGTATTCCCTTAACAGGATCCGCGCAATAAACGCCATGGTTAAGCCTGAGAATGCTGAGTACGACGAGAACGGCAAGATGGAAGAGGATTATAAGCGCTTTAATTTCTATTTTGACATTTGTAAGCACCATTCCAACTGGAAGACTCTTGCACTGTGGAGTCAGCTTCGCACATTCTTTTACGCATATCCTGATGATCTAAAGGGCTTTGTTGTATCTGACGAGGTTAAACCCGTAGAAAAAGAGAACTTTCACAGTGTATCCGGTGTTGAGAAGATGCCGGCTGAGCAGCAGGAGTACCTTGACGATCTTATCGCATGTCTTAAAAAACACAATAAGGATGCGCTCTTTATCATCACTCCTTTTACAGTAAATGAAGAGGAGCAAAAGAAGATCAATTATATCAGGGATTATGTCACTGAAAAAGGCTACAATTTCCTTGATATGAACCAGCACCTTGATGAGATAGGTTTTGATGAGACTGCTGATTACAAGGACGGCGGAACGCATACCAATATCGTTGGTGCGGACAAGGTAACTGTGTGGTTTGAAGAATATCTTTCGGAAAATTATGTTAAGACAGGAATCCTTGGTAAACATGACAGAAGGCATGGTATGAAATACAATTCCTGGAAGAAGTCTTACGATCTCTGGATACAAGAGCTTTCAGAGGGAGAAGATACTATCCGCCGCAGCATAGAAGCAGGAACATATAGTGAAACCGCGGCGGATGATGAGTAATACCGATTAAGAGCAAAGAGTCGCTTGCGACTCTTTATTCATATACGACTAAGCACCCAATGCAGTAATATGGTATAATTAACGGTGTATGCTTATTTAAGTGTTAAACCGGAGGGGATATGATAATAATTCAGCTTAAAGGCGGACTTGGAAATCAGATGTTTCAGTACGCTTTGTACAGAGCTCTCAAGAAAAAAGGAAAGACAGTTAAGATAGATGACGTAACAGGCTTTGTCAACGACAAGCTAAGAGAACCTGTTCTTCAGGGCTACGGAATAGATTATGAGAGAGCCACCAAGGATGAAGTGATTGCACTTACGGATTCCAAGATGGATATCTTCAGCCGCATCAGAAGGAAGCTCACAGGCAGGAAGACCTTCAGAATAGACGAGGAGTCCGGAAGGTTTGATCCTAAAATCCTTGAGCTTGAAAATGCTTATCTTGTTGGATACTGGCAGAGTGAGAAATACTTTGCAGATGAATCTGTACAGAATGAGATCAAAGAGGCTTTTGAGAAGAGACCTCAGGAGCTTATGAACGATACAGTAAGTTGGACGCTGCTTCAGCAGATAGAGTGCTGTGAATCGGTGAGCCTTCATGTACGCAGGACGGATTATGTGGACGCGGAGCATATCCATATTCACAACATCTGCTCTGAGAAGTATTACAAGAACGCCATAGACAAGATCAGAAAAGAATATCCAAATGCCATGTTCTTTATCTTTACAGATGACAAGGAATGGTGCAAAAAACATTTCAAAGGCCGCTGCTTTAGTGTGGTTGAGCTTGAAGAAGGCCCTAAGACCGACATTGCTGAGATGATGCTTATGAGCAGATGTAAGCACCACATCATTGCCAACAGCTCTTTTAGCTGGTGGGCAGCATGGCTTAACGATGCACCTGAGAAGCTTGTTATCGCACCCAGTAAGTGGATCAACCATAAGGATATGGATGATATTTATACTGAGCGCATGGTAAAGGTGGAAATCTGACGCATTTTGCCAAGAATATATTTGAGCCATATATACCTGGTTTAATATTTTTTGAATATATATAGAAATACAGAGAGATATACATAATATGAGTAATACAGACAACAAGAAAAAAGTAAGTCTTTTTGCAAAGCTAAATTATATTTTTGATAAAAAACAAAAGGGACAGTTAGGAATACTAGCTGTCCTTATAGTCATTGGGGGTATTCTGGAGACAGGCGGTGTTGGAATGGTGGTTCCTGTCATGAAAATGCTTACTAATCCTAAAAGCATATATAAAAAGATTGCTAAGTTTGATTTTTTAAAGGATCTTGTAGAAAGATTTAATCTTGGAATTGAGCATAAGAACAATCTTATTATGCTTATGCTTGTAACGCTGATCATTTTTTTTGTAGTTAAAAATCTATATCTTTTGTTTCTTATCTACAAGCAGAACACGTTCATTACCAGAGCAAGAAATGACATGATCAGCAGGGTTATGAGAGAGTTTCTCAACAGGCCTTATGAGGATTATCTCGGCGCTGATATTCCTACTGTTTTCAGAATTACAGACAGTGATATTCCCAAGACATTTACACTAATGCTGTCAATTCTGTCTTTGACAACAGAGGTAGTTGTAACAGTATGTCTTAGTATTGTGGTACTTATAATCAATTGGAAGATCACTGTCCTTATGGCTATCGTTTTCTTCATCATTACTTTACTTATCACCAAGGTATTAAAGCCAAGACTTAACAGAATCGGACGAGAGAATCAGGAGACTCAGTCGAGGATCGCCAAGTGGAGAATTCAGGCTATTTATGGTCTTAAGGACGTAAAGGTCCTCAACAGGCACGATTTCTTTATCCGCAATTATTATGAGTCCGGTAAGGTTGGCGCGGACATTGCAAGAAATTACACTGTTATGAACAATATTCCCAGACTCCTTATCGAGACTATGTTCATAGTTGTGGTATTTTCATATATTCTTGTTTATATTATGGGAGGCGGACAGACAGACGCTCTTATGACGGAGCTTACTGCAATTGCGGTAGCAGCTCTGAGACTTATGCCCTCAGTAAACAGGATAAATACTTATCTTACAGAGATCGCATATAACCAGTTCAGTCTTGATTTTGTATACAACAATCTGACAGAATCCATGAAGATGGACAAGGCAATGAGGGCTGAGAGAGCAGCAATTGCTGGTCCTGCTCTTCATTTAGAAAAAGAGATTGAGATAAAAGATATTACTTTTGCATATCCCGACGGAGATACCAATATCTTCACCGATGCCAATATGGTTGTTCCTAAGGGCAAATCTGTAGGTATCATGGGACCTTCCGGTGCAGGAAAGTCTACAGTGGTTGATATTATTCTTGGTCTTTTGCATGTTCAGAAGGGTGAGATTCTCTGCGATGGCAGCAATATCTTTAGTAATTACGATTCCTGGCTTGCACAGATAGGATACATACCTCAGTCAATTTATCTGGTTGATGAATCTATAAGGGAGAATATCGCTTTTGGTATTGATGCAGATGAGATAGATGACAATAGGATCTGGGAGGTTATGGAAGAAGCTCAGCTTGCTGACTTTGTTAAGACTCTTCCCGAGGGACTTGATACTAAAATCGGTGACAGAGGCGTAAGGCTCTCCGGCGGTCAGAGACAGCGTATCGGTATTGCAAGAGCTCTTTATCACAACCCTGAGATTCTTGTATTTGACGAAGCTACGAGCGCTCTTGATAACGAGACAGAGGCAGCAGTTATGGAGGCCATCAACAGCTTCCACGGCAAGAAGACTATGATCATAATTGCACATAGACTCAATACAATTGCGGGATGCGACATCATCTATGAAGTTAAGGATGAGAAAATAAAAGAGACTACACTCGATGGTAGAACGATAATACAGTAGAACAAAATACGAACACTTGATGTTTGATTTGAGAATAATGAGAATATGATAGGAACAGAGTTTATCCCGGGATTTGGCCTGGGCAATCAATTATTTTTTTATATAGTTACGCGATGTATGGCGGCCGAGAAGGGTGTTGATTTTGGTTTTATAAATCCCGGTCAGGTGGGCAATGTCTTTCATTCTCAGAAGGGTATGTACTTCATGGATATTGACATGGGCACTGAGATACCGGCGGAGGATAAGAGCAAATACACCATCTTTAATGAGCAGGATGACAGGCTCTACATGGGTAATTCCAGGCATGATATGAATAACGGCTGTTATGTCAGCGGAGCAGACAAGAGACTTTTTGATATCGAAGACAACACGCTTATATACGGCAATCTTCAGGATGAGAGTTACTTTGAGAAATACAGAGACAGTATTAAGGACTGGCTCAAGGTCAAACCTGAAGCGGAATCCTATGAATATACGGCTGACGATCTGTGTATCATCAATATTCGAGGCGGAGAATATACCAACCATCCGGAGCTCTATCTTGATAGAAAATATTTCCTTAATGCCATTAAGCACATGAAGGAAATAAATAAGAACATGAGATTCATGGTGGTTACTGAGGATGAAGAAGCTGCAAGAAAGGTTCTTCCTGAGTATGAATGCCATCACTTTGATATGGGTAAGGATTATGTGACCATAAAGAATGCCAGATATCTCATTCTTTCAAACTCATCTTTTTCTATCATGCCGGTTCTTTCAAGCACGGAGCTTAAGTATGCGATTGCTCCCAAGTACTGGGCAAGGCACAACATATCCGATGGTTTCTGGTCTTCGGAGCAGAATATATACAGCTTTCTGCATTATCAGGACAGAAAGGGCAGGATCTTTGAAGCGGACGAATGCAGGAAAGAACTTGAGGATTACAAGAAGAGATCAAGGCTTTATGCACGCAGGAATATTAAACCCGGCAAGTTAAGGCTCTTTTGCCAGATTATACGCAGAAAGTGCCTGTACGGTGTCTTTTACCTTAAGAAGATTGTTCGCAGTCTTGAAAAGAGAGTCGGAATAATAAAGAAATTTGAGTATTGAGAAATAGAGAGTTGGACAAAGGAATGTCTTTTGTCCGGTCAGGTGAATAAAATGGAAAAGAAGATAAAGCTCCCGCAGGTTACTCTATGTGCCATGACAAGTGTCAATGTTTATGAGACAGTACAGGCGCTTAAGTACAGCATGAGGGAGATCGAGTTTGGTGATGTGGTTCTGGTATCGGATAAAAAGCCTTTTTACCTTCCGAAGAACATCAGATTCAGCTACACATCCAAGCTTGATAGTATCGATAAATTCAATTACAAAATGGTCTATGAGCTTAAAGACCACATAAATACAGATTTTGTGCTGCTTGTTCACGCAGACGGATTTGTTATTCATCCGGAGAACTGGAATGATGAGTTTCTTAAATATGACTATATCGGTTCTCCATGGCCTCTTCCCAAGAATGATTATGCCTACAGAGACAGCAAGGGGAATATCTGCAGGGTTGGGAACAGTGTATCCATAAGGTCCAAGAGACTTCTGGAATTTCCTGCAAAGCATGATCTTCCGTGGGTTACAGTGGATGATGGCTTTTACAATGAAGATATTTTTATCTGCTGTCATTCCAAGAATGCAATGGAAGAAGAGGGCATGAAGTGGGCGCCTTTTGAGCTAGCGCTTACTTTTGGAAGAGAACATCCACTTCCTGAGAATAAAGGTATCGAACCTTTTATTTTTCACAAATGGTGGGGCGAAAACGCGAATTATCCAAGGTTCTACAGTCCAAAGAAGAGATTTAAGATGGCGGTCAGACCATTCCTTTTTTGGAGAAAAACAAAGAAATGGAAAGAGGAGCATAATATTACATGATTTTTACCATCATAGTACCGGTGTGCAATGGGGAGAAATTTTTGAAAGAAGCAGTTGACTCTGCTCTTTCTCAAAAAGTGCATAGTGGCGATGAATTTGAGATTATCCTTGTGGAAAACGGGTCAACTGATGATACGCCAAGAATCTGTGATGATTACGCAGCTTCACATGATAATGTGAGTGTTATCCATGAAGGCAGGATAGGACTCTATCAGGCCAGACAAGAGGGTATCAAGATCGCGAAGGGAGATTATATCCTTGCACTTGATGCGGATGATAAGTTAAAAGAAAACCTCCTTCAGACCATCGGAACTGTCATCAGGGAGTATTCGGAGAAGGATACAGCATATGGCGGAAACTCACAGCCGGATCTTATTTTCTACAACGCAGCAGCTATGGATGAGCCTGAGCGCAAGCTTAAACCTCTTTATTTTATAGAAGGTAAGCTTTATACCGGAAATGAAATAGATATTTTCAGAAAGATGGTAGTTCAGAGCGATAAGCTTAATGCAATGTGGATCAAATGCATACGTAGGGATATAGCCTATATAGATACCAGGATTGAGGGGCTTAACTACGGAGAAGACTTGTATCAGACTGCTGAGTATGTGGACAGAGCTTCGGGGATAGCTTATATAGACAAGGCACTGTATCTGTACAGAAGGAGCGGTGCTAGCCTTACATCCAGCTATAACAAGGCCTTCCTTGATAATCAAAAGCTTGTCTGGAAAAAAATCGATGGGCTTACTAATAAGTGGCAAGAGGACGTTTCCTATCTCAATGAGAGAAAGGCGCTAACCTGTGCTATTGCCATAGCCAGAATAATCTATTCTTCGCTCTCCTTTAGTGAAAAGAGAACTAAGCTAAAAGAACTTTTTGATGATCCTTTTTACAAAAGATTTTCTGTATTTGAACTTCCGGAGTGGGCACCCATCGAGGATGTACACATACATGAGATGGTATACGGAGGCGGACCGGGAGCGATGCTAAGGATCCTTACCGAAGCAGCCAAACATGATATGAAGGTTGCTATAAAGAAGCTTATCAGAATTTAAAGCAAAGGAAGTCTATAGTTTAATTAGGCGTTTTGCTGACTATAAAGAGGTTATTATGGTATACGATCTCATACCGTTTTTTAATGAACTGGATATTTTAAAGCTTAGGTTGGGCATTCTGTCACCCTACGTAGACCGTTTCATCATCGAGGAATCTACAATGACTTTTTCCGGGGAAAAGAAAGAGCTCTGCTTTGAAAAGAACAAAGAACTGTTCAAGGACTATCTTGATAAGATCACATATATAGTTGTCGATGACACTCCGGTAGATGCCAAGTCTCACGAGAGAGATTATTTCCAAAAGAATCGTCTCATAGAGGGACTTAAGGAAGTAAGAGCTACAGAGGATGATGTGATCATCTTCGGCGATGTGGATGAGATTCCTAATCCTTCGGTTCTTACTAAGATAATAGATAACTTTGATAAAAATAAGGTTTATCATCTTGCACAGAGAAATTTTTATGTGTATATGAACAACGAGGAGAAATCCGGAACACTTAAGTCAATTACAGGAGAGTTTCCGGATGTTCCGCAGGCTGACAGAAAGTGGCTTGGAACCAAGATCACTTCCATTAAGAATATCCCTGAGGAAGGAATTGTAAGGCTTCGCGATCTCATAACCGTAACTGATGAGAGGTCTGTGAGAGTAGCTGACGGGGGCTGGCACTTCGGATACATGGGAGGCTACAAGGAGAGTAATCCTGCCAAGAGGATCGGCGTCAAAGTCAAAGCTGCTGCTCATCAGGAGTACAACGACAGAGAAGTTCTTGCAGAGACTATGGACCATCTGATATTGGGTCAGGATATTTTTGGAAGAAACGCAAGATTTGAGAGGGGAGAAGTGGATGATACTTATCCTACATATCTTCTTGAGCATCTTGATGAATACAGACATCTTGTTATGCCGAGGATCACAGCTCTTTCCAAGTGCTATCACTACGTAGATATCACGGCCGGAAGATTTATGAGAAAGGCCATACATAAGGTAAAGAGAATGATCGGAGCCGGTAGCCGCTGATGAGGCAAGAGGACTTCGGATTAGTAAAGAAAGGATAATTGTAGAGCACAGTGAACTTCCTTAAGATAGATGATGAGAAACGCGCAAAGCTTTGCAATTTAATATTTTATGTGGCGCTCACAATCGAGCTTCTTCTTATGATCTATGAGAAGAGCGATTTCCCGGATCCAGGGAGCTACATTTCTGTTTTTAATGGTTCATTTTACGGATATGTTTTCAGAGGAACCTTTGTCTTGGCTCTTGCCGTTGTACTTCTCATGAAGCATAACAGGCGGGAATGGATCATACTTGCAGCAGTTTTGGTATTTACATTTATCTGTTACAGCATATCAGGCAAGAACGACCTTCTAAGGCTCTTTGCTTTCATGGCGGCAGCCAGAGACATAGATCTTAAGAAAGTGATGAAATACATTTTCTTTGTATCACTGGCGGGTTTTGCGCTGATAGCTCTTTTGTCCGTTATAGGAGTTGTGGGAGATATCAGTCTTACAACAGACTTTGGAAGAGATATTGAAAATGAGCGCAGATATGTGTTTGGCTTTGGCCATCCCAATACGCTATACGGCTGTGTTTTTTCACTAAGTGCAATGTGGATGTGGCTTTATGGCAAGAAGTCAGGAATTATAAGATGGCTGTTGGCTTTGGCTTTTAACATAGTGATATGTCTTTTATCCAAATCCAAAACAGCCCTTGCCATATGCATTCTCATGTTTGCGACAGGGCTTGTGGTGCGTTATTGGAATAAGATCGCAGAATGTAGGATAATATATATATTGACTGCACTTGTGACACCGGTATTTTGCGTGGCGTTCTCAGTTTGGTCTGCCTGTGTCAGTTACATACCAAGGTATCATCAGGAAATGAAGTGCCATAATTTCATTTCGGCGATCGATGAGCTTTTGACTAACAGGATTCACGATCTTTACAGAGGAAATGAGAGACATGCCGGCGCTATAGAGACCTGGAAACTTTTCTCTGACAGGTTGAGTGAAGAGACTTTTGATATGGGCTGGGTAAGGCTATTTTACTGGTATGGAATAATACCGGCTGTTATTATAAGTCTGTTTGTATTACTTTTAATATACATTTGCTATAAGAAAAAAGACGCTATGACACTCGTGCTTATACTGTCACTTTCAATTTACACGATTGTTGAAGCGACGTTTGTATCAAGATTTATCGGAAGACTATTTATATTCCCGATAGCTGCAGTATATCTGTATGATCTTCTTAAGAAGAAATCTGATATTGAAACGTAAGGATGGGCAATTGTCCATAGAATGAGATGATATGAAGGAGGCCCCAGATGCCTGATAGGAACAGAAAGAGAATATTTTATGCACTTGTATTTCTGGCATTTTTATCTGTAACTGTATATACGTTCCTGACACCTCTTATGGCTGACGACATTATCTATGGTGATAGAGTAGCGCAGGAAGCCAAGAGCTTTTTTGACCTTTTTAAGCTTGAATATGAGCACTATATGACTCACACGGGCCGAAGTGTTGCACATTTTATTCTCAGAGTCTTTCTATATATAGGCTCCAAAGGCTTATTTAACATTATCTGCGGAATTGTATTTGCTATTCAGTCGCTCCTTATATACGTAAATATTGATAACAGAAGAAAGTACGACATCAGGATGTACAGTCTGGTTGTTCTGTTTTTGTGGTTCTTCGATCCCACAATGAGCAACTCTGTATTTTGGATGGACGGCGCCTGCAATTATCTTTTCACGACGACAATAATACTAGCTTTTATTACAATCTACAGGAAAAAGCTACAGCGTGATGTTCCGGAAAAGCCCGTAACAGCAGTATGGATGTTTATCTTTGGACTATTGGCGGGCTGGTGCAATGAGAATACTTCGGGAGGTGCTATTCTCTTTGTGCTGGTCATGCTATATCTTAAATACAGAGAAAACAAGGGCTTTGGATTTATTAAGCCCTGGATGGTCACAGGACTACTTGGTGCTGTATTAGGTCTTGCTATCATGGTGCTTGCGCCGGGCAATTGGAGCAGAGTGGAAGAAACAGGAGAATCTCATACCGGACTTCTTGGTATGGGAGCAAGATTCCTTAAGATTACTCTTAATATAAAAGAACATTATCTTATTCTTATACTTGTGTTTGCAGTTTTGCTGGTTATCATTGCATACATGATGTCTTCCAAGAGCAAGTTTTTTGAGACTACGGCATATATGCGAATTATGGGCCTTATTTCTCTTGTAACAGCTTATGTTCTAATAGCTGTACCTGATTCACCACAACTGCGATCACTTTATGGAGCAAGTATCATATTGATGATTGCTGTACTTAACGGGATAGCAGTTGTCACAAACACCGTTATGCTTGATGACAGAAATGCAGTTCCGCAGGGTATCGTGCAGGCGCTTGTAACATCCTGCGCAGTTGTGATGGGCATATTGCTTGTGTTTACTTATATTGAGCAGGGTGCTAATCTTGCCAGGATCAAAAGAGAATTTGACGAAAGAGATGCTTATCTTGCAGAGTGTGCACATAAAGGCGAAGAAGATGTTACTGTACCCATGCTAAGACCCGGGTGGGAGAACAGATTCAGCGCGGCATATGATTTTGACGTAAAAGAGGATGATCCGGAAGATTGGATTAATGAAACCTATAGATGGCACTATGGTTTGGAAAGTGTTAACGGCGTGCCAAGAGAAGGTTGGGACAAATATTGAGTAATAAGAGTGAGATACTTGTCAGCATTATAATACCTGTTTATCAGGCAAAAGACACACTAAAAGAGTGTGTCTTATCTTGTTTGAATCAGAAGGATATTAATGAGGACGAGCTCGAGATCATTCTGATAGATGACGGCTCCACGGACGGAAGTGACAAGATATGTGACGAACTGTCAGAGGAATATTCAGGCAGGGTATGTGCCTATCATATTCCAAACGGCGGAGTATCCAACGCAAGAAATCTTGGCGTGGAGAAAGCAAAGGGAAGATATATCACCTTTGTGGATTCTGATGACAAGGTTTTGGAAGACTACCTTGAAAATATGCTGAGAGTCTTGGATGATGCCACGGTGCTTGTTGATGAAACAGGTTTCGATGTAGGAAGCGGCAAACTTAGCGGTTATCAGTATTTGGAGAACTATCTCATAACGGGAAATTCTCATGTCTGGGGAAAGCTCTTTTTATTAAAGACAATACAGGATAACAGCATTAGATTTAAGGACAGCCTTACCATTGGTGAAGACCTGCTGTTTCTTATGGATCTGGCGCTTTCTCAGGGTAAGGACCATACGATCAAGTGTATTGATAAAAGAGATTATATCTATACAGATAATGAAAACGGCGCCATGAAAACTGCTTTTAAAGAAAGCTTTCTGGACCAGCTCACATGCTGGAAGCTTGCGGAAGAGCGGCTTGTAAGCGCCGGCAAATATGTATCCAGATACGCTCATGTAAGCCTTGGAGTATCGCAGATCCTCACAGCGCTACTAGTCATAGGAAAGGTGGCGGTTCTTGATGAAGCAGAAAGAGACAATGACCTTGCACGGCTTGCAGTAGATGAATCCGGTAAGCAGATCCGACATGCTCTCAAGACAAGAGGCGTATTTGCGGGACTTTCTATGGGGCATAAGCTTAAAGTTATGATCTTCCGCTTTAATCCAAAGCTTTATCTTAAGATATACGGTAGTTACAAGCGCGGTTAATATAAATGAGATTTACTTCAAAAATCAAAATTATAAAAATGCGATGGGAACGGACCGAAGATGACAAGTATGAATTTCAACAGACCTATAATTTTATATATGCATGCAGGGAGCGGTAATCACGGCTGCGAAGCTATCGTTAACACCACAGTTAAGAAGATAGTAGAGGGAAGAAAACAGCAGGGCGCGGATACCAAGCTTCCTTTGTTTGTTGTGACCAACAGTGCCAAAGAGGACAGACAGTATTCTTTGGGCAAATTGGAGCAAGAGGGACTTTGCACCATAGTTGAAGAAAATCATATAGACAGAAACTTTTTTGACCATGTCTTTTACTATATCTACAGAAAGCTCACAGGGGATGAGGAATCTTTTTTACGATACAGATTCAAGGATGCCTTTGAAGCTATGAAAAAGGCTGTTGAAACTTGCCCTGACTGGGATGAGAGGCTAAGACCACTGGCGGTATCAATAGGCGGTGATAACTACTGCTATCCTGAGATGGTCTCGGACCTTATACTTGCTCACAACGTATTTTTGGAGAGGGGCTTTGAGACAATTCTGTGGGGCTGTTCTGTTGAACCTGATTCTCTTGAGGATAAGAACCTTCTGGATGACATGAATGCGTTTGATACCATCTACGCAAGAGAGTCCATTACTTACAATGCGCTTAAGGACGCCGGAGTTGCAAAGGATATGCTTTTTCTTGAAAAAGATCCGGCTTTTGAGCTTGTGACCACCAAGCCCAAGGATTTTGAAACCAAGGTAAAAGAGGGATTTAAACCCGGTGAGACTATAGGCATCAACCTTAGTCCCATGGTGCAGGATAGGGAGACTACCCCCGGTATCACCATGAAGAATTACAGGAACTTTATTGATAAAATACTTGAGACTACAGATCTTAATATAGCCTTGATCCCACATGTGGTGTGGCCTTCAAATGATGACAGGAAACCGCTGTCTGAGCTCTTTTCACAGTACAAGGATACCGGAAGAGTTGTCATGATAGATGATTGCCCTGCAGAGGAGCTTAAGGGATATATTTCCAAGTGCTGCTTCTTCATAGGAGCGAGAACACACAGTACTATCGCGGCTTACAGCAGCAATGTGCCAACCCTTGTGATCGGATATTCCGTCAAGAGCAGAGGCATTGCGACAGATCTTTTTGGAAGTTATGATAATTACGTTCTTCCTGTTCAGGAGCTGAAAGAGGAAGATTCACTTATTAAGGCGTATGAGTATTTGAAAGAGAGAATGGCATGATAATCATTCAGATTGCAGGCGGTCTGGGAAACCAGATGCAGCAGTATTCACTATACAGAAAGCTTGTCTCTTTGGGCAAGGAAGTAAAGCTTGATCTTTCCTGGTTTGCGGAAGATATACAGAAGAACATGCTGGCCAAAAGAGAGTTTGAACTTCCTCTTTTTAAGGGACTTCCCTATGAAGTTTGTACAGATGAGGAGAGGGACCGCTTTCTTAAGCTGACGCCATTTCAGAGATTTGCGGGGAAAGTTCAGAAGAAGCTTGGTCAGTCAGACACTTCCAATCCCAATGTGTTTGAAGAGAGCATGATGTATGACGATAGGGTTTTTGAACTTGAAGATAAGTATGTGACTGGATATTTTGCCTGCCAGAAATACTACGGCGATATAATGCCGGAACTTAGAAAGCTCTTTGTTTTCCCCAAAAGTGATGATGCAGAGCTTGAAAAGAAAAACAGCGAGCTTGCGTCTAAGATGGACAGTGAGAATTCTGTGAGCGTTCACATAAGACGAGGGGATTATCTTGATCCCTCAAATTTTGAGATACTTGGTAATATTGCAACTGATGAGTACTACAAGGGCGCAATGGAATACTTTGAGAAGAAGTATCCGGACGTTCATTTCTATATTTTTACCAGCGACCACGAATATGCAAGAGAGCACTACAGCGATGAGTCCAAATACACTTTGGTTGATTGGAACACGGGCAAGAACAGCCTGTACGATCTTATGCTCATGAGTCATTGCATGGGCAATATCTGTGCCAATTCTACTTTCAGTTTCTGGGGCGCAAGGCTAAACGGAAGGCCGGATCATGAAGTTATCCGCACTTACAAGATGAGAAATAATCAGCCTGTCAATCCGCAGATAATGCATGATTACTGGAAAGACTGGATACTAATGGACAACGAAGGAAATATTATTTAATGGGAAGAGTTCAGGCAGCTAAGAAGAATATAATATTTGGGACTGTGGGAAAGATAGCGACACTTGTCTTACCCTTTATTCTGCGTACTCTTTTCATCGTTGATATGGACAAATTTCTTGGTATAAACAGTCTATATACCGAGATTCTCTCGTTCCTTAATATGGCAGAGCTTGGAATCGGAACGGCGATCAATTTCAGCCTTTACAGACCGGTTGCAAGGGGAGAAAAAGAAAAGATCAAATCCTACATGCGTCTTTATAAGAAGGCGTATTATTACATAGCGCTTGTCGTTACTGTAATGGGCCTTGCGTTGGTGCCTTTTCTTGATAGGATTGTCAATCAGCCTGCAGATATGCAGATTGCCCATAGAGATATCATTCTCTTTTATCTGATCTTTCTCTTTAACACTGTAAGCTCGTATTTTGTGGCATATAAATACAGTCTCGCCAATGCAGAGCAAAAGAACTATATCCAGGAGAATGCATATAACGGAACAAAGATAATCTCTGTGATATTCCAGATCATTGTAGTTGCACTTACAAAGAACTTTTATTTTTTCCTTATCACGGACGCAGTGATCCAGCTTATACAGAAGATCTTTATTTCCAAATATCTGGATAATAAATATCCTCTTTTAAAAGAAAAAAATGTTGAGAGGCTCAGCAAAGAAGAGGAAGATACTATATGGACCAAGACTAAGGCTCTTATATTGCATAAGGTCGGAGATGTATTCAGGCTTCAGACGGATGCGATCATCATATCCAAGATACTTGGAACGGACAAGGTCGGTTATGTCAGTATGTATACCCTGATCGTGGTGTCTGTTTCGGGAGTTGTTGATACGCTGTTTAATTCCCTTACCACAAGCTTTGGTAATCTTATCGCTACTGAAAACAGTGAAAAGCAGTACAGCATGTTCAAGATATACAGGTTTGTGGCTGCCTGGATTTACGGATTTGCGGGCGTTGGATTCATGCTTTTGTTGACACCGCTTGTTGAGATATGGACTAAAAATGCCAAGGGCACTTTGTGGAATCCGGCCTGGCTGTTGGCGCCCCTTGCGGTCTTTCTTTATATCACTGACTTTTATTTTAAGGGTGAGAGAAAGGTTCTCGTTAACTTTAAGACTGCGGCCGGTGTGTTTGAGCAGGATAAGTACCTTGCGCTTATTCAGGGCATCGTTAACTTAATCCTTTCAATCTGGCTTGCCATAGCGTGGCGTGATATACCGACTATCTCAGGTATAGCCGGTGTCTATGTCGGAACGGTAGTATCCGGACTTATAGCCAATATCACAAAGCCAATAATTATCTACAAGGCGTGCTTTAATAAAAATGCTTGGAGTTACTTCGCTGACTCTTTCAAATATCTTGCATCTTTGATCGCAGTCTTGGCAGCATGTTATGCTATTCAGAGACGTGTTATGCCTGTAAGCAATATACCGGGGTTTATTGCGATGGTATTTATCATCACTGTTTTATTTAATGGCGTATATCTTCTTCTGTACGGAAGAAGTGAAGAGTTTAAGTATCTCGTAGGCAAGATAAAAAACAGAAAGACACCGTAAATATGTGACTGAGGAGGCTGGTTATATGGATAATTCTACATATTTCAAAGCCATAAAAGAAACTGTAAAACAGCTTGAGAACATCATGAAGGTCAGCATAAAAGACAGAGCGAAGGATTCTGTCAAAAAGGCTATGGGACGATCTGTTCGCACGAACGATCCTCTCTTTTGGCCTGCAGGGATGTTGATGTTGGGACTTGTGTCTGCTTCGGAGTATCTGGATACATTTGATGATGCCAAGGTGTTTGGGGATAATAATGCGGAACCACATATTGATGCACAGTTTGCACCGGGGACAGCAAAGGACGCTATTTCTCCGGGATTTCAGGCGGATATGAACAGGGCAGCACAGCTCAATGAAGAAATTGAGAAAGTCCTTTCAAAGCATGCAGACCTCTGGTTTTACAGATATAAGGGACAGATTGAGTATGTAGACGATGCCCTCGCAGGATATTGTTTTCTTAAGATGTACAAAAGAACAGGCAATCAGAAGTTTCTTGTTCCCGCAAAAGCAATCTGCGATTATATTATTAAGACACCCAGAGATGAAGCCGGTTCTGTGATTTATAATGCATCTCGCGGTGGCAAGATAATCTTTGCAGACGGTGTGGGACAGGTTACCATGTTTACATCGGAATATGGCAAATACAATATTCCCAGGAACAATAAATCAGAAGAGTCCATGACAGGAGACGTAGTCAATTCCCTTGCTAATGCCTTTGGAGGAGTGCTTGATAAGGTTGTGGGAAAACCTGAGGAACTGCCAAGTCTAAAGGAACTGGAGACAGCTCTTTTGGCCAATTATTATAAATTTGGCAGGGATGAAAAGAGCGGGCTTATCTATCATGGATATGAGTTAAAAGAGAAGGTGAGCTACGTAGTTGACGGCGATGATAATGAGCAGCAGCGTAGACACATAGAGTGTTATCCTGAAAAGAAGGGACTCATGTGCTGGGGCAGAGCCTTCGGATGGCTCCTCATGGGACTTTCTGCAGCTTCTGATAATAGAGCGTGGTTTGAGGAATTGTGCGACAAAGCGCTGGAATATCAAAGAGATGACGGAGGCTGGAGCTGGCAGCTACAGGCAATTGACGGACATATAGATATGTCAGCAACAGGAATGATCGCGTATTCAATCGCATCAGGGCTTAGGAACAATGCTTTCTCAGAGGATAAGGCAGATGCAATGAAGGCTGCCGTTAAGAAGGCCGAAGCCTGCATGCTTTCTCATATATCAGAGGGACTTGTTACCGATGCACTCAGCTCATGCGACGACTTTGGCGTGCACTATCAGACCTATGGCCAATATCCATGGGGACAGGGCGCCGTGCTTGCAGCGCTGTCGCTGTGGAGAATTGCGGAGTGAAGTATTTATTGGCGTTTGAAAATTCTCATTGCGCTTGATATTGACATAGCCGAACGACTATATTTATAATAAGAATACATAAATATAGCTGTTCGGCTATATTTTTCTTTTCAATAGTTTGTTATAGCCGTACGGCTATGGAAGAGGAATCCGGAATGAAAGTATATGATACAGCTGAATTTGGAAAGATTATAAAAAAACGCCGGAAGGCACTTGGCTATACGCAGAAGTATTTAAGCGACTTTACGGGATTCAGCGCAAGTTTTATTTCCGACCTTGAGAACGGAAAGCCCACCGTTGAATTTGGCAAGGCGCTTAAGATTGCCAATCTGTTGGGAATGGATCTGATCATGGAAGAGAGGGGAAAGACTTGAGAGATGTGGCAAAAAATAAAAAACACTATGGCATTATGATCATATGAAATGCCATAGTGTTATTTTTGATTATAAGAGTATTATTTAGCAACGGCCCATGTAACTCCGTACATCTGCTCCATGAGCTTTCTGAGTTCGTCTTTCATCTTGTCGCAGGCGCTGGCTTCGTCCATAAAGTCTATCTCGCCGATGCGATCTTTTTTATCCTGGAAAAAAACTGCCCATCCGTTCTTGGTCTTATCAAGGCAGATCCTGTTCTTGTGATGTCCGCCGACTTTGTATAATTTAGAAGGAACGAGATGCTCCTTTAAAAACTTTTTAAGCTCTTTGGTATTCATATTTGCCTCCCCATGTTTTCTAAGAAAAACACAACGTAGTTTTTAATACTACATGTAATATAACACATAACTACATAGAAAACAACAGGGATAATAAACATTTATATCAATGTCCGGGGCCTCTTCCCATTCCGTGTTCATGGTTTGTTGCATTGACTGAGCTTGCAGTAAGGCTGCCTTCTACATCTTCGCATGTAAAAGTATAGGTTTCACCAAGAACAAGGTCGGATGAAGAATAAATTATGCTATCAGCATTTTTGATCAGTGTAATCTGAGCAACAAGGTTACTCTGGCTGTCAGTTATAGTGACGATGCTGCCTTTTTCAAGAGCTTCGTCAAATACATAGGTAAGAGACTGTTGCTCGGAAGATTCATCAGCAATTTCAAGCATACCGGACATTCCGATAGATGTAAGTGTACCGCCGTTTATAACAAATAGTCCGCCGTCTTCGCTGCCAACATCAATAGAGGCGTTTCCATCATTGGAAGGTCCATCAACATATACTTCACCGCCTGATATTGTGATGTTCATGTTGGAGTCCAATCCATCGCCCTCTGAGTTGACATAGAGGGAACCACCACTGATTGAGATATAAGGCTCTATCTTTTTGCTAGATGCATTTAGTCCGTCATCGGTTGAGGTGACACTCACTTCTCCGCCGGAGATATCTATAATGGCTCCTTCCAGACCTTCGCAGCAGTCTGTGATATTAACGATACTTCCTGCGATACTCAAGGTATCATCAGCGTGGATGGCATCATCGCTTGACGAGATCTCGATAGTGCCGCCATTTAAATTCATATCGCCGTCTGAATGAAGAGCATCATCTGCGCTGTCTATGGTAATGGAAGCGTCGCTAATAGTAAGTGTATTTTTGGCCTTGAGAGCCTTTCTGCTCACACCATCAGACTTTTTGGAGCTGTCAGAAGCAGATGAAGAATCTGCAGCAGAATCCTGAGGCATATCAGGTTTTTCGTCTGAAGCCCCAAATGCAGCGTCAGGAGGCATATCAGGTTTTTCGCCTGAAGCCCCAAATGCAGCGTCAGGAGGCATATCAGGTTTTTCGCCAGATCCACCAAAGGCTGCGTCTGCAGGCGGCTCTTTTTGCCCATTATCATCTTTAAACCCGGCCATTGACTGCGTCTTTTTTTCCACAGAGGCAGAGCCTTGGCCTGTGGTGATATTAAAGGTTCCTCCTTCTATTGTAAGATCACCGTCTGCCTGAACAGCGTCTCCCACAGTTACAAGATCGTACTGACCTGAGGTTATGTTGATATTGTTGGTTGCTTTGATACCGTTGTTAGTAGTTGTAACATTAAGAACGACATCGGAAAGGTAGAGGGAATCCCTTGAATGAATACCATTTCTAAGATAACCGAATACGCTTAAAACTCCGTTACCGCTGATTGTCAGATTACATTCTGAAACCAAGGCACCTTTCTTGGTAACAGCAAGGCTTGCGCTACTTGAAGAACTGTCGCCCGCTTCGTCGGAAGTACTGCCGGGGGCATAAGTTGCAGCTTCAAGTGCGCTTTCATATGTACCGATCTCTGCACAGGTGATGACATTGACGCTGGATTCAGGAATATATACCGAAGCGGAGTTTGCGGATTCGATGTATATCGGGGCCATGTTCATGCAATTTATATCAACGCCGTTTAAGATCAAAGTTATATCTTTATCCAGAGCATAAACTCTTATCTGTCCATCTTCCAAGTAGCCTTCAATGCAATAAGTTCCGCCTTCGGTGATCATGGCTACGTTTCCTACCATAGAAACATATTTTTTGTCGTAGTGGAGCTTTTTGCCATCGAGTTTAATAGTGGAAGTGATTTCAAAAGGGATTTTGGAATGGGCGACGGAAACGATCTCATTGGAGCGCCCGTTCTTGGAAGAAGAGGATCCAAAAGGAGCACAGGAAATGCAGCCCACAATGAGTATGGCAGATAGGGTAATAAGTGCTATCGTTTTCCTTGCGATGGGGTGTAGGGTCATAGATTTGTTACCTTTATGTGTGCTACTGTTTTTTGTTCTTATCATAATTATAACCAAAACTTACAGAAAAGACAGTAAAATGCTAGAAATATAATTAATAATTTTTTTATAAATAAGTACTTGATTTCTTGTTCTATTTGTTCTATAACATACTTGAAAAGAAAATTAGCAGCCGAGAGGTGAGAGTGCTAACATAATCACCGAAGGGTTGCCACACAAACACTACAACAAAAAATTTATATAAAAAGGAGTGATGACTTATGTTGATGCCTATGTTATGGAGTAACAATAATTTATTTGACGAGATGGATGATTTCTTTAACAACAGATTCTTCGGCGACCTGTGCGACACAGGACTTATGGAGAAGAACTTCGAGCCGGCATCAGGTCTTATGAAGACTGACGTCATCGAGAAGGAAAACGGTTATCAGCTTGAGGCTGAACTTCCAGGATTCAATAAGGAAGATATCAGTATCGACCTCAAGAATGAAGTCCTTACGATCAGTGCTTCTCACAATGAGAACAAGGATGAGAAGGATGAGAACGGCAAGTACATCCGCCGCGAGAGAAGAAGTTCATCTTATCAGAGATCTTTCCGCACACCGGGACTTAAGCCTGAGGATATCATAGCTCAGTACAAGAACGGAGTTCTTACTGTGAACATCCCCAAGAAGGAAGAAATCCCTGAAAAGGAAGAGTCAGTTAAGATCGAAGTTAAAGACTAAACTGATTTTCCCCTTCCTACCGTAGTGGTAGGAAGGGGATTTTTTTTGCCTTTTTTTTCTAAGGCAAATACTATAAAATGCTAGTAGGAGTCCGCACCATGTTGGTAGCAGGTGGGGCAGAAAGGTTTTGACAAAAAGAGATTAATATGGAAAAAGAATTCGAATACGAAGGCTACAAAGGCACCGTTAATTACGACAAGAACTGCGATTACTATACAGGCGAAGTCGTGATAGACGGACGCATCTACACATATGAGGGTGACACTCTCGAGGAACTAAGGGAAGATTTTGAAGACATAATTGATTCAATGATAGCATTTGAGGAAATGGACGATGGTGATACTTGAATACTTTGTTAAATATGCGTTTCCGGTTATTCTCGCATATTTCGTAAGCCTTTTGATAAACAAATATATCAGCAAGGAGAGACTCCGCGGTAAGATTCACCTTGTCTTTTTAAGAGGTATAATGATCGCGGTAATCTGGGGATTGGCATTTTTTACGATTGCCGCAAATATCCCTATATTTACGAACGCATGGAAGACGTTTGCCGGATCTTCAGCACTTATTGCAGCTATCTTCGGTCTTGCAGCCCAGTCGACACTATCCAATGTGTTTGCGGGGATCGCGATATCTGCAGCAAAATCAAGACCCTTTGACATCGGAGACAGGATCAAGATTGATAACATTGACCCCGGCTATGTAGAAAACATCACGCTGAGGCATACCGTCATCAAGACTTATCAGAACGAGATCATATATGTTCCGAACTCTGTTGTGGGATCGGCAACAATAATTAATTATACTCAGGAGCAGTCTTTTTCTTTTCCTATAGTGGTCTCTGTAGCTTATGGTACGGATATGCAGAAAGCGATGGATATCATGGCGGATGTTGTAGAGCAGCATCCTGATCACCACGGAATCAGGCCCACGGTACTGTGTAAGAGCTGCGATGACAGCGGCGTAACGCTTCGAGTGCTTGTAGAGACGAGAGATTTCAAGGACAATCCAAAGGCTTGCTCGGACTGTCTTGTTGAGATAATGAAGAGATTTGCCGCAGAAGGAATCGAGATTCCTTATAATAAGCTTGTGGTCATCAATTCCAAGGAGTGATATGCTCGTGAGATTATAAAGCTTAAGGCGTGCAATGCCACGCTTTTTACGCAAATAAAGAATTTGGAGAAGGTATGGGAAAGTTATATTTCAGATACGGAGCAATGGGAAGCTCCAAGACAGCTAATGCGCTGATGGTGCGCTACAACTACATTGAGAAAGGGCAGAAGTGCATTCTATTAAAACCAAAGACCGATGACAGGGACGGCGAAAAAGTCGTTAAATCCAGGATGGGTCTAAGCGCAGAGGCGACATTTGTAGAAGATTTCATTGAAGAAGTAAAAAATGAATGGTTTACCGGAAAGTCAGCCGGATGGAAAGAACTTGACTGCGTTATCGTTGACGAGGCTCAGTTTCTTACTGAGGAGCAGGTTGATGTCCTTGCAGAGGTTGTTGATAAATACGATCTTCCTGTTATCTGCTACGGGCTAAGGACGGATTTTACAAGTCATCTTTTCCCCGGATCCAAAAGACTTATGGAAATCGCCAATTATATAGAAGAAGTTCCCACCGTATGCTGGTGCGGGCGCCGTGCTCATTTTAATGCAAGAGTCGCAAACGGCAAGATCGTGCGCACAGGTGAGCAGGTGATGATGGGAGGAAACGAGTCCTACGTATCACTGTGCAGACGCCACTTCCTAAGCGGAGAAGTCTACGGCGAGAGAGAAAGAGAACTTGCGGACTAAAATAAACGAATGCGGATTAATTACAGCAGCCGGTTACTGATTGAACAGTAGCCGGCTGTGTTTTTATGCAGGTTCTGCAGCCATTATCTCGGGTTTATCGTCTTGGGTTTGCGCCGCGACTTTTGGAGAAGAATCTTTTTCCTTGGTGGCCAGATCTACTTGCTGCACAGTGCCAACGCCGCCGCTTTCTCTTAGGAACAATCCGCTTGCCCTTAGCATCGCAGATGTGTTAAAAGAGCTGTCTTTGAGGCTAAAATTAGTAGCTGCGCTTCCAAGATAGATTGCGCCTACATCAGCTTCTTTTAAAGAAAGAAGAGTATCCGTACCGTCTTCGTTTCTCATCCAAACCCGAAGCTTGTAGTAAACTTCATCATTTTCATCAATCCAGCCGTTTCCGTCAAGATCGTAGGCAGACAGATCTTTGAATCCGTTTCCGCTTTTTGTACCAAAAAGTTCTGAGCCATCGTTGATACGACCGTCCCCATTTTGGTCCAGAGCAAGGAAGCCGGAACCGGAAGCAAGGTTGGAGATTTCATCATCTTTGCCATCACAGTCAATATCAAAGAAAAATGATTGGTCGGATATGCTCGTTACATCACTTCCAACGTTGATAACAAGCGGATCCAGGAAATTAACAGGCCTTGCGATACTGATGCCTGCCATCTGTGTGAGCCTGTAAGACATTGAAAAGCTTACTCCGAAATCGATGCTGCGCCCATCTTCCGTAAGTGCTGTTCCTGTGCCTTCAAATGTCACCGCTTCCTCTTCAATATGTGTCTCCTGAATCGTTGTTACAGACAGCATATTTCCTGAAGTGATGAGACCTGACATGCCGCTTATCATCTTGTTGTAGGAGCCTGTGCGATCATCTCCTCCAAGTAGCTGCATGTACCTTAGGATTCGCTCCAGAAGCGAAGTCCTGATCTCCATGATCTGATCAATAATGCTTTGTTCCGTGGGACTCGGATATCCGGATCTGGCCGGCTTTAGAGAATTGTAGGTTTCGCTTCCCAAGGCAGATTCATCGTTTGAAACGGAAGATTTTGCTTTTGCGCTTTTGCTTTCCTCGACTGTCTCTGCTTTCTGAGCTTTCAGATTGTCCCTGAAATTTCCCCGGAACATGGTGCCGGTCGAGATTTCTACAGTATTACCTTCATAATACCTGGAACTCGACACAAGGTTTACGTTACTTTGTGCAATTTTCATGGTTCTTACCTCCATTTGGTAGCCTGAAGGTTCGATTTTTGGCGCAAAAAAATGAACCTTCAAAGCTGAAGATTTGATATCCTCCTTGAAGATCCATGCTTTCCATAGCTAGCTGTACCGCACATTCTGCGGCGATTTATTACATTATTTATATCGGTTAATCCAGGAAAAAAACTTAGCCTGAGCGGTGCAAAAGAAAACTACGCACTCCAAAAAAGAACAGATTGACACATCAAACCAAAGAATAATATTATATAGGAAGTAAACGGCAAGGGCGCCTTTAACACGAGCAGGAGTGCTCGCTGTTTTAGGTGCTTTTTTATATAATAGGAAATTCCTCCGGAATTCCCATTATATAAAAGCTCCGCAAGGATGCGCACTCGCGCAAGAAGAATATGTTGCATAAATGCAACCGCGCTCGGCGCGAGAGTTTTGCAAGCAAAACTCTTTTTATATAATAGGAGGAAGAACATGAGCAAATATACCAAAGAAGACATATTTCGCATCGTAGAAGAGGAGGACGTAGCTTTTATCAGGCTGCAGTTCTGCGACATCTTCGGTATTCCGAAGAACATAGCCATCGCTGCAAGTCAGCTTGAATTTGCCCTTAATAACGAGTGCATGTTTGACGGTGTGTCCGTTGAGGGCTTTGTTAGAAGCGATGAGAGTGAGATGTACCTGTATCCGGACCTTGACAGCTTTGAGATATATCCTTGGAGACCTCAGGCAGGTAAGGTTGCCAGAATGTTCTGCAACGTGTACACCGTTGACGGCAAGCCTTTCATGGGCGACTCCCGAAATGTTCTTCATGAAGTTGTAAAAAGAGCTGAGAAGATGGGCCTTAACTTTAAGATCAACCCGGAGCCCGAATTCTTCTTATTTGATTATGACGACGAGGGAAGACCTACAAATAAAACGCATGAAAAAGGCGGATACTTTGATGTTGCTCCTGCAGATCAGGGCGAGAATGTCAGAAGAGACATTATCCTCAATCTGGAAGAGCTTGGTTTTGATATTTCATCCTCACACCATGAGATTGCACCTGCTCAGCATGAAATTGACTTTAGGGAAGAGGATGCAGAGCGAACAGCCGACATGATCATGACCTTTAGAATGGCAGTTAAGACAATTGCCAAGAAACACGGCCTTTATGCGACATTTATGCCTAAGCCCACTGAGGGAATCAGCGGATCGGGTATGCACATCAATATTCTTGCACAGGATAGCGCAGGCAAGAATGTATTTGTGGATGACAAGGGCGAACTCTCTGATACAGCCAAGTACTTTATCGCAGGTGTTCTAGACCACGTTAAGGCAATGACACTTATTACCAATCCTATTGTTAATTCATATAAGAGACTTGTTCCCGGATACGATGCTCCGGTCAATATCTCATGGTCTTCTTCAGGCGCCAACAGAAGCGCTCTTATAAGAATACCTTCCAAACGCGGACAGGATACCAGAATTGAGCTTAGAAACCCGGATTCCACCTGCAATCCTTATCTTGCCATCGCACTTATCCTGGCAGCAGGTATGGACGGAATAGAGAAAAAGATGACTCCTCCCGCAGAACTTGGGGATAACCTTAAGAACGCTACCTACGATGACCTTAGAGAGAGCGGACTTGAAACACTTCCCATGACCCTGGGCGAAGCAATCGATGCTTATCAGGATGATGAATTTGTAAAAGAAGTTCTCGGAAGTTCCATATTTAATAAAATACTTGATGCTAAGCGCAAAGAGTGGAAAGATTTCCGCACCTGCGTAACACAGTGGGAGATCGGAAGATACCTTAATATTTTCTGATTCTAACCTCAACCGGTGGTAATTATTAACTGCAAGTATTTTTAGGGAACTAGAGGCTTATTTGTGAATATAATCATTGCTTTTGCAAAATCGGAAGATGCGCAAAATTTCAAAAGCATATTAAGCCGTGGCGGATATGACGGAATGATAACCTGCACTTCTGGAGCGCAGGCTCTTTCTGCTATGGAAGATCTTGGAAGCGGAGTCGTTATTTGCGGCTACCGCTTAAGTGACATGCTCTATTCTGAGCTTGCTCTTGACCTTCCCAAGTTTTTCCAGATGCTCATGATAGCATCCCCTGACAAAGCTCCCATGGATAACTGCGGAGAAAAAATAGTCTACCTGCCGACACCTTTAAAGAAATCGGATCTCTTTTCCACCCTTGAGCTCATGCTTGAGGGCGTCACAAGAAGTAAGAAGAAGGCCAAAGAGAAGGCAAGAAAAGCTGGACGCTCCGATGAGGAGAAAAAGATAATAGATCAGGCAAAAGAAATTTTGATGGACAGGCACCATATGACAGAGCCCGAGGCACACAAATATCTCCAGAAATGCGCCATGGATTCCGGGACGAGCCTTCGAGAGACTGCTGAAATGGTCATTTCTTTGTCTGTGATCTGACCGCAAAGCCCGTGGTTACCGATATTCTTTTTTTAGTTGAAGGTTTTTATAGTTTTTTATAAAATTAATCTAAAGTTTTGACAAAAATGTCCGATAAAAATAGTGTAAAGTGTAAAAGACGTGCAATCCTTGGGTGTTTGAAGGAGTTATTTTTTCTTTCCAAAAAGACTAAAGTAATTCCGGCTTCTTCCGATAAATGTAGTAAGAAGTGAAAAAGCTCCAAGGAAGGAGGAAGAAGATATGCGTATAGAAGCATACAGTCAGGTACAGCAGATTTATTCTAACAACAAAGTGAATAAGGCTCAGCAGACCAAGAAGACAGGCGATATCAGAGATACAGTATCGTTCTCTTCTATAGGAAAGGATATCCAGGTTGCTAAGCAGGCTGTTAAGGCGGCTCCCGATGTCAGAGAAGATAAGGTGGCATCACTTAAGGCTGCTATCAAGAACGGCACTTATGATGTTAGCGGAGAGGCATTTGCTGATAAGTTACTGGCTAAATTCGAAGAAGCTAACGGCCTCGTATAAATTAAATAATTATTGAAAATGAAAATAACGGAGGATGATTCCAGTGGCAAGTCTTATGGAAAATCTGATTGAGATACTTGATCAGGAATGTACGAGTTACGAGAAATTGCTGGGGTTATCTAGCCGCAAGACTTCCATTATAGTTGGAGGTGACTTGGCGGCACTTGCTAAAATCACGGATGAGGAGCAGTACATAATAGGTAATATCCAGTCCCTCGAAAAACAACGCGAAACAGCTATGAAGGATATTGCCAATGTACTTAACAAGGATGTTGATTCATTGAAACTGACCGATCTGATCACAGTATTGGAGAAAAGACCTGTAGATCAGAAGAACCTGGCATTTCAACGCGATAGGCTCGTTGGCGTTGCGGACAATGTCAGACGTGTAAACGGCCAGAACCAGGAACTGCTTCGCAGCTCTCTGGAAATGGTGCAATTCGAGATGAACATCATCCAAGCCTCAAAAAGAGCTCCGGAGACGGCAAATTATTCAAGAGCTGCAGGCACTACTGGCGATGTTATCGGTTACACATCGGGCGGGTTTGATGCAAAGCAATAAAGTACCACTTGAGTACAACGGTGGTACAGACGCATGTGATAACCCACCGATGAGTACCGCCCATTGCGGTAGTGTCTTTTTTGTACCCAAAAAACAGTGGTTTTTGTTAAAAGAAATGAGGTAAGCCCATGTCTTTGATGGCTAACTTATATGTTGGAAGCTCAGGACTTCAGGTATCACAGAACGCACTGAATACCACAGCTCACAACATGGCAAACTTAGATACCGAAGGATATACAAGACAGCAGGTATCACAGGGCACCAGAGCATACCAGACCCTGGAGAAAAACTACAACAGCGTCGCCTGGAAGCAGGTTGGAACAGGCGTTAACTATAATAATTGTAAGCAGGTAAGGAGTGACTTCCTCGATAAGTCTTATAGAAAAGAATCGGGAAGGTACGCCTTTTACGATGTTTCAAAGAAGACCCTTGAAGAAGTTGAAGATCAGCTTCAGGAAATGAACGGAACAGAATTTGCAGATTCCTTAAATAACCTCTGGACAGCGGTTCAGGAACTTGCAAAGGACCCTTGCTCAGCAGTAACACAGAGCGCCATGGTAACAAGGGCAAATGAATTCCTTACAAGAGCAAAAAGTGTGTACGACGGACTTAAATCCTATCAGGAAAACCTTGATACAACCGTCTACGACATAGTTAAGAATATCAACAGCTACGGTGACAAGATAAGAGAACTCAATGAGAAGATCGTAGATATCGAGTCCGGCAAACAGGAAAAAGCAAACGACCTTAGAGATGAGAGAAACAAGCTCCTTGATAAGCTTGGTGAATATGGCAAAATAGATTATTCAGAAGATATATTCGGAAATATAGCAGTATTGTTCGAAGGATCAAGCTTCGTAACAACTGACCACGTTAATCACATCGGTATCGATACAAAGCTTGCAAGTACAGTTGGTTATGCAACTCCCTATTGGGAATACGCAGCAGTTAAGGATGTGGATAAGGAAGGAAACAAAGTTATAGTGTCTATCGACGGCGCTCATATCTACGATCTTTCACAGACCATATCAACAACGACCGATACCGACATAGGAAAGCTCAAATCAGTACTCCTTGCACGAGGCGATCACAACGCCACATACCACGACATCGTGGAGAGCGAGGAACACTACAATAAGAACATAGCACAGTCAGTTATCATGAACGTTCAGGCTGAATTTGATCAGATGGTACATAACGTCATGACAGCGATCAACAAAGTCCTTGAAGAGGCGGAGAGTAATCCCGCGACAATGGACAATACACTTGGAACAGTTAAGGATTTCGACCTCTTTGTTGTGGCTAATCCTGAGGACAGAGTACTCTACGCTATGGGTGATGAGCACCCCGCCGGATCAGTCCTGACAGAATATACGATCACAAACACACAGATCAATCCCAAGTTCCTGCACAATCCTACGATCTTCACCTTCAGAACAGTTGATGGTAACGAAGATACAGAGACCATGACCAAGTTAAAAGAGGCATTTACTACAGAACAGTACACTCTTAACCCCAATGTCTCTACAAGGAACAGCTTCATTACATATTACAACAGCCTTGTTTCTCAGGTTGCAAACTCAGGAGATGTATATAATAACATCGCAGAGGCTCAGGAACAGACAGTTTCTTCCGTATCTGCAGCAAGAGAGCAGATTGTTGGAGTATCAAGCGATGAAGAGCTTGAGTACATGATCCAGTTCCAGAATGCATTTAATGCATCAAGCAGATATATAAATGTAGTAAGTGAGATGCTTGAACACCTCGTTAACACACTTGGTGCATGATTTTTTTTAACACTCATGACCTTGTTCTTTGAGGAAAAGGAGTAAGCTATGACATCAACATTTTTTGGACTTAATATTGCTGCATCAGGACTTAGAGCAGCAAATGCGGCCCTCAACACAACTGCAAACAACATATCCAACGTAAATACAAAGGGATACAGCAGACAGACTGTCAATCAGGAAGCCAATGATGCTCTCAGAGTATTTGCAACATACGGCTGTGCAGGCGCAGGTGTAGATACCATCGCTATAGAAAGAGTAAGAGACTCCTTCTACGATGTTAAGTTCAGAAATAACGCTCAGCTCCTTGGAAATGTTACTCAGAAAAATTACTACAACAAGCTTATGGAGCAGTACCTTGATGACGACGGAACAACCGGATTCTCATCTCTTTTTAACAAGATGACTGCATCACTTCAGTCAGTCATGACAGCTGCGGGAACAACAGAGAGTAAGACAGCATATATCTCTAACGTTCGCTCCATAACAGAGTATTTTAACAACGTATATAACAACCTTCAGGGCCTTCAGGCGGACGTTAACGCCGAGGTTAAGCTCTGTGCTGACAGGATCAGTTCCATTGCGCAGGAGGTTGCTTCACTTAACAAGCAGATCAACGTAATTGAGATGACAGGCACAGTTGCCAATGAACTTAGAGACAAAAGAGATGTCCTTTTGGATGACCTTTCCAAGATGATATCAATTGAGACCAAAGAGACTCCCATTATAGATGAGAACCAGCCTGACAGAGATACAGGTGCTACAAGATTCCAGGTATGGGTTGCCGGCGGATATGAGCTTGTTGATACTTATGAGTTCAGAAAGATGATCTGTGTTTCAAGAGACGCCGATGGCAGCACAGGACAGAACGATATAGAAGGTCTCTACGACATCAAGTGGGGAAGCGCAAGCTTCAAAGACGGAGATGATATAAGAGAGCTTGCTAACTTTGCTATGGATTCCAGGATCATAGGCGGAGAGCTTCAGGGACTTCTTGCTATGAGAGATGGAAATAACTCTCAGTATTTCCACGGAACAAGCACTTATGTTGATGAAGATGCCAGACCTGTTAAGGTTACAGTTAAAGTAGACGATGCCAATCTTATGGATATGAATAAGTGTGCAATTCCTGAAACGGGCGCAATTCACATCGGTGTGCAGGATTTTAAATACGATAAGTGGGAATATGACGGATACGATACATATACATTTACGATCGACCCTGAATCACTTGTTACTATGCCCACCAGAGGCACAACAGTGAATATAGGATATTCCAATGAATATCAGGGAATACCTTACTATCTTCAGCAGATGAATGAGTGGATCAGACAGTTCTCATCAGCTGTTAATGACATCGCGGTTGATGGATATACATCCGATTCACTTGAGGGTGTGAGCATGCTTACAGGTTCTATGGACGACAATTCAGCTGCTCAGTACAGCTACGAACAGCTTACAACTCTTTCACAGAACAAGGGTTACTACAAGCTTCGCGGTGGAAACTTTGCTGTAAACAATGTGCTTCTTAGCAATGCAGACAGGCTTGCGACTAAGGGTGACCTAACAGAGGGTGAATCAGAGTTTGGTAATCTTACCAAGTTAAAAGATATGTTCTCAACCAAGAAGATATTTAGGGGTGCAACATCAGGTGAATTCCTTACAAAGGTTCTTGCAGATGTGGCTCTTAATTCAAGTAATTCCGGAACGCTTGAGGATACTTATACAGCGCTTGATACAACAATACAGAAGCAGAGGTTATCCGATTCCGGTGTTGATGAAGATGAGGAGGCATCCAATCTTGTTAAGTTCCAGAATGCCTACACATTGTCATCCAAGATGATCCAGACTCTCACGGAGATCTACGACAGACTCATTCTCCAGACCGGAGTATGATGAGAGTGCCGCGTGGGTAATGCTTTGAATCCGAATAGCGAAAGGGATTTTGGCACGGCAGTCTCATCATATAAAACTTTATTAGTGTTTAAGCTGGAGAAAAATCCAACAAAAGCTCTTTTGTCCCTAAAGATATGGATAGAAACGGCCGATAATCATTGTGTAGAAATATACATAGGATCAGATGCTGCACGGATGCGCATTGTTTTTTCAGACTAAGGATGGTCTACACACGGAGGTCTTACTATGCGTATCACCAACAAGATAATGCAGATCAATTCTCTTTATAATATCAATAATAACAAGGTTTCGGAGGATCAGCTTCAGACCATGATGGCTACAGGTAAGAAGATCACAAGGCCCTCAGATGACCCTGTTATCGCTATAAGAGCATTACGTCTTCGCAGTAATGTTACCCAGCTTTCACAATATTATGAGAAGAATGCCAAGGATGCAGAGAGTTGGCTCAATGTCACAGCTGACGCTCTTTCTACAGTTACGTCCGTTCTTACTGATTGCGTTAAGCAGGCAACAAAGGGATCCAACATGGATCTTACAACTGACGATCTTTCTACAATAGTTACACAGATGGATGCTCTGGCAAAAGAGTATTATTCAACGGGAAATGTTGACTACGCAGGAAGGTATATCTTCACCGGATACAGAACAGATACTCCTCTTACTTTTGACAGGACAACAACTGCAGATTATACGGGAATCAACGATGAATTCAATGCTGCAAGCATCGGATGGTCCAGCAGAGTAACCGGAATGAGCAAACTTGATTCCACCAATATTCTGGACATGAATTCACCTGAAGTTCTTGAAAGCGACATACAGGAATATTCAGTTGGAAGAATCAGACTTTCATATGATAACCTCAATTACAGAGATAGCGATCCTGACTTTAGCGCTCCCACACTTAAGTGGAGAGAAGCGCTTAAGCAGTCCGCGACAAGCTCTGTTGAGGGAACAAGCGACCTTATCAATCTCACATTCACAACAAAGGCGGGAGAGACACATTCAGTTGCACTTCCTTCACCTGTGGGACTTGGTCAGGGCGAAGCATATTCGATTTCAAGCGAAGGCATTACATACAGTGTTACAGCTAACGGCGATGGCTCTTTTGGCATAACTGCAAACGAAGCTACCACTCAGTACAGCTTCTACGTTGACAGAAACGGTGTGTATGACACATCCAAGCAGAGCCTCAACGTGGCATCAGGTGTGGTTACAAGTGAAACTGTTCAGAAGACCACTCTTACCTTTACCAATGACGACGGCGAGAGAGTCAGCTTCAAGCTTCCGCTTGTTCCTTCCATCGGACAGACCTACACAATGAAGCTTGAGAACGGCACAAGAGCTGCAACAGCTGTTATTAACAGCGACGGAACATACACAATTACTGATGATGAGGTTAAATCCAACGACGACGGAACATATACCAGGAATGTGATCAACGTTACAGCTAACGGAAGCGTATATTCCTCATACAAAGAGACTTCTCTCAAGATTGATCCGGCGCACCTTATCTATACAACCACCACTCAGGAAGATGTGGATGCCGTATACAGAAAACTTGATGCCAACAAGACAGGCAGCATTGCTTATCTTAATGCGGAGACCGGTGAGATCCTTCTCAACAAAGAGCTCTCAGATAAGCTTTCAACACTTCCGGATCTTATTAACGCAAATTCCATCGACGTAGTTTATGACAAAAAAGAGTGGGTGGACGGCGATATAAGACCTCAGAATCTGTTTAATTGCAATTATACTGATGAAAATGGCAAGACAGTGCTGTATAATAAAGGTTCAGCATCCCATAACATCGCTTATGATGTGGGATTTGCACAGTCAGTAGTTGTCAACACCACTGCTGAAGCGGTTTTCACAACCGGAGTCAAAAGAGATGTCGATGATCTCTCAACCATGCTTGGCGAACTTAAGCAGATCGAAGCAACCATCAAGATCTTAAATGACAAGCTTAGCGCATCAGCAGATACAGCTGAGAAGAGCAGGATTGAAAAAGAGATAGATGCAGCAAGAAAAGCCTTCAACTTCCAGAGACAGAACGTTCAGAAGGAGTTCGAGCACAAGATCACATCGCTTCAGAAATCTCTTGATACAGCCAATATAGCTGTTACTGACAACGGAACAAGATGCAAGAGACTTGACCTTGTAAACTCAAGACTTATGACGCAGACAACTACATTTAAGACACTTCAGTCTGAAAATGAGGATATCGACCTTGCGGAGACCGTTACACAGCTTACATCAGCCCAGACTACATATGAGGCGAGCCTTATGGCAACAGGTAAGATCTCACAGACTTCTCTTATGAATTACATCTGATGAGCATTTTGCAGGTAAAGTATGGTAATTGTACGTTTTTACGTATATAATTAAATAGTGATAACAATGATTTTTTATCAGGATTATGGAGGTTACAGCATGAAATTAAACACTAGAATTTTTGGAGAGGTTGAGATTGAAGACAGCAAGATCATTTCTTTTCCAAATGGAATAATCGGTTTTCCTGATCTTAAGAGATTCACACTTATGCATGATGAAGAGCAGGGAACCAACACAATCAAGTGGCTTCAGTCAATAGAAGAGCCCGGATTTGCTATGCCGGTTATGGATCCACTCTTTGTATGCCCCGATTATCAGCCTATGGTTGATAAAGAGGCAGTAGAGGACATCGGCAACTTACAGAACGAAGATATGCTTGTACTTGTGACTGTCACAGTTCCTCACGATCTCAAGCAGATGACTGTTAATCTTAAAGGACCTTTCATCATCAATACAAACGAGATGAAGGCAACTCAGACAATCATTGATAATGAAGAGTATCCTGTAAAATTCCCGATATATGATATTTTGCAGAAGAACAAGGCAAACGCTTAAATCATACACGGGGAGGGATAGAACATGTTAGCATTATCAAGAAAAAAGAACGAGGCAATCGTTATTAACAACAATATAGAGATCACGGTATTGGATATCAGAGGAGATCAGATCAAGCTCGGAATCTCAGCTCCCAAGGATATTCCAATTTACAGAAAAGAAGTGTACATCCAGATCCAGAATGAAAATAAAGAAGCAACAGATGTATCCGGAATTGAGGAACTTAAGAAATTGCTTTGATCAAAGACTATCGTCAGCCGCCCGGAATAGGGCGGCTGATTTTTAAGTAATCACTTAGCGCGGTTCTTTCGCGCTTAGTGTACTACTTAGTTCCGTCGAACGTAGTGAGAGCGGAACATCCTTATAAAGAGGGACAGCGTGCGAATACTATATTACTACTGGGATGAATTTAACGGCGAAGACTGCATGGACGCCATGAAAAGGCTGGGACATCAGGTCGATGTCCTCAAATTAAAGCTTGAAAGCTATGATCTTACACCACAGGTTGACGAGAAGTTCAGATCTCTTTTGACCAAGGAGATAGATGGTAAAAGATATTACGACATAGTCTACAGCTTTGACTACTATCCGTGCATATCGGATGCCTGCAGTAAGTATGAAACGCCGTATGTATCCTGGGTCTTTGATTGTCCCCACTACACCCTTGATTCACACACAATCACAAATCCCGTAAACAGAGTCTTTGTCTTTGACAAAGAGCGCTGCAATGAGATGAGGGACAAGGGAGTTAATACCGTGCAGTACTCACCTCTTGGAGTTAACGAAAAGAGACTGTCAGAGTTCTGCAAGAAACTGGATGCCGAGACGGATGGCAAGATTTTCTATCAGCACGACGTGTGCTTTCTCGGTAATCTGTATGACAACGAATACAACTTTTACGATCAGGTACAGAACCTTCCACCGGATCTTAAAGAGTACATAGATGGAGTTATAGATAATCAGGAAAAGATATACGGACAGGATCTTTTTTCCGATAAAAAGATCATAACCCCGGTGCATATAAAAAAGCTCAGGGAATATATCAGATTTGAAAGTAGCGGAAACTACGATCTTGACTACGACAAGATCATTCTGGATATGCTGCGTACCAAGGTGACGGTTAACGAAAGAAGGCATATCCTTGAGAAAATGGGCGAGAGATTTGATACCGTGCTCTATACAATGCCTGGAGCTAAGCCCATTGAAGGGGTAAGCAATCTGGGGATAGCGGACTATACCACCAAGATGCCCCTTGTATTTAGGCGCAGCAAGATAAATTTAAATATCACTTTGAGATCCATAATCTCAGGTGTTCCCTTAAGAGTAATGGATATCCTGGCTGCGGGCGGTTTTCTTATTACCACATATCAGAAAGAGATCGAGGAGTACTTTGAGGATGGAAAAGAGCTTGTTATATCCCGGACTCCTGAGGAAATGCTGGAACTTACGGCATACTATCTGGAACATGAGGATGAGAGAAAAGAAATAGCGGCTGCGGGGCAAAAGAAAGTCTATGAGGAGTTTGCTTATACGAAACTACTGCCCAAAATCCTCGGAGATTATTAATTTTTTATTAAATTTGCAAATTTCTTTTATTTAAAAGCTAAAGATTGGAGTTCTTTGACCGATATACTTGTAAAGAATAACTATGATTATATACATCTGGATCATGTTTGGTTCATGGCTTCAGATAAATATGGTGCACGTAAACAAGATAGATACAGGAAAGATTCCAGATTCTGACACGGAGGTATAGGATTATGGGAATGGAAGCAATTAACGGCTTTAGTCCGCTTGTACAGCAGACACAGCCACAGGTAAGAACACAAATTAAAGAACAGAGCCAGTCTCAGAGCGAGATTGCTGAATATGAAGCATCCGGAGCCGTTCAGGCAATGGATCTTAAGGTTGAGTCGGCAGATAATTCCGCAGGTTCCAATAATGAGTCAGCTGCGCAGAATTTCGCCCAGAACCAGAGCAAGAGAGCAGAGACTGAGGAGCAGATTCAGGCAGATAATGCCAAGATCAAGAAGGCAATCTCTGAGATGACCAAGAAGGTTCAGTCCAACGCTGAAGCTGTTTTTGGTATTCACGAAAAGACCAACAGAGTTACCATCAAGATGGTAGACAAGGAAACCAAGGAAGTTATTAAGGAGTTTCCGCCGGATGAGACTCTCGATATGATCGCAAGGATCTGGGAAGTTGCCGGAATTATGGTCGACGAGAAGAGGTAACAAGCAGATCTGTAAGGCGTGTGAGTGCGTTTTGCCGACACAACATCTGCTTAAATAGGAAAAGGATTTCCGATTAAGTCTCACGGATTGAGAAAGGAGAAACATTATGCCTATCAGAATAACAGGAATGAATTCCGGACTGGACACTGAGAGCATCATAACTGCTCTTACTCAGAACAAAAAAGATAAGGTAAATACCTTCACAGGTGACCAGAAGAAACTTACCTGGAAGCAGGATAAGTGGAAAGAACTGAATAAAAAGGTTGTTTCATTTTATAATGGAACATTAAGTAATATGAGATTTGGCGCTGCCTATACCAAGAAGGTTACAACTGCTTCCAATGCAAATGCAGTTACCGTGGTAACAGGCGACACTGCTATGGATGCAACTCAGAACCTCAGCATCACTAAGCTTGCTCAGGCTGCATATCTTACAGGTCAGGAAGTTAAGACCGCTGGTGATAAGAGAGCTAACAAGAACACCACAATGGAACAGCTTGGTATTGCGGATGGAGAGCAGATTAAGTTCCAGATCGGCAGTGGTGAGTATATTAAGGTTGATCTTGCTGCCTCAGATACTATTGATAGTGTTCTTTCCAAGATAAGAGCAGCAAAGTCTGTGGATGCAGATGGAAATGAAACAGGCAAATCTCTTAATGTTAACTTTGATGAGGGCAACGGAAGATTCTATGTATCATCCAAGGAGATGGGAGAAGATGCTTCTTTCAGCTTTGTTGAGGATGCAGGGATCACAGCTACAATGAGTAAGCTTGGTCTTTTTGCTAAGGATACTTACGATGGTAATGGAAATAAAGTAGGATCCACATATCAGCAGGGAAGCAGTGCTGAGATAATGCTTAACGGCGAGATATATAAATCCAACAGCAATACCTTCCAGATCAACGGACTTACTATCACTGCCAATGAAAAGGCTGAGAATATAACTCTTACAACCAAGCAGGATACCAGCGGTATCTATGACAACATCAAGAAGATGCTCAAAGAGTACAATGACCTCATGAAAGAGTTCTCTACTCTTTATAATGCAGATAAAGCCAAGAAGTACAAGATGCTTACAGATGAGCAGAAGGATGAGATGTCCGATAAAGAGGTTGAGGAGTGGGAGAAGAAGATCAAAGACGGACTTCTTTCTGGCGACGAGACTATCGGAAATATCAGAAATGCTCTCAAAGAGGTAATGAACAGCACCTTTGATGTTACAACAAAGGATGGTAAGACAAGCAAATTCTCTCTTGCAAGCTTTGGTATTTCAACAGGAAGCTATTTCTCCACAGAGGAGAATGAAAGAGATGTATTCCATATTGATGGTGACAAGGACGATTCCGTATCAAGCGGTAACACTGATCTTTTAAGTGCTGCCATAGCTAATGACCCCGATTCGGTTCAGAAGTTCTTTACAGATCTGTCCAACAGCCTTTACAACAAGCTCTTTGATATGATGAAGGGCACACAGTACAGCAGTGCTTTTACCATCTACGAAGACAAGCTTATGGCTTCACAGTACAGCGCTTATACAACCAAGATTTCCGATGCGCAGAAAGCTCTTGAGGCTGCTCAGGATAAGTACTATAAGAAGTTCTCAGTAATGGAGACAGCTCTTTCCAAGATAAACAGCAACAGCAACTCCATGGCAAGCTTCTTTGGCGGCGGAAAGTGATAACTGACATAGCTTTTCTCAATGTCCGGAGCACTTCGTGGCAGAGAGAAACGGCATGAATTACGGAATAATATACGGATATAATAAACAGAATGCGAGGGAACACATATGCCTATATCACCAGCTCAGAAAGCTTATGCTCAGTACAAAAACAATAAGGTTATGGGGGCGAGCGGTCCGGAACTCACATTGATGCTCTATGACGGAGCCATCAAATTCCTCAACATCGCCGATATGGCAATTGAGAAAAATGACGTGCCCAAGGCTCATGAGAACATCATGAAGACAGAGCGCATCATCGATTATCTTAGAAATACTCTGGATATGAAGTATGCCGTTGCACAGGACTTCGAGAATATGTATTCATACATAGGAAGAAGACTTGTTGAGGCTAACATGACCAAGGACAGAGAGATCATCACAGAGGTTAACAAGCATATGCATGCCATCAGAGACAACTGGGTTGAGGTTATGAAGGCCAACAACATAGTGGTTAAGGATGCTTGACGACGTAACAGAATTTTGATGTAATTATTATATAAATTGCGCCGGAAATACGGGTTGTGTTTCCGGCGTTAGTTTTAATAAGGGGGTTCACCGATGTTAGCATCAAGTCTTGATATGTTGGAAGAAAGTTTGCACAAAAAGATAGAGCTTATGACAGAGATCGAAGCTGAGAACGAAAGACAGAAGGAAGTTCTTGCAAATCCTGAAAATGTCAACGATGATCTTTTTGATGCTACAGTTGATAAGAAAGGCGAGCTTATAGATAAACTCGTAGCAATTGACGACGGCTTCCAGACTCTTTTTGACAGGGTAAAAGAGGAAGTTGGCGCAAACAGAGATAAGTTTGCAGACCAGATAAGACGCATGCAGAATCTTATAGAAGAGATCACTGCAAAGAGCGCTTCCATAGAAGCTGCTGAGCGCCGCAACAAGAAGCTTGCGGAAAAATATTTTGACACCGCCAGGCAGCAGATGAACACCAGTAAGCAAACTTCCGCTGTGGCATTTAATTACTACAGGACCATGAATAATTTCAAAGATATACCACCCCAGTTTCTTGATAAGAAGAACTGAGGAGGAAGCGGCAATGTGATGTGACGGGACTGAGAACATATGTGATATTCAGTCCCGTTACACTTATTGACAAAAGTATCCAAATTGGGTAGTATAATAATACAACTAACCAAATTGGATACTAATGAGGTGTTGATAATGTCTTTAATGATAAAAGAACTTAGAAACAGTTGCGGAATGACGCAGAGAGAATTTGCAGAAAGCTACGGAATACCTATGAGTACGTTGAGGAAATGGGAACAGGGTGAGGCTTCGCCTGCTCCATATGTTGTAACTCTCATAGCTTCTACGCTTCCAAGCGTTAATTCTGCTTTGCGTGAGATACGTGTGGGAAAAAAGAAATATTACTATGACAAACTTAAGAAAATAATCTATGACAGTAAGGGAAATGGAATTAAAGTTTCTGAAGATCTTGATGGAATCAAGGAGAATAATTTGGAGATATACACAGAAGATCTTTTTGGATCTTTTTATGAGGCACAAGACAGATTTAATCGTGATTGCAGATTGGACAGAGAAGAGGATATTATCTGGTCCAGATAGTATCGGCTTAGTTAGGAGGCATACATGAGAATAGGAAATTCAAAAGAATATTTTCTTATGCATAAGGATATTAGAGTATGCCTTATGGATATTGATGACGAGGGTAATATTGGCAGGGTAAGGCGTAATGAAGCGGAGATAGAACATTTTCCTCTCGGAGGGCGAATGAATGATATGAAGTTTCATGAGTGGTGGAGAGACCGTGCAATTCCCAAAACAAGACATGGTGCGAAAACGGCGCTCCAGAAGCTTGGGTACTCTTCAACAAACAGCGCGCTTGTAAATAATCTTGCGCTAAGCCTTTCTGACTGTTATTGGATCATGCCAAGAGAATCAGAATTGGAGTGGAAGGATGTTAATCTTTTTACCAACGATTTTGTTGATACTTTTGGAGAGATAACTCTCAATTCAGATTATATTATTGATCTGAGAAACAAGACCAGATTTAACTGTGCAACTTCTCAGGGAGAACTTCAGAAAAAATGGTGCATTGATGAATCAGGTCGCAGATACATGATAAAAGGAAATTACGGAGAATCGTATCAACAGAGCCTTAATGAGATGTTTGCATCTGAATTACATAAGATGCAGGGGTTCGATAATTATACAAAGTACTCCCTTGTTAAACTGCAGACTGATATGGGCAGCGATGGATTAGGGTGCATGAGCTATGATTTTTGCGGGGAAAAAATTGAGTGTATATCCGCGTGGGAACTACTTCAAACCATAAAGCTTAAGCAAAACGAATCATATTATTATCCGCTAAAGGAAGTATGCTTGTCGCTTGGGATGAAAGAAGATGAGTATACAAGTTTTATGGATTATCAGATTATGACAGATTACCTTATTTCAAATACTGACAGGCATATGAATAATATCTCAATTATAAGAAATCCGGATACACTTGAGTTACTTGGCTTTGCACCTATATACGATTCCGGTAATTCAATGTTCTACAACGTGTCATATAAGGATCTTTCAAGAGTAAAAATATCTGATATAAGAACGCATTCTTTTGTTGAAAAGGAGTCAAGACTTCTTCAATATGTTAGAAATAGAGATTGTGTGGACCTGGAAAAAGCTGATATTGATTTTAAGGTTTTCGAGAAAGATATACTTGAGAGACGGGTTAGAATACCCTTGTTAAAAGAGCTATTTGATAAAAAGAAAATGTCACTTTTGGCTTTCCAGAGCGGAAAAGATATTTGGAAAAATAATAAACATTGATAAACAGAGGGCGCTGCCATATATCGGCAAGCGTCCTCAATTACTTTATAGCAGAATAAAAAAAACCGAATAAAATTTCAATTTTTTTATTTTTTTTGAAAAAAAGTTCAATTTAGGGTTAAGTGTGCGCAAACACAGCCGATAATAATAGTGTAAAACAAAAAACAAGCAGCCATGGAAGGGACTCCGCGCACGCTGCACAATAAGAAAAGGATGAAAAGGCAGCAGGGAAGCGGGCCCCGTTCATGGAGGATTATATTATGGTAGTACAACACAACGTCACAGCTATGAATGCAAACAGACAGCTTGGTATCACAACAGGTGTACAGGCTAAGTCAAGTGAGAAGCTTTCTTCCGGTTACAAGATCAACCGTGCAGCAGATGATGCAGCAGGACTTGCTATTTCCGAGAAGATGAGACGTCAGGTAAGAGGTCTTACACAGGCTTCTGCAAACGCGCAGGACGGTATCTCAGCAGTACAGACAGCTGAAGGTGCTCTTAACGAAGTTCACGATATGCTTCAGAGAATGAACGAGCTTGCAGTTAAGGCAGCAAACGATACTCTTACAACTGCTGATCGTAGATACATTCAGAGTGAGGTTGATGCTCTTGTAAGCGAGATCCACAGAACCGGTGAGGCTACTTCTTTCAACGATACAAAGCTTCTTGACGGAACATTCAAGAACAAGAACCTTCAGGTTGGTTCAGATAAGCACGAGAACAACGTTATCAAGATCGACATCGTTGCTCTTACAGCTTCAGGACTTGAGATTGACGGAACAAAGGTTAACGTTACAGGAACTGACGGCGTAAACGCAAGAAATTCCATCGGAACTATCAAGGCAGCTCTTGAGAAGGTTTCAAAGCAGAGATCTGATCTCGGTGCTATCCAGAACAGACTTGAGCACACGATCGCAAACCTTGACAACGTTGTTGAGAACACAACAGCAGCTGAGAGCCAGATTCGTGACACAGATATGGCTAAGACCATGGTTGAGTACACGAAGAACAACATTCTTTCACAGGCAGGTACAGCAATGCTTTCACAGGCTAACCAGTCGACACAGAATGTTCTCTCATTACTCTCATAAGAAATCAAAACCGTTATACATAATAAACGGAAAGGGTCGGATAACGGCCCTTTCCTTTTTTTGTGGCGGTGTGATATAATATTGCAGATGAAAAAGCTTGCGGAAGACATCAAAACACTTTTTGTAAAAGATACGGCAGGAGAAGGTGAATCACCCAAACTCCTTATAGTATTACGCATTCTTTTTGCAAGCATTGTGGTCTATTCCGTCATCAATCTTGTATACTCCCTTATAAGCGGCTATTTCGAAGCGATGCTGTGCTTTGCGGCTGTACTTATCATATACGGGGTATTATTCTACAGAAGCTACAACTCCAACACCATGGCGCTTGTCATTACAGGTAATATCCTTTCTCTGATATGCGTTATTGTAGGAATAGCGATGTTCGGACCGTCGATCTCGCTGCAGAGTTTCTTCATCGTCATAGTTGTCGCGTGTTATTTTTCCGGATACGGGTATTATAAAGCCAAGGGTATCTATACGGTTGTCGTATTCCTGATCTATTATGCGATCGAGTCTCATTTCAGCCTGCTGATAGCAAGGATCCCGATCAGCCTGCCGGGAAAGTATTTCTATACTCTTCTTAATATTTCCGCATCGTTTTGGTGTGTCGCGATAATCTGTTATGTATACAGCATTGATTCCCAGCATCTGGAAGGAAAACTGATAGAGTACAACAAGATATTGCGTCAGCAGGCGAGCACGGATACGCTTACGGGTCTTCATAACAGAAGAAGTGCCAACGACTTCATAGAGAAGCTTATCAGGAGAAATGATGAAAAGGGTTTCTGCGTATGCATGTGCGATATAGACTTTTTCAAGAAAGTAAACGATTCATACGGACATGACATCGGTGACAAGGTGCTGGCGGGTGTCGCCCAGACGCTTGTCGAAAATGTTTCCGATGAATGCCTTGTTTCAAGATGGGGCGGAGAAGAATTCCTTATCATATTCCCGAACATGAACGGTGATGAGGCAAGATCGATCGTTGATATAATAAGATCAAGGATCAAGAAGATAGAGTTTGATACAGGATCGAAGGTATTCGGGATCACAGTTACATACGGACTTGCCGAATACGGATTTGATGGCGATGCAGAGGCGGTCGTCAAGGAAGCTGATGATAAGCTCTATATTGGCAAAGAAAACGGAAGAGACCAGATA
>JAEEGJ010004608.1_pt1 | contig 45997 bp, 29 predicted proteins | sample 8958761 | NCBI WGS metagenome assembly JAEEGJ01 (sample SAMN16246546, study PRJNA631951) | gut metagenome | biome: gut microbiome; feature: rumen; material: RS-attached | host: Bos | place: Iran: Karaj | collected 2018-10
CCATCTGCGATTATCTCTACACCCGACCAGGATCGGAAATTGAAAACCAGTGGCAAGCGAAGCATCCAGAAGGGACGTTCCTTTCGAAATAACAATGATCTACAACCTCGGTAATAGGGTTGTCAACAACTACCTCGTCAGTTTGGACGAGGGCGGATATGTCCTGATCGATACAGGATATTCCGACGGCTTCGAGCGTTTCACGAAGAAGCTGGAAGAGACCGGTGTCACGCCAAAGGAAATCAAGTATGTGTTTCTGACCCATGCCCATGATGACCATGCCGGATTTCTGAATGACGTGTTGGCCATCACGGATGCCAAGGTGATTCTTCACCCTATGGCCATCGACAGGTTGCACAGGGGTCAGAACTCGTTCCAAGGTGGATGCTCCAGCCGTCAGGCGTGGCTGTTCTGCCAGATCCTGGCACTCTTCGGAAAAGGCGAGCACAAGTATCCACCAATTAAGGAGGCGTATCTGTCACGACTCATCTCCATCGATTCCGATGCGTTCAAGGCTTTGGCCTTGCCGTTCGAGGTCGTCAGAACTCCTGGCCATACGGCAGACCATATATCGATGCTCAAAGACGGCATCCTGTTCTGTGGCGATGCCGCCATGAACAATTTCCCCAGCATCAAGCGCACTATCATCTGGATTGAGAGCTTGGAGCAATACAAGCAGTCGTGGGAGAAGATGATTGCGCTCAATCCTTCAATGATTTACCCGTCACATGGTAAGCCGTTCCCGACAAAAGACTTGGTGAAATACCAAGGCCATTTGGACGGCATAAGGCTTTACTCCCTGTAGGAGTTAGCCGCTGGCGGGGTTTTTGCCCGGTTAGGGCTTCAGCTGTGGGTAAGGCGCGACGGCCTTTCATCAAATTTCCTTAGAAGTATTGACTTTCAAACGATGTGTGGCTGCACTGGGCAAGAGGTGTTTTTGTTGAGGCTTCTTACGTGCTATTGTGCTTTCGTCCTATCGTGATTTCGATGGGCGAAGGTGGTGCGAACACTTCTTGCCAAGGGCGATTGAGAAGTTGGGGCTGGCCGTCGCGCGGCCGCTGGGCGGTGTTGTCGACAGGCAGAGTGTTCGCCCGCAGGAACGAGGACGAGCACCCTGACTGGCGGCATTACCGACCAGCATCGGGGAGGCAAGGTTTGAGCTTCCCTTTTGCAAAAACCATGACAGCGGCGGCTTGGTAGGTAAAGGTTAATAATAGGAGCTATAGGACAGATGGGATTGATATTCTCTATCGTTATGCGTACTTTAACTTCGTTGAATGCTTTGCATTTCGTACTATCGTGCTTACGAAAGTGGTTTAGAGATTGCGGATCAAGTCCGCAATGACGGTGAGGCTTTGAGGGCTTTCAAGTACGTTGAAGCTTAAAGATAGCAGTTGAGGCAGCCGCTGGCGCGGTGTTTTTGCTCATCATAAAGTCCGAGCTGTGGGTAAGGCGCGACGGCCTTTCATGATGTTTTTTTGCAGGCGAGCCGCCTACATGCCGGATGAGGCCGCCCCGGGCAAGTGTCGCAGCGGAGCAAGGGCTAAAAGAAAAATACATGAAGCCCGCGACCGCTGCGACTCTTGCCCAGGGCGATTTAGAAGTGGTGGCAGGCCGTCGCGCGGCGCTGGGCGGTGATGTCGACGAGCAGAGTGGTCTACCGCAGGAACGAGGACAGCCACCCTGCTCGGCGGCTTGACCGCACAGCTTTGGGGAGGCAAGGTAAGAGCTTTCCGCTGCAAAAACCGTGACAGCGGCGGCTTGGTCGGTAGAGGCCAATAATAAGAGCTATAGGACGGATGGGACTTATAGTAAAGGGTCGGTGCCCTCTTACGGGGTGCGGCTGCTGTTATTGGCCGCGGAGTGGAGCCCACAGGCGTTTTTGGGTGGGTGACGGGCGACCGACTGCGGCAGGTGTGGCTTATTCTCATCATAAAGCGTTAAGGCGGTGATGTAGCCAGCGACCTGACAACGGACTGAAAGCGGAGCGAGCAGACGACGCTGTAGGTACGGAAGCGTCGTCTGCCCGACGGAGCGAAAAGGTAGTTGTCAGGCCGCGGACCTTAGTAGAAGCTGAGGGAGTTCGTTAGCGTTGGCAACGCCCGTGAGCGACCGTAGCGGCGAATGGCAGCAGCTTTGGCTTGTGCGGCTGACGGGATGAACACGATGTGGAGCGCCTTGACGATGCCTGCAGGATTGGGAATGACAATGCTGGGCGCGTTAATGGAGCGGAAGGCACAGAGAGGTACGAACCGTGCCTGTAGCGGAATGGTAGCGACCGAGCACTGCCAGGCACAAGACAAAGGCTTCGGCGCGGCGCGGAACTCCTTGGCGGGGATGGGATGGAGAAAGTTAGAAATTATGCGTTTAAATTTACAGTTTGATTCCTAGACAACTCCTATCCTTCTGTCTCATTTTCAAAAGGTAAAGCTAGAGGCTTTTCAGCCTCTACTGTTTGAATGTCTACCGCGGCTTTTTCTGTTTCTTCAATTTCTTCCTTTTGCTCAGTCCATTTTTTCGTCACCAAGTCATAATCTGCTTTCCCATTTTTCAGCCAATTATCAATAAATGAAGGGTTATTACTATTCGGTCTTGGATTGGCATCGTTCATTCGTGCCACAATAGGAGTTCTAACACAGTCGCCCATGATGATAACATGTTGTTGGGGTAATGTGGGCAGTTGGTTTAGAATTTCAGAATTTGCTGAAGAAACCAATTTTCTAATATAGCTTTGATCATCAGGATTCTGAATGCGATGGACAATAAAACTATTACATTGAGATAAAACGGTCTTTGACAATTCAGAAGGGCGTTGGCTCGACACGACTAATGACAATCCGTATTTTCTTCCCTCCCGTGCAATTCTCTCAAATACCCTCTTCGAAATAGATTCTCTATCCTTATGATTAACTTCTGGTATGTAGTTTTGTGCCTCTTCCAAGGCAATTACAATAGGAACACTTCCTCTTTCTTCCTTGTCGAATCGGGATAAGAATTCTAAGATCATTCTTCCTATCAAGCCCGTGATGGTTTCAAGGACTTGGAATGGCAAGAGTGACATATCAATGATAGTCACTTGATTTCTTTGCTTATTTTCTTGCTTCTTGAATGATTCTGAATAATAGGATTGAAAAACCGAGTCTTTGTATTGTTCTTTGTTGTACACTGTACAATAATCACCTAATACAAAAGCTAGGAATTGGACTAACGCATCATTTATATCTTTTTGTGTATCAAGCATCAATGGATCAGCCAATCTCACATCGTCTACATAGGAACGCATCCTTAACAAAAGAGTCGATATGTATTCATTCAGCCTATCTGAAGATACACTCTGTTCCCTAATGGCACTATCAATATATACTGAGAGCAATTCGTTGAAGGAATAAAACAAAGGAGCGTCTACGTTTCGGTTTTCGGCAGAAATGCTTTCCTGGATAGAGTTTTCATATTTTCCCAATTCCTCTTGGAATAACTGCAGTCCCTCAACTAGTTTGTTGTAGTCTGCTGAACCATTAATAAAACTGCCATTGTACTTAAGAGTTCCTTTAGCTTCGACTAGCTTCGCTGCCCCTTGACAAATACTCGTTAAGTTAAACTTAATATGTCCAGCATTATGATATTCAGTTAATCGTTTTAGAATGAAGTCAGATCTGTCAAGCAATGCATGTTTTACGCTGTTGTCATTGCCGCATAAATCCTGGACGTATGACTTTAGAATTGAGAAATCGGCCTTACCTATAAAAGATGAAGCCATGGGATTGACTTGAGATTTTGCCAAACCTAAAGCTCTTTTTAATATTGGGGCCTGCGTTCCAGTAGTTGGTTCAAACAAATAGTCCATATCGTCGAAGTTCATGAACCAATACGGCACCTTCAAACCATCCTCGTTGATGTAAAATGGATTTACTTTGTGCTTTTTCTCGATATTGAAAGCTTCTTTATACTCTCCGTTTGTGTCAAATATCACCACATGGGCACTCTGTAGCTTTTGCCCATTGTACTTATACTGAAACATGCTTTGAAGTATTGAAGTCAGCGTGCAAGACTTTCCCGACCCTGTATTGCCAAGTATGGCTGCATGTTTCCCAAACATTTTATCTGGATTGATCTTCACTTGGTAATCAGGGAATGAAGGTGATTTGCCAATTGGTAGGTAATAATCCTCCTTGAAATTTATAGGGTTGTCGCCTTCTTTTTGGTCAAAGATAATATCCAAGTCTTTGCGGGTAACATACCATACCGGATTATCAAGTATCGGATAATTATAGACACCTTGAATGTATTTGCTGTTTTCAATTGTTCCAATCATGGTCGCCGAGAGGTAACGGCTGGATTCTGTCAGAAAAATTGTCCCACGATTCTTCGTAAGGTCTGTTTCCTCACGATTCATCACTCGATCAACTAAAGCCACAATTTTGTCTGCACCAACGGGTATGATGATGTAAGAATTGATACGAGCTACTGGATAAATCTCTTCATAGCCACTTTTGTAGAGACTCTTCAAGTCGTCATCCAGTTTCACGAATACTGACAGGCTGTCAACCGTGACAATATGCCCAATGTTACGCTCATTTGCCATCGTTTTCAGTTTTATTATTCAATAGATTGTTTAGTGTTTTTGTCACCTTATCTTCCGATGAAGTATCCATAAAATCGGGCATAAGCGTATTTGCGAGAGTCAGAAAGTCGCCAAGATAATGTCCTTCAATAATGATAATCCTCGGATCGTTCAAATCTTTCAAGCGCTTGATTTCGGCAGACTTTCCACAACCATTAAAGTCTATTATCACCAGCGTAAAAGTCGGGTTGGATAATGCTTGATAAATGATATCATTGAAGTGCTCGTCGTAGAAAGAATAACCTACAGTGAAAAGAACAGACTGCGGTTGCGATATGCAGTGAGCGAAATGACGAAATAATTCTGAATATGGAAGGTCTAATGTATATGACTTCTTTACGGCAGTAGGGTAAATCATCAGATTGCCATAAAGACTATCGTTGTCTTCCTTGGCTTTCATTTTAATCAGTTCAATAGGCATTTCTTCGATGCCGTATATGTTGCTGGGCGTATGCTGATTATCATTTATCCAACTAATAGAGCCGTGCAACTTGAAATAGCGCACCACTTTCTCAATGCGTTGTACCTTGCCCGCTGTTGTGCTGCCAGGATAAAAGATGTCATAATTGAATGTCTCGGGCTTGAAATAGCGGTGATGAAACCCTGAAAACCCATCAATATATTTGACGCCAAGGTTATCAAAAGCATACTCAAATGCTAAATCATAGTTTGATGTGAATATGTTGGCGCGTTGCAGGTTCAAGGGGCGTTGCATCAATGATTTCAGAAATTTCTCATGAAACAAGTATTTGTTTCTTTTGAATTCTTCTTCTAATCCTTTTTCCCGAATCCGCTTTAAATCTTTTTCGCTGGTCTCACGACCATGAACATCGCAAATAGTAAATAGTGATTTTTTCAATGCTGTAATCAGGTCTTGGATGCGTTTGCTTTCATCATCAGCTTTCTCTGCTTCCTTTTGGAACAACATTGCGGTTAAATAATTGAGCAGCAATTCAAATTGAAGCAATATCTCTCCATAGTGTTTGCTTACATCCTCATCTGGCACATCCTTAGGGCTTTCCACCTGTATATCTTCAATCGTCTCATCCAGTAGGTTCTCCATCTTTTCCACTGGAATATCTTCAATCTTTTCCAATGATACATCCTCAATCCTCTCATTCTCGCCTTCAACCTTTTTGTCCGCATCTTCGTATTTCACATTCTCTTCCTCGTAGTTTCTGATATAAGTGCCATCGAAAATCAAATCCCATCCTCTTTCATCCTGAAATTTCTTATTTTTCTCCGGATGATATTTGTCCAGCATTGGTTTTTGCAATGCAACGACATGTTTCTTGAAATCCTCCTTTAATTCAGCCATATTGGGTGACTCGATATCCTTTTCAACTTGTGATGGAATATTCTGGATTCCAGCCGCACCAAGATGAATAGATGACCCCGTCCCAAACAAGAAACTAACATTATCCAGTTGTAGATAATTCTTAATCTTTTCCCTTATATGCGTAATTAAATTGTTCCGTTGCTCATCGTTGGTTTCTTCGCCTTTTATTCCACTCCATTCTATCGCTTTGTCTAAGCTGCCAATATAGACATGGTTCTCTTTTATGTCGAATGACTCAATCATAGTATTGTTCTTTATTTTAGTGTTATCAATTAGATAGTTTCTGTATTTCGTTCCAATAGAAGAAAGCTTCTATATTGCTTTTCTTGAACTTGTTGAACTTCGTGGGCAGTGGTTCTGTGATAGTGGCATCGGCCAATTGTTGTTCGCTGCCTGGAGCGAAGTGGTGTACCTCTGTTATTCCATTTTCGATGAGTTTGCTGAGATAGGCTGCCTTGGAAGCATTGACAATGGCATGGTCCAGACTGTAGTTTTTCTCGCTATGTATGAAACTGCGGACTTTGGCTATGCCATTCTGGAGCAACTGGAATTCCTCGGGATTCTCCAAGCCTCTGAAACATATACAACGTGAAGTGTTGAAGATATCATCAAGCACATCCTGTAGTCTTGATGAGTCAGCCTTACGATAAAGCAACTCAACGGCGGCAAACTTTCGAAATGTTTCAGTCGTAATGGTCAAATCGTTTGTCAAGTCGAACAAGGAGGCAATGTCGAACAGTTGCTTGTTGATTTCCATAGAGCAGTCTTTGTCGCCCTTGAAGAACGGGATGCCCGTGGTATGTGGCGCAAAAGCTGTGAGTTTGTCACCAAGCATGTCTTGGTAGCTGGGAAGGTTGACCATGACTGGTTCGCCCTCTGTCTTAAGGAAGGGACTTTCGATTGGAAGTGACACCACTTGAGAATAGTGGTTTTCCTCAAACAGGACATCCAGTAGGATTTTGTCCTGTTTTCCGCCCTCTGGATAAGACACTTGATAGTTGTATTTTGCGTGTTTCTTTGGAATGTCAGAACGTGAGATGCGTTCTACCAGTTCCACATCGCCGAAACCGTATTCTGACGAATAGACCTTTAGGTAATCCTCAATCTGTGTGCCTGGTGGACATATTATATCGACATCTATTGAGAGTCGTTTGGCACTGTGGAGGTGCAACATCTCAGCGGTGCCGCCTTTGAACAGTAGCGGGCAGCCTGAGCGCACTAATGCTTCAAGTAATGAAAAGGCTCTGATGGTCTTTTCGGCCAGTGCAATGTCTTTCACGTTATTATCTTTGGCAACTTTTTCAATCCATGCCAAAGTTCTGCTATCTGGATGTATCATGATTCGATGGTGTTAATGATTTTGAGTATCTGGTCTTTACGATGGCGACGTGCGGCATAACGGAGTAAACGGCTGCGATTCACATTGTGGCTGCTGAAGGCTTCCTCATAAATCGTGTAAAGCTCAGCACCTTGGGCAAAAATCAGTTCCTTATCGCCAGCGGCATCTACCAAGATTTTTTCTAATGTGGGTACGGGCATGTCGTTGACCTTGGTAATAGGAGCTTCGTTGACCAAAGTACGAACAATCAGGAGTTTGTCGGTTGTGATGTACCTCTCACATTCCTGTTCTGTAGGGTTTAGTAGTATGGACATAGAAGGGGCATCCCCTTGCAAAAAGTTGAAAACCGATTCCATTGCAACACGTTCCACATCGATAAGTGTCATTCCTAGTGCCGGAATATGGCGCATATAGGGAACTAATACGGAGGGCTTCCAGACGCAGAAATTGGCAAAAGGGAAATTCTCATTGATTTGTGTGGCTATGGTCACTTCTTCTTCAGAAGGCTTATAGATGAAATTCGATTTTTCTTTTTCGGGGAGAGCATACAAACCGTATCCGGCCTTGACCAATTTACCTTGCTCTACAAGGCGTTTAAGCAGCACATGAGCTGATGCTTCAGATACATTGTTAGTACCTAAATACTGCATCAAGTCACGCCTGCGGAAAGGTTGCTTCTGTGTGGATGCATAATTTAATATCTGCTCTACTATTGTCATATTGATGGTATCGTTATTTGAGCGCAAAAGTATAACAATTTTGGCAAATTTTGATGTTTTTTGCCAAAAAAGTTATAGGTTTATGGGAAGGGTAGCCGCTGGCGCGGTGTTTTTGCCCGGTTGAAGCCTGAACTGTGGGTAAGGCGCGACGGCCTTTCATGAAGTTTTTTTTTGCAGGCAAGCCGCCTACATGCCTGATGTGGCTGCACTGGGCATGTGTCGTTTTTCTTCAGTTAGCATTTAGGAGTTAACCTCCTGTCCTTTGGGCATCTCCTTAAAAGGGGAAAAGGCAGGCGGAGGGACGCGCCCAAATAAAAAACATCATTTAGATTTTTGTCACTTCTAAATAAATGTATTCGTTTATAGGCCTTTTTTGTATCTTTGCAGGTATAAAAGATATTTGAAATGGAACAATATGTGCAATTAAAGGAATTATTATTGATACTTTTTTCTGGTGTATTTACTGTTTGGTTTGGATCGTTTTTGAGTAAAAAACATGGTCAGAAGAAAGTAAATATAGAAGAAATAGACAATATGTTTTGTTATCAGACAAAAGATGGCGTTTTAATAGAGAAAAATGATACAAAATATCTTGGTAAGGAATTAGATAAAATATGTATAAAAGTAGCATTGTCAGTACGTAATAGCGGAAAGGTGGATTTAGAAAGAAACGACCTGACAGAACCTTTAAAGATAATATGTGACAAAAGGTATACTATAAAAAAAGTCAATGTTTATGGAGGTTTTGAAGGGATTAACTTTGAAACTCATTTTGACAATCATAGTATTGATATCATTTGGAACTTGTTTAAAAAGGGTGATGCTTTTAATATAACAATAATTGCGGAGGTGGAAGGGCTAAAGAAAGAGGTACAACAAACAAAGAAAAAGCAAGTTTTGGAGTCTTCAGATTTCTTTCAAACAGCTAAGATTACTATTTATGGGAAAGATTTGAAAGGGAAAACTATATCATTTTATGATAATATAAGAAGAAGCTATAAACAGATAAACACATTAGTTTTTTTACTTCTTTTTTCGTTTTTATGCCTTGTTTTAGCTAATGAAGTAAAATCAATGGCAAATTTAAAAAGACTTCCATTTTTATATGACATCGAGATTTTAAATGATAATCCTAAAGTGATTACAGGAATGGAGTTAGACCATGATTTAGGCGATTTCTATTTTATAAAAGACACTGTTACTTTGAAGGTTTCAGTTAAAGACATTGAAAAAGATGTTCTTATTAAAAATGTTTATTTTGACAAATTGAAACAAGATAAATACGAGAGACAACAGAACATTTTTCGTGTTGTTTCATGGGGAATATTAATTGTTGGTCTAGTTGGTTTTGTCATATTTATAATTGTTGTTTTGGTGGTTAGAAAAAGGCACTAATATTTTATATCTGATAATACATTAATAGGATAAAGAAACCATAAAGAAAGAAGATGATTATTAGGCGTTTAAACCTTCGGTAGTTATTGGGATTGTGTTGGAATATGGTGGTAATGTAGCCAGCGATGCGACGAACATTTTATAGAGTATTTTCTCGTGTATGTGGAAAGTAAGTCGTATTTTTGCAAAAAATCATAAAGGATGAAAGTAAAACTTGACGATATAGATGACTTGCTGCACAGCACCGAAGGTGTTGTGGTGGAGTTTAAGACGGCACGGGGCGGGTTTCCGCAGTCGTTTTGGACTACATTCTCAGCTTTTGCGAATACCGATGGCGGCGTGATTGTGCTTGGCATAAAAGAGAAGAACAAACTACCAGTGGTTGACGGATTGACGGAAATGGAAGCCATCGACCTGAAGAAGAAGTTCTGGGACATGGCACACAATCCGCAGAAGGTGAGCGACCCGCTGTTGGAGGACGATGATGCTCATGTGGAAGAGATTGCGGGAAAGGGCTGGGTGCTGGTGTGCGAGGTGCCGAGGGCTTCCTACGACCGTAGGCCGGTATTTCTGAATGGTCGGCCGTATGGTAACACCTACAAGCGCAGACATGAAGGTGACTACCTGTGTACCGATGAGGAGGTGCGTCAGATGTTTGCCGATGCCAACCTGCGACATGGTTCGACGGATGCGCGTATCCTGAAGGGTTACTCGATGGACGATATTGACCTTGATACGCTACATAGTTACCGCAAGGCATACGATGCACGTCACGAGAATCATCCTTGGTCGGATTTGTCTGACATGGACTTCCTGAAGAAGGTGGAGGCCTGGCGGAAAGACCGTGAAACGGGTGAAGAGGGTTTCACCGTGGCGGGCATCATGATGTTCGGCAAGACGCAGAGCGTGACCGACCAACAGTGTATGCCGTGGTTCTTCCCCGACTATAGGGAACATCTCGGTACGGTGGAGGGAGAGCGGTGGAGCGACCGCATCTACCCCGACGGCACATGGGAAGCGAATGTGTATCAGTATTTCACGCGGGTGTTCCGCAAGTTGGTACAGTTGCTGCCCAAGCCGTTTCGTTTGGCTGGCGACGGGATGACGAGATTGGAGTTTACTCCTGCCCATATAGCGGTGAGGGAAGCATTGGCGAATGCCTTGATTCATGCGCAACACAACTCGATGGGCAATGTGGTGGTGGACAGTTGGGTTGACAAAATAGTGATTAGCAATCCTGGTTCGATGCTGGTGAGTGTGAGCGAGTTCTACGAGGGGCAGCATAGTGTGTGCCGTAATCCGCTGTTGCAGAAGATGTTCGTATTTATCGGCGTTGGCGAGAAGGCTGGGAGTGGCGCGGATGTGATTGTGAAAGGTTGGGAAGACCAGAAGTGGACCAAGCCCGTGCTGAGTGAGCACATTGAGCCTGAAAGAGTGGAGATGGTGATGGAAATGGTGAAGGAAAAAGACATTGAGACCGTGCCTGTTGGCAAGGAGTTGGCAAGGAGTTGGCAAGGAGTTGGCAAGGAGCTTGGCGTGGACTTCCAAATACTAGAGCGCATCGGGGATTACTGCAAGGAGCCAAGGTCGCTGGCGGAGATTGCCGAGCATTTGGGACTCTCTGACCGATATAAGATGAAGAAAAAATATATCGACCCGCTGTTGGGCAGGTATTTAGAGATGACGTTGCCCGAGACTCCTAACAGCCCTGGCCAGCGGTATGTGCTGACGGAAGAAGGCAGGGGGATGGGTTAACGATTTGATGGTTTTTATATAAAAAAGCAAAAAACAATGCCAGCAAAACTTGATACATCAAAACCACTTAGATTGATAGGGGTTCAAATTTTTGAAGAGACCATGAAGGAAGTTAGAAAAAGCTTGTCTCCTGGATGGTATCGTTTCATCAAGTGTAAGAATGATGATGAAATTGGCACATCAAGGGATGTTTATCCTTTGGTTGCAGAAGATGTGTGCCCCCAAGATTATTATACCATTGACGAAAATCTGCCAAAGATATCTATTTCAGCTATTGCTGGTAAAAACGGTTCTGGTAAATCGTCTCTAATAGACATTGTGTATCGCATCATTAACAACTTTGCAGAAAACACTTTCCTTATGAAAGGTATGGAGGAAACCGATGAGGTCGGTCACGCTTATGGGATTGAAGGAAGGCTTCATTTCGAGCAGGATGGTGTGCAGAAATTTATTGAATGCAATGATGTTGGCACATTTTATTATGAGCTGGTGGACGGCAAACCCGAGGAGGTTAAAATACATAGTCTTACTGAAAAGCAAAGAGATGACGTGTTGAATGGCTTCTTTTACACCATTAGCATTAACTATAGCCTTTATGCTTTCAATCCGTCAGACTATGGTACTCCTTTTGAACCGAAATCAAGTGAACTTTACAATGGAAAATGGCTGAATCACCTTTTCCATAAAAATGATGGGTATTACATACCAATAGTATTGACTCCTTTTAGGGAAAACGGACAGATTGATGTGAACAATGAAAATAGTCTGGCTAAGCAGCGCATAGAAGTCTTATCATTGTTGTTTCATTCTCAGAAAAAAGAATTTCTGGATGAGTATGTGCCCACCCATCTGAAATACATATTCAATGGCCAATACAAAGTCAACAAACAGCAACGATTACTTGAAAATCCGATAAAAAGTGAAATTAAAGATAGTCAAGATTTGTTGATTTCGCAGATTGAGGAGCTGTGGAAAAAATACTTGATTGACAATTTTGAATTGGAGTTGGACCAAGATGATTCGAAACGAGACGAGATAGCACTTTATTATTTGGCATACAAAACATTGAAGATTTGTGCCACATATTCTGTTTTTCGCGAAATTTCAAAGTTTGACCAGCTGATGGCGCTAAAGGAAAAGAAGATGGCGAAGGACAGAAAAGGAAATCTTCAACCAGTATTGAACGATGACGGAAGCGAACAGATGATTGTTACGGGTGAAAATGTACTGAAGTGGTACAAAGAACATATTGAAGATTTAAAAGCGGCCATCGCAAATATAGTAAATCAGCCTTGCAATCATATTACGGTTAAGGTTCATCAGTGTCTTGATTATCTCAAAGAAGGCAGGTTTGCGAATAACAAAGATTCATTGGATATAGATCGTGATTTGTTGAAAGGCGTTAGATATGAATTGTATGACGATATGATGAGGCAATTGCCTCCCTCTTTCTTTATTATGGAATTGTGCTATAGAAGGAAAGGACAAATTCAGTCCAACGACAATGACGATGATGAGATAACTTTGCAATCGATGAGTAGTGGGGAAAGGCAGATGTTGTATAGTTTGAGTTATATCTTCTATCATATTAAAAACATTGCTAGTATTAAAGGTGAAAACGGTAAGCGGGTAGTTGGTTATCATCATATAAATCTTATTTTTGACGAAGCAGAACTATATTATCATCCAGAATATCAAAGGCAATATGTGAAGCGACTGTTGGAAAGAATGGCAATGTGTCATATCAACCGTACCAACATAAGAAGTATCAATATCATCATAATAACACATTCGCCTTTTATCCTGTCAGACATTCCAGAACCAAACATTTTATTCCTTCACAGAGAGGATGAAAACATTGAAGTAGAACCAGGTCGTACATTGGGAGCAAATGTCTATGACTTACTTAGAAATGGCTTTTTCCTTGACTATGCAATAGGCGACTTGGTGCAAATGAAATTACAAGAAATCATGGATGTCTATTATATGGGAAAAGATGAGAAAGAAAAAGAAAAACAGAGGATGACATTCATAAAAAAGAAAGCTGAATTCAAGTATACTATTGATCATCTTGGTGAGGAATACTTACGCCGAAATTTCCTTCGTATGTTTGAAGAATTGGAATTGAAAGAGGGGAAGGTGTCACGCAAGGCGCAAATTAAGAACAAGATAGGAAAACTACAGAAAGAAATAGATGATTTGAATGCACAGATGACAAACTTATGAGAAAAGTAGAATATCCCATAGGAACAAATTATGTTCAAGATTACTTAAATCTCTTTCAGAACAAGATCGGTGACATGAGGAATAAATGGGTTGCTCTCCAGAGAACATATCCCGCTGAATTGGGACATATATATACCGATGTAAATGACATTCTGATAGCTGATTTTTCTGATTTGGTAAAATGGTATATACAATTCGAAAAGTTGCCGTATGCCACAAGAATAGTCTTGAATAAACAGTTTAAAACAATATTTGATTACGAGACATGGAGCGCAGACATTGCTGAGTTTTTTAAAAACCCTATGGAAGGTTTTCAATTCACATCATGCCATTATTGCGATATGGCCTATATAAATGTGTATGAGGTGGATCCTGAGGCGTATGGCTTATATATCCTTAACAACACGCCTGCTGACGAACTAAAGATAAAACTAAGAACCAAGTCTGATATTAGTGTGGCAGAAGTGATGAAACACCAATACAAAAGTAAGGCTGAATTTGAAAAGGTAGCATCCAGATTAAGATGGAAACCTGGCAAATTTGACAGAATGTTCTCTCCGAACAATAAGTACAAACGGCATTTTGACCTTGACCATGTTTTGCCCAAATCGCGATTTGAACTTGTTGGGTTATCACTATTTAATTTTGTTCCCAGTTGTCAAATTTGTAATCAAAATCTTAAAGGAACTAGAGTTCTTGGTAATAAAGGCATACCAAAAGAGAAACTTAGCCCTACCAGTTCTTTGTTCGATTTTGATAATAAAGTTGAGTTTCATGTTTTACCCAAACCAGGCGTGAAGCCGGGAAGGTTACGCCCCACTTTACATCCTCAAGATTACGATCTCCAACTTGATGCTATTGATCCTGATTACGAAGATTTTATCCAATTGTTCAAATTAAGAGAACGGTATCAATTCCATAAAAAGGTAGCCCTGCATTGGCAAGAGATGAAAACGAAATACTCCGATGCTCGTATTCTGATGATGGAGGCTTCTTTGAAACATCGTAGTTTCAGCTTTAAAAGGATTAAGTCAGATATTTTCCAGTCAGATTTATATAAAAAAGGCTATATGAGTTTCAAAAAGCTTAGGAATGATATGCTGAAGTAGTATATAAACACAAAAACATTATATCCATGTTTATTTCCAAGATACATATCAAAGGATATAGAAATTTCAAGGATTCGGAAATACTCTTTCGTGAAGGTATTAATGTGATTATTGGGCCGAATAATGCAGGCAAGAGCAATCTTTTGCGGGCATTGGACTTGGTGCTCAACACTGATACTTCAAAAAAGTTGTCGTTCTACGATTTTTGTCGAAATTGTGCGCTTTCAGAACTTAAAAAAGAGGCACCTAAAGTGCGCATTTCAGTCTATTTTGCAGAAAGCGAAGGTGAAGCATCGGATTCGGAAGATTTGGTGTTGGTGGCACCCTGTCTTATCAAACTTGAACACCCATACGAAGCTCAAATCACATTCGATTATTTCTTACCTGAGGAAGATTCTGCTGAATATATAAGAAAGGTTGTAGGTGTGACAAATGAAGATGAAGTCTGGAATATACTACGAGATGAGTTTCTTAGGCGGTATGTTAGTAGAATATGGGCTGGTGATCCTGTGGTTCGTGCACGGTTGGATGGAGATACATTGAGCAAATTTGATTTCCAATTTCTTGCACCTATCCGCGATGTGGAAAGAGACTTATTTTCTGGGAAGACACCTTTGTTGAGAGAAGTGTTGAACTTCTTTTTGGATTATGATATTAAAAAAGACAGCAACAAGGATGACCAACAAAAGGAAAAGGAGCTGGGTGAAAAACATAGAGATTTTACAACGTCTGTCAATCCCGTGTTGGATGCTGTCCAAAAAAGGTTGCTAAACGGCAAGAGCCATATACTCGCGTATGCTAGCGAAACTGGTGCTTCTGATTTTAATAATTCAAAACCCGACTTCACGGGTTTGCTATCCGAAGCAGATTTTCTATCTTCCTTGCAGCTTATCATTGAGCAAGAAACAGGAATCAAGATTGGAGCCACACATAATGGGCTTGGTTATAACAACTTGATATATATGTCGCTGTTGCTTGCCAAGATGCAAGCCAATGCTGATTCTGGTTATTACCGACAGAATGCACGAGTTTATTCTGTGCTAGCCGTTGAGGAACCCGAGGCTCATTTGCACCCTTCTCTGCAATACAAGTTTTTGAAATACCTGAAAGAGAAACAAGTAAAGACAAAACAGGTACGCCAGCTATTTGTGACTTCCCATTCTACTCAAATCACATCTGCTGTTTCATTGGATGAAATGGTGTGTTTATACACAGATGGTGGTGATTTTAGAGTGGCATATCCGGGACGTTTGTTTGGAGATAGCGATGAGGATAAAGAGTCAAAGCAATATGTACAGCGTTTTTTGGATGCAACCAAGTCTGATATGCTTTTTGCCGATAAGGTTTGTTTTGTGGAAGGATTGGCAGAAGAATTGTTGATTCCTGTAATAGCTGAATATTTGGGAAAAAGTTTTGAGGATGCTCATGTTGCTACAATCACGGCAGGAGGAAGATATTTCAGCCATTTTTTGAAATTGTTTGATACGAGGCGAAATGCCGAGGCTATTAAGAAAAAAGTTGCTTGCATAACTGATCGTGACCCAGTTAGAAAGAAGAAAAATACAAATGGTGGATTTGAACGGTGTTATCCCTTTGAGTTGGGCAATGCTGATTACGAGGAAAATGAGCATGCAGAGGAACTAATTACCCGTTATAAAGACAATGAGACAATACATGTTTTCAGCCAAGATGCCACTTACGGTAAAACACTGGAATATGACCTAATGCGAACGAACTCTGATTCATCAATACTTTTTACTCCCAACCTTGCCAATAAAGAGGAATTAGAAGAGATACAAAATAACGACTACCCAGTATGCCTGGAAAAGTTGCGTGGTTCAAAGGCCAATGAAAGGATAAAAGATGCGTTGATGGCATCAACATGGACGAATGAGGAAAAGAAAAAAGCTCTTCTTGCAGCGCGTTATCTAAATTCAGTAGGAAAGGGCGCAAATGCTTTGGAACTTTCAAGTGTGCTCAAAGAAAACTTGGGCAAAGAAGGCGATGCACGTATATCATTTGTAATACCTGATTATATTAAGGAAGCAATAGAATGGCTGTTAAATACATCAAGTCCGACGACAACATCGAAATAGATAAGCCTTTTTCAATAAAGGCAGGTCCTGGGGCAGGTAAGACATATTGGCTTGTTCAACACGTCCGTAATGTGCTTGCCAATTCCAAGCGCTTGGATCATATCAGAAAAATTGCATGTATTACTTATACCAATGTTGGTGTGGAAACCATACAAGACAGATTATCCGTTTCGGCTGACCGTGTAGAAGTATCGACTATCCATACTTTTTTGTACGAAAACATTGTTGGGCCATATTTGCATTTCATTGCGAAAGAGGAAGGCTTTGCATTAAATAAGTTGAAAGTAGTGGATGATACGGTTTTGTCGGGCTCCGGTGTAATATTTAAGTTAAAAGAGCGTACTAAGAAGTATAAATTTGTCAATGATAGTAAAATTAAGGAGGCCATAGGAAAGGCTCAATGGACTTTGACTATTACTGAGACAGAGCCTACTTTTAAGACTAAGTTCCCAATAAAAGATGGGAAATATTCAGTTCCACAAGTAATATTGGATGAATATAAAAGATATGCTTGGGAACATGGTGTGATGCATTATGACGATGTATTGTATTTCGCATATAAACTAATAAAAAAGTATCCATTTATTGCTCAGGTAATAGGGGCAAAGTATCCTTATATCTTTCTTGATGAGTTTCAGGATTCTACCCCTTTACAGGTTGAGATATTGAAACAAATAGCTATGTTTTCAAATGCTATCATTGGAGTTATTGGTGACACTGCCCAAGCGATTTATGGTTTTGCAGGGGCCGATCCTCATCTTTTCACGGGTTTTAGTTTACCCTATATGGGAAGTTATGAGATACAAGGCAATAGGAGAAGTTCCAAGGAAATTATTAGTTTCTTAAATAAGATTCGTACAGATTTAACACAAGTGCCTGTTGAGGAAAGAAATACAAAGAAACCGGTTTTATATGTGGGAAGTAGCTTGAATGCATATGCTGTATTTAAAACAGACTGTGGTGGGGAAGTGACGACTTTATCGTATGCGAATGTGACATCAAATGCTTTTCGAAAACAGATGGGTACATGTGCTGTTGAATCTGATTTATTGAAAAATATTGATGATTCAAATACAGAAAGGGCAAGTGCGGTTAAAGACTGTTTAACTGCCGTTGAACTTGCTATGGCGGGCGCAATGAAGGATGCGATGAAAAGTATTGGCAAACAGTTTGGTCAAGACCAAAAGAAAAGCATTGTGTCGCTTAAGAAACTTGTTCGTGATTATGCTAATTATCAGAATAAAGAAACAACTGTATTTATTGACTATCTTATAGACACTTTGGAATTGCCAATATCAAAGTTAAGGGGAGGCAAGGCGAAGGATTTTTATGATAAAACTCCTTACCAAAACCTTGCGATGTGTATTAGCGCTCCTGATGTTGCCCATACAAAGGACAAAACCATTCATAAAGCTAAAGGTGACGAGTATGATAATGTGCTTGTGATTTTAGATGACGATGATAGTTCAATTGATTTTATATTGAATCCAAATCTTCAAGATAGTAGAGCAGAATATCAACGGGTTTATTATGTGGCATGTAGTAGGGCAAAAAATAGATTGGCAATATCTGTGCCGCGTTTGTTGGATGGAGTAGAAGAAACGATTAGGAATAGAGGTATACCGATTGAGATTGTATACTGCTGAAGAAGACTATAACACAGCAATATTTCAATGCGGCATTGACACAAACGCCTGTGGTGAATGATTTGACTTCCCTCCAAAATGAGATACTGGCTTTGATTATAGCGGACAATTCCATTACCATCAAACAAATTGCTGCGCAACTCGGCATTACAGGCAGAACGGTTCAGCGGCATGTTGCTGCAATGCAAAAGAAAGGTGTTTTGAAAAGAGAAGGCACCAACAAGGGCAAATGGGTTGTGGTGTCGTGAATTGTCGTAAATTGTCGTGAATCTGTCGTGAATCTGTCGTAGATTTCGGCTAGCGGTTTGTTGCCGTGTATAGGGCAAGGATAGATTTTTGATTGAATTTGATGGATTTTGAGTAATTTTGTGGCGTGAAACGGTGGTTTTATATAGGGTGCTTGCTGATTGGGCTGGCGATGATGGTGTGTTGCGAGGATGGACTCTGCGGTCCCCCTTTCTTAAAGAGGGGAATGACGGTGGGTGATGTGCTAAGAGAAAAAATGTACCTTTGCAATTGATATGGAAAAAGAAAAACTCATAAAAGCCATTCAACAGAAAGGATTAAGCAACAGCTTAATCTCTCTCTATTACAATATAGGAAGAGCCTTGCCTTTCACGGCTCAGAGATTTCCAGACGGAAGAGTGTCGAGTTGGTATTATTCTCAGTATGTGGAGGTTCACATAGTAAAGCCAGGTGGGAAAGGGGGTAGGTATGGTACCGCATATGGATTTTATTTTAGGGACGGAAAGAGGGCGAATGCCTGGGAAAACAGTGAAGCAAGCTGGTGTAAGATTGATGATACAACACCACAAGAGATACCTTGTGCCGCTTGCGGATCATGGGTGTTGCTGGATATACTTGGAGAGCCAACAGTTGAACCAGTCAAGGTTTATGGCATCAATGATGTTTTGGAAAAAGGGAAACACCAGGGAGAGACATTGGTTGATGTCATACATAGTGACTGGGGCTGGATGAAATGGGCGAATGAAAACTCTTCGCATTTTTTCTTTGACGTTGATAAAGTCATTGAGGAACATAAAAAGGACATAAGAACCCTACATCCTGAAGATGTTCTAACTTTCGGGAAATACAAAGGAGAATCCATAAAGCAGATAGCCGACAAGGACATGCGTTATTTGATGTGGTTGGCTGATAACAGTGAGGACTTCGTTATTAGTTTTGAAGGATTGGACAGTTAAACCATCATCGGCAAGGTTTGTGCTAGATAGTGATAGCCTTTATGGAGAATGTTGGACTAAAAACTACCAAGTCTTAAGAAAATGCTTCTGAAAATGGTTGAAACACTTTGGGGTGGTGAATTCAGTTGTTGTATTTTATGTCTTTCTCGTGGTCGCAAAGAAACTCCAAGGGGTCAATTTTGGCAATTTCTTTCGTTCTTTCTTCTATAAACTCCAAAGATGATGGCGCAAGGTTCAATTTTATGTCTTGAAAAATAGGAAGTGGCCTTAGCTTATCTTGGTATTGTTTATACTTGTCCGTTCTGGGCGTGAGTACAAAATTCAATGCGCTCGCAAAAACGTCAGCAAGTTGAATGCCAAATGCCTGATATGATTTTGCAATTTCCATTTTGCCTACAGGAAGTGGATAAACATGTTCGTTCTTTCCGTATCCTACTTTTGTTTCGGGAACATTCATGTCCCTAAGGCTTTCTAAAAAAGGCTTGTTGGCAAAGAAAGGCTCTGATGAATCGAACAAAACATCATCCTTTACACCAGTTTTTTTATACCATTCCTGAACCGAAATAGAAAACAAAGGTATGGTAAGATCTATATAAAATTTGTTGTTAGACAAAGCTTCTTCGATATATTCTATTGTCGGTGGTATTTCGGATAGCATATCAAAAAAATTATCTTTAGTATCCTTATCAAGCCTAAGTTTATCCGTCGTTCTATAAAAATCGGCTACCGATTCAACTGAAGGTTTTCTTACCATTTTGACAAAATTGCCTTCAAATTCAGCAATCAAGGGCTTGTTTGGATGCAACTCTGCAAAGTAAAACAAGCCATTGGCTAAGATAAGATTCTTTGCTCCTTCAAATAGATTAATGCCAATATTGTAATAATATGTCTCCACTAATATGTTTACGATGTTTGCGTACACACAGTAACGCTTTAAAGCGAAAGAAAGCAACACATGATTTGCGTCCATGAACGGATGTGCAAAAACTTGCTCGAGCATCAGTCTTCCTTCGGGGTTTGTATACATACTTGAAAAATGGAATTCCTTACCCCATCCTTCATAGTTGATGTCTTTTTTCATCTTTTCAATTTCATCATCGGTTAATCTGATAGAAGCCAATGTAAAATATGGGTGATCTTGATTGGTCAAATCCGGGCCGGTGTATCCTGCTTCGTCAAAATATAACATGCTATTTTTTTTCTGTTTCTATGAAGTTTTGAGGCTTCAAAGATAGAGAAATAATGCGAATGGAAGGCAGAGCGATTAGCTGGAGCTGATTTTGAATGAAAAAGTATTGTAACTTTGCAAGTGACTTTAATAGCATTCAGTAATAAAACAAATGAATAACGAGAAAAACATACATTCATCCTTGTATGAGGTTGCGCCGATCGATTTTCCTCAGGGGGAGGATTATATTTCTGACATTGAAATGATAACAATGTCTATTACTGGCATTCTTGAAGCTCAGGTTTCTAATATGACTTTGAACGAGTCTTGCATGATGTTGATTAATGCCATTAAGGTGTTTGAAATGGGATTCTTCGATTGTGCATTCTATTCTTTACGACAAACAATAGAGCTTTCCATTGGCGGTATATACCTGTATTCCAACAAGAAGAAACTTCAAGATTGGAACAAAGGTGAAAGTGGTTTTGAGAAAGGTCGTATGGCTCAGATACTAAAAGACAAAGATGCCACATTTTCTGATGTAAGAGAAAAACTGAAATTCTATTTTGATGACCTTCAGAAAACTGAAAGAAAAATCAATAAATATGTTCACAAACAGGGTGTTTCAACGTTTTACACATACCACGGTCAAACTCCAAATTACTATCAAAAGCATAAGGCAAGGTTAATTAGAGATTTTGAAACATTTCTAAAAGATTGCATTGGAGCTGTTGCAGTTTACCGACTGATCGTAGATCCTTTGCCGCTTTTACTCACCGACCAAAATATTGCTATGCGCACTCCGGATACTATTACGGCACCATTTGGCCAATATTTTATCGATAAATACATAAGCGAGAGGGTGATTGAAGCATACAAGCAGACGGCTATATATCAAGGATATTACGAGGAATTATCTGCCCGTGAAAAACAAAACGAAGCCGTGTATGATTTGATTCATTGGCAATTGATTGATAGAAATTTTGCTGCTGATTATAAAGAACAGGCGCATTTGTTGTCTGCGCATGATAAACTGGCCTTAATAATTTCCTTTGCATCAGAAAAAGTCTCGAATTGTTATCTTATGGATGGCTTCTTGTTGTACTTCACGGATGTCAAGTCTCTTAGGGGTAATTCATTAACGCTAGGAAATAGTTATTTCCAGAAATTTTTTCCTGATGAGCAAAATTTCAATCTTCCTTTTGATAATGTCTTTATTTCAAGATGTAGTGCATTTGGAGAGACTCATTATTTTGAACATAATGAACCTCTTGTAGAGCAAGAGATCGCTTTAATAAAACGTTTTGCATCTGAATTGAACGTGAAATATGAAGAAACTAACGAGCAGCTGAAAAACTGGTACAGTGAACATGTATAATGTCCCAAAAATATAGACCAAAGCGAAAGCGGTTATCTGTACACATGTACACATGTTTCTGTGCAATACTAGTGTCGAGTTTGGTGGAGCGAACGGATATAGGAAGCCAATCACTTTCTTACACAGAAAAAGGCTACTTGATATAAAATAGCAAAAACATTTTCGACTGAGAAACAATTCGTATATTTGCCACGTAAACAAGCAAATGAGATTTACCTTTGCTTTATGTGTCAGAGTTCCTAGTTTAGGGACGAATTATGGTATAGAATTGATGAGTAAACAGAATTGATATGTTGTATATTCATTCCATCATGATTTTCAAAGATTGTGAAGAGCGTTTGAGGAAGAATCTTCAAACTGAAAAGCCCTTTGTTTTCGAAAACAACAAATATGAGGATTTCTTTGCTAAGAATATCTCTGTATGTGCCATTGTGGGTAAGAATGGGAGCGGAAAATCAACCCTTCTGGAGATGATGTTCAGAATGGTGAACAACCTCAGTTATGTTTTGCTTCATGATATTCAGCGTGCTGGTGCATATCCATTACGTTATGTTTATGGAATCCATGCGAGCTTGGATTATGAATTGGATGGTCAACGGTACCGTCTTTGTTGTCAAAATGATAGTGTGTTATTAATCGAACTTGACCCTTTAGTTGATTATGTTGGTGAAACAGTGGTTGTTTATGCTAAAGTGAAAGTGCCACATGTCTGTTTTGAGCGAGAGGAATATCCTAAATACAATAAATCCGAAATTGATATTGAGCAGTATAGGGAGTTGGCAAAGAAGTTGTTCTACACCGTGGTGGTGAATTACAGCATGCAGGCATACGTAGAGCAGGACTTCCAGGATGAGAAAACGGAATGGGGAGAGGGCAATCCCTATAGCCCACATAGTGCAGAAGAGTCATGGATTAATGGTCTGTTCCACAAAAACGATGGTTACATGTGCCCCATCGTACTGAATCCGTATCGAGATAAAGGCAAGGTAGATATGAACCGCGAGATGAGACTTGCGCAGCAAAGATTGGAATCTTTGCTTATCTATTACAAGCAAAAGGGTAAAGACTACATCGACGGGTATTCGCTAAACACGATAAAATACGCGTTCAATCCTGAAGTAATTAATGGGTATTTCAACAATAAAAGGCTTGCAGAGTTGTTGTCAACACAAAAGAATATTAGTAAAGTAACCATTGATTCAGAACTGACCGAAAGCCAAACAAAATTCAGATATATCATAGGCCTTTTTAAAAAAGTGATGGAGGCAAAGCAACTTAATTTCCAGCAACAAATGTTGGAAACATTTGGTGTCAATTATAGGTGGAATATGGATGACGACTTGCTCGCTGCGGAACTATACCTGATTTGCAAGATGGTGAATATTGTCCAGAAGTATCCCACTTATGAGGAAGAGAAACAAAATATTCTGTTGGAAGATAATATTGCGTTTGATTATTTCGAAATACTGAATCCAAGCCCATATACGGAATATATTGACCCAATGAAGATTGTGGCCCAGAAAATTAAGAAACAATCAAGCCATATAGGACTGAAAGTACGAAGGACGAAAAGGTATATCTTGTTGTCGCAAAAGAAAAGCAAGAGAGGCAAGAGGCAGTATAAGTTGGGTGATGAGTTTGAGTTATCCGATTATGAAAGATTTTATTGGAAAGATGAAATGCCAAATTCCGTCGAAAAGATTTCGGAGCTGTTGCCTCCCAGCATTTTTTCATATGAAATCATGTTGGAAAAAACGTCCAATAGATATGATGACGATGATGAGCTGACGGAAATTGGCAGTGTTATTCCCATTCGGCAGATGAGTAGTGGAGAGCGTCAGTTTTTGTTTACCACGAGTACGATAGTCTATCATTTGCAAAACTTGCGTTCGGTTAAGAAACCATCGCCTAGATACAATCACTTCAATGTCATTCTCGACGAGGTTGAGATTTGCTTTCATCCTGAATACCAAAGAACATTTGTGCATAAGTTGATCAGTATGTTGACACGACTCGGTTTGAACAACGGCGAGAGCATCAATATATGGATTGTGACGCATTCACCTTTTATACTTAGCGACATACCTGTGAGTAATATTCTATATTTAAAAAAAGGTTGTCAGCAGTCACCTTCAGAAGCTGATAATCCGTTTGGTGCGAACATCAACGATATATTGAAGCAGAGTTTCTTCCTGAATCATGGTTTTATGGGTGAGTTTTCGAAAAACATTGTTGTGTCGCTTTGCCATTTCCTAAATCATGAAGTTGAAGGATATAAGGATTTGCCTTCGATGTACAAAAACATAACATGGGACACTGAAAGAGCTTATTGTTTTATTCAACAGATAGGAGAACCCTTGTTGAGGACACAGATGATGTCTATTTACAAGAACAGCCTTGTTGTAAACAAGCAAAAACGTATTGAGGAGTTGAAGAAAGAATTGGAAGAACTGGAGCATGAAACGGATCGTCGTTACAGATAAAATCAAGTGTTGGGCCAAGGCATACGCCGACAAGGTGGAAAAGGACTTGAAACCAGAAGATGCCTTAAAGCTGCTGAAAAGTAGGTTGAGGGGCAATGAATCTGACTATGTGAAAACAGTGATTGACAATTTATCCCAAATAATGGTAATGTTGCCATGGGATTATGCCGATTTCTACAAAAACAACTTTGCCAAATATGATAAGGAAACAGGAGAGAATCCTGTTGATTTGGGAAGACTTTGTACCATAATGGGATCCAAGGGGAAGAAGAAAAAACAGCAACTCTTTCAACATATTGTGGATGCGTTGCAATATTCGGCTGTTCAGCAGGAGGTGTTTCCGGAATATGTGAAAAAGTTGGGGATACGATCGTGCGTATACTGCAATGCGCAATATGCTGTATCGGCCAAGAAAGGAAAGACAGATAAAAGCACTTTCTATCATACAAACTTTACTTTGGATCACTGGAAGCCGAAAAGCAAGTATCCGTATCTGGCTGTCGCATTCTATAACCTATACCCATGTTGTGCCACCTGCAATCAGGCCAAATCATGGCATGAGCGAGACTGGATGATGTATTGTCAGGATGTCTCAGAGGCAAATCCATTTCAATTCAAGTTGAATGACTTATCGTTGACAAACTATCTGACGACATGGGACGCGGAAAAACTGAAGATAGAGTTTGAGCCTAAGGAGAAAGGAAAATATCCTAAATATGATGAGAATTTCCATATCAGTAAGTTGTATGGAAATTTCAGGAGTGAAGTAGAGGACGTTATTTGGCGAAGCAGAATTTATAGTCCCAAAATGATAGAGGCAATGAATGATTCTGGTGTATATAAACTAATGCCACACGAAGTGAATCGTTTTATCATTGGCAATTACGATCGAGAAGAGGATATCTTGAAACGTCCTTTAGCCAAATTGATTCAGGATGTTGCGAGGCAATTAGGAGTTATTTAAATCTAAACAACATATTATCTGTCTCATGAACATAGGAAATAGTTACAAAGTACCAGGATATCATCACATCAACATGTTGAACGGATATGCTTTTCCAAAGGACAAGAGTACCGTGTTTAAATATATGCCGCTTGACAGACTTGTTCAATCCGTAGACAAAGGTGTTTTTGTCTTTGTTTCTCCTGAGACTTGGTATGACCCATTTGAACAATTGTATTACGGCATAGATTGCACTTCGAAAGGATATGCTACTGAGGACATCGCTTGTATGTGTGTGTCGGAGAAGTCATCGACGAATGAAGATGCTTCTTGGCGGGTGTATGCTGGCACAAACAACAAAACAGTTAGGATTTCTTTGGAACAGGATAAGTTGCTTCAATTATTGGATGGATATGCCGAGTTTAATGGTTTCGAGGTGTATATTGGCAAGGTCGACTATTCTTTTGATAAGAGGGAAATAAAGTCTATTTATCTGCCATCATCACCTTGTTATAAAGACTACTTTCCCAATGTGATGAGGAGGGAGCATTATCTGTCGCTGATGTTGTTGAAACGGAAGGCATTCAGATATGAAAACGAAGTTAGACTTTTTTTGGTCAAAGATAACGTCTCTTTTGATAGCAATAACTTGCTGAAGATTCCTTGTGATTACCGTAAATTGGGCATTATATCTAATGTGATGCTTTCGCCATATCCTCCTGTGCGTGCTGAAGGTGATATGGCTTTCAAGATCCGAGAGAAGATGAACATGTTGGAGTCCAATGAAATCAAGAGTATTTTGACAGCTAAACTCGGTTGCCGTGTACAGCAATCTTTATTGTATAAGGTTTGTTCTAGAATAAATAGTGTGTAATTGTTTGGGGCTTTTTGCATGGTGATGAAAGTTTTTTGATTGAGTTTGATGGATTTTGAGTAATTTTGTGGCGTTCTCTCTTTTTCTGGATTGCCGCGCTTTGCTTGCAATGACTGGGAACAGACGGCGGCTCATGGAAAGGGGGGGCGAAATTGGAAAACGGATGAAAAGACTCGTACATATTGTATTTGCTTTGGTGGGGGCTTTGGTGGTTGTGGGAAGCTGCAATAGACTCACTCGGCAGACTCCACCTGACCCCCTCTCAGAGGGGGAAGCCTACCGGACGCTGGAGGGGATTGATAGCTTGATGTGGAAGGAGCCGGATAGTGCGCTGAAGGTGATGATGGAGTTTGCGGCGAAGGTGGAGGCGGATAGCATGGATGCGTTTGAAGGACATTATTGCCAGTTGCTGATTTCTGAGTTGTTGTATAAGAATTACAAAAAACAAAGCAATAGGAATGAGTTGCTGAAAGCGGTGGGGTATTTTGATTCGATTTTGGGGATGGATGGAGCGGACACACGCGGTGTGTCCCCACAAAGAGGTGCGTCCCTGCGGGAACGCAATGTGTTTTTGGATGCGCGGGCACATTATATTAATGGTGCGGGCCTTTATGAGCGGAACGACGTGGTGAACGCTTGTGCGGAATACTTGAAGGCTTTGGAGGTCATGGAGGAACAATTTGAAGAAAAAGAACTGACGGGAAAGAAGGCTGTTTTCATGTTCTATGCGTACAATAGGCTTTTGACTCTTTTTTCAGCGCAGTTTATGATGGGTCCAGCTATTGAATGTGGAGAAAAGGCTTTGGCTTATTGCCAAAAAGAGTCTTCTTTATTTAAGGAGATTCCGACTGCTTATTATCATATCGGGAAACAATATGACAAGATGGGTGAAAAGGATGTTGCAAGAAGGTATTATGGGCAGGCCATTGAAGGGTTATCTGATATTAATAACCCTGTATATCGAGATGTTGTTTCCACGAAAGCACTTTGCGATTATCAGGTAGGATTGGAGGCAGATGCTTCCATAACAGCAATAAAGAAGATGCTTGACTATGCGAATAGTGAGAAGGAGACGCTAACCCGTTTATTGACAATAGGAGGAATTTTCACTGTTGAGCAATCCTTCGATTCTGCCATATACTATTTAGAACCTGTATTTGAAAACAAGGATGATGTGTCTTTACAAATACGTGCTGCGGAATATTTGCTCGTCGATTATGATCATCTTGGAGATAAGGCAAAATCGGATGAATGCATGCGGTTTTTGGCTAACCATAAGAAAACGGATGGAGAAACTAAAGCCTTGGTCTCCGAGCTTGAAGCCATGTTCAAGAATTACCAGAATCAAAAGCAGGAGAAACAGATAGCGATTGAACGAGAGAAGGCTATGAGGAAAGCTTTGGGAGTTGTTATCCCCATTATTGTTGTCGTATTGGTTGTTTACTTTGTGCTGATATTGAGAAACAAGAAACAACTAAAGAAGCAACAAGAGGAAGCGGACAGGATGCTTGGTGAGACGGAACAAGAGCACGAAAAGGAGTTGAGGCTATGGCAGACGGAGGCGGAAAAGACCTTGGAAGAGACGGTAAAGAAGCACGAGGAAGCTTTGAAGACAAAAGACTCGCAGCATGAACAGGAGATGAAGGCCAAACAGGCTGAGGCTATGCAGCAAATGGAGGCGGCCCAGCGAAGCCATGAGGAAGAATTGAAAAGACAGCAGGCAGAAACCGAGCGTTTGTTGGAGGAGGCCGAACGGAAGCATCAGCAGAAGATGGAGGAGATGATGAAGCGGCATGAAGCTGAATTGAGATTGCAGAAAGACCAATCCGATAAAGAGATAGAACAGACAAGGCAACGGCATGAAGCTGAATTGGAGGCGGAGCGATTGGCATACCAGAAAGAGCGGGAGGAGTTGCAGCTAAGTTTGCAACTGAGTAAACGGAATGTGAACACCTTGCAGGAGGAGCTTGGCCGTAAAAGAACGGATGCAAAAGGACATTATGAAGCGTTTGTGAGGGAGCCTGTGTGCGTCAAAATCAATGATGCGGTACGAGATCTGCAAATCACCACGAGGAAACCATATACGAGTTACCGTGTCAATTTTGATGACGAGACGCTTACGCAATTCGGACAGGTTGTTTCGGCCTATTATGGTGAAGTGAAGCCTGCCTTGCTGTGTCTTTATCCGAGCATTGCCCAGGAGGACCTGCTGCTGTGCTATTTGTATCTGCTTGGGATGGAAAACAAGCAGATTGCAGTAGTACGGCATAGGGAATATTCCACAGTGCGGAAACAGGCTGGTGAGCTAAAGAGGCGGCTGGGAATTGAAGAGAGTGTACGGGATTATGTTTTGGGTGTGGCTGGAGTGGAGGAGTTTGTGGAGGAATAATTGACCCCACCGACCTCACCCCGGCCCTCTCCTTGGAGGAGAGGGAGAGGACAGATGTGGAGATGCCAGGGGTTGCACCCTTGGTTAAGTTGTGGAGCCCCTCGGGGCTTTTGTTGTTCATGTTGACGTGCTGTCGTACTATCGTGATTACGAACGATGGGATGGGACTTATAGGACGGATGGGGCATAGATTCCATTGACAAGCGGCCAAATAATTGTGGAAAAATAATGAAAATACTGCATTTTTTTCGAATTTCCATGCTGTGTGATAAAAAAGTTGTATTTTTGCAATGCGTCTAGGAAGAGTCGCCAAGCGTCTCTATCATGGGTGTTTTCCCAGAAACTAGTCGCTTTTTTTGTATATAAACGTCATCCTTTATGATGTACTTTTGTTATATTGACGAGTCGGGAACGCCTGAGATACCAGGGACTTCAAGCCATTATGTTTTGTGCGGATTGGCCATACCTATCGACCAATGGAAGAAGTGCGACAAGCAAATTCATGCCATTAAACACAAGTATGGGCTGGACGATGCAGAGATTCACACGGGTTGGATACTCCGCACCTACCTTGAACAAAGTCGCATCCCTGACTTCGAGACGAAGAGTTATGCGGATCGTCGCTTGGCGGTCATGCAGGAACGAGCAAAAGAGATCTATCGTCTTCAGCACAGCGGGAACAAGAAACTGTACAAGCAGTGCAAGAAGAATTATCGGATGACCGAAGCATATATCCATTTGACTCGCGATGAGCGCATCAGCCTTATCCAGGAGATTGCGGACAAAATAGGCAGTTGGCGGTTTGCCCGTCTCTTTGCCGAGGGCGTGGATAAAACCCATTTCAATCCTGCCTCAAAGCATACCATTGACGAAATGGCGTTAGAGCAGATTGTCTCGCGTTTTGAGCAATACATGAATAAGAAAGATGTCAATCCCATCAGCATCTATGGTGCGCTTATCCATGACAACAATCTGACCGTCGCCAAGCGACACACCCAGTTGATGCAGCAGTTCCATCGCAAAGGAACACTGTGGACCAGCATAGACCACATCATCGAGACACCTCTTTTTGTCAACTCGGAACTCACGAGCATGGTGCAACTGGCCGACCTGTGTTCATACGTCATACGCAGGTACTTTGAGCTCGGGGAGGCGGACTTGTTTGACCGCATCAAGAATCGTTTTGACAAGCATAATGGCAAACTTGTCGGCATACGACATTTTACAAATGACAGCTGCACCTGTGTGGTTTGTGAGGAGAGGCGTGAGTCGAAGAGAGAGAAAAGCTGACCTCACCCTGGCCCTCTCCTTGGAGGAGAAGACTCCCCCGGCCTACGGCTACCCCCTCTCAGAGGGGGAGTGCGTGAAAAATGTGGGATTTGGGGTTAAAATTTTGCAAAAAATCTTGTTTTTGTAAGTTGTTGATAATCAGTAGTTTTACCCCCCCCCTGGTTTTTATTCCTGCAAAGTTCCTTCGCGTTCCCGCATAATTCCCGCGCTTTTACTTGGAAGGTATTATCGGAAAGGACTACTTTCGTGGCAGATTATTCAACTTATTCAAAACCAATTAAAAATTAAAGAGATGAAAAAAGCGACAAAATTGATTCTGATGCTCTGCTTGATCCTTTCGGGAGCATTTTGTTTCGTACACGGCGAAACTGGAACGGAAACGGAAGGAGATGGGATTACTATTGATCTAATAGAAGCGTCAAGTTGTACGGAGCCTAGTAGGGGTAATTCCATAATTCCTACAATTAATGGTCATGTGCTTACAGTGGTATTCAATGAAAACATGGGGCAGGTTTCTGTGGAGGTTTCCACGGCTGCCGGTGCTGCGGTACAATGCCTCTCAGTGCTTACGCCAAACGGCTTGCAAGTTTACATTCCCAATGCCGGGAATTATGTTGTCACCTTTACGCTTTCCAACGGGGATGTGTATTATGGTGAGTTTACTGTAACAGATAGATGATTGAGACACAGCAAGGCTATGAAAGGGAAGAACAAATTCATCCATTGAGGCCTCCAGAGAGGGGCTATATATAAAACAAGGTGCTTGGAGACACTGCTTTTGTGGAAGATTGCCTTATCTCACAAGCACCCGAAGCAAAACGAGAAGACCTGAACGCGTAGGGCATACGCCCTTGGCGTGTTGTTATACCCGTTTTTGCGTGGCAAAGATAGGGAATTGTTCAATTCAACAAGTAATTCAATACCAAACAAAACAAATCTTCAGAAAAATGAAAAGAGTATTAATCATCATGGCTATTATCTGCATGGCCTTTTCTGTGAATGCGCAGGATAAATATGCAGTCTTGATTGCCACAATTGGTAACATGGATAACATTCCTCAACAAGACAGATGGAACGACGGAAATACTCTTGCCGATCCAAATGAGTTTTGGAATGATACTTATATGTTTTGGAAAATGTTACAAAACAAAGGATTTGAAAAGGATAATATTTTTGTTCTTTATGGTAGTTCTGGCATGGATTGCGAAGAGAATCCGTGCTATATAGCTCCCAAGTCACCCGATTATCCAGAGAGCATAGATGTTACTTATGGTCCAGCGAATCGAAACACTATAATAAAGTTGTTTAACGGTCTAGCTGGCAACGATCCCACCCAAATAGGAGTTACACCTGTGGTAACAGAAAATGACTACTTTTTTACTTGGGTGTTCACTGAGGGTGGTTCATTGGGCATTAACAATTCGTACATATATCTTGCTGACGGTTATGTTATGCAAGATACTGAATTTGCTTCCTTGGTTAATGGAGTGAATGCCAACCGAAAGACTATCTGGATGCAAAGTGGCAAAGGAGGTGGATTTGCCGATAATTTGTCGGCTACAAACTCGGTTTTCGTCTCCGCATCAAAATGGAATGAAAATGCTTATCGTGCAGACAACTTAACCACAGGAGGACGTTTCGTGGTTGAGAATGACACATGTTATAATAGTATTAACAACCTTGTAAGTTATCATGGAGAGTTTGACTTTCACATGTACTCTGTTATCAATGGGGAATCGCCTCATGGTGACATCTCATACGATGACACACTTTACATTACAGCTGACAACAACATCAAGGACAGATTCATTTCTATGCAGGAGGCATACGCATGGACAGCCCACCATGATTCAAGAGCAGAAACCACTTTTTATGATGACTTAGGTAACATTGGCTCCAATGTTTGCTTGGAGTATCCTACTTTATTGTATGGGTGTCCTGTTTGGAATGATACACATCGTGGTATCATAGGCGTTTCGAGTGATTTTACTGTTTTTAACGGGCAAACGGTTACTTTGACAGGCATAAGTGATGTGACACTTTGCAATGATGCCACTTTTACTGTTGAAGACGGTGGTACATTAATTATTGATGGGCAGGTAACCTTTCACGGAACAAGTGACAACTCTTTGATTATCAAAGGAAATCTTGTACAAAACAATGGTTCAGAATTAAGTTTTTATGATATGAAAGTAGAAGGATATGCTCTCCATCTTTCTATTGACAATGCAAGGTTTTATGATACAGAATTGATATACATGCCACAATTATCAACCATTGCAGCAACTTCATCTATTGGGGACTTGACTGTGACCAATTGCACTTTCGACAATCCAACGAAAAATGTGGCCATTGATGTTCGAAATAGCCTTAAATATAAATTAGTTGGTGATACTATTAAGGCATCAAATCGTCATGGTATCAAATTGACTCGTTGCGGAAACACTGCTTCAAGCAGTTTCAGTGGTAGGGTTGACAGAAGGGTATATGGCAATGATATTTCAGGATGTGAAGGTACAGGCCTAAGAATGTATGCTTCTTCCGGTGAAGTACTCATGAACCAAATTCATGGTAACGGACGTGGTGTTGAATTCTTGAATAGGTGTAACATTTATCAGTTCATGGGGAATTGCTCTGCTCTCGATGGAGATGATACGCAACACATTTATGACAATATTTCGTATGAAGTTTATTTGACCAGTGCTTGTGACCCATTGCTTACACGTTACAACCTTATTGAGAAAACCTCTGTTGGAACGACTCCGTATGTTTATTATGACGGGCTGATTGGCTTTGGGGAAGACCCGATAAATCCCAGTGATAGAGGGAACATTGATGTCAAATTGAATGCATGGGGAGATTATTTTTATGCTCCATCTCATTTATATAGTAATGTGTCATCGGTTGGCTTTGATTATATTCCCATATGGGTTATGGGTCGAGAAGAATGTGATCCGAATACTTCATCAGCCCAAGCTTTGATTATGGAAGCCGACTCCCTATGTGAGGAAGAGGAATATGTGGCTGCAAAAGCCCTATATATGCAGGTGGCTGAGGAGTATCCAAACACCACCAGCGCAGAGATGGCCCTTAAGGCTTTATTGCCTTTGGAAGCCTTGATTGATGATGATTATACTGCCTTGAAGTCATATTATTTGACCAACACGGTTATCTCTTCAAATGAAGCACTTAGTCATTTGGCTACTGCAATGGCCAATCGCTGCGATGAGGTTTTGGGCAATTATTCAGATGCTATTGCTTGGTATGAGAATGTGATAACTGACCCTGAATCATCATTTGTTGATAGTATTTGTGCTGCAATCGATTTGGGCAATTTGTATTTAGCTATTGAAGAGAATGGGCAAAAAACAATTGGAAAATATATCCAATACAAGCCTGAATCTATTGAAGATTATATTTTAGAAACAGAAAGGGCATTAGCACTGTTGCCAAGAACCCAAAATAGTGATAGGAGTTGGCCTTTCACTTCATATCCATTTTGGATTGATTCTGTAACAAAACAGCCAGATGGTTATTCTATGGATGATAACGGAGACGTTGAAATTTCCACTCCTGAAGGCTTAGCTTGGTTGCCAAGTGTGGTGAACGGACTGAACGGTTGTAATCCTAACGACTTTAGTGGACATACCATTAGATTGGTGGATGACATTAACCTTGATGCTGTAGCGAAGTTGCGTTTCACTCCGATAGGCACCCATGAGCATCCTTTCAATGGTATTTTCGATGGAGGAGGACACTCCATTGAAGGATTATATATTGGTTGCAATGCAGACGGTAATGATGACGAGGATCCCAATTTTGACTTTGGCTTATTTGGATATATTTGCAATGCCACAGTGAAAAACGTCACTCTCAATTCTGGAGTGCTTACTGTCAATCTTATGTCTGTAATCCCTCTCCTGAATGATCATTATGTTGGTGGCGTAGTAGGTTTTGCAGACTCACTTTCTGTGGTGGATGGTTGCGTTAACAAAATGCAAATGGGCATTAACGGAGATGGAACTACCCTTGGAGGTATTGTTGGTATGAACCGTAACTCTATCGTAAGAAATTGCGCTTATATATTTGGTGAAGATGCGATGAATATTTGCGAGAAAGGAGGAGGCATCGTTTATAGGAATTTATCGGAGGGTGGTTATGCAAATGCCGTAGTTAGTAATTGTTTCTGGTATGGTTATATAGTAGAGATGGTAGGCGGCGGTTATGCTTTAGGAGGAATTGTAGGTCTTAATGAAACGGATGAAGCATCACTGGCCAATGGTAACAACGCCATGGTATGGAATTGTTTTGCAGAAAGTATTTCTTTAATCAGGGCAAGGTATGGAGGCATAGTTGCTGGTCGCAATTTACAAGGAAGCCATGTGGATTATAGCTATGGACACATTTGGTTTAACCCAGAACAAGTAGGTTTGTTCGGAAGTAACGAGGGCGAAGCTGTGCAGTGTTCGGAGTTCCAACCCACAGGTTCCTGCACACTTAACGAACCGGTTCAAGTCGGCCATAAAAATGTTGCTACTATGTTAGAAGCCCTTAATACGTGGGTGGAGATGCAGGAAGAGCCCTGCCTTTACAAGACTTGGGAGGTCAATGAGGACTATGGCATTCCCATGTTCGCTGATGGCATTACAATGGTGGATGAACCGAAAAATGCTACAGAAGTGCTTTCTGTCTTTCCTAACCCAACCAATAGCATCATCTATATTCAAGGAATTGAAATTGAGGAAGTCCAAGTGTTCAACACCCTTGGTCAAAATGTTATGACCTTGTTTGACACTAATGCGATCAATGTAGACGGCTTGCCTCAGGGAATGTATCTGTTGCACGTTGTGGCTACTGACGGTACGAGTCATGTGGCCCGTGTGGCGGTGAGCAGATAAGAGGTTGGATGTTTTGGCCTTGGCGGGCTGGTGGCAGATGAAAAGACTGCTGACTGGCCCGCTGGGCTGAGATTTGAATAGGACTTATAGGACAAATAGGACTGAATAAGTATCAAAGGCCAAATTAACTGAATTACAAACAAACAAAAAGTAAAAGGAGAGTCTAAAATGAAAAGATTTACTAAGACTTTGGTTGCGGCGATGATTATTGCTGCAACGGGTGCGACCATTATGGTTGGCTGCAAAAAAGAAGAGAGCGCACAAATGAAGGATGGTGTTGCTCAGACGGAACAAGGTATGTCGCAAAGCGAGCAAGAAGTGCTTGATTTTCTCGCCGATTATAAAGCGGTAAAGGGAGGTGCAAAAGCTGACGGTGAAGATGTGACCCCAGAAATGGCTCGATGGCAAATTGAGAAAGTCTTTAATTATTGCTACAGTTTTACTGAGGATCAGTTGTCTAATATGCGACAAGTCGAAGTAAGTGTACCCATGCCAAAGGTAAATGACGAGGGCAAAATCAGCTACTGCGACTTGCTTGAAACATATGGCAAAGTGGTTGATGTCGTGAGAGAGGCATATAAGACTATCGATTTAGAAGGCAAGATTTTAAAATTTGTCACTATCAGCATTGACAAAAAGGAGGTCAAAGACACAAAAAGCCTTACTATTATGATGAACGCAGGAAGCAATATTTCAAATGAAACTCCAAATGACTGCTTTATTTGGGGTACAAACGGAATTTTTGAAATGTCTGGACGTGCGCCTGAACAATTACAAGATTCTGTCTATCGATATGATGCCTATTACACATTGTATTACAATCCCTGTCCATCTTGCTACACTTACCTTGACACAATCTACACATATGCCATATATAACGGTAATGCTAACAATGGTTTGTTTTATGCTACAGGCTTAACCTACCAAGAGACACTGGATTACCAATTATGTTGGGGTGGAGAATTAGATGATGAGATTGATTATATCATCAGCTTAGGACATCCAGGACAACCCACTAACCTCTATAACATCGATTGGTATTACTACACAATCATTGGGTCAAACAGTGTACAACTAGAAGGATTGGGTTATATCGCATCACATTCAGCTGAAGTGAAATACTGCAGACGCCTATGGAGGCAGTATGGCAATGAATATCCCATTTCGATTGATACGGATGAATAACTTTCAAACTTGGTATAGGAGGGGGATTTGAATAAGGCTCGCCTCCTATGCCATAATTTGGATTATTATGAAAGCCAAAATAGTTCTGTTGCTGGCCTTTTCCATATCGATCGGTATTAATCTGTCGTTTGGTCAAACTTTGCAAGAATTCTTTTCCATTGGCTCAAACACGTTTTTCGACGAGGCGATTTTTGTCGACCAAGAGACCATGATGGTTCGGCTTTGGATACGACATCATGAGAATGGAATCTGGTGGGCTGACCAACATCTGTTGCTATTGGACGGAAACGGTAACATAGTGGATTCCACCTATCTTTTTACGAACAATCCAAGCATTGGGCGAAGGACAAAGTCATGTGGAATCCTACAATTTGCCGATGGTTCCTTGGGGATGCTCGTAATGAAATTCTCTGACGACACACTGCGGCTTCAGAAAATCGGCATTTCTGATGGTTTGTCGCTGTCATATCTTGACTATGATTGGCAATGCACGGATTATTACACAAGCGACGATTTCTCCGAAGAACGCTTTATAGCCAACAAAGACGGCAGCATTTTCTACGCCTATCCGTCTCAAAGCCTGACGCAATGTCAAACCATCCCTTGGACAACAGGATTCAGGCTGATGAAATTCGGTGCAGATGGACAACTGCTTTGTGAACGAACATTTGAAGATATCCCATTTAGTGGCAATATGTTCCGTGCGTTTGAACTATTTCCCACCCCCGATTCACTTGGTTGCCGGATGGTGATGCGGAATCTGACAGCGAACCCCGTAAAATACGATTGCTACACTTTGGATGCCAACCTCAACATTGTGGAGCATAATGAGAATATCGATAGGCTCTCTTATCCCCGATTGTGCAGCAAGGAAGCTTTTTTTAAATTGAACCCATACAACGGAAAAACCTATTCCGTTAATTGCGAGACCTATTGGGCGCCTGGTGACATTCATGAGCACGATGAGGATGTACTGATGAGCGTGTTCAATGCCAATCATTTCGAGCAGCTTGCCTACACATGGGGCATCACTTCAAGTGCTCCAAGTGCGGCTGGCTACAAAAACTCCATAGCTTTTGATTCAGAAGGAGGCATATACATGTCTGGAGGCATGGACAAGTTCTACACCATACCCACAAGCATTTATGTGGCCTATTTGGACGAGAACCTTAACAAACTCAATGAAATCTATTATACTGATGATTTCTTCTGGCTGTACCCTGACAAAGGAATCTGTTTAAGTCCCAAAGGTGACCTTTTCCTGCTTTGCACAAGAATGGATGAGGTAGAGGACGTTGGTGCCATTTACAAAATTCCCCAAGAAGCCTTTGATGGAATCAATGAAGCCCATGATGCTGGTTTCGCCGTGGCGGTGGCTTACCCCAATCCAGGGAAAGATGTGCTGAACATTAGAACGGGATTGAAGAATGCCCGAGTGGAGGTGTATGATGTGAATGGGAGGCTAGTTCATAGACAAGATATTACGGAGGATGTGACGGGGATTGATGCTGGAGGATGGGCTGAAGGGGTTTATGTTTGGAAGGTCTATGTGGGCGTTTCGACAGGCTCAACGACCCTCGCGGAGACGGGGAAGTGGATTAAGGAATAACCTCATGCTTTCATTCAGAATGAAGCATTGAATAAGACCAAAGATGGTTCTTGGATTAAACACAAGATAACAAATTAACTGATTTACAAACAAACTAAAAGTAAAAGGAGAATCTAAAATGAAAAGATTTACGAAAACTTTGGTTGCGGCGATGATTATTGCTGCAACAGGAGCGGCCATTATGGTTGGCTGTAAGAAAGAACAAGATGCCAAGTTGGCCGATAACGGACAAATTGAGCAGAGCGACAAGAGTGCCGAGGCTGCTATTGCACGCATCACAGACTTCAAAAAGCAGGTGGACGTGAGAAAAGCACAACCAGGCATGAAGAGTGCAGAAACAATGAGCATTAGCGATGCCGTGGATGACATTGTTGAGCTCTTCAATGCTGTTTATGCGCAGCCCGAAAATTTCTATGTACAGATGGTGAGAAACAGTTTTATCATCAATCTTCCATTGACAACTGATGGAAAAGTTCTTGTGGACGATGTGGTTTCGGCTTACAACCAAACCATTGTATCGGCACGTCAAGCTTACATCAATGATGGCATCGATGATGACAAGGGTTATGTGGGATTAACAGTCCAATTGGGCAATATTACAGAAACTACAGCCGAGTTGGTGTTTTTCAGTACTTCAGGGCAGAGCGGAGACTGCACTACTCCTCCCCAAGGTCCAAATGGCCCGTTTGACGAGGATGATGATTGGCTCTTCATGGCACCCTTGGGGAAATGTGATGGAACGCAGCAGGGCTCGGGTGCCGACAAGCAGATTGAGCTAATGATTTATTCCATCTGTTATGATTGGGGGCGCGATCCTGTCACGGGACAGTTGTACTACTACTATGATGATACGGTATTTGAGTTTCATGGGAATGAATACCCGCAGTATTTATTCTATAGAGATGACATTACAGACAAGTGCATTGAAGATGATGAGATGAATTCGCTCTTTTATAGTACAAAACACTTTTTGGAATATGATGGACCATCTAGTAAAGGCTTACCAGTAACAGGAAGTAATCGTTATCACTTAAGGTATGACTATTTCATTGAGGGCAATCCGACTTATCCTATTGATGACTATCTTATGCATAATATCCATCATGCCCATTATGCTCGTCGCACTTTGTATCCATCGGTAACGATTGAGCATGATGATTTGCTTAATGATTAATTTCTGCAAAAAAAACGCATGAAAAGTCAGTTGTTAACAATCTTGTTCGTGGCCATCGCTATTTCAGCGATGGCCCAGCAATGGGAGATTGATTTTGGTGACCCGACCGACATCAACCAACATTCGCGCATTAACGCTGGCATAATTGATGCCAATGGTGATGCTGTATTGGTCGGTAGGTTTGGCCGTCGCCGAGACTGGAATACGCAACTTATTAAGGTTCATCCAGACGGCAGTTATGAAAGACATGTCAACGAGGACTTGCCAAAAATGCTGTTTTTCTATGATGTTGTACAACTGAAGAACGGTAACTATTTCACGGTGGCGACAAGGATTCAGGACACGACGATGATCAATTTTGGGGGGAACGAACTGTGGGCAATTGTTCTTAATGACAATCTTGACATATTGGAGGCCCAGGTTTACACCCAAGACACTTTGGAATTGATAAGTAGTCCCTGCCTGTTAGTTGAAGACGACGGAAACGTGGTGGCTTGCGGTGAATGGTATGAAAGGTTGTATTGGAGTTTCCCCTATATGTACAGGTTCAATGAAAACGCCGACACATTAGCTTGCCGCTATGAAAAGCCCGAAAACTATGTTTATAACGATCCTATTTTCCAGATGCATGATTTCAAGTGCTATAAGATTTTCAAAAACCCGTTGGAAGATGGTTATATATTCCTTTGCGACCACGGAGGGATGGGGGCTGCATTCTATGATGAAAACTTCCAGTATAAAAAAGCCTATCGATACGGAACAGCCACATATATTTTCGCCGTGGGCAACAAAGGCTATTCGGATTATCTTCTTTCGGACAACAGCATGTTGGTTTTTTGTACCAGATGTGAAGATGATGGCATTGACGAGTATCATCTCTGCCTTGCCGACCTCGATTTGGGTGGAAGCAAAGAGCGCGGCAATGGTATAGTAAACCGTTTTGTCACCAATTTTCATCACAAGGAAAACAGAAAAGAGGAACAATGCATGGGTAAAAGCATGGCTACCGTGAACGACACTACGATGTATGGTTGTTATTACACTTGGTATGAGCTTGGGGGCGACATGCAAACAGGTCTGTGTCTTTTTGACCGAGACATGGAAATCCTTGGCGGTCGGTTTTTTGATGAAGCGGAATACCTAAATTACGGTGCCATGTTTGTTCTGCCTTACGATGACGGAGGCTGCCTCTTGGTTATGGACGGAGGGGCTAATATGTTGGGCCCTTATTGTGCAAGTAAGGTTCTGAAACTGAACCGCGAAGAGATGAACCCCATAACTACCTCGGTCAAGGAGATGCCTGTGATGGAGATTCAAGGCAAGGCATATCCTAATCCGGCAAAGGATGTTCTGAATATTGACCTTAGCGGAGTGGAAAACATTGACGGCTACCGCATCAGCATTACGGATGCCCTTGGCCGTCCATGCCTGGATAGGTTTATCCGGGGCGAGGGGAATGTGCTTACTGTGGAGGTTTCGGGGCTTAAGGCGGGGGTGTATGGTTATCGGGTGTATAGTGAGGATGGAGATTTGATTGGGGGGAGATTTGTGAAGGAATAGGAGTTTTTCGGTGTGCGTTCTAACGGGATTTCGTGCTAACGAAGGAGTTTTATTGGATGATAGGGTTTGTAGAACTGATTAGTTTCTCTGATCTATTTTTGGAAAGTGAGGGTGGTGGTTAAGGAAAAGAGTTGGTTTGAGGTGTTGACGGGGTGATAAATAAAGAAAAACACAAATTAACTAAATACAAAAATTAAAGTTAATCAAACAGATTGTTAAACTTAAAATTGTTGTAAAATGAAAACAAATGTATTTAAAAAGGCGGCGTTCGCCGTTGTTGTAACGATGTTACTAGTATCAAATGCTGTACATGGACAGGAACAACCTTCGATTGTAAAACATGAGATTTCTCCACATTGGTACTATTTTGAGAATGAGGAGGGAGCCCCGGTTTTGACTGTAAAAGATTTCGTTCCGATTTGCAAGGCGGAATTTGGATTAAGTGAAAGCGATGAACTTGATGTCAAAGATGTTACTTTCCTGGATGAATTGGCCATTGAAAAATCGGCTGACAGTAGAACAAGATGTACAAAGTACCAGCAATACTACAATGGTTATGAGGTGGAATCCTCGGTAATTGTAACTTTTGATATGTCGGACACCATTACTGTTGTCACTGGAAACTTGGTGGGAAATCTGAATATAGACACATCAGAACCCATTTCACAATCAGCAGCACTAAATGTGGCATTGGGTGCAGTGACAGGAAACTTCATTTGGCAAGATTCAGTCCTAATGGATGGCTTTTGTAAGGATGCCAATGGAAACTTTGATTCGATTTGTTATAACCGTTTTTTGCCGAAAGGAAAACTATGTTTGGCACGAAAATTTGGTGATGAATTTACATCAAATAACATCCGTTTTGTGTGGAGATTCCTTATAAATACGACAACGGCAGAATATCGTGTTTTGGTAAATGCGAAAACTGGTGAGATTTTTGATGTAGCTGACGTTACGAGGAATGATTTTGATAAAGGCAATGTGCAAACGCTTTATGACGGGTACATTGTGAACGAAATGGAAACATACAGGGTGTCATCTAGTTTATGGACTCTTAAAAACTCAAAAGGAAACAAAACTGTGTTGAATGGAAACGCCATTTTTAGTACGACCAATGACTGGACAGTCACTTCGGAGGCACCTGCAACAACGGCGCATTGGATTATTGGGCAATTAGCGGATTTTTATTGGACAAAATATCTCAATAATACCATTTCTGTAGATACTTATATTAATGCAGGTATTCCTGGTCTTAATAACGCTTACTACTCTCACTCTTCGAATACGATTATAGTGGGCGACTATTATAATCACTGGTTATCAACTATAGACGTAATTGGGCATGAACTAACTCATAGACTGGTAGCTTTAAGTGCAGATTTGGAATATCATGGTGAGAGCGGCGCTTTGAATGAATCTTTTGCCGATATTTTTGGAACATTGGCGGAAAGATTTATTAGGACGAATCATGGGAGAAGTTGGAACTGGACTTTAGGTGAGGATGCTATTACTATCAGAAGCATGTCGGATCCCCACCTTTATTCGCAGCCTGATCACTATCAGGGACAGTACTGGGTGGATCCTCAAAGCGGTTACGATAATGGAGGTGTACATATTAATTCTGGTGTTCAGAACAAATGGTTTTATAACCTTTCACAAACCATTGGACCAGACAAGGCGGGGCTTGTTGCCTATTATATGCTTCATTTGTATTTGACACCTACCTCCAACTATCATGATGCATTGTTTGCCTCGGTTTTTGCCGCTGAGAATCTGTTCGGAAGATGTAGCGACGAAAGGAGCAAGGTTATTTCTGCATGGTCATCTGTGGGCGTTTCTTCTGCTAATATTCCGTTATGTGCCAGTAGTCAGCAGGAGGCAGAAAGATTTAGCGTTGATGAAATCGATAACACTCTGCATTTAAATATGGAGGTGTTCCCTAACCCGGTTTCGGAAGTCCTCAACATTGAGTTTTCAAACGCAATAAATGACGGGGTTTTAGAGATATATAATATGACTGGTGCAAAAGTTGATGAAGTATTTGTGCAAAGCAAAACAGTATCTATCAATGTAAAGCATTTGACCAACGGTCTGTATTTCATTAATGCTATAGTTAATGGACGTTCTGTTACTAATGCTAAATTTATTGTAAACAAAGCAAATAGCAAATAATCGAAAAACAGTCGCCCCTTCCCCCTTTAGTTAACATAAAGAGGGAGGGGGCGGCTTGATAGACGTAATAATGAAAAAAAATAAAACTATGAAAGCAACAAGAATTTACTTTCTACTTGTGCTCCTGCTGATGGCGGGCGGAGTGACGATGCAAGCGCAAGAGTATTTACCTATCGCCCAGAAAGGAAACGAGTGGCACACTTTCGAGACCAGCGTTTGGCAGATTAACAACTATGTCAATTGGTGTTCAGGGGACACGCTCATTGAAGATGTTCGATATATGAAAATCATGGGCACTGTGAATGATAGTTACCCTATCTTTTACACATTACTTAGAGAAGAGGACGGAAAAGTTTGGAAACGGTATTCAGTGGTTCATGAAGAAATATTGCTTTATGATTTCACCGCCAATGTTGGCGACACTTTGTGTTTTGGGGATTTTGAGGCTTGCTTTGTTCTTGATTCTATCAGTACAGAGCAGATTGGAGGTGTCGACAGGAGAAAGTTTTGGTTTGGATTGGAATATGATGATTTGGGAAGACCTCGCACCCAGGAAACATGGGTAGAAGGCATAGGTAGCGATTATGGGTTGCTCTGGTGTGGATACTACGGCATTCCGGACGGCTGGCATTGTTTACTATGCTTCCATCAATATGGGGAACTCATTTGGGAGAATCCTGAATACGGTTTTTGTACCTATACGGCTGTTGAGGAAACCAAAGATTCTGAAATATCCATTTATCCTAACCCCACAAAGGACAAGGTTGTCATTGAAGGCATTGAAGCTGCTGAAGTGAAGATTTACAACACATTCGGCCAACTGATAATAACCGTGCATGGCACAAACGAAATCAATGTTGCAGATTTGGTGGAAGGGATTTATCTGCTTCACATCAATGATGCGGAAGGAAAAGCTTACACAAATAAGATAACGATACGATGAAAAACGTTAGACTTTACTTCCTGCTTGCGCTCCTGCTGGTTTTTGGGAGTGAGACCATTGGGCAGGAATGGGAATTTGCCAGCGAGTTCTCCTATTCCAATGATGAGTGTATGACGAGTTTTGACGCGACTGAATTGTCAGACGGGACAATCGCCGTAAGCTCGGTGCATTATTTCAAAAGCGGAGAGGGCGATTTCTATTCCTATCATTCGGCTGCACGGAAATTGTCGGCGGATGGCGAAATGCTTGCCGAAAAGAGCTATTTCAGGGAGAGTTACTTCTCACCGAACATTCCTTTTCTACTTGAAAATCCCAGCGGAGACCTTTATCTGCTGGCAACCTACAGCCCCGACCATGACTATACCTACTTCAATTATTTCAAGAATTACGACAATCCGCCCGACAAGGCTGTCATCGGGCTTTACAAACTGGATGAAAACCTTGAAATTGAGGAAGGTTTCGAGCATGATTTTGTGATAGATACCTTTGAGAAACATGATTCCCAATGGAATTATCTGCCCAACGAATATAGCGGAGAAATTTATGTGTTTTCGGCTTTTGAGGATGAAGGCCGCATTGTCGGCGGTTATATCAAGACCATCAGCCACGGGAATGAGAACCAGGAATGGCATGACACTATCTTTTTCTTCAGAATGAATTTTGAAGGAGAGTTTGAAGACAGGGTCGGGTATGAGATGACGACGCGAGGCGGTGCCGTGTCGTATGTGTATCGGCGTAACCACATCGTAAAGGATGACACAGGTTATCTCTTTTACATCCAAGGGAGAGGCTGCTTGGCTGACTTCTCGCCGAATGTCAACAGGCAGGGCAGCGTGTTTAGGTTGGACGAGCATCTTAATGTTTTGAATGTAAGAGAGTTCCGCCATGCCGATTACAGCCAAATGCCAGAAAATACTTTTTACAACATCACCGTCAAACGTAGCAAGCATAACACCACCTATCTAGCCACTTCGTCAAAGTCGAAGTCAGACCCAAGCAACGACGAGGATTGCCGTTTGTATGTATATGATGACAGCGGCACCTCGATTTCAGTAGCGAATCATATTGTAAGAGGCACTGACCAATGGGATATTCCAGCCATGCTTAAAAGTGTGGATTTGGCGGATGACAATACCGTTTATTTCGCTTACACTTTGAATGTGGGCTTTATGAATGACCTTGATTCATGGATGATGATTGAGTGTTTGGAAACTGATCTTGATACAATTTCGACGGTGTATTACGATTTGGGAGAATACGATAACATCCATAGTGAGGCATACGGCATCACTGCAACTATTGATGGCGGTGTATTGCTGACTTTTTCATCTGTAAACCTAGACAACACCAATCAGCACTGGACCTCTGTAACCAAATTCCCCGCCGAGGCATTTGTAGGCATCGATGAAGCCCACGAAAACGGCTTGAAACTGGCCATCGCCTATCCTAATCCAGGCAGAAATACGCTGAATATCCGCACGGCTTTGCAAAATGCCCGCGTTGAGGTGTATGATATGAATGGAAGACTCGTCCACAGCCAAGCCATTACGGAGAATGTTACATCGATTGAAGCAACGGATTGGGCCGCGGGAGTTTATGTTTGGAAGGTGATAGCGGGCACTTCGACAGGCTCAGTGACCGAAGTGGAGAATGGCAAGTGGATTAAGGAATAAAATACCCTTTGAGGAATGTAAACAGGATGCGTTTTGAAAAATCATAGGGACAAACTATTGTGCTGCTATTTTTCAAATCATTGAAAAACAATATTTTGAAAAGTTATCGACCAAAAAAAGTATGGACAAGGCAGGAGTCGCCCTTGAAAAACTCTTGACAAGTAATCTTTATAATTACCTTTGTGATAATTTCAAAACTGTAATACCATGAAAGCAACAAGACTTTTCATTCTACTTGCGCTCCTGCTGATGGCGGGCGGGGTGACGATGCAAGGGCAAACCCCTTGGAACGGTTCGGTTGCCGAAGCTTACGCTGGCGGTGATGGTACGCCCGAAAACCCCTATCAGATTGCCACAGCCGAGCAGCTCGCCCTGCTTGCGCAACAAACCAATGACGGCACGGGCGGCAACGACAACTACATTTTGACGGACAATATTTGCCTGAACGAGAATCCCGATGTCAATCCCTTGCTTTGGACACCCATCGGGCATGTCGTCGGGAACGAGCCTCCCTATTTCACGGGTCATTTCGACGGCAACAATATGCACATCTCCGGCTTAGTCTGCCATACAAGTAGCGGCCATGGGATCTCAGGCTTGTTTGGTTGCACCTACGGTGCAGTAATCCAGAATGTCACGCTTCAGAATTGCCGATTGAACGGAACGCAATATGCGGGTGTCTTAGTGGGCTACGCAGGTCTTACCAACATCACGCAGGGCCATGTTGATGAGGCTTCCGTGAGGTACGAAAACGGCGCGGCACGTGGTTTGGGGGGCCTCTTCGGCTTGCCGTACGGTATGAGCCAAAGCG